>WPCH01254963.1_pt1 | contig 157573 bp, 133 predicted proteins | sample 5399881 | NCBI WGS metagenome assembly WPCH01 (sample SAMN12869468, study PRJNA574797) | sludge metagenome | isolation source: wastewater treatment of pH5 | place: China:Beijing | collected 2019-05-20 | reverse complement strand
GTTCGGTGATTGATAAACAGGTGAAAGCCAGATAGCATCAATCCCTAAATTTTCTAAATAATCTAATCGCCGAATGATTCCTTGTAAATCGCCAATTCCATCTCCATTTGTATCTTGAAAACTACGTGGATAAATTTGATAAACGACTGAATTTTGCCACCATTTCTTTTTCATGATTTCCTCCTATAGACAAATTAATTCAATATCCATTGGCATTTCTTTATTTATCGTTACTTTTTGGTTAATCTTACTCACTTGCAAATCAAAAGTATTACCTAGATGATCTGTAATTGTCTGATTAAAATCTGTTGTAGCAGTAACTAGTAATGTTGCATTGGTATAGTTAGACAAATCATTTCCAATTGACTCACCAATTCTTTTTGACTCACCTAAATTTAGTAAAATGACTGAATTTTCTTTCACGTAAACTGGAATTTGATTCATTTCCGCATGAACAATAATCGTCTGTCCGCCTGCTACTTTTTCTTTTGTCCAGAAATCAATCCATGTTCCTCGAGGGAATGTCACTTGCCTTGAAGTTGCACTTTCTGTAACAATTGGTGCAATCAATAGCGATTCTCCAAACATGAACTGATCATAGCAATCTTCAAAATTTTCTAATGGATAGTCAATTTGCATCGCTCGCATCAATGGCACTTTATTGGTGACTGATTTGACGGCTTGGTCATAAATATACGGAAGTAAATTCATTCGTGTATTCGCAAAGAAACGATACACTTCAATCACTTCTGGTGTATTGGTTCGCTCCGCAATATTCCACGGTGTGCGATCTTGATTGTACTCCCCCTTACTTTCTGCATGATATTGCATAATTGGGCAGAACGCTGCCATTGAAGAAGAACGCATAAACAACTCCGCCGTGGGAATATCTCCATTGAATCCCGCTAAATCCCAGCCCCAAAAAATGACACCTGACATCCCAGAATTGATTCCTGCAATCAATTGTCGCTTAAACGCATCAAAAGTTGAACGTTCATCTCCCGCCCAATGTGCCGGATAAGCGTGCGCACCTGTATAGCCAGAGCGACTAAAAGTAATTCCTTGGTTTTGTTGCGCAAAATCATAATAAGCTTTGATGTATTCTTTAGGATAGCGATTGCGCATTTGACTTCCTGTACGACCATCGGCAAAAACAAGATCAGAACCATAAACCATTTCGCCGCCATCTGTTTTGAAACCATCTACACCAATGTCAATCAGGTACTGACGTTTTTCAAACCACCAACGTTTCGCCTCCTCATTCGTAAAATCCAATAATAAGCTATCTGTAAACCAATTTTCTGGAATCCGATAAGGTGAACCATCTGCATTTTTGACAACATATCCCTTTTCAATCATATATGCCTCGTCTTGATCTTTTAGGGGATGTTTTTGCTGATTCAAATATTTTTCAATTGGTATTTGCCAAAGAATAAATTTCAGACCATTTTTATGACAATCTTCAATCAATCGTTTCGGATCTGGCCACCTTCCCCACGCAGGAAATGTTAACTGATCATATGAATAACTTTGTTCTGGAGGAAGTAATGGGTACTGTGCATCATTAAACATATAATAGGTTGTTTCATCACTCCACTGTTCTAAAACGATTACGGTTGCAGGAATGTCATACCTAGTCGTTTGCTCAAGTTCATTTCGAACCACGCTCTCCCGATCCCAATTATTGCTAGACATCCACGGGCCTAGTGCCCAACTAGGAACCATGACCGGTTCTCCAGTGCAAGTCATATATTGTGCAATCATTTCTTTCATTTCACCATGTAGCAAATGGATTTCCGCTAGGTTTTCTTCTTCACTTGTTTCAACATAAATTGTTATTTCTTTTGGGTCATTCTTTTTTAAATCAAATCGAGTATAAGAATCTGTTGCGAAATATAACCCATAACCGTCATTGGTGAAATAATAAGGCATCGGCATATAGGTTCGAGTTCCTTGATCTCGATATTGATTGTAAACAAAACAATCGATTTCATTCCCTAATTGGTTGATTGAATTATAACGTTCGCCAAAACCATAATATAAGTTAGCCTGGTCTTGCAGACGTAGCGTTACCCCCTTTGCTCCCTTTCCAGCTAGTTCATGCAAAGTCAAACAATTTTCAGAAAAATAAAAAGGCAATTTTTCTTTTTCGTTCGGTAAACAAATCGTATTTTTATCATTAATACTGGCAAAGCAATCCTTCAATTGAACTGAATCCAACTGTGGTTCTATTTGACTTAATGTCAACTTATCCTCTTGTAATTTTAAGAATAAAGACTGTTCCATATTCTTCGTTAGATAAACATTTTCATTTTTGTTTGAACCAATAAACTCGATTTTATTGAATCCCCAATGTTTTTGGATTATTAATTCATAACGATCAGAGGTTTCTACTTGATGATTTTCTGCAGTAAAGAAATAGCTGCCACCAGAATAAGTTTCAGGAATCTGGACATGTGCTTGATAAATTCGCAGCGTGTCATTAATTAGTGTACAAACAATTTTTTCGGCAAGTCCTTCAATCGTTAAAAAGATTTGAGTAACATTTTTACTATTTACTTGAACATCAAACGTACACGTTTCTCCCACTGTTGGGTAATGTGGGGTGCGCTCGTAAGGTAATTTTTCATACACATTTCCATTTCCTAAAGGCTTATGAATAAAGGGACTGGTTGATAAACTTTCTTTTTTCTGTCGAAGATAGGTGTCCAATAAGTCTACAAATACTTCATTTTTGTCCGTTTGTTCCTTTGCGTGCATCAAATAGTTTTCAGCCTTCACAAAATCATACTTTTCAGTAAAATAAATACCTAGTAAAGCTGCCTCATCTTTCGACCACGTCGTTTTACGGGAAACCAATTCCTCCATTCCAGCTACCATAATCAAATCTTCTGGCGCAAAAAGGCCAAATGGCAAGACGCTCAGTACTAAATCAACAGCAGGAGTTGCTTGTTTCACTGACGAGATCAGCGTTCCACGACGAATCAAGTGATCAAATATATAATCACGTATTTCAGTTATTTCTTTTTGTAAATCATTCTGGTGATATTTATTTTTGACTTCTGACAAGGTAATATAGTAAATAGCTAAATTAGATGTGTAATTGTCACTCTCTTCACCAAAAACATTTGTCACTTCTTTTGCCCAGTCTTGCTGAATTCGTTTAACAATTCCAAAATCAGTATCATTAAGATGTACTTCTGCTTTCATTTTTACCCACACTGTCGCAGCTGCAATCGGTAACTTTTCTTGTTCGCCACTTAAATCAGCGATTGCTTTCAAATTAGCTGACTGATTTAGTACATCCGTGTAATGCGTTAAAATTTGAGCGAATTTTGGCTCTAGCTCCATGAATAATCCCTCTCCTACTCTTGATATCAGTAGTTTTCTTTTTCAAAATTTGTTTACTTATTGGAATTCTGTTTGCAATTTATCCAGCGCTTCTTTAGCAGATTCTTCCCCTAATAGCACTTTTTGAAACTCTTTATCTGCGCTATCGCTAACTTTACTCCAATCCGCATCTACTGGCGGTAAAATTAGATAATCCAATGAATCAAACACAGCTTGACGATTTTCAGGTGGTGTCTGTTCTAGATAAGGTGCCAAAATCTTGTCATCAGTAATCGCCGGAAGCTCCCAACCATTATCAATGCGAATTTTTGCAGTTTCCGGACTTGCACTCATAAAACGAGTAAATTTATATGCCGCTTCTGCGTGTTTTGAATCTTTAGAAACTGCCAAACCATTCGCAAAGAAATGTGTTGCCTTTTGAGTATTCCCTGCTTCAACTTGAATATCCCAATCAAAATCTGCATCCTTGAATTGACCAAACATCCAAATACCTGTGTGTACCATCGCTAATTGGCCATTTAAAAATAGATCTTCTGAATTTTGACCTGACATTTCTTCTGGTGAAGGAGAAATTTTTTCTTGAACAACATTATTAACCATGTGTTCTAATGCTTCGACATTTTTAGAATCATTCAAGGTCCAGTTTCCATTTTCATCTTTTAATTTGCCACCGTTTTGTGCAGCAACTTTATAAAATTCGTTCATTGTCACTGGTGAATAAGTACCATAGATATTTCCTTTACTATTCGTTAATTTTTTTGCAGCTGCAACTTCGTCTTGCCATGTCCACTCTTTTGTTGGATAGCTGACATCAGCTTCATCGAACAGTTCCTTGTTATAGAAAGTAACAACGTTAGAAAAACTTTCTACCATTCCGTATTGCTTTCCATCGTACTTGTATGCCTCAAAAGCCTCTTTATTTAAATCATTTGCATCAAATTCCGTATCTTTTTTGATGTAATCATCTAAATTTAATAGCGCACCTTTTTCAGCATAAGAAACAAAATTTTCATAATTTAATTCAAAAACATCTGGTGTCTGGTCCCCTGCCATCAGTGTCTGTAACTTTGTAAAGTAATCCTTATAGGGGATTAACTCGACATCAACCTTTATTTCTTCATTTTCTTTCTCAAATTCAGAAACCATTTCATTGAGCTGGTCTTCATAATCAGGCGTTGCCGAGAAACTATAATACTTGATGACAGTTTCTTTCTCACTTGACGAACTGCTCCCACTGCCACAAGCACTTAAAAATAAAGCTGTGATTACTGCTACTCCTGTCAATAAAACTTTTTTATTCATTTTATCTCCCCCAAATTTTATTCTTTCATTCCACTCATGGTCATCCCCTGAATGAAGTATTTCTGAGCAAATAAGTACACTGCCAAAATTGGTATCACGCTAATGACCACACCAGCCATGACTAGGTTCCAATTCGTGCTCCAACGACCTTGCAACAACGATAATCCTAACGGCAAAGTCGCCATCTCACGACTGCTTGTCACAATCAATGGCCATAAATAATTGTTCCAAGATTGCATAAACGTAAAAATAAAAAGTGTTGCAATCGTCGGCTTAACAAGTGGCAAATCAACTTTCATAAAGACCGTCCAATGATTTGCACCATCCATAAAGGCTGCTTCCTCCAGTTCAGTTGGAATTGTCAAAAATGCTTGTCGCATCAAGAAAACACCAAACACACCAAAAATATTTGGTAAAATCAATCCTTGATAGCTATCAATCCAGCCCAAATTTTTCAACAAAATAAATTGTGGAATCATGATTACTTGAGAAGGAATCATCATTGTGCTCAAATAAAGCAAAAACAACAGGTTTCTCCCTTTAAATCGCATACGCGCAAACGCATAAGCTGCCATTGATGCCACTACAATCGTACCAATCGTTGTCAATAATGAAACGATGATTGAATTTTTCATAAACGTTAGCATCGGAAACCGTTCGATTACTTGTTGGTAATTTTGTAGTTGTGGATTGCTAGGCAAAAACTCAGGTGGAAAGACCATCGTTGCCCCGCGCTCCTTTAATGAAGTTGAAACCATCCACAAAAAGGGTAAGATCATAACGATACATCCTAGCAAAATAATGCTATATTTTAGAATCATCCATACATTGACTTTTTTCATCTTGTCATCCTCCTTTCTCCCCACATTTGACCGATTGACACGACTAGGATAATTAAAAAGAGTACCCAAGACATCGCTGCTGCATACCCCATTTCTGAGTATTTAAAAGCTGAATTGTAAATATTTTGTACTAAGACCGTCGTCGCTTCACCTGGTCCACCTTCTGTCATGATATTTACTTGATCAAATACTTGAAATGAATTGATTAATGAGATCATCGAAACGAAAAAAGTAGTTGGTTTCAACATAGGTAATGTGATTTTCCAAAATTGATGCCAATGATCTGCCCCGTCGATATCTGCCGCTTCATATAATGATGGCGAAATGTTTTGCAAACCTCCTAAATAAAGCACCATGATAAACCCGATATCCTTCCACACGCTGGTAATGATAATTGCTAACATAGCTGTTTTCGGATCATTTAACCAATTAGGACCTTGTACACTTAGCAATGACAAAAAATAATTAATCAAACCAAATTTGGGATTAAACAACCATTTCCAAACTAAGGATACAGCCACCCATGAAGTAACAACTGGCAAAAAATAGATACCACGAAATACCGCTTTCATTTTCAGTTTGCTATTCAACAATAATGCTACCATCAAACCAATAATCATGACTGAAGGAAGATAGCCCAGAATGAAGAGAAAAGTATTCTTTAAAGAATTCCAAAATTTCGGATCATGGAGCAAATTTTGATAATTTTTTAATCCTACAAATTTCATTGGATTAATTAAATCCCAGTCCGTAAAACTCACCCCTAATGAATAAAAGACTGGATAAATAATAAAAAGCAAAAATCCAATCAAACTGGGTAATAAGAATAAACAAATCCAAAAGAGGTTATTTTTCTTTGAACCAATCATTTTTCATTTCCTCCTTAACTTTCTTCAATATAGAAGACTTCAAATAACATTTCTGTTAGCCATTCATCTTTAAAGTGTTTAACAGTTGCTAACCTCTTCATCAGTTCTTGCTTCTGAGATAGATACGTCCAAAGTTGATTTTTTAATTCGTATGAGATAGCCGGCCGATCAATTCGTTCAAACAATAAATCAGTGACCTCTTGCTTCACGATTTCCCTAACTGGTAGCTGAAGCTGATCAATTATTTCTGCATGAAAAATATTGTTGATTAGTTTGGAACCATCTTCATTTTCTACACAATATAAAGAGATTTGATTCTGCCGTTTTTCAGGTAAAATCGAAGTATCTCCACTGGTACTAATTGAAACGAGTTTTCTTTTCCAATCTAATGAAAGTACAGTGATACAGCGTTTTCCATTCAAATCTTCGATCATTTCGTAACAATTACTGTCACCTGGAAAAATTTTCCATTCAATTTTCTCTGGTAAACAATCAGGTTTTGTTTCCATCACATTTGGATCTGTTGGAATAATTCCACCCGCTTTAGCAAACACAGCCAGTTCATTCACTTGGCGAAAGATACTCAATTCTGCTTGTCCTGCATACCGATTTCCTGTATAAAAGTCGTACCATTTTCCTTCAGGCAACCAAATTTCTTCCTTAGCAAATTGATAATCAGGATTCATTTGATGCACAATTGGTACAACTAAGAGTTCTTGACCAAATAGATAGTTATTTTGATAAAGATATGCTTCATTTTCTTCGGGGTAGCTATAATATAGGGGCTGGATCAATGCCTCACCTTTTTCACTCGTTTCAACATTCGCTGTGTACAAATAGGGAAGTAAACGATGACGTTCTCTAAGGGTTTCCTTCATCGCTACTTGGATTTCTCCAGAGAAATTCCATGGTTCTTTGCTATTAAATGGGCTTGATGAACTATGCAAACGATTAATCGGACTAAACGTACCAAATTGCATCCAACGTAGTGTCAACTCATCATCCCGACTCCCCCCCATATGTCCACCAATATCGTGACTCCACCAGGTATACCCAATATTAGTAGCTGTTGCTGTAAAATATGGCTGAAATTGTAATGAGGCCCAACTAATGATAGAATCTCCTGAAAAACCAATTGGATATCGATGACTGCCTGGTCCCGCATAGCGGGAAAGTATCAGTCCCTCTTTTCTTTGGGAAAGATCTTCAAAATGATATTGATTTAACAGCCAAAGTGGATCTAGTCCTTCTTCTTTACTTTTCTCACCTTGTTGCCAATCAATCCACCAAAAATCAACACCTTGTTCTTCCAAGGGATGATGCACATCTTCAAAATAGCCTTTTACAAATGTTTCATTCGTCAGATCAAACTCTGCTGGCTCTTCAAGTAAAACGTTTAACTTCATTCGTTTAGAAATAGCTGGATAAGCATCCTCAAACGCACGTATTCCATCAGATGGGTGAACATTTAACGAAACTTTTAATCCTCGGTCATGAAGTTCTTGTAAAAATTTATCTGGATTTGGAAAAAGCTCTTTGTTCCATGAATAACCGGTCCAACCACTACCAAAACGTTTTGGAATATCGCGAAGATGCCAATCCATATCGACTACACTCACTGCGAGTGGAACCTGTTCTTCCGTAAACTGATTTATTAATGCTAAATAGGATTCATCTGTGTAAGCCCAGAAGCGACTCCACCAATTTCCTAAAGCATAGCGCGGAACGATTGGTGACGGTCCCGTCAATTGATAAAAATCTTTCAAAGCTTGTTTGTATTGGTGCTGATAACCAAAGAAATAAAGATCGATTCCTCCTGTTTTTCTTGGCTGTAAATTTCCTTTGGCTGTCGCAATGGCTGAATGTGAGTCATCGAGTACAGCGTAGCCTTGTCTAGAGATGATTCCCTCATCTAATTCCGTTGCACCATCTACATTGTCTAATGTTCGTGTCGTCCCTTTTAATGTCTCAATTTTTTCACCGTAGTACCACCGATTGTTAAAATCTGTAAAATTTGATTTCATTTCAATCACCAAGCCACGGCTTGAAAATTTTTGCTTATCATAACGCAGATGAAACGACTCAGTGTACACTTCCACTAGCGATTCTGACTCTACTAAGTCAAACTCAAATTCTGGGAATTCGCGATTCACAACTATTTGTGTATCAGAATCAACAAATTTACCCTCTTCTGAATATTCCATGCGAATTAAGTGAGGTGTCAGTAAAGTAAAGCGATACTTTTCACCAGTTATCATTTGCTTACTAGAAATTTTTACCATGTTCTTTTTTCCTTTCTAGAACAGAATCACGTTGAATCAGTTCTCCCTCAACTAAAATTTTGTTTTCCATTGTTTGCTCTTGTGTCGCGTGCTGCAACATTAAATTAATTTGACGGACTGAAATTCGCCCTTTTTCCTTTTGTCTAAGGTCTACAGTTGAAAGTGACGGATCGAGCAATTTAGCAAAAATATTATTATCAAAGCTTACAAAAGAATGAAACCTAAGTTTTCGTTCACGTAATTGTTGAAGATATTGTGCCGCTAAGTAATCAGAGTTGATGATAAACGCGGTATAGTTGCTGCTCAAGTCAATAAATCGCTCCATTTCTTCTTCGGAAAACAATAATTTTTCATCTGGTCTCAGTTCATACTCAGCTAAAGCATCCATATAACCTAGATATCTTTGTGGAACTACACCATCATCTGTTAGTGAGAAAGTTGGGCTGAAAAATGCAATCTGCCGATGTCCGTGTTCAAGCAATGTTTTCGTAGCCTCATAACTCAATTTTCGATCATCATTGTTAACAAAAAGAATATTTGCACGCTCAAAATCATGATTATAATAACTATCAATGAAAACGATTGGTTTACTGATTTTATTAATCAGCTCTGTAATAATATGCTCAAAAGCTCCGACAACAATAAAGCCATCAAAGTTCCAATTTCGCTGAAGTACATCGATATCCGCTAATTCGTTGAATCCATGGAACATCAAAAACATTCCTTGTTTTTTTGCTTCAAACTCAAGACCAGTCATCAAATCGGAAATAAACGGATCGCCAAAATCAATTTCTTCTTTTGTTGAATAATATAAAATTCCAATCATCTTTGATTCCTGTGCAACTAGAGAACGTGCATTCAGGTTTGGGGCATAATTATATTTCTCCATCAGCTTGTTAATCTCACGTTTTTTCTTTTCTGACACTCGATTTGGTTTATTGTTCATAACATTTGAAACAGTCGCAATACTAACACCTGCCTCTCGTGCAATATCTTTGATCGTTACCTTCTTCATTCTCTCCGCTCCTAATTAAAAAAAGTTAAACGTTTTACTTGTTTTGTCAGAAAGAGAATATCACTATTTCTATCCAATGTCAACGTTTACATTTTTTATTTTTCTTTTATTTTTTGTTTTGATGTGCAATATAAAAACAAAAAAGCGAGGATATTCTTCTAATATTCTCGCCTCTAACAATTTTCCCTAATGATGTTATAAAGCTTTTGGTAAGTCCGGTTGTTATTTTCCTTTTTGTTCTAGCAACGCCACCAACTCCACATGATGCGTCTGCGGAAATAAATCAACAGGTTGCACTTTTGTTGTTTCATAGCCTGCTTCGGCAAACAATTTTGCATCGCGCGCAAAGGTTGCTGGATTACATGAAATATAGACAATTCGAGAAGGGTTCATTTCGATTGCTGACTCAATGAAACTGCCGTCTAATCCTTTACGTGGCGGGTCAACCATGATGACAGATGGTTTGATACCTTTATCTTGCCATTTTTTCATTGCCTTTTCAGCTTTGCCCACTTCATAATGTGCATTTTCGATTTTATTAGTTAATGCGTTAAACTGTGCATCTTCAATCGCTTCAGGAATGATTTCCATTCCATAGACTTCAGCGACACGATCAGCTAAGGATAAGCCAATAGTGCCGATTCCTGAATATGCATCGATTACAACATCTTCTTTGGTTAAGTTCGCAAAATCAATTGCTGTTTGGTAAAGATATTCTGCTTGCTGTGTATTCACTTGATAGAAAGACTTAGCAGAAATTCGGAAGGTCTTACCTAATAGTTGATCCTCAATGTAATCTTTTCCAAATAAAACAACTTCTTTTTTACCAAAGATGACATTTGTTTTCTCTTCATTGATATTTTGAATGACAGAAACAACTTCTGGTAATTCTTCATGAATGACTTTAGCAATTTCTTTTGCTTTGAAGAATTTTTCTTTACGAGTAACTAAAACAACCATCATTTCATGTGAATAATGTCCACGACGAATGACGATATGACGAATTTGTCCTTCGTTTTTGGCTTCGTTATACGCACGAACTTGGAAACGTTCTAAGATATCACGCACAACAACGATTGCTTTATCGATTTCTGGATCTTGAATGTAAAAATCTGTAATGGAAACTAAATCATGGCTGTTTTTCTTATAAAAACCAGTAGCCAAATGACCATCGATTTTACGAACAGGAATCTGTGCTTTATTTCGGTAAGCAACTGGTGAAGCCATTCCCACTACTGGTAGAACAGGCACTTCCGGTAGCTTCGCAATTTTTTCCATCACATTTTCAACTTGGTGTTGTTTGAACACTAATTGTTTTTCATAACTTAAGTGTGCAAGTGGAGCGATTCCTGTACGAATCAATGTTTTGTCTTCAACAGGTTGACGATCTGGTGAAGTCGTTAACCAGTTTTCTACTTTTGCATAGCCAAATTTATTTCCTGCCTTTAAAACAAGAACTTCAACTTCTTCTCCGGGTAACGCATTTTCAATAAACAATGGGTAGCCGTCAATTTTAGCTACACCCATTCCTTCATAGCTTAAATCAATAATTTTTACGGTATAACGTTCATTTTTTTTCACTGTTTGTTCGCTCATTATTTACTCCTTTAACTTCTTACTTGTCTAGTTCTGACTCTACTATAAATCATTGTTTTTCACAACAACTAAAACCGGCACTGACCTAGGTTCCTAGTATCAGTACCGGTTGTCTGTCTATTTTTCCTCGTCAGCGATCTTGCCGTCACCGTCAATATCTTCGTCTGTTAATCGTTCGACTTCTTTTACAAATTCCTTACCAACTTCTTCGAATTCTTCTTCCTCTACACCCGTGATAGCGGCATCAGGAATCTTATCCGTATTCGCAAAAAATTCAATATGTTGATGTAAATTAGAGAAGTGCATCGGTGCATCGCCACCATATTCACCATCTAAATTGATCATCACTGGACGATTTGTATCATCTTCGGTTTCAACATACAATTCGCTTGTCTTTGTATAAATCACACGATGATCTTCGACATGACGTCCGCCATTCAACATCAGCGCTGCAATGTGTAAAATTTCAAAAATATTGGCTGTCTTGACGATAATCAATGAAAATTTTCCATCGTCAAGCTTTGCATCCGGAGCAATTTGCTCAAAGCCACCTACTGAATTCGTTAGCCCTAAGAAAAACATGGACGCATTTCCAATATATTCTCCTTCATCATACTTCAAACGCATTTTGATTGGTTTCACTCGAGGCAACATTTCTGCTCCCTTTGCGAGATAGGCTAAGTAACCAAAAATACTTTTCAATTCAGATGGCACTTCATAAGTTAATTCCGTTAAGTAGCCACCTGCTGCTATATTGATGAAGTAACTGTTTTCGGCATGACCAATATCCATTTTAACCGTCTGATTTTTTTTGATGACTTCGGCAGCTGCCTTGATATTGTCACGAGGAATTTTTAGTGCTCGTGCATAATCATTCGTTGTTCCAGCCGGGATAATCGCCATTTTAGGTCGTTTCTTCAAAGGTGCGATTCCATTAACAACTTCATTGATCGTTCCATCTCCGCCTGCTGCTACAACCAAGTCAAAGCCTAATTTTCCGACTCTCGTTGCTTCATTTTTCGCAGAGTCTTCTTCGGGAGTTGTTGCATAAGCACTTGCTTCATAACCTGCGTCTTCTAGTGCTTGAAGAATATCAGCGAGGTTTTTTTTCAGCAATTCTTTACCTGAAGTTGGATTATAAATGACACGTGCTTTTTTCATGATTTTCCTCTTAACGTTTCGTCAATTCATCTTTTAGTAGTTTATTCACAACACCTGGATTTGCTTGTCCTTTTGTTGCTTTCATGATTTGTCCTACTAAGAAGCCGACTGCACGATCCTTTCCGTTTTTAAAGTCTTCAACAGATTGTTCGTTATTATCTAAAATTTCATTGATAATTGGCAGTAATTGACTTGGATCAGATAGTTGGATCCAGCCATTGGCTTCAACGACTCCTTGTGCATCGCCACCTTTTGCGATTAACTCACGGAACACTTTTTTCGCAATTTTTGAACTGATTGTTCCGTCCGCAATCAAACGGATCATTCCTGCCAAGTTCTCTGGTGTTAATTGTGTTTCTGCTAATTCTAGTTTTTCACTATTTAAGTAGGCAGAAACTTCACCCATCAACCAGTTAGAAGCTTGTTTTGCATCTGCACCGTTTTCTAATGTCGCCTCAAAGAAGTCAGACATTTCTTTCGTTAACGTTAAGACCATTGCATCATACTCAGGCAATCCGAAATCATTGATATAACGTTGGCGACGTGATGCTGGTAATTCTGGTAATGTTGCTTTGACACGTTGAATCCACTCATCATCAATCACAAATTTTGGAATATCTGGTTCTGGGAAGTAACGATAATCACTTGATCCCTCTTTGACACGCATCAAAATTGTTTTATTTGTTGTTTCATCAAAACGACGAGTTTCTTGTTGGATTTCGCCACCAGAAAGTAAAACTTTTGCTTGACGTTTTTCCTCAAAAGCAAGTCCTTTTTTAACAAATGAAAGTGAGTTCAAGTTTTTTAGTTCTGCTTTTGTTCCAAATTCTTCTTGACCATAAGGACGTAAAGAAATATTGGCATCACAACGCATAGAACCTTCTTCCATTTTCACATCACTAACTTCAGTGAACTGGATGATTGAACGCAATGCTTCAAGATAAGCATATGCTTCTTCTGGTGAACGCATATCTGCTTCTGAAACGATTTCGATTAGCGGTGTGCCTTGACGGTTTAAGTCAACGTATGAATAGCCACCGATACCGTGCATGTTTTTCCCAGCATCTTCTTCTAAATGAACACGTTCGATTCTAATTTTTTTCTTTTGTCCTTCAACTTCAATCTCAATCCAACCATCGTGACCGATTGGTTGGTCAAATTGTGAGATTTGGTAAGCTTTTGGATTATCAGGATAGAAGTAGTTTTTGCGGTCGAAATGTGTATCTTTTGAGATTTCGCAATTCAATGCTAAAGCTGCCTTCATCCCAAACTCTAAAGCCGCTTTGTTCATTACTGGTAACACACCAGGGTAACCCCAGTCAATCACGTTTGTATTGCTGTTAGGTTCTGCTCCAAAATGTGCAGGCGCTGGTGAGAAAATTTTAGAATTTGTTTTTAATTCAACGTGGACCTCAAGTCCAATGACTGTTTCGAAGTTCATTCGCCTTGCCCCCCTAGAATAGCAGGTTGTTGCTTATGAAATTCTGTCGCTTGTTCAAAAGCATACGCTGCTTGATACATTGTTTTTTCTTCAAAATAATTACCGATTAGTTGTAACCCAACAGGAAGACCTTCTGAAAGTCCAGCTGGAATTGACATACCGGGAAGTCCTGCTAAGTTCACTGGAATTGTTAAAATATCACTCATATACATCGTAATTGGATCGTTGATATTTTCGCCGATGCCAAATGCTACAGTTGGTGAAGATGGTCCAATGATTAGGTCATAATCAGCAAAAACTTTTTCGAAGTCTTGTTTGATTAATGTTCTCACTTGGCCAGCTTTCTTGAAGTAAGCATCATAATATCCTGCACTCAATGAGAATGTTCCTAGCATAATCCGACGTTTTACTTCGTCACCAAAACCTTCCGAACGTGAGTTAACATACACATCTTCCAAATTTTTCACATTTTCAGAACGATAGCCAAAGCGAATACCATCGAAGCGTTGCAAGTTTGAACTTGCTTCAGATGAAGCGATGATATAGTAAACTGCTACACCATATTTTGAATGTGGCAAGCTAACTTCTTCGACCGTTGCACCTAATGAACGGAATGTTTCTGCCGCTTTCAATACTGCTTCTTTGACTCCAGGTGCCACACCTTCACCAAGATATTCTGTTGGCAAAGCAATTTTCATTCCTTTGATGTCACCAGTCAAGCCTTCAGCAAAGTTAGGTACAGAAACACCTGATGATGTTCCGTCTTTTTCGTCATATCCGCTGATTGCTGTTAATGCTAATGCATTGTCTTTAACCGTTCTTGTCATTGGTCCGATTTGATCTAATGAAGAAGCAAATGCAATCAACCCAAAACGTGAAACACGTCCATAAGTTGGTTTCATTCCAACGATTCCATTAAATGCAGCCGGTTGACGAATACTTCCACCAGTGTCGCTTCCAAGAGAGACAGGAATTTGTCCAGCAGCAACTGCTGCAGCGGAGCCACCTGATGAACCACCAGGAACTTTAGAATGATCCCAAGCATTTTTTGTTTTCTTGAAGTAAGAAGTTTCTGTACTTCCGCCCATAGCAAATTCATCCATGTTTAGTTTACCTACAGGAATCATATCTGCTTGATAGACTTTATCCATAACTGTTGCATCATAGATTGGGTCAAAATTATAAAGGATTTTTGATGCCGCTGTTGTCAACAAATCTTTCGTTACAATGTTGTCTTTGATCCCAATTGGAATACCTGCTAACACATTGTTTTCATCAATTCCTTTTTCATCTAATGCTTTTGCTAATTCAAGTGCTTTTTCTTCATTTAATGTAATAAACGCTTCGATTTCTGGTTCTGTTTCTTTAATACGTTCAAATGTTGCTCTCATTAGATCTTGTGCAGTGATTTCTTTAGAAACAAGCATCCCATGCAATTCTTCTAATGAACGGTTGTATAATTCTGTCATTACGCGCCTGCCTCCCCATTATCAATAATTGCGGGTACCTTAATAAAACCATCTTCAGATTCTGGCACATTTTTTAATAACTCATCGCGACTCCAACCTGCTTGTGCACGGTCTTGACGCATTACATTCACTGTTTCAACCACGTTTGATGTGAATGGAACACCTTCTGTATCTACTTCTTCAAGCATTTCCACCATATCAATGATTTTACCTAATTGGTCTGTAAAACTTGCAAGCTCTTTTTCATCAAACGCAAGTTTTGCTAATTTGGCAACGTGTTTGACTTGTTCTTCACTAATCGCCATACTACCCCTTCTTTCTTAAACGAGTTAAAAACTTTGCTCTCTATTTTACCACAAGTGTGGAAGCACTGAAATTATTTATTGAAATTTATCTGAAAAAGCTTAGTTTTCGGTTTCCACAGGATGACTTTGTGCTAACGCTTCTGCCATCTTTTCTTCCGTCCAAATCTCAATTCCTAGTGATTCTGCTTTCGTCAGCTTACTTCCAGCTTCTTCACCTGCTACAACGATATCTGTTTTTTTAGAGACACTTCCAGTCACTTTTCCACCAAGATTTTCAATCGTAGCTTTCGCTTCTTCCCGCGTAAATTGAGTTAACTTTCCAGTTAGAACAACTGTTTTATCCTTGAATGGTGATTCTACTTCAGCTAATTGTTCCAAGCGAATGCCTTTGTAGTCAAAGTTGACCCCAGCAACCTTTAATTCATCCATCAATTCATGTACTTCTTCATTACTAAAGTACGTCACGATGCTATCTGCGATAATCGTTCCCATGCTATCAAGCGCAATGATTGATTCAAAATCACTCTGACTGATTGCTTCTAAATTACCGAAGTGTTCTGCCAAAATCTTAGCAGCTTTCGCTCCAACATGGCGAATGCCCAAGCCAAAAATTAACCGTTCGACTGAATTTCCCTTGCTGTTGGCAATTGCTGTCAGAATATTATTAGCAGCTTTTTCTTTAATCTTGTCTAACGTCAGCAATTCTTCTTCTGTTAGTTTATATAGATCTGCAACATCTGCGACTAGCTTTTTATCATACATTTGTTCAAGTACTCTTGGACCTAAGCCTTCAATATTCATCGCATTTCTGGAGACAAAGTGATTGAGCCCTTCTTTCATTTGTGCCGGACATTTTGGATTGATACAGCGAAGAGCAACTTCTCCGTCTAAATGGACTAGCTCGCTTTCACATTCAGGGCAATGTGTTGGTAATGGATAAGGTTCGCTATCTTTTGGTCGTTTGTCTTCAATCACGCGAGCAACTTCTGGAATGATATCTCCTGCTTTATAGATTAGTACCGTATCGTGCAGTCGAATATCTTTCATTTTGATGTAGTCGCCATTGTGCAGACTGGCACGGCTCACCGTAGTCCCCGCAACACGAACAGGGGTCATGACTGCCGTTGGCGTAACTACTCCTGTTCGACCAACAGTCCATTCAATTGTTTCGATGACCGTTTCGACTTCCTCTGGAGGAAATTTATACGCAGTTGCCCAGCGAGGAGCTTTGACCGTGAACCCAAGCTGGTCTTGAAGTGAAAAGTCATTGACTTTCACTACGATTCCGTCAATTTCATAAGGCAACTCAATTCGTTGATCATGAAACTTTTCAATATACGTCCAAACTTCTTCAATTGAATGACACAACTGTGCTTCATGATTGGTATGAAAACCAAGTTTCGCCAGTTCTTGCAATGCTTCGTACTGTGTTTTTGCTTCCATCGGACCAAAATCAGCTACAGTGTACAAAAAAGTATCCAAATTGCGCTTAGCTGCAATCTTTGAATCAAGTTGCCTTAATGAACCCGCCGCGGCATTCCGCGGATTAGCAAAAACATCATGACCAGCGGCTTCTCGTTTTTGATTTAACTCGACGAAGGATTTTTTTGGCATGAAGCATTCGCCACGAACCTCAATCGAAATTGGTTCGTTCAACCGCAAAGGAACGGAACGAACAGTTTTCACATTTTCAGTAATATTTTCACCGACCGTTCCATCGCCGCGAGTAGCGCCACGGACAAAGAGTCCATTTTCATAACGCAATGAAACAGAAAGCCCGTCAATTTTCAACTCACAGCAATAATCCACTGGATGACCAATCGCTTTTTGCACACGTTGATCAAAAGCAAACAATTCTTCCTTGTCAAATACATCATTTAAACTATAGAGTGGAATGTCATGCGTGACTTTCTCAAATCCTGCAAGAACACCACCACCGACCCTTTGAGTTGGTGAGTCTACGGTGATTAGTTCTGGATAATTTGCTTCGATTGCTACTAATTCTGCATAATGTTTATCGTAAACAGAATCTTCTACCGTTGGCTGATCTTCCACATAATATTCTCGGGACCAACGATTTAATTGTACACGCAATTCTTCTGCTCTTTTTGTTGCGTAATCAATCGTCATTTCTTGTGCCATCGTTTTCCCCCCACTATTAAACTTTTTCAATTGGTGCAAATGCCGCTAATAATCGTTTAACTCCTTGACCTTGAAATGCAACGTCTAATTCAAGATCTGTAGCTGTTCCATTTACTCGAACGACTGTCCCAACGCCCCATTTCTTATGCTTGACTTTGTCGCCAGCTTTCCAGCTATTGTTTTCGCCACCAGTCGCTGTTTTTGATGAAACAGTCGTCACTTGTGGCTGTTGATAACTAGGTGTAGTGGTTTTTGTCGTAAATGGAGAAATTTTCTTTGGTGTTGGTCGCATTCCTTGAATTTCCAATAAATCTTGGTCAATTTCGTCAATAAATCTTGAAGGACGATTGTATTGTGTTCGTCCATATAACGTTCTCGAAAAAGCATTGGTCAAGTATAAGACTTCTTCTGCTCTGGTAATTCCTACATAAGCTAAGCGACGTTCTTCTTCTAGTTCACTTTCTTCCATCAAAGCACGGGAAAGTGGAAAGACGCCTTCTTCTAGACCAATCAAAAAGACCACTGGAAATTCCAGACCTTTGGCCGCATGCAGCGTCATTAAAGTTACTTGCGTCGTATCTTCTTCTAAATTATCAATGTCTGAAACTAGCGCTAAATCATTCAAGAAAACCGTTAATTTTTCTTCAGGTGCATCTGCTGTTTCTTCATTCTGTTTTTCAAATTGTTTATCGAATTCTTGCGTAACACTTAAAAATTCTTCCAAGTTTTCTAGTCTAGCTTGTGCTTCTAGTGTATTTTGGATCTTCAAATCTTCTTGATAGCCACTGCGTTCCAAAACTTCTTTCGTTAAATCCGTAACAGATAAGTAAGGAACCATTTGTGTGACTTCATCAATCATCGCTCCAAATTCTGCTAATTGACGACCAGCTTTCCCACTAATATTTGCTAAGTCCACGTTTTGAGCTGCTTCTAACAATGCCCATTCATGAATTGAAGCAAATTGACGTAACTTATCAACTGAACCAGGACCAATTCCTCGCTTAGGCGAATTGACTACTCGTTCAAAGCTGATTGAGTCTTGCGGGTTGGCGATCACATTAAGATACGCCAAAATGTCTTTGATTTCTTTTCGATCATAGAATTTGTGTCCACCAACCATTTTATAAGGTATGTTGGCCTTTAATAGCGTTTCTTCCATTACACGTGATTGCGCATTTGTTCGGTAAAGAACTGCAAAGTCGCCATAATCTCGCCCGTTTTCACGCATTTCATGTTGCATTTTTTCAATGACAAAACGTGTTTCATCACGTTCATTATCGCCACGATAGTAGGTGATCTTAGCACCTTCTTGGTTTTCAGTCCAGAGATTTTTAGGTTTGCGGTTGGTATTGTTTTCAATCACTTGATTAGCAGCATCCAAAATTGTTTTGGTTGAACGATAATTTTGTTCCAATAAAATAACACTTGCATCAGGATAATCTTTTTCAAAGTCCAAAATATTTTGCATGTCTGCACCACGCCAGCCATAAATACTTTGGTCGGCATCTCCCACAACACATAAATTGCGGAAACGTCCTGCTAGTAAATTGACTAACGTGTACTGAGCATGGTTGGTATCTTGATATTCATCCACATGGATATATTGGAATTTATTTTGATAGTAAGTCAGGGAGTCTGGATGTTCATTGAACAAACGAATCGTATTCATAATCAAGTCATCAAAGTCCATACATTGATTGTATTGTAATTCTTTTTGATAAGCTTTATAACATTTAGCAGCAATTTCTTCATAATAGCTGCCTTGCATTTTTTCAAAGTCTTCAGGCATTTGTAAATTATTCTTGGCTTGAGAAACAGTTCCCAAAATTCCTCGAGGATCATATTTTTTAGGATCAATATTAAGCTCTTTTAAAATACGTTTCATCAAAGTAAGTTGTTCGGAAGAATCGATAATCGTAAAATTCCGATTGTAACCAATAAAATCAACATCTCTTCTCAAAATGCGGACGCACATTGAGTGAAATGTTGAAACCCAGACATCTTCGCCACCAAATTCCAAAATTGCGTTCACACGCTCTTTCATTTCTTTCGCGGCTTTATTGGTAAAAGTAATCGCTAGGATATTCCAAGGATTCACTTCTTTTTCTTCAATTAAATAAGCAATTCGATGCGTAAGAACGCGGGTCTTTCCGCTTCCTGCACCTGCCATCAATAACAACGGCCCCTCGGTATGAAGAACCGCTTCTTTTTGGCGAGGATTCATCCCCTGTAATAATTCTTGCTTGGATGACATTCACAACATCCTTTCTTTTATCAATCTCATCAATTATAGCATTTTACCACTCTTCATTAAACCAGCTAGCTGAAAATCATCCGAATTTCTGAAACAATTTTTTCGTCTCTCGTCAGAACAAAGATTTCATGCTAAACTAAAAGAAAGTGAGGGATAATTTTACGATGGAAAAACGATTTAAACGAATAACATTCGATGACACTCGAATTCTTTTTATTTTAAAAGGAATGCTTGTGGGTTTATTTGCTGGACTCGTGGTCAGTTTTTTTCGATTAGGGATTGAAACATTAAGCAAGAAGATTCAATTTTTTTATCAGCAAAGCCAGCAAACACCAAGCATTCTCATTGGCTTGTTTCTTTTTTCACTGGTTGCTGCTTTTTTAGTTGGTCAATTGATCAAGCATGAGCCTGCGATCAAAGGAAGCGGAATTCCCCAAGTGGAAGGTCAATTGCAAGGTGAACTAACTTATAATTGGTTTTCTGTTTTGTGGAAAAAAATGGTTGGCGGAATCTTTTCCGTCGGTTCCGGTCTATTCTTAGGGCGTGAAGGTCCTTCCATTCAATTAGGGGCAGCAGTCGGACAAGGTACGAGCCAACTTTTTCATTCTTCTAGCTCTGAAGAAAAAATTTTGATTTCAAGCGGCGCTAGCGCTGGCTTAGCCGCAGCATTTAATGCACCCGTTGCTGGATTGTTATTTGTCATTGAAGAAGTTCACCATTCATTTTCACCATTAGTTTGGCTCACTTCTTTTACTTCAGCAATTGTCGCAAACGCTGTTTCACTTTATTTTTTTGGACTGAAACCTGTACTTTATTTGGGGGCGTTACCCTCTTTACCTTTTCATTATTATGGTGCTTTGATCATTTTAGGAATTATTTTAGGTCTTCTTGGTTTTATTTATCAAAAAACATTGCTCGCTTTGCCGCGATTTTACAAAAGAGTCCCCTTGCCTGAGTATTATCACGGACTCATTCCTTTTCTTTTGGTCTTACCAATCGGTTATTTATGGCCAACAATTTTGGGTGGTGGTAATCAAATCGTCGTGCAGTTAGGACAACTAACGCCGCCACTTCAAGGAATTATTTTACTATTAATCATTCGCTTTGTTTTCTCCATGGTTTCGTATGGTGGTAGTTTACCAGGAGGAATTTTCTTACCCATTTTGACATTGGGCGCCCTAATTGGCAGTCTTTACGGAAAGTTGCTTGTTCTTTATTTTGGAATGGATCCTGTTTTTGTGAAAGACTTCGTTGTGATTGCTATGGCAGGTTACTTTACAGCCATTGGAAAAGCACCTCTGACTGCAATAATCCTCGTGACGGAAATGGTTGGCTCACTCAATCATTTGATGCCACTTGGCGTTGCCTCTTTGGTTGCCTATATCGTAAATGATTTATTGGGTGGACATCCGATTTATGAATCTTTGCTTGAACGACTAGTTGACAATCAGCCAAAGCAATCATCTGGAAAGAAAACCACTTTTGATTTCCCTGTTACAGCTGAAAGTCAACTAGATGGCATCATGGTTCGCGATTTTAATTGGCCCAAAAATATGTTGCTTATTTCAATTTATCGAGGAAAAAAAGAATTGATCACTCATGGTGACACAGTAATGAAAGTTGGAGATATTCTGGTCATTTTGACAGATGAATCAAATATGGCATCAATCAAAAAAGAAATCCAACTAAAGTCTAGCTAGCATTTCAGCAAAAAAAAAGAGTGGCTATGAATTTTCATTCATACTCACTCTTTTTTTTATACCCATAGTTGAGACCAATTACTATAAAAACCAAAAGCATGCCAAGTACACTGAAAAAAACGTTTGACGAGTCACTTGTTTTGGGGAAGTCTTCAATCGTTCTCGTTTCTGTTTGTAATACAGTCTCAATGTTTTTTTCGTTACCTTCTTCCTGTTCAGCCGGCAAACTTTCAGAATCCATACCAATTGATCCTTTGATTTTTAGTGTCGTATCCATAAGTTATCACCTGCGATCCCTTTCAACACCAAAGCGAAGTTGAAAAATTCTTTACGGTGCAGTCCAAGAAACAGCATCTAATTGTAAAGTTAAATCAAATGTTGGTGCACTTTTGGCAGCTGTGCTTGAAGATAAGACTCCTTGGTAACCAAATGTTGTTTCAGACGCTGAAGTACTTTCACCAGCTGAAGTTAGTTTTCCTTCATTGTTTGCTAATGTAAATAATCGAGCTGGCGTTGTCTCAAAATCTGTGACTGATCCACTTGAAATTAATGCTGTATCACTTGCTTCAGGCGATACGAATTTCAAACTTGAAATCTCTGAGATCGACTCACTGTTGGTTTTTTCAAATTTTGTAATCGTCACATCTACGGGACGACCCGAATTATTTTTGATTGTATATGTTGGCGATTCAATATTGGTACGACCACTGATGTTATAGAAAATCGTCGCGGTATCTAAAGTTACATTGATCCAATCTTCACTCTCTTCATCAATTGTTTCTGTTGGATCCGTATTATCCAATCCAATCGATCCATTCACTTTGATTTCTGCACTACCGTCACCAATCACATCTTGTGCTTGAACAGCAATGGGAACCAATCCCCCTACGAAACTTCCTGCAATAAACAAACTAGCTAATCTTTTTTTCATTTTCTTCTTTCTCCTTTTCAATCATTCAACTGTTAATGTAATTCCAGCGGCAACTTGCCCCTTTTTTTCGTTTGTCTCTGGATCATACAAACTGAATAATGCAACTGACGGATACTCCCCCTTTGTTAATGTCTGCTCTAAGGTGACATCTTTTATTTCATACCCAGGTTGAATTGCCCCGGAAGTATAAACAAGTTTATTCGTATGCTTTTCTCGAATCTCAACATTGATTGGATAATTGTTTTGGATGGAATTTTTAATCATCAATTTTCCTTGTAATGTTTGTTCGTCAATTTTCGCTTCTGGCGAAATCATCAAATTAAATTTACTTCTATCTACGGCTTTTTGCGCAAGTTTTTTTAGCTCTTTGTCAGATATTTTTTGTGCGTCTTTTTCTGCAGGTAAAAACTCACCGCTGACAACCGTTGTCGTTTCTGGTTTCACTTGGAAATATTGACGATAAATGAACCAGCTTGCGAGTAGCACTCCCAAGACAATCAAGATAATCATTCGTCTTTTCCTTTTATTCGTTTCGGTCTTTTCGATCATTTTGACTCTCCTTGAGGTGTCAAACTATAAGTAAATGTATAGTTTGTATCATATTTTTTAAAAATCGGGCCTGAATACTCTCCTTTTAAATAGATACCAAGTGGCTCAGTTAAAAATGGTGCTATCGTTAAGGAATCGACAGTATTTTCTCCTACTATTAATGGTCCTAATATAGTGTCATTGGTAGCTGCCAACTGAAGTCGTAATTGGTTGCTTTCTCCTGCTGTTACTTGATCAACTAACGTAATTGGTGACTCTACAGAAAGATCTTGAACAGAATCAATAGTAAAATCAATGGGATAGTTGCTCTCACTTAAAATTGGTTGAGCGGATTCCTTGGTGTCAAACGCACCCACTTCTCTCACTTGAAAAAGCAACTCCAAAGGAACCTCGACACTCAGCGGACTTTTTGCAATCTCCACCTCTTTTTCTACCCACAAACTTTCGCTAGCAAAAATTTGGAGTTCTGGGTCTTCATTGATTGTTCCAGAAATCTTTACATAGACATAATAAGAACCTGATATTAACTCTTCCACATGCCACGTTGAACTTGCTGAAGTTTCACTTGTTACCATACCTTGCGTTTCATCTGTCGCGTCTTCAATTTCTTGTTGCGCCGTTTCATTCTTGATTTCATCACCCGTCCATAGGCGTTCTTTGCTTAATTTAAATGTGTTGTTGGTTAACGTTCGTTCAGAAGGATCGTAATCCTTAATCGTTGTTATTAAGTTACTTCTCCCAACATCTACATCTGAAAAACTTTCCCAATCTATTATTTTAATTTTTTTCTGGTAAATCGCTTGTTTTAGTGACGGATTTTCAAAATAATTATCTGCTAATGTTAAAGTGGATGCTCCTGCTACTTCTTTTTTCAATAACTCCTGAGATGCACTTAAATAATTGAACTGATAGCCTCCAATTTCACCAACATTTCCATCTAAACGATTAAGCGTCACATTTTTATTGAATAATCCCGTCGTGGCAGTATTCTTAAATCGTAGCCAATTCGGTTCATTGACATTCATCGTAATCGCTCCAGATGAAGTGATTCTTCCGCCACTCAGTACAGTCATTTGCGAATCTTTTTGTGCGTTGATTTCTGCGCTTGCAGAGCTAGTATTTGTGAAAGTGAGTGCCTTATTATCCGTTTGTGTATAGAAAAACTCTGCTCCTTTGCCAATAGTTAGAATCAATCCATTGGAACCATATGTGAAATACGTTTTACTTGAAGTAAAGTCCACTTCAGCATCTTCTTCAAGGGTTACTCGCATCTTTCTATCGCCAGAACCTCCTGTACCATAACCATAAAGCAAACTCGAGCTTGCACTTGTCTGATGGTCAATTGTTGTCTTTGATCCTTTGGCAAAGAACAGGTTGTACCCTTCCATAAACTCTTGACTATTGCTACCAACCTCACTCTTAAAATGATTCTCCCCCATCATCGTGAAAGTGGATTCTGTGTTCCACGTCAGCAGAGGTTGCGCACCAGTTTTTCCATAGTAATTCACGTTTTCTAATGTTGCATCAAATTGAATCGCAGACGAACCTCCTGCACCAATAATTCCATAATAGCTTTGATTGCCATATACGTTTCCTTTATCATCTGTCAAAGTCGAGCTCCCAAAATTCAGATTTTTTATTTTGACTTGTAAACCTGAAACTTTTATTCGATAGCCCACATTCGCTTCAGTGGTACTCGAGCTGTTTTCATATAGCATATAGTTTCCTTGACCATTAATTTCAACACTTTTGTAAATCTCAAATACATCTGCACCTGAATAAACAATATTTTCCGTTAAATTAAGATAGTAGGTTCCTGTACCAACATCATTTTTGATTGCTGTCAGTACGTCTTTCAACTCACCCACAGTCCCAGCAGTGTAAGGATTTGTCACCGTTCCTTCGCCTATTAACGCAAAAGGAATTAACTGATTTTTTGTTTCACTAGACGAAATAGTTTTCTCGGCACTACTTTCTACCTTATCAACTGTTTCATCTGACGTTTCTGCATTTATAATTTCATCATTTTTTAATTCAGATGAAGAATGACTTTGCTCCGCTACATTCAAAAGCGGTACCTCTGAACTACTTTCCGTCAAAGATACCACTTGCTCATCTGCATCTGTGGTTTTTTCCAGTTCATCTGCAGTTATTTCTTTTATCGGCATTGTATACAAACAAATTAACATCAGCCAACAAACCGTCCATTTTCCCCATCCCATATCCAGTTCTCCCATTTCATTTTAATTAATATATGAAAAAAGTTAATTTTGCATGATAAATTTTATCATTATAATGATATGATACTATTTGCATTTTACAAGGTCAAACATTTATCGGCTACTTTCCGTTATTTCTTCAAACAAAAAAACCTCTCATCACCCTCTCCAAGAAAGAGTGACAAGAAGTTTTCGTTATTTATCTATCTAAAATTAAGCTTCAACAGCTTCTGGTGCTTTTCTTAATAATCCATAAATTACACCTGAAACAACTGCACCAATTGCAATAAAGACTAGGTACAATACAGGATGACTAAGTAGGAAGACAACAAAAATTCCACCATGTGGTGCTAATAATTTGATACCAAAAGCGCCAACTAAACCACCAGTTAAAGCAGAACCTACGATGAAGCTTGGAATTGCACGAACTGGGTCAGCAGCAGCAAACGGAATTGAACCTTCTGTTACAAAGGATAGCCCCATCACAATGTTTGTTAAACCAGCATCTTGATCTGCTTTACTAAATTTATTTCTGAATAACACAGTTGCAACGAAAATTGCTAATGGTGGAACCATCCCACCTGCCATAACAGATGCCATAACGACACTACCACCAGTTGCGACAGTTGTTGCAAGCGTTGCTGTACCAAACACGTAAGCTGCTTTGTTGATTGGCCCACCAAGGTCAGCAGCCATCATTCCAGCTAACAAAGCCCCAAGTAACGCAGCATTTGAACCACTCATACTTGTCAAGAAACCATTCAATCCATCATTGATTGCTTTCATTGGCACATTGACCATCAACATCAAGAAACCAGTAATCAATAGTCCAAAGACTGGGTAGAATAAAATCGTTTTGATTCCATCCAATGATTTTGGTAAGTTCTTGAAAACTTTACGTAAGAAGACAATGACATAACCAGCCAAGAAACCACCAATCAATGCACCTAAGAAACCAGCTCCACCAGCATTAGCTAATGCGCCTGCAGCAAAACCAACAACCAATCCAGGGCGGTCACCAATACTTGATGCAATAAACCCAGCTAAAACTGGCAACATGAAACCAAATGCCGCTTGTCCAATTTGGTTGAACCAGCTTGCCATTTGATTGTAATTCCCCAAGTTTGCCAATTGATCTTGTGGTACACCCATAAATTGGTCAATCATGAAGGAAAGTGCAATCGCAATCCCACCACCGATTACAAATGGAAGCATATGCGAAACACCGTTCATCAAATCTTTATAGATTCGTTGACCGATTGTTCCATCAGCATTTCCTTCATCTGATGAATCATTTTTACTATCGCCATGGAAAACAGGTGCATTCCCTTCAACAGCAAGATTGATTAATTCCTCTGATTTACGAATACCATCACTTACTGGACGGTTAACTAATTTTTTTCCATCAAAGCGATTCATCTCAACCTTTTTATCTGCTGCAACGATTACGCCATCTGCACGTGCAATATCTTCTGCAGTCAAACGATTTTTAATTCCTTCAGAACCATTTGTTTCAACTTTGATATCTACGCCCATCTCTTTTGCTTTTTTCTTCAAAGCATCTTCTGCCATGTACGTATGCGCGATTCCGGTTGGGCAAGCTGTCACAGCTACGACAAATTTTCGATCTGAATCAGTTAACGCTTCAATTTGTTGGGCAGCTTGTTCTGCCTTTTCTTCTGCTTCTTTTTCGTCCTCAGCTGTTTGGAAAAGTTCTTGCACTTCATCAGGTGTTTGAACTTCTTTTAGTTTTGCCACAAAATCCGGATTGATCAACAAACGTGATAATGCCGCTAAAGCTTGCAAGTGAGTGTCATTTGCGCCTTCTGGAGCAGCAATCATGAAAAATAGATAAGTTGGTTGACCATCGAGTGCTTCATAGTCAACGCCAGCCTTACTTTTTGCAAATAAAACTGTTGCTTCTTTAACTGCCGCATTTTTTGCATGCGGCATTGCAATTCCATCACCTAGACCTGTTGATGTTTGAGCTTCACGCGCCAAAATCCCTTGTTTATATGTGTCAATATCTGAAATACGGCCAGCATCATACATTTTTTGGACCATTTCATCAATAGCACCTGCTTTATCAGTTGCTTGCAAATCCATGATCATTGCTTCTTTGATCATCAAATCTTTAATATTCATGGTTATCCTCCTTAAAATTTAGTCGATTTTTGTAATTTCAACTTCAGGTAATAGTGAATCAATCATTTCACGAGAAGCTAAGTCATCAGAGAACGCTGTTGCACTTCCGCAAGCAACGCCCCATTTGAAAGCTTCGACTGCATCATGATGTTTGCTAAATGAGCCAATAAATCCAGCAATCATCGAATCTCCGGCACCAACTGAGTTTTTCAAAGGGCGTACTAAAACATTCGATTGGTAGGCACCTTCCTTAGTAAATAATAAGGCACCATCGCCAGCCATTGAGATTAATACATTTTGCGCACCTTCTGCCAATAACTTACGGCCATAAGGAATGATATCTTCAACTGATTCAAAAGTAGTTTGATACAACTCTGCTAACTCATGGTTATTTGGTTTGATTAATAATGGTTCTTTTGAAAGAGCATTTTTTAAATCCTCTCCCGTAGTATCAATCACAAAATCAGCACCTTTGTCACGGATGATTTCAATCAACTCTTGATAAAAACCTTTTCTAAGACTTGCAGGTGTACTTCCAGATAACACGACAATATCGCCTGCTTCAACCGTACTCAATGCTTGTTTCAATTCATTGATTTCTTCATTAGAGATAACTGGACCTAAGCCGTTAATTTCTGTTTCAGCATCTGATTTCAATTTGATATTGATACGTGTATCTTCATGGACTTTGGTAAACAAAGTATGAATTTGTTCTTTCTTCAACCAATCAGAGATAAATTCTCCGGTAAAGCCGCCTAGAAAGCCAAGAGCAGTTGAGTTTGAATCGATTCGTTTCAAGATACGAGAAACGTTGATTCCTTTGCCACCTGGTAATTTAAAATCTTCTGTCATGCGATTCAAGTCGCCTAATTTTAATCCATCCACACGAACAATAAAGTCAATTGATGGATTAAGTGTTACTGTGTAAATCATTGAATAGCCTCCTTAATTGTTGTCAGGTCACGATAATCTGCGACAAATTCTAATGGACAACGCTCGGTTACGATTGTGGCTGCCGCTAAAGGAGCAACAGAAGTAAAAGATAGCTTGTTAAACTTAGTTTGATCAATCAAGACAAATGCTTCTTCGGATTGTCTCATCGCAATTCGCTTAAGTGCTGCTTCTTCTGGGTCAGGGGTTGTAAATCCTTGAACCAAGTGCGCGCCGTTCATTCCCATAAACGCCTTGTTAAAATGAAATGCACTCAACTGTTCCACACTACTTGAACCCAATACCGCATTAGTAGATAGCTTGACTTGGCCGCCAAGGATAATCGTTGGTATTTGTAAATCAACTAAGTTAGCAGCATGCTTGACTGAATTGGTAACAACCGTCACATTTTTTCCTTGTAAAAACGGGATCATTTCCAACGTCGTTGAGCCAGCATCCAGATAGATGACATCATCTGATTCAATCAAATCAGCGGCTAAACGAGCAATTTGTTGTTTTTCTTGAACGTTTTTGAGCGTTTTTTCACTCATCGCTTGTTCAAATCCTAAAAGCTGCTCTTTTTTTGCACCACCATGAATTCTTTCTAAAAAACCTTCGTTCTCCAACTCTTGTAAATCACGGCGAATAGTGGACTCAGATGCATCTAACAAGGTTACAAGATCTTGCGATTTAACAATTTTGTGTTGCTCTAACAAGTCTAAAATTTTCTGTCTGCGTTCTTCTGTAAGCATTTCCACAACCTCCTCACGACAAATATTAACATAATAATTATTTGCTTGCAACACAAAACATCCAAAAACAATCACTATACTTCTAAAACGTTCAATCAGCACATTTTTTGAAAAAAACCGAAAAAAAGAGAGTCATCCTACAGATAACTCTCCTAACGTTACTATTCTTTATTGGTCTTTCTTGGTATAAATTGCTTGAACTTTCACTTTTCTTGATAATCGGTAATACATACCCAAGCCAGAAAACATAATCAAAAAGCCAACCAACGAACGAATTGAGAAATTTGGGATAAATAAAACCAATGCAGCTAATACGACTGTCGGACCCATCACACGATAATATAATTTTTTATCCATTTTTTCCACCTCATGCTCTCTGTATAGTTGTTAATGCTTCTAATTTACGATAATCTAAGAAAACGACTCTTAAATGATTGTCCCCTTTTTTCAAATCAAAGAAGATGGTTCCTTTTTTCTTTTTCTGTCGGCTTATTTGGATATCTGCTAATTGCTGCTTCATTTCAGCAATTGGTAAATTCGCTAAAGCTTCAGGAGGTACATACAATCTCAAAACCACTTGATAATCTTGATACTTTTCATCTTGGACTTCTACTTCCAAATATTCACGAATGTAATAGCAATAGGCTTGAATTCCTTCGTCCATTGCGACAGTTGGATCAATCATTTTGTAACACATCATTTGCGCACGGTTTTCATCAACCCAAGGAAAATAAGCTTGCGCATTTAACGCTCCTTTTACACGACGTTCACGATACTGATTTTGTTCGATATCATAGCTTCTTGTGACAAAGAAAGTTGCAGCTTTTTTTGGTACAGGTTGCATATTTTGATTTTGATACTGGACGGACTGGATTACTCGATCAGTGTATGCATATTCAATAAATGGTTCTTTCAGTAAGCCAACACCGTTATCCCAAGCCAAGTGATCAAAACCTAACTGGTCACGATAATAAGCTTGAAAACGAAGATTCTCTTTTTTTCGCCAATTAAATGGATTTTTGTAAAGCTGGATCTTCAATACCTGATTCTCTAGTTCAGTAATACTTTCCACTTGCTGAACATCAAGAAAAATTGGTTTTGGAATAACTTTGAAGTAAGCCGCACTGTAATACATCTCCCAACAAGAAGTCAGGCACAAGCCGCGATAAAATAAATCATAGCCAGCAAAATGATTACAATCAACGATCACTTCACCTTCCTGCCCTTTCATCTTAGGAAGGCTACCAATTTCTTCTTGTGTCTCAAATAATGTTCGTCGCTCAATTTCTTTTGTATTGTGTGTCAAGAATTCGCTATAGGCACGTAAATAAGCAAATACACCATGAGTTGCCATTTTCATACGAAGATAGTCATGAATCAATGCTTCTTTTTCATTAAAGACTTGTTTATCAATCACATTTTTAATTAATAGTTGCTGATTTTCATAATGAAAGCTGCATTCATTTTCTTCGTTTCCAACTACGAAAAAAATTTGTTCATTCTCTACCGCTAACTCCAATGCCAATTGAAATTTTTTCAAATGAAAGGATTCAGTTGCTTCATGAAAAGGTCGAAAAAATGTCGGCTGGATCAATAAACGAATAAGTATACCCCAATCAGTTATTTCTTGGATTTTGTCACGTTCCTCTAGGTGGTTCATCTGGATAGTCATCAATAGTTTTTCTTCGCCAAACATTTTTCTCACCTCTTTCAAATCTTTTTATAATCTAATTATAACTAACAAACGCCAAAAACCAAAATTTTTCGACTTCATAAAATATAGTAGATTTTTAAGAATTACATGGTACACTATCAATGAGGTGATAAAAATGGGACTAAAATTCGAACGTACAGATAATCTCGACAAACTTTTCGAGTCATTCGCAGTGGATCCAGAGAAAAAAGTAGCTTCTAACGAAGAGATCAACCGTTTTTTAAAACCAGAAACTCCTGACACAAAAAAAGCGAACAAAGCTGCTAAACCAAAGAAGTAAAAACAAAAAAGAAGCTATCGCTTTTTTTAGTCAATGGAAGTCGAAACAAAAGAAACTTATTTCTGACTGATTCGGTTTACATAAAGAAACGATTAAATGATAAAAACAGCATTCGTTGATTCAAAAAAGATGATTTCAATTTTCTGTTAGAAAATCGAAATCATCTTTTTATTCGGGTCCTATTTTTTTGTGCCCATTTTCTCTGAAGAAAGTTTTTTCTATTTTTAAAAAAAATTGTCGCTCATCGTTCAAGATAAGAAAAATCCCAATCTTGAATTTTTTTGATTCTCTTCACTTTTTTTCCAATTGATTAATTTTTCTTTATTGTCCATCACTATATCTCCTCACCCATCTATTCATCTATTGAGTAAAAACGATATAGCTAATTGATAGGAAAGTTTAGTCATCCTCGATACAGCGCCTATCCAAATCAGCTATATCGATGAGTGACCTCGAAGTAAGTTCCTATTTTTGCATGCCCTTTCTGACGATAAAAGAAATTTTATTTTTCTCAAACGTCTTCTCCTGTACTCTAATACAAAAGAATCAAAACAAAAAGAGTAGCTACCAGAATTTTGATACATGCTTCCTATACGATAGGTAAGATCAGCCAAATAATTTGGCTTAAAAGACAGGCATTCATCTAAGGTATCTACGCTTACGAAGTGTCATTCATTCTATTTTTTACGAAACGAATCGCTTACCAATTATTCTTATTGGAATGGCATTACCAAAGAAGAAGATAAGACTCGTTTGAATTGGCAACATCACAACTGCTTTGATTAAACGAACGGCCCAAAGTTTTCCATCCGTGAAAGGAATATCATACATTATGGACAGCCATAATGGTGTCAAAAACAGGCTAATAATCAAGGTGTTCACCAACACACAAAAAAAGGCATTTTTAAGTGTGACACTTTTTTTATAAAAGAAGAAACCATAGACACAGCCACCAATAAATGCGTTAAGTGTAAAGCCGATAAAGAATGGCGCTTTCCCTAACAAAGTATTTCCTATGATATCTGCAACAGACGCACCTACGCCCGTCCAAAAAGGACCAAACAGAGACGCCATAACTACTTCGGGGATAAAATCAAAGGTTATTTTTATTAACTGTGTTTCAAAGCCAAATACTTGAGACAATAGAACCATCAGAGCAATTAGTAAACTAATGGTTGTCAGAGCGTGTACATTTAATTTATTCATTACGAGCATCTCCTCTAGAGCTGCTACACAAAAATTCATGCAGCGAATGCGAGGGCAAAACCGCGAATACTTATTCTTCGTTCATAGAGCAACATCCCATCTCTTATGACACTTAACGCTTTGTCCTCTACTCTGTTATTTTTTATTTAATGATGAGTATAACTTAGATAGTAGAATCCGGAAACAAATGCAGATCCGCCAACAATATTTCCTAAATAAACGGGAATAAAGTTCTGAATAAAGTCCAGCCAAGTCCCACTGCTTTCAAAAATGGCTGCTGGAATGACAAACGCATTTGCCACACTGTGTTGAAATCCAATGGCGACAAAAACCATCACCGGAAACCAGATCCCTAAAATTTTCCCAGCTGTATCCTTTGCTCCATAACCTAACCATAAAGCAAGACCCACAAACCAGTTACAGCCAATACCTGAAACAAAAGCTTGAAAAAATGAACTCTCTACTTTATGCTGGGCAACACTGATTACTTGTTCTTGAAAAACACCGGTGTGAGTTAACCCGACAAAGTGACCAAAAAAATAGGCGACAAAAATGGCACCCACAATATTCGCAAGTGTAATGACTCCCCAATTACTTATTAATTCCTTTAGCGTCACTTTTTTTGCAAAAAATGCACAGCTAACTGCCATCATATTTCCTGTGACTAATTCACCACCTGCTAATAAGATGACAATCAGTCCAACTGGAAACACACTTGCTCCCACCAGACTTGCAAGGCTTGGGAACTCAACAGAAATTGATGCAGATACACGAAAATATGCCAGATATCCCAATGAAATCATTGCACCCCCGATGAACCCCAAGATTAGCTTTGCTAAAAGAGTTTTTTCAATTTTTTGACTCCCCATCCGAATACTGTGTTGTAGAATTTCATTTGGATTTAACATCGACCTATCTCCTCAACCTTCAAAAACTGATTTTCTATTTTAATGATTCATTTATAATATATCTAATTCTTCAAAGTGACTTAGAATTTTAATGTCTTGCGAGACACTAACAAACGCTTTTGGATCAACTTCTTTCATGATTTTTGCTAAAAGCTCCATCTCATAAAAAGTAATGACTGTAATCAAAATTGTTTGGGCACGATAATCATAAGCACCATATCCTTGGGGAATGACCGTAATTCCCCGCTTCAAAACCTTTTGTAATTCTGGGATGACGTGGTTTGGCTGTTGCGTAATCACCATAACTTGAACTTTTTGATGCTTGACATAGACTAAATCAGTTACCTTTCCACTGACAAAAATAGCAAGCAAACTATAAAATGCATAAGGCCAGCCAAACAGATAACCTGCAGTCAAAATAATTAGCCCGTTAATTCCCATTGAGATTGCACCAACACTTCGTCCAGTATGTTGTCTAAGTGTAATAATAAGTGCATCCATTCCTCCGGTAGCAATTCCATATTTCAATGCTAAACCTAAAGAAAATCCATTGATAACTCCACCAAAAATAGCACAAATGATGGGGTCATTCGTTAGCGAAACCGTTGGAACCATTGAAATAGCAAAAGAAGCAAAAGTTACAGAGATTACTGTAAAAAAGACAAATTTTTTATTTATCTTAACCCATGCTAAGATAAACATCGGAACATTCAACAAATAATAGATAACCGAAATAGACAACGTAAATCCTCCAGTTCGATCAAATAAAGTAGAAAGAATTTGCGCAATCCCAGTCAATCCGCCTGCATAAATATGTCCCGGTTGCCAAAAAAAGTTAAGGGCTATCGAATATAAGAATGCATAGATTAACGCGATAGTTACTTTTGTTACCAAATCTTGCCAAAACTTTTCTTGTTTTGCCTGAAACATGCTGCTACACTTCCTTCATTTCCTCATTGAAGACTTCACGTGCTTTATTTTCAACAAATGGCCATTTTTCAGATTCACCTAGCAAATACCTGCTGTTTTCTTTTGCTTTTGGTACTTCATATGTCAGCCTCCTCATTCAAGAATGCATTGCTGTAGGAAAACAAAAAGTGTAAACCAGTAGAGAAGACTGAAGCAACCTTTTCTTTCTACTGGTTCCACTCATCAATCTGGTTAATCAACTAGCTAAATTGAATAGCTAAATCTACTTCTTTTTCTACAGCAGATAATAAATCGCCATGAATCATGACTTCTGTTGCCTTGTTTAATTCCTCATACATTTCAATTTCTTTATCATGTTCAATAAATGCCACGAATTGGCGGAATGCTTGATAAGCAGCCTGTGTTCCTTTTCCTAGTTTGTCTTGATAACCGCGGATATCTATTGCCTGACAGGCCGCCATTATTTCAGTTGCTACCACACGTCTAGAATTCAGTAAGATTTCTGCGGCAGTTCGTGCAGCAGTTGTTCCCATACTAACAAAGTCTTCTTGATTTTCACAAGATGGGATAGAGTCTACACTTGCTGGATGTGCTAAGATTTTATTTTCAGAAACTAAGGAAGCACAAGCGTATTGCGTAATCATAAATCCGGAATTTAATCCAGGATATTTAACTAAGAAAGAAGGGAGTTTACTTAGTTGTTTGTTTACTAATCGTTCCACACGACGTTCCGACACATTCCCTATTTCAGCTACGGCAATTCCTAGAAAATCAAATGGTTGCGCCATTGGTTCTCCGTGGAAATTCCCACCAGAAATTACTTTTCCATCACGTGTAATGATTGGATTATCGGTCACTGAGTTAATCTCAATTTCAACTTTCTCTTTCACGTACGCGACAGAATCTTTACTAGCACCATGGATTTGTGGCATACAGCGTAAAGTATACGGATCTTGCACATGATCAGGGGTTGCCTCTGTGATATAACCACTTCCTTCAATCAACCGACGAATGTTTCTAGCAGTTGCTAACTGTCCGCTTTGTGGACGAATGGTGTGTAGGTCTTCTTCAAACGGGCTAGATATTCCTCCATGTACTTCTAAAGAAAGTGCTCCTGCAATATCTGAAAGTTTCAACAACTCGATTGAATCGTACGTTGCTAGCGCACCCACAGCCGTTAAAACAGTTGTTCCATTAATGAATGCAAGACCTTCTTTTGCACTCAATTGAATAATGGCTAATCCAGCCTTCTCCATTGCCACTTTACCTGGCAATAATTCTCCTTTGTAGTAAGCTTTTCCAAGACCGAGTAAAGGCATCACCATGTGTGCTAATGGCGCCAAATCTCCAGAAGCACCTAGTGAACCTTTTTCTGGGATAAATGGATGAACTCCTTTATTTAACATGGTCATCAGTGCTTTTACCGTACTTAATCGAATACCAGAATAGCCTTTCACAAGTGAATTCACGCGAATCAGCATGATTGCACGAACGACATCTTCTGCAAAAGGATCCCCAAAACCAGCAGCGTGTGTCCGAATAAGATTTTCTTGTAGCTGTGCTGTGTCTTCTTGGGAAATGCTCACATTACATAATGAACCGAACCCTGTATTTACCCCATATACCACTCTTTTTTCGGTTACGATGTCGTCAATGATTTTCCGAGAGCGGTTGACCGCTTCTTCTGCGCTTTCTGCGATGCTCACTTGGACATTTCTTCTTGCAACGGCAACCACATCTTCCAATGTCAAACTTTTACCATCTAAAATAATTGTTTCTTCATCCGCTTTCATGTCTAATATCCTCCAATTTTCATTCGCTTATATTCAACATTTCTACTCTGGTGTTGTTCCAGGTCTACTTCCTTTATTGATCACAAAATAGAGAAGACTGGCAACAATCACTCCGACTAACCCAGCAATTAGGTTGAATGGATTAGCTGCTGCTACCATCCAAATACTCACCGCAATGGAGATAACAGGGATAATCGGTCCTAGAGGTAGCTTAAAGGCTGGTACAGTATCCATCTTTTTCCGTCTAAGCCAAATCAGCGCCAAAGCTGTGGGAATATATTGGAAGAAACGGAAAACCACACTCAATTCAGCCAATTGTTCAAATGAACCACTTAATAAAAAGCCAATCGTAATTAACCCGGATACAATAATGGCGACAATCGGTGCTCCTTTAGCATTTTTCTTTGCAATAACTTTCGGCAATAATCCTTCGTCTGAAATGGAAGCACCATAACGTGGAATCATCAATGAATCCCCCATGTTTAATCCAGCAATAGAAATTAATGCCCCAATTGAAATAATCCATTTTCCTGCCGGACCTACCATTTCAACAAATGCATCCTGCACTGGAGCATTACTTTGAAGAATCCCTGTGCCTAACATCGCGATCGTTCCAGCAATAATCATAAAATACAAAATAGATACAATGCTAATTGATCCGATAATTGCCTTTGGTACATTTTTCTTCGCATTTCGCATTTCCCCTGCAACTACTGGCAAAGCTTCAAATCCAATAAATGCGTAAAACACAGTTAGTGAAGTAGATGCCATCGCCTGAGACAAGGTCATATCAGGATTCAGTTGTAGAAAAGGTGTAAAGTTTCCAGCATTAATCCCATTTTTTATAAAGAAAATACTCATCAAAGTAAAGGCAATAATTGGAATTAATTTTGCAATAGTAATCGTGATTGTAAAAATCTTTGATGTTTTAATCCCCATACTGTTGATTATTGATAAAAAGATAATCAATAGCACACTTATCAGGGTATTTTGTCCCTCTAATGTTGGAAATGTTTGAATTAATAATTTCGAAAATCCTGCAGCCATCGCAGCCCAGGCAATGATTGTTACAAACCAGCCCAAAATTCCGACGTTAAATCCAACAAAATCACCAAAGGCTGCTTTTGTATATTGGAACGCCCCACCATTTTTACTAAAATACCCTGCTACTTCCGCAAAACAAACGGCAAGCATCAACACAAGTAATACGACAACGAGTATCGCTACTAGTGATGCTGGTCCTAAATCTTGATAGATCGTCCTTGGAAGTAAGAAAATTCCTGAACCAATGACCGCGTTAATTCCATATAATGTCGCACCGCTCAGGCTGAACTTTTCATTTTCTTCTCCCTTCGAAAATTCTTCTGGATCTTTAATGTCTGAAATTTCCGGAATCTGTTCCTCATTTTGCATGGTTTCCCTCCTCTTCTTAAAGCGCTTTCATTCAAATCTAATTGCAACTGACATAAATTAGTTTAACAACATCGTCCTTTGGTAACAGTTCTATCGCAGTTCGTTCTGTTATTCCAGTCAGCGCGAGACTATCAGATTGTTTCAAGAAATAAGTAGCGTGCTTTATTTTTACTGTACATTGTTCGACACAATACAGATAACAATCTTTTTCTACTGAATATAGAGAATTATGTGTTTGAACACGCTTCATCTCCCCCTGCATGGATTTTTTATAAATTAAATTAAAGTCAACACATTTCCCCACACTTGTTGTAGAAAGTTCTCCGTCAAATTCGCCTACATCAAACGTTTCTAGTCGTACCGTTTGTTCACTATTCGTCAGTGTGACACTTCCTTCAAGTGGCATCAAAAGTCGGTTGTATCCAGGTAATACAGTAAACATAGAATACTGTTCCTCAATCGTGGCGCTAGAAATTCGATAATCAAATACTCTCCGCTGATAATTTGCCTCCGGGGGAAAGAGGAAAAGCTCGGTTGTTTTTCCTCCACTCCAAGTTGATTGATGATATTGGCTACTCCTAAAATGTTCTACATTCATCTTAGAATAGTCCAGAGATATTTCCTTCAGCATCTACGTCAATTCGTTCTGCTGCTGGTGATTTCGGTAGACCTGGCATTGTCATTACCGCACCTGTTAAAGCCACAATAAATCCTGCGCCAGCAGACACTTTTAGATTGCGAATAGTTACCGTGAAATCTTTAGGTGCTCCCAGCAGAGTCGCATCATCTGAGAAAGAATACTGCGTTTTTGCCATACAAATAGGATACTCAGTAAATCCAAGTTTTTCTAATTCCGCAAGTTCTTTTCGAGCGCTTGGTGCAAGTTCTATCCCTTTTCCACCATACACTCGTTGAACGATTTTCGTTAATTTTTCTTCTATTGAATCTGATAGATCATAAACATGACTAAAACTATTGGGTTTTTCTGCTAGTTCTATTACTTTATTTGCAAGATCAATGCCACCTTCGCTACCTTTCGCCCAGACATCTGATAGTGTTACTTCAACGTTTCGTTCTTCGCAAGCTTTTTCGACAGCAGCTAACTCAGCATCCGTATCGGTAGGAAATTTATTGATTGCAACTACAACAGGCATACCATATACTTCTTGAATATTACTCAAATGTTTTTCCAGATTAGGAAGGCCTTTAAGAACGGCTTCTACGCTTTCAGTTCCTAAATCAGCTTTTTTCATTCCTCCATGCATTTTTAATGCACGAATCGTCGCAACTAAGACAACTGCGTCTGGTTTTAATTCGGCTAACCGACACTTGATATCAATAAATTTTTCTGCGCCTAAGTCTGCTCCAAATCCAGCCTCTGTTACTGCATAATCGGCATATTGCAATGCAAGCTTTGTAGCGAGAACACTATTACAACCATGGGCAATATTCGCAAACGGTCCCCCATGAATAAATGCAGGTGAATGTTCAAGTGTTTGTACAATGTTTGGTTGGATTGCTTCTTTTAAAAGAGCAGTCATTGCCCCTTCTGCTTTTAAATCTCCTGCTGTGATAGGAGTTCCTTCAAAGCTATATGCAACAATGATTTTTTTTAGTTTTTCTTTTAAATCAGTAATGTTATTTGCTAAACATAGAACCGCCATAATTTCAGAGGCAACTGTAATATCGTAGCCATCTTCACGGGGAACACCATTAATTCTTCCCTGTAGACCATTCACAATATGACGTAGTTGTCGATCATTCATATCTACAACACGCTTCCAAGTAATTCTTCGGCTATCAATCCCTAATGCGTTACCTTGATGGATATGGTTATCTAGCAAAGCTGCCAGTAAATTATTAGCCGCACCAATTGCATGGAAATCGCCAGTAAAATGCAAGTTGATGTCTTCCATTGGCACTACTTGCGCATAGCCTCCCCCTGCTGCTCCACCTTTCACACCAAATACTGGTCCTAAAGAGGGCTCGCGTAACGCAATGGCTGCCTTCTTTCCAATTTTTGTTAGAGCATCAACTAACCCAACGGAAGTAGTTGTTTTTCCTTCACCAGCTGGCGTCGGTGTGATTGCTGTTACAAGAATTAGTTTCCCTCGTTTCGCTTTGTCTAAATTTTCTAGCTTGCTAACATTGATTTTTGCTTTGTAATCGCCATACAATGCGAGGCTTTCTTTAGGAATTCCAAGTTTTTCAGCAATGTCCGTAATTGGATTCATCTCAACTTGATTTGCAATTTCGATATCTGATAAGTTTGTCATTTTTCTCTTCCTTCCTAGCTAGACAATTTTTTCGATGGCAGTATAGATTTCATCTGCCAGACTCATTCCTTCACTTAACAATGCATTTCCTTTTTCTTTGTATCGAGTAACAAATGCTTCGTCTTTTACTCCTGAAAGATTGATTAAGACGTTTAACCAAGCCCCTTGCAATGCAGATTTCAAATTTAATGCTGCTACACCTAAGTCACTTGCTGCGTTTGTATTGGATTTTCCAATCAATTCTCTGGTGACTTTTAATGCTTCCACCGCAATTTCCATCATTTTGAAAGGCGTTTGTGTTGCACCTTCTAAAGCACGTTGCATCGTTTGTTTGCGTAGTTCTTTTTCTTCTTCTGTGTCTTTTGGCATCGTAAATACTGCCGACACTTTATTAAATGCCTCTGTATCTTCATCAATGGCGCGTACGAACGCAGATTGTAAACGAGCCGCTTCTTGTTGCGCTGCACTCATTTCTTCTGCAAATTCTGCATATTTCTTTTTTCCAATGGTTAATTCTGTCACCATTTTTGTTAGTGAAATACCCATTGCACCTGCAAGCGCTGATGCTGATCCACCTCCAGGAGCTGGTGCATCAGATCCTAAGACCGTTACAAATTCTTTTACTTTTTGATCAATTAATTTCATGCTCAGTCCTCCTAGTTTAGTAGATGATTTTCCAATACTTGTTTTTTATAATCAAATTCTTCAATTTGCAAATAGTATTCTGCGCAATCAATGAGTGCTTTTGCAGGAGTCAACCCAATAACTTCACTGCCAATAATATTGACGCCATATCTTTTTGCTTCAAAGCGAATCGTTTCAAATGCTCGATATAATGGCGTACCTTCATAATTCACCATATTCATGGAAACTTGCGCAATATTTCGGTCTTCCAACATCACACCAATTCCCTTACAATATTTAAATCCCCCGCCAGATCCACGAACAATCTTTGCAATTTTATTTGCGATAGCAATGTTATCGGTATCAAGATTTACATTAAATGCAACTAGCGGCATGCGTGCCCCTACAGCAGTAACTCCAGCAGTTGGATGTGGTTTTCGTTCACCAAAGTCAGGTGCCCACTCTTCTTCTAATAATTTCTCGGTCATTCCTTCGAATTGTCCTTTTCTTACTTTTGCTAAGTTTGTACGAGTAGGTGTACTTGCCGATTCTTCATACAAGAAGATTGGAATGTTCAACTCATCATTAATTCTTTTAGCTACTTTTTTTGAAATCTCGACACATTCTTCAGTTGTCACATCTTTAATTGGGACAAAAGGAACAACATCCGTTGCACCCATACGAGGATGCTCACCATGATGTTTGGTCATGTCAATGTTTTGACTCGCATACTTAACTAATTGAAAGGCAACTTCTTGAATCCCTTCTTCATCACCAACTAGGGTAAACACACTGCGATTATGACTTGCGTCCGATGAATAGTCCAAAAGAGTAACACCGTTGACACTTTTTGCAGTATTCACTAAGCCTTCAATTACTTTTTCGTCGCGACCTTCACTAAAATTTGGGATACACTCAATTAATTTTGCCATTTAAAACATCCTTTCTTTTTTCACTTTCGTCTTTTAACTTTCTTTTAATTACCAAAGTATAGACTTCCGCTTGTGCAGGTCATCACTCCCGCACAAAATAAAAACACGCAGTTTCTCATCACAGTTCTTGTTCTAAAAAATCAAGATTGCTACGTTAACAAGATTCATATTTTGTTAACGCTTTCATTTACGAATTTACCTTATCATGCTTATATGGGTTGGTCAACACGTATAAATAGCGTGATATCAGTCTTTTCTCATCATTCAACGACCATTTCATCCAAACTAATTCCGTTTCAAAAGATTCACTTATTTTTTTGAGGCAAATCATTTGACATTTTTTTGACTACTTTTTTTTACACTCAGAGTATTATTAGTGATTAAAAAGTAACTGACGCCCAACTGAAAAACTATTCATTCTCTAGATAATTTTGATAACATAGACAGTCTTTTTTTGTAAGGATAGAAAGTAACTGTTAAACCGAATGAAAATCATCTTAATTAAATAAATAGGAAGAAACAAACAGAAAATCTTCTTCTTTTTTAGATCGATATAAAATTTAATCAGTACATAGATTTTAGAACCATTTCCGATACTTTTGACGTTTAATTGATTCTAAAATGAGGAAAGTAAAACATAAATTAATTTTTTCTCATTAAATATTTTTCTAAATAGGAGGTTCAAAAGATGAATAAGTTCATTTTACTCGTGGATTTCGGAAGTACTTATACAAAGTTTACTGCAATAAACGTAACAACCATACAGGTAGTTGCTCATCTTAGCCTACCTACCTCTCATGAGCAAGGGATTATGACATGTTATCAAACAGGTGAAACTAGTTTGTTACATCAACTTGGTTTGCCAATGTTTGATGATGTCTTTATTTGCTCCTCTGCGTGGGGTGGTTTTCGGATGATTGCTATTGGTTTAACTGAAAGTCTCACAGCAGAGGCAGCAAAACGTGCAGCACTTGGCGCTGGAACAAGAGTAGTCAAAACCTATCATTATAGACTGACAAAAGAGCAAGTAGAAGAGATGAATCAGCTAAATGCGGACATCATCCTTTTGTCAGGAGGAACAAATGGAGGAAATCAACAAATCATCTGTCATAATGCCAAAATGCTCCATCGCTATTTATCTTCAGGAACCATTTTAGTTGCAGGAAATGAATCAGCAATTTCTGAAATTCGTTCGCTTTTAACTAATACGCATCTAACCATTTACTACACAAAAAATGTTATGCCTAAAGTAAATGTACTACAGGCAGAGCCTGTAAGAAAAATTGCAAGAGAGATTTTCTTAAAAAAAATCATTCACACAAACGGTATTGATTTAGTTGCAAAAAAAAGTCTGTTGCCCATTATTCCAACACCTACATCTGTTTTACTGGCTATCCAGTTATTAGCTGACGGTCTTCCAACTATAGAAGGAATTGGCCACACTTTAGTAGTCGACGTTGGTGGAGCAACTACAGATGTATTTAGTGTGGGAAATCCAGCAATTACAGATGATCAAACATTTTTTGAAGGTTTAGAAGAACCTTACTCAAAAAGAACTGTTGAAGGCGATCTAGGTATGCGTTATTCTTCAGAAAGTCTGATTGAAGCAGTTGGCTTTGAAGACTTCCAACGATTATTTTGCGGAGATAAACAAGCACTATACAGAAGTATTCAAAAAAGAATCGTCCAACCCACTTATCTTCCTGATACAAAGCAAGAGCAACAACTGGATGTACTATTGGCATCCAATGCTGTTGCTCTTTCAGTGAATCGACATGTTGGTACTCTGCGTGCCAGTCAAACACCTAACAGAACTATTTTCTATCAAAACGGAAAGGACTTACGAAATTTCCCAAATGTCATCGGAACTGGTGGCGTTCTAGTCCATCATCCACAACCTAAGCAGATTTTAAAGCACGCTTGTATCTCTGATACGGTTCATTTAAAGCCAAGATCACCTAATTTTTTTATTGATACACATTATTTATTTTCCGCACTTGGACTACTTTCTCAAAAATATCCAAAAGAAGCACTTCTCCTGTTAAAAAAGATGATAGTTCCATGCTAAAAATGACATTGAATAAAGAAAAAAGCCAAGGAGTACCTCTGCGTTCCTCGGCTCTTTTTTGTTTGGGCTTAACTTAGCATTCGTATAGGAAGTGCTGCCCTCTTCATTTTTGATTAGGACGATATCTTATCAAAAACAACTTCTCGTAAATAATGTAACTCATATTGATCTCGATAAGGACTAAGGTTTTCGACTGCTTTTTCGTAATAATACGTTTCTTCTCTCTCAAGTAACTTACTTAGATTCGGCTCCACCATCACCTGTGTATTTAACAAATGCTTGACGATTGCTTGATAAAAATATAAGATGCCCAAGTCTCTCGGATTCGTCATTTGTGTTTGAATTTCATTAAATCGTAGGAGAGCTTCAAAAACTGCATGATACTCACCTTCTAACAAATCAATTAGTGCAAGATAGACACTGAGTTGCGTCCTTTTCCAAGGAGAAGTTAGATTGACATACATTTCATTTGACCGTTGCAAATAGAGTCTGGCCTCTTTATAGTCTTGTGCAGCAAAAGCTGAAATACCCATATCTACATAAAAAATGACCAAACTGGTAACTAGGTTTGTTTCCTCACACAAAACAATGGCTTTTTTCTGATAAGAAATAGCCTGCTGGTAATTTTTCCGCAAACGTTCAATTTCTGCTAGATAATCATAGGACGCAGCGATATTGCTCGCATATTTTTCTCTGACTTCATCAGAAATAGTAAAAATTGTAATGGATTCATGAAACAATCGTTCAGCAACTTCTAGTTCACCCACCATTAAGTTATATAAGCCTTTTAAACGCAATAAAATCCCGATTGATTCATGGTCATTTGTCCTGATCGAAATAGACATCGCTAATTCTATATATTGTGCCATCTCACTTGCATTATCTGTCTGGATAAAATAATAGATCATTTGTCGATAAGCTTTCACCAGATAGCAATCATTGTGATATTCCCTTGCTTTTACAATCACCCGCTGAATGTTTTCTATTCCCCGAATATAATTCCCACGATTAATAAAGTAACGCCCCTCAAGATATAAATATTTCATTAACAATAGTTGATAATCCTCTTGTTCACCATATAACTCTTCATTCTTTTTAAGTTGCTCACCAATTTGCTCAAATTTTTCAAATTCTTTTTGCCATTCAATTGGCTGAAGTTCAATCGCTATTTCGCTTCGTTCATTATAGATAGGAAAAAGTTCATGTTGAAACTTCAAAGACAACTCCAATTTCGATAATTCATAATCAAGAGATTTCAATTCTTGATTGGCATACTTATAATGATACGCAATCAATGCTAATAGCTCGTTGTCATTCGTCAACTTCCATTGTTGTTCAAATAAGGAAGCAATTTGTTCGTGAATGACACGAAGCTTTGTTGTTGATTGTTTTGAGTAAATATATTCTTGTAATTTTTTTTGCTTGAAACAAACACTGATTTTTCCAGAAAATACTCGTTCAATCAATAAATTTCGCTGTTGTAAATTTTCAATCGCCTGCGCAAGTTGCTCATGATTGGTTCGTAAAATAGTCGCTAGCATCGATAGCTCCGCTAACTCTCGAAAATAGGAAACAATTTCTAACACCTCTTCATCAAATGTTGAAAGCTGTGTCAGTGAAAATTCAAGCTCTTCTTGAATTTTTGGTGTAATATACGAAATTTTTGTCCCTATTCTAAGCTGTCGAACGTATTCCATTAAAAAAAGTGGATTTCCTTCTGATTCGTTATAGAGCCTGTCATAAAAATCATAACTAAATTTTTGATCTGGTATTTGCTTTTCAACAAAGGCTTTGACTGCTTCTCTAGGGAAAGGCTCTAATAAAATTTGTGTGAGTTTATCATAATGACTAACAGCATTGATAAAATCAGTAATTCGTTTGTGATGATCTGTCCGCAAGGTTAGAAGAAACATACAATCTTCATTGTGTAGTAACACACTTGTTAATAGTTGTAGACTTCGCTCGTCTATCCACTGTAAATTTTCTATTAAAAAGACCACAGAATGAAGCTTGGCAATTTTTTTAAGGATAACAAGCAAAAACTGAGAGAGGTAATTAATATCTGAATCATCTACTGATTCTTCAAATTTTGCACTCTGGTTGTCGATAAAACTAGGAAAAAATCGATAGCACATAGCACGCCAGGTTTCTTCTTTTACTATTTTTTCATCTAGTACAATTTGATCAATCTGATTGATAATCTCCCGCCACACTCTTAATGTAAAACTCTGTTCTGCTTGATAACAAGTCACCTTAATCAAGATTTTTGGTGCCGTATTGCTCAAAACAAGCTGACACAAAGCCGTCTTTCCAATACCATCATCTCCTTGAACAATGATTGATTGAAATGGCTGCTTATGAAAAAAACAGTCAAGATTTGCTTCCAGCACTTCCACTTCCGCTGTCCTACCAAAAAAACGGTAATTTTTGACTTTTTTCTGTTCTTTTTTTCTTTTAACAATGGCTAACGTTTTTTCATAGATTGCTCGTGTTTCTTCACTTGGTTTAATTCCTAATTCTTCATCCAATATACTGGAAAGGTCATAATAAGTCTCAATAACTTTTCCATTTCTGTGACTATCCTGATAAAATTTCATCAACATTTGATAATTTCGCTCATCATACTCATCAATTGCAATTAATCGTCGAATGTTTTTTTCTACATCGATCAACTGGTTATTTTCAATATCTGTGGCGACTTTTTGATAGCAACTTTGAATGAATTTTTGTTCAAAATAATTGCGCATTTTTGTCACCCATAAATCAAATTCATCTGAATCTTTTAAGAAAAAACCTTTTAAAAACTCATCATGATATTCATCTAAGTGATTTACTGGATCTTGTAAAAAACGATCGACATCACTTGGTTGTACCAAAGCATCATTCAATTGCAGAATTGCTTTATTTGGAGAAACAATAAACTCCTCTTCTAATTCTTTGTTCGCCTGATAGATTGTGTTTCGAAGATTTTTTTTTGCACTTTTTTCTGATTTATTAGACCACAAAACTCCCGCAATTTCATCCCTACTAACTGAACCATTAAGGGCTAAATAATAAATAAGTGCGTTGATTTTTGAAAATGCAAAAAAGACGGGTTCATCATTTAAATAAATTTTAGGATTACCAAATAATTCACAACGTAATCGCTTCCCCATGTATTCACCTTCTCTCTTTTATTCTATGACTCGTTCTCAAAAACATAGACAAAAAATGTACATTGATTTTTTGCTATTATTTTACTTTCTCGTTCAAATAAAGAGATTACATAAAACACGAAAGGAATTTCACCTAAGATTACAGGTGCCTCCTTTCGTATACAAATCAGCTTAGTATGAAATTAATCAGACTCTTTGGCGTTCGTTGACCACTAACTCCCCATTTTTATATACTTGACTAACCAGATTAGTTGCAAAGAAGTACATTGGAAAATCAATGTTTGGCGCATCAAACACCGCGATATCTGCCTGTTTTCCTGTATCAAAGCTACCAATTTTTTCATTTCTGCAAACGGAGTATGCCGCATTAATCGTGACAGCATTGAATACTTGAATCGGTGTTAGTTTTAACTGAAAACAGCCTAATTGCATAATGAATTGTAAGTTTGCGGTTGGACAGCTTCCTGGATTACTATCAGTTGTTAATGTAATTGCCATGCCGCGTTCAATCATCTTTTTAGCGGGCGCATAAGTATCCTCCATCAGGCTAAAGGTCGTTCCAGGTAACAGATTTCCAATTACCTGTGCTTCGCTCAAACGATCGATGTCTTCATCTGTAATGACCATTAAATGTTCTGCGCTTACCGTATGCAAATCTGCAGCTACTTTAGAACCTCCAATTGATGCAATCTCATCAGCATGTATTCTTAGCTTAAAGCCCATCTTCTTGGCAGCACTAAGTAAACGATAAGATTGTTCCGCTGTAAACACATTTTTTTCGCAAAAGATATCACAAAACTCAGCCAGTGATTCTTCTTTGACTTTCGGTAACATTTCTTCGATCAGTAAATCGATGAATTCATCTGCTTGCCCTTTAAACTCAGGTGGAATAGCGTGTGCACCCATAAAGGTTGAAACCAGGTCAATATCATGGTCAGTTTCTAATTCTTTTACCACGTTTAATTGACGTTTTTCAGTTTCCCAATCTAACCCATATCCACTCTTTGCTTCTACCGTCGTGACCCCATGAATAATCATTTCATCTAATAGACGAGTAGACTTTTGATATAATTCATCGAATGAAGCTGCTCGCGTTGAATTTACTGTGCTAAGAATCCCCCCACCTGCTGCAAGTATGTCAAGGTAAGGGACACCATTTAGTTTTTTTGAAAATTCGTTTTCTCTACTTCCACCATAAACTAAGTGAGTGTGACAATCAATTAGCCCTGGCGTAGCTAGTTTCTTATAGCAGTTAATGACTTCGGTCTCTTTTCCCATTAATTCTTCACGAGGACTTCCTGCTTTCACTTCGAGTATTTTCCCGTCCTTAATTGCTATATATCCGTCTTCAATAATCGTTGCCTCACTCATTTCTGCTCCTCGTAAAGGATGACCTTTATCAATCGGACAAAAAATTTGGCTAAAATTAATTAGAAGTTTATCTGCTTTCATTTCTATTCACTCCTTTTTTTCTTGCACCTTATATTTTATTAAATACTGTCAAATTTATGTCAAAACATTGAAAGCGCTTAACTATATTATATAATAGAAATTAAGTAAAGAGATAGACTGTTTATTGACTTTCTTATTTATACTAAAGATGCAGTCATCAAATCACAGTTTCTCTAAATTTCAAGTATTTTGTTAGGGAGGAAAAATAAATGGTAGAGTTAACAGAAGTTGAAGCATCAATGACCATCAAGTTAGATGATGTCTTACCAGAAAAAACAGTCTTTCAGGAAGGAATTCGTCGTGCGCCAGATCGTGGTTTTCGCTTAAGTAAAGATCAGACGATTCTTGCTTTAAAAAATGCATTACGTTATGTTCATCCTAAATATCATGATATTGTGATTCCTGAGTTTCTAGAAGAATTACGAACTCGTGGAAGAATCTATGGTTATCGGTGGTATCCAAAAGAAAGAATCTATGGAAAACCAATTGAAGAGTACAAAGGAAACTGCATTGCAGCAAAAGCAATGCAAGTAATGATTGATAACAACCTTGATTTTGAAGTTGCACTCTATCCTTATGAATTAGTTACTTATGGTGAAACAGGCCAAGTATGTTCAAACTGGATGCAGTATCAGCTAATCAAAAAATACTTAGAAGTTCTGACAGATGAACAAACGCTAGTCTTAGAATCAGGACATCCTCTTGGATTATTCAAATCAAAAAAAGATGCACCTCGTGTAATCATTACCAACGGTCTTTTGGTTGGAGAATATGATAACATCGATGATTGGGAAATTGCTGAAGAAATGGGTGTGACAAATTACGGACAAATGACTGCTGGCGGTTGGATGTACATTGGACCTCAAGGGATTGTTCATGGAACCTTTAATACACTTTTGAATGCTGGTCGATTAAAATTAGGCATTCCAGATAATGGAGATTTAGCTGGAAAATTATTTATTTCTTCTGGATTGGGTGGCATGAGTGGCGCACAAGGAAAAGCCGGAGAAATTGCCAATGCTGTTGCCATTATTGCTGAAGTAGATCGGTCTCGAATCGACACACGCTTAGAACAAGGTTGGATCAGTAATTTAGCTGAGACACCAGAACAAGCGATGCGTATTGCAAAAGAATACCTGGACAAAAAAGAGAAAACCTCTATTGCTTATCATGGAAATATTGTTGATTTACTTGAATACATTGATAAAGAAAATATTACTATCCATTTATTATCAGATCAGACTTCTTGTCATAACGTGTATGAAGGTGGCTATTGCCCTGCCGGAATTTCATTTGAAGAACGAACAGAATTATTAGGTTCAGATAAAGCACGATTCCATCAGCTTGTCGATGAAACACTTGCCCGTCATTATAATGTAATCAAATCTTTAGTAGCAAAAGGAACCTATTTCTTTGACTATGGAAATTCCTTTATGAAAGCTATTTACGACTCTGGCATTAAAGAAATCTCAAAAAATGGAATCGATGATAAAGACGGATTTATTTGGCCGTCTTACGTGGAGGATATCATGGGTCCTATGCTCTTTGACTATGGTTATGGTCCTTTCCGTTGGGTATGTTTAAGCGGAAACCATGAAGACTTGGTTGCTACAGATCAGGCAGCAATGGAAGTTATTGACCCAAATCGTCGCTACCAAGATCGTGATAACTACAACTGGATTCGTGATGCAGAAGAAAATCAATTAGTAGTAGGCACACAAGCGCGAATTCTCTATCAAGATTGTATGGGACGAGTAAATATCGCTTTAAAATTTAACGAAATGGTACGAGAGGGAAAAATAGGCCCAGTAATGCTTGGTCGGGACCATCATGATGTGTCGGGAACAGACTCCCCATTTAGAGAAACTTCAAATATCAAGGACGGCAGTAATGTTTGTGCAGATATGGCAACTCAATGTTTTGCTGGGAATGCAGCACGAGGTATGACGCTGATTGCTTTGCATAACGGCGGCGGTGTAGGTATTGGAAAATCAATTAATGGCGGATTTGGTTTAGTTTTAGATGGGTCAAAAGAAACAGATGAAATCATCAAATCTGCGATTTCTTGGGACACAATGGGCGGAGTTGCACGCCGTAGCTGGGCAAGAAACGAGCATGCAATCGAAACCTCCATTGAATATAACAAGATGAATGCAGGTCAAGATCATATCACTATTCCTTACCTTTCCGAAGAAACAAAAGTAGCAAATGCAGTAGCCGAACTGTTTCGTTAAGTTCACTCTCTAATACTAAAAATAAACTCTATCAAAAAGGCATCTGGGAGAAAATTAAATTCCCAAATGCCTTTTTTGCTAAATTCAATTTAAAAAAAGACGATTGCAGTTGCTTTGCAATCGTCGGCTTATCTTTTTATCAATTATTTTTGGTGCAATTATGACACGAAGTAACCTGACTAATCCACTGATGTCACAGGTTTTTCTTTTTTATGCTTGATAGTCAATTGCATCTTCAATTGCTTTCCAAGCTTCATCTTTTCCTTTTTTCGTTACGGAAGAGAACAAAATAAATTGATCATTATGATCAAAATCCAGCGCCTTTTTGATTTCGCTCTCATGCTTGTTCCACTTTCCTCTTGGAATTTTGTCGGCTTTAGTTGCCACTACAATTACAGGAATATCATAATACTTTAGAAATTGGTACATTTGAATATCTTCTTGTGATGGTTTATGTCGAACATCGACTAAGGACACAACTGCTCGCAATTGTTCACGTGTCGTTAAATAGGTCTCAATCATTTTTCCCCATTTCGCACGTTCCGTTTTCGAAACTTTCGCATAACCATATCCAGGTACATCAACAAAGTGTAACGCATTTTCAATCAAATAAAAATTTAACGTTTGGGTCTTCCCCGGCTTACCTGAAGTTCTAGCTAAGTTTTTTCGATCAATCAGTGTGTTGATAAATGAAGATTTTCCAACATTTGATCGTCCTGCTAGCGCAATTTCTGGTAATTGCGTTTCAGGATATTGTTTCGGAGCAACCGCGCTGATTACGATATCAGCTTGATGAACTTTCATAATTTCTCTCCTTTAAAAAAAGGCTGAGACATAGCTTGAAAGTTATGTCCCAACCTCTTTCGCATTATCCAGCTTTTTTCTCTGTATCTTTATAAATAATTGTCGGTTTGCCCGTCAATTCAGCTGCTTCTTTGGTGATAATCACTTTCTCGATGTTTTCGTCTGAAGGAATGTCAAACATTACATCCATCATGATTTCCTCAATGATTGAACGCAAGCCACGAGCACCAGTATTACGTTCAATTGCTTTGTTAGCAATTGCTTGTAGTGCTTCTGGTTCGAATTCTAGTTCAGTATCATCTAAAGAAAGAAGTTTTTGGTATTGTTTAACTAACGCATTCTTAGGTTCTGTCAAAATACGAACTAAATCAGACGTTGTTAATTTTTCTAACGCTGCCATTACAGGTAAACGACCAATAAATTCTGGAATCAATCCAAATTTCAATAAATCTTCTGGAATAATGTGTTGCATCACACTTTCTTCATCAGAGATTTTTTGATTATTAGTACCAAAACCAATTGTTTTTTCGCCCATTCGGTTTTTCACAATCGTTTCGATTCCATCAAACGCACCGCCGACGATAAATAAGACATTCGTCGTGTCGATTTGGATAAATTCTTGATGCGGATGTTTACGTCCTCCTTGAGGTGGCACACTCGCAACTGTCCCTTCCAAAATTTTCAACAAGGCTTGTTGTACGCCTTCACCAGATACATCACGAGTAATCGAAACATTCTCGCTTTTACGCGCAATTTTATCAATTTCATCGATGTAAATGATTCCCTTTTCAGCACGTTCAACATTGTAATCAGCCGATTGTAATAGTTTTAATAAAATGTTTTCAACATCTTCTCCAACATAACCAGCTTCTGTTAAACTGGTTGCATCTGCGATAGCAAATGGCACATTCAATGTTTTAGCTAATGTTTGTGCAAGGAACGTTTTACCAGAACCCGTTGGACCAATTAAACAAATATTACTTTTCTGTAGTTCTACATCTTCTGAAGTATCGCTTGCTTGTTGATTGACACGTTTATAGTGATTATAAACCGCAACTGCTAATGATCGTTTTGCGCGATCTTGCCCAATCACATAATCATTTAAGACATCAAGAATTTCTTGAGGTTTAGGTACTTCAGTGAATTCACGTACTGCTTCTTCATAAAATTCTTCGTCAATTATTTCTTTACATAGGTCGATACATTCATTACAGATGTAGACCCCAGGACCTGCTACGATTTTTTTTACTTCTTCTTGGGTCTTGCCGCAAAAAGAACAACGCACGGTCTCATTACCACTTGGATTATCATACATGGTCTTCACCCCTTAGCTTGCAAAAAATGCAAGAAACTATCAGCGACTTTGCAGTCTTCAATTATCATAACATAAAACAAAAAAAAGCAAAAGCACTGAAAATCAGCCTTTTTGTAGCTTTTATTAAAAAAAGGAAAGCTGGGACATAATTTAAAAAACTAAATCAAGTCCCAGCCTTTCCAGTAAATTTTCACATTTTTGACCGATGGATCAAATCTGTTTCATCTTTAGTTATTACTTAGCTTCTGTTGCAGTTCCAGTAATCAAATCAATTGCTTTTTTCATTGTTACATCATGACTTAACATATCTTCAGTCAACACGCGTTTGATTTGTTCGATTGGCATATTGTAAGATTCAGCCAATTCGTTGATTTCTGCAGTGATTTCTTCTTCTGTTGCATCTAAGTTTTCAGCAGCAGCGATTGCTTCGATCACAAGGTTTGTTCTTGTACGCAAGTCAGCTTCGCCTTCAAATTGTTTATGCAAGTCTTCTTCTGTAGAACCAGTCAATTGGTAGTACATTTCAGGAGAGATTCCTTGACGTTGCATGTTGTTTAAGAATTCATCCATTGAACGGTGAACTTCGTCGTGAACCATTACGTGTGGTAATTCAACGATTTCAGCGTTATCAACAGCTAAACGAATAGCAGCTTCGTCTTTTGCGTCTTCAGCAGCTTTTTCTTTTGCTTCTGTTAATTCTTTACGAATTTTTTCTTTTAATTCTGCTAATGTTGACACTTCATCATCAACATCTTTTGCAAATTCATCGTCTAGTTCAGGAACTTCTTTTGATTTTACTTCGTGAACAGTTACTTTGAATGTTGCATCTTTACCAGCTAAGTCTTCTGCTTGGTATTCAGCAGGGAAAGTCACGTTTACATCTAAGCTGTCGCCTGATTTATGACCTACTAATTGTTCTTCGAATCCTGGGATAAATGAACCAGAACCTAATTCAAGTGAGTAGTTTTCACCTTTTCCGCCTTCAAATGCTTCGTCACCAACGAATCCTTCGAAATCGATTACGACAGTGTCGCCGTCTTTTGCAGCTTCATCTTCTTGGATAACTAATTCTGCTTGTGCATCTTGTTCTTGTTTAAGACGTGCATCAACATCAGCATCCGTTACTTCACGGTCTTGTTTTTCAACAACTAAATCTTTGTATTGACCTAATTTAACTTCTGGTTTCACAGTTACTTCAGCAGTGATTGTCCAGTCTTGGCCTTTTTCCATGCTTTCAACGTCGATTTTTGGTTGAGATACTGGATCAATTCCAGCTTCTTTTACAGCAGCTTCATAAGCTTCTGGTAATACAGCGTTCAATGCATCTTCATACAAAGCTTCTTCTCCGTACATACGGTTGAAGACTTGACGAGAAACTTTTCCTTTACGGAAACCAGGTACGTTTAAGTTTCCTTTAACTTTATTAAACGCAGCTGTTAGTCCTTTTTGGATTTCTGGTTGCGCAATCGTAAATGTTAAAACACCATCATTTGTGCCTTTTTTTTCAAATGTTGCAGTCATTTATTTCCCTCCGAGTTTTGAAATTCATTTTATACATCAAAAGCGTTTCATGCATACCATTAAATAGTACACTAACGCTTTAAAATTGTAAACATATTGAATAGTCTGAATCCTTGATTTTTACTAGTTTTTTTTCTTTTTTTTGACGATTTTTCATTCCTGTTCAAAGAAATTGTTGCATCAAATACAAGATTTTTTCTCGTTTGGCTAAAAACTTTTCTTCTTCCACTTCAGTGAAACCCATTTCTGTCGTTCCTTGATACACTTTAATCGTTTCCTCAAACCATTGCGTAGCTTCGCCAATATAAGTGTCAAAGATTGGGTACGTGATTGCCGCCTGCATCATGAATTCTTCCTTTAATCCCGCACTCAACAATGCGTCTTGATTTTCATAAGCTTGTGCTAACTTACTTAAACAGCGATAACTTTTTTGCTCGGCTGGTTTTGGTAACCCTTGTGGCACGACTTCAATCAGTTGCTCATCGATTGTTAAAAAAGCTACTGGTTTGCTTTCTCCAACTTGTACGAGAAGCTCTAAAAGTTTTGCACGCACAAATAAATGGATATCTGTACGAATCAATATTTTTTTCGTTGCTTGAATAAATTCATGATAGGGTAACTGCTCAAGTTCACTAATCAATGTTAATTGTTGCGTTGGCGACAGTTCAGCGATATTGGCTAATTTTTGATGCGTCTGACGTATTTTTTGCCTCGCTAATTGTCCTGAAAAATTTTCTGCTTGCTGGATTTTTTCAATCATTGCATGCTCAAAGTGCTCTGAAAAGTTAGTCGCTGCAATTAGTTTACGTGCATATAGCCAATCTTTTGCACCAATGAGTAAGTCAAAATAGAAAGTGGCAAATTCTTCTTGTTTCAGATATTCTGTTTCATGGATCACTGCTTGACTCAAAGCTTCTTGTTTTTCATCAAGCTCATACAAACAATAAACGAGTAAGCTGTTTGCTTCAAACGTTTGCTTTAATTCATACGCACGGGTAAATAATTCTTTTGCTTTTCCCAAATTCTGTTGCGCAAGCGCTTGTTGAGCGACACGCATTAAATTCTCATATTTTTCTGGAAAATCAACTGGTCCAACCATGTCACTCCTCCTAACCCTTTTCCATTTTAACAAAACAAAAAAAGCGTGACAATCAAAATCATAATCGTCATGAAAGAAAGAATTTTTGAAAAAAATTTTTTTGCTTTTTTGACGGCTTTTGCTTAAATTTTCAAAAATATTGCTTTTATCTCACCGTTTAATCATAGCCACTAATCAAAAAAAGAGGCTGGAACATCTTTTTGTTCCAGCCTCGCTTCGTTCGTACGATTTTCAATCAAAATAACAAATTTTAGAAATTAAGCATTTATTTCTTGATTAAACGCTTTGATCAAATTAACTGTTACAACACTGGTATTTGAGAAGTAGTCACCCAAATGCTGTTTTTTCTGACTAAATATTGTTGGAATATAGCCAATAAACAATAAAGGAAACTTCAAAATAAATCGGCAAGCCGCTTCACGTACGAGAACAGTTGACCAACTCAATTTCCTTTCATCAAAGCTGATGACCCGAATGCCGAAAATCATTTTTCCTAAGGTCTGACCATGATTTAATTTTGTCAATAAAACAAAGTAGCTTAAATAAATGACTAATCCTAACAAGCCATACACACTTAGGTAGGAATCATTGATTGACAACCACCCGAAATTACTTGCCACTCCAAGAGTTAAGCGTGTGATTGCACCAATACAGAGCAAATCAATTAAAAAGGCAAAGAAACGAATCCAAAATCCAGCGTAAAAATACGTTGGAAAGTCATTCAGTTCTTTCTTCTCTGTAGGAGTCTCTGTATATTGTTGCCATTCAGCTTGTTTTTCTTTGATTTGTTCTTCTGTCAATTCTTCTTTACGAAAAGAGTTCAGTACCTTTTGAGAAAATCCTTTATCTGGTCCAACAGCTGGTTGTGGATTTATTTTTGATTCATTTGCTGTAGCTGGTTGTTCATTTGTCGGTTGTTTTTCCGGAGTTTCTGCCATCTTATTCACCTCCGTAGTAATACATCGCTTTAGGAGATTCTGCCGTACCAAGGTTTTCTAAAACGGATAAAATTTGGCTTGTTTCAGAAGCCTTGATTCCTTGGAATTCTGCAAACTTCGAGCCAAACCAAGTATTCGCAAACCCAGTGCCAGAAGTGCTATATTCGATCAACTGTGCATTTTCTAGTTTCTGGTCTTTTCTCATTGCTGCTAGTGCTTCATCTGGAAATGCTAATTCGTCAACCAGACCATTTTCCTTCGCTTGCACGCCGTCATAAATACGACCATCAGCGATTTTTTTCACTTCTGCTTCTGGCATGTCACGTCCTTCGCTGACTACCGAAACAAATCGACCATAAGCACTATCAATGTAGGCTTGTAAGACAGCTTGATCCTCTGCTGTTTCCGGACGAGTGCTTGATCCCATATCTTTTAGCGCACCACTTTTGACTGTCGTGTCTTCTACACCAAGTTTTTCTAATAAACCTGAATAGTTTAAACCAGACATGATTACACCGATTGATCCAGTAATTGTTTCTTCTGTCGCATAAATTTTATCTGCATTAGCTGAAATATAGTACCCACCACTTGCGGCCATGCTTGTCATGCTAACATATAAAGGAATTTTGCGTTCGGTTTGGATTTTCTTTAGTTCTTTCGCAATTTCTGCACTTTCGTAAACGCCTCCTCCTGGAGAATTCACTTCTAAGAAAACGCCTTTAACCGTATCATCTTCTTCAATTTCTTTTAACTGTTTCATAAAACTGGCATGGTCGTAGCCTTCTGACGCGAAAATACCGGAAGAGCCACCACCTTTAATCGTTCCATCAACAGTTAATTTAACGATTTGCTCTGATTCATCACCCGGTTCAAGGACGTTTGCTGACAACTCATCTTCTCCATATAGTAATCGATTAAAACTATCTAACTGGATTTCATCACTTACAGGTCGTGTCATACCTGAAGCTACCATTGATACCACTAACAACCCTGTAGCAATTGCCACAGCAATCCATCTTTTTTTATTCATCTTTTTCTCCTTACTTTACAAGTTTAATATAGATTTTTAATTACGATTACTGTTTCTGTTGCTTCTTCTGCATTCATTTTTTCCGCTTTTTCTTCTAATGCGTAACCCGCAAATGCTTCATTCGTCAACTCATCATGAACAACAAACTTTTGTGCTTTTGCTACAGCTACCGCATCTGGCGCTAGCTCTTGGATACTGTCCCAACCAGTATCCAAGAAAATTTTTGTTTCATCTGTTACATCCGGCATCTCTTCTAGTGCCATCAGTTGTTTTTTTAACTCACCCAACGTAAGAATTTCTATTTTGGCTTCCATCTTTTCCTCCTACAATTTAGACATTTATGATTGTTTCCATTGTACCGAACTACTGGAAAAGATGATAGTCAATTTTCGATAAAATTCTGGCAGTTCCTTCTCCAAAAATACATTTTAGATATATACCAATTTAACAAAAAAAGATTTTTATTGACAAATATGCCCAATAAAAGTTATTATTTTAAATGTTTCCAAAACTTTTTTGAAAAAGGAGAATAGTAGACCATTAAGGATAGCGCCAGATCTGGGTAACCAGATGACGAGGAAAGGGTTTATCGAAAGTTTCGGCGGGTGACCCTAGGGAGCTGCACTCTACAGAGTATGAAAAAAACGATTTGTGAGAATCGAACAAAAACATACTCATGCAGTTGGAAACATCAGACAAATTTATTGAAGAAAGTAGGATGTTTTTTTATGTGCGGAATTGTTGGAATGATTGGATTAGAAAATGTAACTCCTGGATTAGTAAACGGATTAGAAAAGTTAGAATATCGCGGCTATGACTCCGCCGGTATTTTTGTTGCAAATGACTCTGCTGATTATTTGATTAAGTCACAAGGACGAATCCAAAATTTAAAGGATCGCTTAACGCCAGAAGTTGTTGGAACAATTGGCATTGGTCATACACGTTGGGCAACTCATGGAATACCTTCAGAGAAAAACGCCCATCCCCATACATCACAAAGTGGTCGTTTTGTTTTAGTTCACAATGGTGTGATCGAAAATTTTGAAGAACTAAAAGAATCTTATTTAGCTGACCATACATTGATTGGTGAAACAGATACAGAAATCATTGCACATTTAATTGAAGTATTTGCTAATAATGGATTGTCAACTAAAGAAGCCTTCTTAAAGACACTTCAGCTAACAAAAGGTTCTTATGCGTTTGGTTTAGTGGATCGTACAACTCCTGATGTCATCTATGTTGCCAAAAATAAAAGCCCTCTATTGATTGGGTTAGGCAACGGCTTTAACGTGATTGCCAGTGATGCAATGGCAATGCTAGCCCAAACGAAAACGTTTGTTGAAATCGAAGACCAAGAAATGGTTCTCATCACGGCAGATGACGTAACCATTCAAAATTTTCAAGGAGATGTCATCACTCGTGAGTCTTTTGAAGCACAAGTTGACGCTTCTGACATCGAAAAAGGAACCTATCCTTATTACATGCTCAAAGAAATTGATGAACAGCCAATCATCATGCGTAAAATTGCGCAAACTTATGTAACAGCTGAGAATCAGATTGCACTTGATCAAGAATTAGTCACAACACTCGCGGACAGTGACCGCATTTATATCGTTGCTTGTGGTACCAGTTACCACGCCGGTCTTGCTGGAAAACAAGCTTTAGAAACATTGACAGGAATCCCGGTTGAGGTCCATTTAGCAAGTGAATTTGGTTACCATATGCCTTTGCTTTCTAAAAAACCATTTTTCATTTTTCTTAGTCAAAGTGGCGAGACCGCTGACAGTCGACAAGTATTAGTGAAAATCAATCAACTTGGGCTTCCTTCATTAACAATTACGAATGTAGCTGGATCTACGTTATCAAGAGAAGCTTCTTTCACTGTTTTATTACATGCCGGGCCAGAAATTGCTGTTGCTTCAACAAAAGCTTATACTGCTCAAATCGCTGTTTTAACATTATTAGCAAAAGCTGTCGGCGATCAAAACAAGAACATGCTTTCTTTGGATTTTGACGTAGCCCATGAACTAAGTTTAGCAGCAACTGCTATGGAAACGATCATCACTCAGAAAGAATATTTAGAACAGCTAGCTACTGCCTACTTGAATGATACGCGAAACGCTTTTTATATTGGACGTGGCTCTGACTATTACGTTTCTCTTGAGGCAGCTTTGAAATTAAAAGAAATCAGCTACATCCAAGCAGAAGGTTTTGCTGCCGGAGAATTAAAACACGGAACGATTGCCTTAATCGAAGAAGGCACCCCAGTAATTGGGATTATTAGTGATCCTATCACTGGTGCTCACACTCGCGGAAATTTAAAAGAAGTTGAAAGCCGTGGTGCAAACACGTTAGTCATTTCAACAAAAGCGTTAGCAAAAGAAAATGATCAGTTGGTTTTACCAACCGTTCATCCGTTCTTCACGCCATTAACGACTGTTGTCCCTACCCAATTACTTGCTTACTATGCGACTTTGTTACGCGGGTTCGACGTTGACAAGCCACGTAACTTAGCAAAATCTGTAACCGTTGAATAAAATATTCTAATTCTAGTCTTCCCCAATCAATTCAAAAAAGAAGTAGCCGTGAATTTTTCACGGCTACTTCTTTTTAATACACATGTACAAACCGAAAGACCATTTTGCGCATGGAATTTTATTTTTGGGCAGGAGTTTAGCAAGAAAAAGAGCCAAAGCAAAAATCCGCTTTAGCTCTTTATTTAATTAGTCAATACCAATTTCCGCTTTTACGACTGCAGCAATTTTATCAACATAATAATTTACTTTTTCATCCGTTGGTGCTTCTGCCATGACACGTAACAATGGTTCTGTTCCTGAAGGGCGAACTAAGATACGACCTTCCCCATTCATTTCAGCTTCTGCTTCATCAATAACTGCTTTGATTGCAGGAACATCCATTGCTCCATTTTTATCGCTGACACGAATATTCACTAATTTTTGTGGATAAATCGTTACTTCACCAGCAAGTTCTGATAATTTTTTGCCTGTTTGTTTCATGATATTCAACAATTGAATACCAGATAACATTCCATCACCAGTTGTATTGAAATCTAGGAAAATCATGTGACCCGATTGTTCCCCACCAAAGTTATAATCATTTTTACGCATTTCTTCCACTACGTAACGATCGCCAACTTGAGTAATCACATCTTTCAAACCGATTCCTTCAACCGCTTTGTGGAAACCTAAGTTACTCATAACCGTTGTTACGATTGTATCTTTTTTCAAGCGATTTTTTTCTGCTAAGTATTTTGCACAGATAAACATGATTTTATCACCATCAACGATATTTCCTAGTTCATCAACCGCAATGATTCGGTCACCATCGCCATCAAAAGCTAAACCAACATCTGCTCCTTTTTCAACAACCATCTCAGCTAATTTTTCTGGATGTGTTGAGCCAACGCCGTCGTTGATATTCAAGCCATCTGGTTTTGTTCCCATCGTGTAGAAATCGGTTTCCAAGTCTGCAAACAAACGATTGACAGAAGTTGCTGTTGCACCATTCGCCGCATCAACACAAACTGTTAGCCCAGACAAATCACCATTGATTGTTTGAACTAAAAATTGTGAATACTTCAATAATCCTTCTGGAAATTCTTCGACAGTTCCTAATCCCTCAGCAGAAGGTCTTGGTAGCTCATCAGTTGGTGCATCAAGCAATGCTTCGATTTCTAATTCTTGGTCATCCACCAATTTGAATCCATCTGCTCCAAAGAATTTGATTCCATTATCTTGTGCAGGATTGTGCGATGCAGAAATCATTACTCCAGCACTCGCTTTTTGTAAACGAGTCAAGTAAGCTACACCTGGTGTTGAGATAACGCCTAATTGAAAGACTTCGATCCCTACTGATAACAACCCTGCAACTAATGCAGATTCAAGCATTTGGCCAGAAATACGAGTATCACGACCAACTAAAACTCGAGGACGTTTTCCTTCAACTTCATGTTGACTTAAAACATAGCCTCCATAACGCCCTAATTTAAATGCTAATTCTGGTGTTAACTCTTTATTTGCTTCTCCACGGACACCGTCCGTTCCAAAATATTTACCCATAACGATTAACTTGCTCCTTTAACTTCATTTTCTAAGAAATTTTCCCATTCAATTGTTCGGTTTCATCCATTAGTTTTGAGTTGAATCAACTGTCTCGTTTATCGATTCTTCAGTACTCGTAGCTTGTGTATCTGAACTTGAAGACGAATTTGAAGTTGATGGTGTTGTCGTTCTCGTTGTATCCGTTCCAGATTGTGTTGTTGACGTACGATCTGCACTGCTTTCTGAACGTGAAGATGAACTTCTGTTGGTCGTCTCTTCTAACACCGGTGTGATTTCGACACTCACTTTTTTCGGTGAAACACTTAGCCCATCACTGACCGGAATCTCATACTCTCTCGTCAAACGATGTGTAATCCCTGACACGTCGATTGGAACGATGATACTATCTCCCAGTTGTTCCAATAACTCACTGGTTCCCGTTACTTCTGCTTCCAGTTTTGAAAAATTAAAGTCATAGCTTTTCACACCATCTGCACGAACACCTTGCTGTGTTCCATAAAGACGAACCGTTTTTGTCGGTTTGATTACATCTGCTTGTACTCTTACATGCACTGGATCAGCAATGATGCTCAACGCTTCTCCCGCGCTATTTAAAGCTTGCACAGCTACATTACTATTGATACCATCATCTGTCACGTCCGACGCATTGACTTCAGCAACCACTTGGTTGATTTCCGCTAATGTTTTATCACCTGTCGTAATCGACACTTTTTTTGGTGTTTCTGAAACAGTGTCTAATTGATAACCAGAAGGTGTCGTTTCAGATGGCAAGATTGTTGTTACTTCAAAATCTTTTTCCACCCGTTTTTCGATTGTCACCGTGATTGTGGTTGGTTCAACTTTCGCATTCACTGCACTACTAAGATTTCTGACTCTTAGTGAAACTTCATGGGTTCCTTCGCTCAACTTAGTTAAATCTGCACTCAAACGGAACGTTCGCGTGTCAATATTTGATTCCGCATTTAACTGAACACGATTAGCGCTAGTAAGTTTCACTTTTGCCGTACTTACAAATCCATGAATATAATATTTTTCAGAATCATAAGATAACTGAATTGGCACATCACTCACAGTTTGTGTATACGATTCAGAACCAGATAAGACACTTTGAGTTGATTGATTGTTTGCATTGAAATACAAAACGATACTAAACATTAAAGCAATAAACCCATAGAAAATACTGGTCCTTTTTTCTTTTGAGATCATTTACGACCCCCTCCCTTAGTCATGCCATCTAGGAAGGATTGAAGAACATTTTTTCTGTTCTTTGTTTTTTCATCTGCAATCAATTCACGACGCAAGATTGCTAAATATTCTTCTTGAGATAGACCAGTAATCAATTCGTTATCTAAAGTGATACTGACATCTCCTGTTTCTTCAGAGACAACGATCGTAATCGCATCACTGACTTCACTGATACCGACAGCTGCGCGGTGACGAGTCCCAAACTCTTTCGGGATCAACATACTTTCAGATAAAGGCAAATATGCGCTGGCCACTGCAATTTTACCGTCTTTTACAATAACGGCCCCATCATGAAGCGGCGTATTTGGAATGAAGATATTAATCAGTAATTCCCCCGTAATATCTGCATCTAACGCAATTCCAGTTTCAATATACTCATCTAATCCTGTATGACGTTCGATTGTGACCAATGCACCAATTTTTCGCTTGGACATATATTGGATCGCTTTATCGAATGACAAAATCATTTTTTCATCTTCTTGCTGTTCACTCTTCGTTTGCTTAAATAGTGAACTTCTTCCAAGATGCTCCAACCCGCGACGAATTTCAGGTTGGAAAATGACAACTGCTGCGATAACACCATAGGTAATGACTTGATTCATCAACCAGGATAGCGTATGAAGTCCAATTATTTCTGCTAAAATTCGAATCACGATAAAAATCGCAACCCCTTTTAGTAATTGAATGGCCTTCGTTCCTCTTAGCAGCTGGATCAGTTTGTACACCAAGTACCAGACAACCAGAATATCAAGTATGTTCACAAAAAAGTTTAGCGATAAAAAATCACCGGAAAGCATTTGCTGCCAATAATTCAAATTAAAAAGTTCCCCGATTTGAAATGACATAAAAAGCCTCTCTTCTCTTTTGAGATTTCTTTCCCATTATATCATATGTTTATTCTTTAAAGAGTTTTCTGCTTCGTTTTTCCAGATAAAATCACAATTTTTTCAAGAAAGTTACAATTTCTTTTTTCGTCAAAAAAAGACTTACTAAATTTTCACCTTCAAGGCGTCATTAGCAAGTCTTTCTTTTCATTATTCTTGTTCTTTACGACGTTTTGCACGTTCTTCACGCCGTTTTGCTCGTCGTTCTTGTGCTTCAAGATCAACAGGTCTTTCTTTTTTAACACGCTTCTCTTTTTGCTCTTTCTCAGGCGTATTCGAAGCGAGTTCAGGTTCTAACTTCGCTTTGATTTTTTCGAGTTCACCAGACATCAACGCATAACTATAAAAGCGATTTTTTGCATCATGAACAGTTTTTTCAAATAGGTCTTTAGCCATTAACGGATTTGTATTTTCTAATGAAGAAAAACGAACTTGTTTACGCATAAATTCTGCCATCGTTGAAAAATCTGGCTTTTTATAGTCCAATGTCATTGGATTTTTTCCCTTTTCGAGTAAAGTCGGATTATAGCGATACAGTGACCAATAACCTGAAGATACAGCTTCTTTTGCTTCCTTGATTGATTCTTTCATCCCACCAAATAAGCCATGAGTGATACATGGTGTATAGGCAATAATCAGAGATGGACCAGGGAATTTTTCGGCTTCTTCAAATGCTTTGATTGTTTGCATTTGGTTTGCACCCGACGCGATTTGCGCAACGTAAACATGATTATAAGTCATCGCCATTTTGCCTAAATCTTTTTTCGCTGCATATTTCCCACTGGCAGCAAATTTAGCAATCGCTGAAGCTGGTGTTGCTTTCGATGTTTGTCCACCAGTGTTGGAATAAACTTCATTGTCCAAAACCAAAATGTTGACATCTGCGCCACTGGCAATCACATGATCGATACCACCAAAACCAATATCGTATGCCCAACCATCGCCACCAATCATCCATTGGCTATTTTTTACAAATAAATCTTTTTCGCGATAAATCATTGCTAATTCTGGAACAGCTTCAAGTTCTGCTTCTATCGCGGCTTGAAGTTTTGCTGCCCGTTGTTGTGTGCCTTCACTATCAAACAAATGATTCAACCAATCTTCCATCAATAAACGTAATTCTGAAGAAACTTTTGGTAGCACTCCACTCATCGACTTCGCTAAAGCTTCACGTCTTGTTTGTGCAGCCAGTAACATCCCATAGCCAAACTCGGCATTATCTTCTAATAATGAATTTGACCAAGCTGGGCCTTGTCCACATTCATTTGTCGTATATGGTGAAGCAGGTGATGCTCCTCCCCAAATGGAAGAACAACCAGTTGCGTTAGCAATCATCATTCGATCCCCAAACATTTGAGTCAATAATTTCACATAAGGTGTTTCACCGCAACCAGAACAAGCACCTGAGAATTCTAATAATGGTTGATTGAACTGAGTTGATAACACAGTGTTTTTTCCTTTAACCGGGTTTTCTTTTTGACGTAATGTCATGGCAAACGCCCAATTCACTGCTTGTTCTTTTTGTTCTTCGTAAGGTTTCATTACTAACGCTTTTCCTTTTGCAGGACAAGCTTCCACACATAGTCCACAGCCTGTACAATCTTCCACAGAAACTTGGATTCGGTATTTCTGGCCATCAGCGCCTCGCATTTCACGAACGATGAACCCTTCTGGTGCTTCTTCCATCTCCTCTTCATCTGCCAAAAATGGGCGAATTGCTGCGTGCGGGCAAACAAAGGCACATTCATTACACATCGTGCAACGGTCACTGATCCATTCAGGCACCTCAAGCGCGACACCACGTTTTTCAACAGCACCTGTCCCAACAGGCATTTCGCCTGCTGTCATTCCATTTCTTACTAATGTTCCCACCGACAATTCATTGCCCTCTTGTGCGTTCACAGGTACGAGAATTTCTTCTACATAACTTGACTGTTTACGAGCGGCTTTTTGCGGTACTTCAAGCGTTTTCCAACTTTCTGGAACATCCACTTTGTGAAGAAGCTCGACTGTTCGATCAATGGCTTGTGTATTTTTTTCAACGATCGTCATTGATTTATGCCCATAACTTTTCAGCGCTTCTTCTTTTAAAATTGGCAAGACTTCTTCAAACTCAATAATATTAGCTAATTTAAAAAAGGCCGTTTCCATTGCTGTATTGATTCGCCGACCAAGTCCTACTTCTTGTGCAAGTTTCATTGCATTGATTGTATAAAACTGGATGTCATTTTGTGCTAAATATTTTTTTAATTTCGTTGGTAAATGTGTTTCAAGTTGCTCATCGCTCCAGATTGTATTCAATAGGAATGTTCCGCCAGGTTTCAATCCTTTAACCAAATCATAACTATGCAAGTAAGCTGGCGTATGGCATGCAATGAAATCAGCATGTTCAACTAGATAAGTCGAACGGATCGGCGTTTCACCAAAACGAAGATGCGAGACGGTCAAGCCACCTGATTTTTTTGAATCATAATGAAAATACCCCTGTGCATACTTATTCGTATGATCGCCAATGATTTTTATCGCAGATTTATTCGCACCAACTGTTCCATCTGAGCCAAATCCCCAGAATTTTGCTTGATAAGTTGTTGGGTTCGTTAAATCAAGTGTTTCACGTTTTTCAAGTGAAGTATACGTAACATCATCAACAATTCCGATTGTAAAGCGCGTTTTCATTTGCGCTTTTTCTTTTTTTAATTCATCAAAGACGGTCACGATTTGATCAGGCGTGACATCTTTTGAACCCAAACCATATCGTCCACCAATAATTGTTGGACGTATTTCTGCGTCATACATTACGCTTTGAACGTCTAATAGTAATGGTTCTCCACCAGCTCCTGGTTCTTTGCTTCGATCAAGAACCGCAATCGATTTAACCGTACTTGGTAATTTTTCTAGCAAGTTTTTAACTGGGAATGGTCGATATAAATGAATATTCAAAAAGCCAACCTTACGACCATTTTTATTTAAATATTCGACTGTCTGTTCAATCGTCTGTGCAACAGATCCCATGGAAATAATGATTTCTTCTGCATCTTCTGCACCATGATACGTAACCAAATCATAATTAGTATTTCTCAACTGATTAATTTCTTGCATATATTTTTGAACGATTTCTGGAAGTTTATCATAATATTGGTTAATCGTTTCTCTTTGTTGAAAATGGATATCAGGATTTTGATTCGTTCCACTAACGGTTGGATGATTCGGGTTCATTGCCCTTTGACGGAATTTTGCTAATTTTTCTTGATTAATCAATGGCGCTAATTCATCATATTCCAACACTTCGATTTTTTGAATTTCATGACTCGTTCGAAAGCCATCAAAAAAATTCATAAAAGGAATTTCTGCTTCAATCGAGGCTAAGTGTGCGACTGGAGCTAAGTCCATTACTTCTTGGACACTACTTTCTGATAGCATCGCAAATCCCGTTTGTCTAGCGGCCATGACATCCCCATGATCGCCAAAAATATTTAAAGCATTGGTTGTCACTGCTCGACTTGCCACATGAAAAACGCTTGGCAATAATTCACCTGCTATTTTGTACATGTTTGGAATCATCAATAACAATCCTTGTGATGCTGTATAAGTAGTCGTCAAAGCACCTGTTTTTAAGGAGCCATGAACCACGCCAGCAGCGCCGGCTTCTGATTGCATTTCGACAACTTTAACTGGTTGACCAAATATATTTTTCTTTCCTGCTGCCGACCATTGATCGACTAATTCTGCCATTGTTGAACTTGGTGTAATTGGATAGATAGCAGCTAACTCGGTAAACGCATAGGAAATATATGCTGCGGCTGTGTTCCCATCCATGGTTTTCATTTTTCGCATTTATCATCATCCTTGTTCAGTTTCTCTCGAGTAATCTGCTTCATTATACCGTAAACTTGAGGGGAATAAAAATAAATTTCGAGCATTTATTCACATACTTTCATAAAACATTCTTTTAATAAGAAATATTTTGTGAAATCCTCTGAAAACAAAACGCTATCTTTTTTTATTTTGAATCGGTAAAATGTATTTGGAGGTGTTTCTATGGATATTTCAGTCATTGATGCAACAAAAACAAACGAAACAACAGGAATTTACTACGGAGATACAGCAGCGCCACAAACAACGATTGAGTTTCTCAATCTTGCTTGTCCTTATTGTAAAAAATGGTTTGAAGAATCTTTTTTGACACTTGACTCATTTGTACAAGAAGGAAAAGTCAATCGTCTAATTAAACTCTTTGATAAAGAAAAAGAAAGTTTACAACGCGGTAATGTCATGCATCATCACATTACTGCTAACGACGGCAAAAAAGCTTTAGCAGAAATCAAACAGATTTTTGAAATGCAAGACCAATGGAAAGAACTTTCTTTAGAAGAAGTTGCGCAATACGCAACGCAAGAATTAGGATTGACTTATCAACCAGATATGGAAATGGCAAAAGCAATCATTGACGAAGCAAATGCTGCGCATATTCAATTCGTCCCAACGATTATACTCGATCAAACTATTTTTGACGAAAGCATCACGTTAGACGAATTAACTTCTTTAATCAACTAATAAAAAAGGTGAACCAAAACGAATTCCGTCTTGGTTCACCTTTTTTATTAACAGTGATTCGCTCAATCAATGCGCTAATTGAGTCAATCACACAGCTTCTTCTCTTAGCTTCTCAGCAAAATCATTGATCTTTCGTATTCGATGATTGATGCCCGATTTTGAGATTGCTCCTGATGGAATCATCTCACCTAATTCTTTCAAACTGACTTCTGGATGTTGCAACCTTAATTCAGCAATTTCTTGCAGTTTTTCTGGTAGAGCATGCAAACCAACTCTTGCTTCAATGAATTCAATATTTTCAATCTGTTTAGATGCCGCATCAATCGTCTTATTTAAATTCGCCGTTTCACAATTAACCAAACGATTAACCGAGTTTCTCATGTCACGAACGATACGAACATCTTCAAAACGCAACATCGAATTTGTCGCACCAATCAACGTTAAAAAGTCAGCAATTTTTTCTGCTCCTTTTAAGTAGGAAATATAGCCATTACGCCTTTCAAGTGTTCGTGCATGCAAGCCATAGTAATTCAGCATGTCACAAATGTCTTGATTATGTTGTTCATAAATGGAAAAAATTTCCAAATGATAACGACTTGTCTCTGGATTGTTCACAGATCCAGATGCCATAAATGCACCACGTAAGTAAGAACGCATTTTCTGTGCATTTCCCATGATTTCATCAGACACATGACCATTAAACATCAAGCCATCCATAATATCTAAGTCCATCAATACATTTTTCGTTCCTTGCTTCAAGCGAACGATATAAACATTATTCTTTTTTAATTTCATTTTTTTTCGAACAAGTAACTCACTTCGAACATTATAATGATCTTTTAAAAGAGAATAGATACGTCGGGCAATCGCAGCATTTTCTGTTTGAACATTTAAAATGAACTGCTGATTGACGATGCCTAAAGAGCCGTTCATTCGCAACAAAGCAGCAAGTTCTGCTTTTGCATGTTCACGATGAACTTCCAAACCAGTCAACTCTTTTTTTACATCAGATGCAAATGACATTCTATTCTCCTCCTTTCTTTCACAATCCTAATTTAATATTTCGATCCAAAAACTAACCGAAAAAGTTCTTCAACGACTTTTTCGCCGTCATGGAACACGCCGCCATTTTTCAACTCCAAAAAATCAGTTGAAATAACTCGACAGCCCTCATTTCTAAGCCCACTAAAATCATGCTGAACCTGAACAAGGTATTCATCATAGATTTCAGGATCCATGTAATCTTCTGGTACCTTTTCTGTATTCACCAACACCGTATCAATAAATTTCTCCTGTAAGTGTTCGTGCAACACACGTATGTGATCCGCATCAGTGAAATGTTCCGTTTCACCTTTTTGCGTCATGATATTACAGATGTAAACAACTTCTGCTTTTGTTTTAACGATTGCTTCGCCGATTTCAGGAATAACTAAGTTGGGCAAGATACTCGTAAACAAACTTCCCGGACCAAGTACAACCATATCTGCTTCCGCAATAGCGTTCACAACTTTACGCGCTGCTTTTGCTACTTGATCGTCCGTCGTATTTCGCACAAAGACATGGTCAATCGTTTTACGATCTAACGCAATTTTTGATTCACCAACAGCTGTTGTTCCATCTTTAAATACAGCATGGAGCGTTAAAGGTGTTTCAGACGATGGATAAATATGCCCATCTACGTGCATCATTCTCGACAATAACTGAATCGCATCGTACGTACTACCTCTCATTTCTGAAACAGCCGCAATAATCAAGTTACCAATACTATGATTAGCTAAGAATTGATCCTCTTTCTTAAAACGATATTGAAAAATATCTTCATAAAACTGAGGCATATCAGAAAGTGCCACCAATACGTTTCGTAAATCACCAGGTGGTGCCATTGAAATTGATTCCCGAATTGCACCACTACTTCCTCCATCATCCGCCACTGTTACAATGGCCGTTAAGTCTGCGCCTTGATTGCGTAAACTTTTCAAGATAACTGGGAGACCCGTTCCACCCCCGACTACCACAATTTTTGGTTTTCTAATTCGATAGGTCTTCATATTCAAGAGCGATTCACCGTCTCTTTCCGCTTATCTTTGTCACGGTGCGTAACATTCACTTTATAATTTTCACTCAACGCTTTTGATAAACGTTCTGTTAAAGCAACTGAACGATGTTGTCCGCCGGTACAACCAATTGCAACAGTCAAGCTGCTCTTTCCTTCTTTGACATATCCCGGCAAAACAGTCTCCAATAAATGAAGAAATTGACTATAAAAATCCTCTGTTTCAGTAAACGACATCACATAATCATAAACGGGTTGATCCATTCCAGTTAACGGGCGTAACTCTGGAATGTAATGAGGATTTGGCAAAAAACGCACATCCATCACAATATCTGAATCAATCGGTAACCCGTATTTGAATCCAAAAGAAACAAATTCAATTCGGAAGCCTTGATCTTCTTGCGTTTTGAACGTAGCAATGATTTTTTCTCTTAATTGGCGTGGCGTCATCGTTGTCGTATCGATAACAACGGATGCTTGCACCTTTAATTCATTTAAAATCGCACGTTCTTTACGGATTCCTTCAGTTACTAGGCCATCCATTGCCATCGGATGGGTACGACGAGTTTCTTTGTAGCGGGCTACTAATTCTTCATCTGAAGCATCTAAGAACAGAATCGAAGTATCAATGAAATCCGTATTGACAATTTCAATCAACATTTTTTGAATTTCTTCAAAGAATGAACGAGAACGTAAATCGACACCTAATGCCATTTTTGTTACCTTTCCAGATTCTTTGATTAGTTCCCAAAATTTAGGAATCAATCTTGGAGGCATGTTATCAATACAAAAGTATCCCATGTCCTCAAAACTTTGTATCGCCACAGTTTTTCCTGCGCCGCTCATTCCTGTAATAATTACGAGTTGTAAATTTTCAGCCATCTTCTCGAACCCCTCTCTAATTGTCATTTTAATTATATCATTCCGGGCGTATCATCGCTAGCTATATCTTTCCTATTTATGGAATTTTCATGAAAAAATAACCTGTTGTTACAAAAAACTTGGACCAAATACCACAAATGATGATACTTGCTCCAAGTTTTTCTATCGTTAACGATTCAATTAATTGTCGCTACTATTTAGCATTAGAAGATTGTTCCCGAAATTTTTCTGCTAGCTCAATTGTTCGATCAGCTAAAATTGATTGTGCATCAATCACTGGGTACGTATCATCAGAAGCAAATTCTTGCATCAATGATAATTCGGTACAACCCAAAATGATTTTTTCACAGTTTAGTTGTCCGACCGCTTCCTCTAAAATTTCATAGTACAAAGCTTCATTTAAATAGTCTGATTCTTTGATATCATGATAAATCAAATGATTGATTTTCGCTTGTAGTTTGTCATCAGGAGTCACTACGTCAAAGCCTAATTGTCTCACTTCACGCTCATAAATTCCTGCCTTCATGCTACCTTCTGTCCCTAAGATAGCTACTGAACCAGTCGTTTGTTGACGAACTAACTCGTTGGCTGCTTCTCTTGGCATATGCAAGATTGGGATATTTGTTGCTGCTTGTAGCTCATCAAAAAAATAATGTGCTGTATTACAAGTCAATACGATAAAGTTTGGCTGTAGTAGGTTTTGCTTTTCAATATCATCCAGCAAATAAGGAATTGGATTTTCCTTCTCACGATCTAAAATATAAGCAGTTCGATCCGGTACCGTTGCATGATTGAACAATACATAGTTTAGATATTCTTGGTCCCTAGTTGCATTCGTGCGGTGATTGATCAAGCGGACAAAACTCTCCGTTGCCATTGTTCCCATACCGCCCAAAATACTGAAAAAATTCTCCATGACTAGCCTTCTTTCACATGAAAATATTTTTTGAATCGAGGAATATAGTTATGGAACATATATTTCATTAGTACCCATCGTTTCAATGAACGATCGCCATCATAAAATACAGTTGTACCAAAACGTTTTTCCTGAATCATTTTTTCTGCAATTTTTTTATCTTCGTTCTCTCTAGCATATGTTAAAAAGATTTTTTTAGGTACGCCCAGCCATAGTTTTGCGTCTGCGGAATCTTTCGTACCATAAATAGTTTCTGTAAATGGTTCATGGAATACTCTGTCTTCTGTAACGAAGCGCGCTAAATTTAGCCCATTCAACGTAACAAAGAAGCTACTACGTCCTTGGCGTAAGTTAATTTCAAATAATTTGTATTCTCCATCGCGTGGATCATATTTCATATCAAAATTCGCAAAACCAGTATACTCGATTGTTTCCAAAAATTTCTTGATTGTCTGGTAAATTTTTTCATTGTAATCAGGCATGATTACGACATAATTACCGATTGATGCAGGTGTTGGATCTTCCAAAAGTGGATGTCCCAAACACATCATCCGAACCTGATGATTTTCATCAACATAGGCATTTAACACGCGCATATTGCTGTCATCTCCAGGAATGAAATCTTGAACAATCATTTCACTTGTATATCCGGCTTCGTAAATTCGTCCTAAAATCAAGTCAAATTCTTCACGATTATCGATAATAAATGCTTTTTTTCGTCCTTCAAATTGAATAGAAAGATACTCTACACTATTTGCTGGTTTTAACGCTACTGGAAACTCAAATGGCAAGTCTTGTTCCAAGCGGCCATTCACTAACATTGGTTCTCTAACAATCAATGTTTTGGGATAAGGAAGTTGATATTCTTCGCAAACTTCATAAAAGCTTACTTTATTAATTAATCGTTCGAATAATGAATAATCAATATACGGACAAATAAAGTATGCTGAAAGTTCTTCTTTATGTTGAGAAATCAACTCTGCATATCCATCTCCACAAGCAATCAACAAATATTTTTTACTTTGATCTGAATATTTTTCTTTTGCCAAGCGTAGCATCGTTTCAATAAAAACTGGATCCTTATCAAAACCTGGAATTACTTCGACACTCACGATGTTGCTGTAACGAGTTGGCGCAAGTTGGTTTGAAGCATATGCTTGACACACTTTACCATAAGCTTCATTAAATGAACGTGCCATACCATAGACGTTCATATCACTTCCTAATAATATAGGAACAAATTCTTCATTTACATTACTATTCATCACAATCTCTCACTTACTCATTAATCTACTGATTCTTTATTTAACTACACAAGGAATATCATACCATAAAGAAAAAAGCAATCAAAGGAAACTCCTCCGATTGCTCAATTCTTTTTTGAACGGATTGAACTTATAGGAAGTTTTTATCTATACCAATTCAGTGTAGAAAGAACTACCTTGTAATGTATTTTAGAAGATGCTATCTAAAAAAACAAGTGTTTTATCATCTTTTAAAGTTTTTTTAACCATATCACCATTTTTTAATTTTTAGACCTTTTCATTCATCACTTTTTCTAGGTATCGCCCAGTATAACTCTCTTTTACTTGGACAATATCTTCTGGTGTTCCAGTGGCTAAAATCGTTCCGCCACCATCACCACCTTCTGGTCCCAAATCAATGATGTAATCTGCCGTTTTGATGACATCTAAGTTATGCTCAATCACTAATACTGTATTTCCTGCATCCACTAGACGTTGCAAAACATCTAGTAAGCGTGCAATATCATCTGCATGTAGTCCAGTCGTTGGCTCATCAAGAATATAAAAATTCTTTCCGTTAGATATTTTATGTAGCTCACTGGCTAACTTCATCCGTTGTGCTTCCCCACCGGATAATGTTGTTGCCGGTTGCCCCATTGTAATATAACCCAAACCAACATCCACGATTGTCTTTAATTTACGATGAATCTTAGGAATATGTTGGAAGAATTCTACAGCATCTTCAACAGTCATTTCTAAAATATCAGCAATGTTTTTCCCTTTATAACGTACTTCCAATGTTTCAGAATTGTATCGTTTTCCATGACAAACTTCACAAGGAACATAGACATCCGGTAAAAAGTGCATCTCGATTTTGATGATTCCGTCACCCCGACAAGCTTCACATCGGCCACCTTTTACGTTAAAACTAAAGCGCCCTTTTTTATAGCCACGCATTTTGGCTTCGTTTGTTTGTGCAAAAAGATCACGAACATCGTCAAAGACACTTGTATAGGTTGCTGGATTACTTCTTGGTGTCCGACCAATCGGGCTTTGATCGATATCAATGATTTTTTCAATCGTTTCATAGCCAGAAATCGTTTTGAATTTACCCGGTTTAGCTGAATTTCGATTTAATTTTTGTGCAAGAGCTTTTTTCAAAATACCATTAACTAAAGTACTTTTTCCAGAACCAGAGACACCAGTGACTGCCACAAATTCTGCTAAAGGAAACTCCACGGTCACATTTTTCAAATTATTTTCTGCTGCTCCAGTAATTTTAATTGCTTCACCATTTCCTTGACGACGCGTTGTTGGCACAGCAATTTTCTTTTTCCCTGAAAGATATTGTCCTGTTAACGAATGAGGATCCTTCGCAACTTCCGCAGGTGTACCAGCTGCAACGATTTGTCCGCCTTGCTCACCCGCGCCTGGTCCTACATCAATCAGATAATCAGCTGCTCGCATGGTATCTTCATCATGTTCCACAACAATCAAGGTATTTCCTAAATCTCTCATTTTCTTCAATGAACCAATCAAACGATCATTATCACGTTGATGCAATCCAATCGATGGCTCATCCAAAATATACAGAACACCGGAAAGATTTGAGCCAATTTGGGTAGCTAAGCGAATACGTTGCGCTTCCCCACCAGATAGTGTTCCAGAAGCCCGACTCAAAGTTAAATATTCCAAGCCAACATTTTCTAAGAATGATAGTCGATCATTAACTTCTTTTAAAATTGGTTTAGCAATCATCGTTTCTTGTTCTGATAAAGTTAAATCAGAGAAGAAGTCAACTGCCTTTTTGATTGACAATTCATTTGTTTCACCAATATTTGTTCCATTAATTTTGACAGACAATGCTTGCGGATTCAAACGTAATCCTTTACATGTTTGACAAGTTAATTCAGTCATATATTGACGCATTTGTTCTCTCGTAAAATCACTACTTGTTTCTTGGTAACGACGCGCGATATTCTTTAGTACGCCTTCAAAAGAAGCTTCAACATCACGCACACCACCAAAATCATTTTCGTAATGGAAATGGAATAATTCATCCGTCCCATTCAAAACAATTTCTTGATGCTCTGTTGGCAACTCATCAAACGGTGTGTTCATATCAATTCCATAGCTTTCACACGCTTGCGCCAACATTTGAGGATAGTATTGAGAACTAATTGGATTCCATGGAACAATTGCTCCTTCAGCCAAGGTCTTCGCACGATCAGGAATAACTAAATCTTGGTCAACTTCTAATTTCAAACCAAGTCCATCACAATCTGGACAAGCTCCAAATGGCGCATTGAATGAAAATAGTCGTGGTTCTAGTTCACCAACTGTAAAGCCACAATACGGGCAAGAGTAATGTTCACTGAATAACATTTCTTCTTCACCAATCACATCAACCAAGGCATATCCATCTGCCAAACGTAATGCTGCTTCAAAAGAATCGAACAAACGTGAACGAATGCCCTCTTTTACCACAATTCGATCAATAACAATCGCAATATCATGTTTTTTATTCTTTTCTAGTTCAGGAGCCTCAGTAATATCAAAGGTATCGCCATCCACTCGTACACGAACGTAACCTTCTTTTTGGATTCGCTCAAATACTTTTTTATGTTGCCCTTTTTTCTTTGCAACAATTGGTGCTAAAATTTGGATTTTTGTCCGTTCTGGCAATTCCAATACTTGATCAACCATTTGTTCAACCGATTGACTGGTAATCTCAATGTGGTCATTAGGACAGATTGGGTGTCCCACACGAGCAAAAAGCAAACGCAGATAATCATTGATTTCCGTTACTGTTCCTACCGTTGAACGAGGATTTTTACTTGTCGTTTTTTGGTCAATCGAAATCGCCGGACTTAAGCCATCGATACTATCAACATCTGGTTTATCCATTTGTCCCAAAAACTGACGAGCATAGGCTGAGAGACTTTCGACATAACGTCGTTGTCCCTCTGCATAAAGTGTATCGAAAGCTAATGAGCTTTTCCCAGAACCAGATAACCCTGTAATTACTACAAATTTATCTCTTGGAATTGTTACATCTACATTTTTTAAGTTGTGCGCTCTGGCGCCATGAATAATAATTTTATCGTTAGCCATCTCGTCCTCCTGCTCTTTACTCTGCTGCTTTCAATTCTAAAATCGTATCACGTAAATTAGCGGCAGTTTCAAAATCTAAAGCTTTCGCAGCATCTTTCATTTCTTTTTCTAATTTCATCAGTAAATCAGCTTTTTCTTTTCGACTCATTTCATTGTAAGAAACTTGAACGGTTCCTTTTGATTCATCTTTTGCCTCTTTCGTAATAGAAATCAAATCACGAATTTCTTTGATAATCGTTTTCGGTACGATCCCATGTTCTTCATTATAAGCTTCTTGAATCGAACGTCTCCGTGCCGTTTCATCCATTGCTGAACGCATGGAGTCCGTTATTTTATCAGCATACATAATTACTTTACCTTCTGAATTTCGCGCTGCACGTCCAATTGTTTGGACAAGTGAACGCTCACTTCTCAAGAAGCCCTCTTTATCAGCATCTAAAATGGCTACCAACGAAACTTCAGGGACATCTAATCCTTCACGCAATAAATTAATCCCAACTAAAACATCAAATTCACCTAAACGTAAGTCACGAATGATTTCTGTTCTCTCAAGTGTTTTGATATCACTGTGTAGATATTTAACTTTGATACCAAGTTCTTTAAAGTAATCCGTCAAGTCCTCAGACATTTTTTTCGTTAAGGTCGTCACAAAAACACGTTCGTTTTTCTCCACGCGTTCATTGATTTCACCAACCAAATCATCAATTTGTCCCATGATAGGGCGAACTTCAATCACTGGATCTAATAAACCGGTTGGACGAATAATTTGCTGGATCACTGTATCTGTTTGCTCATGTTCATAAGGTCCCGGTGTAGCTGAAACATAGATAATTTGATGGACATGTTGCTCAAATTCTTCTAATCTCAACGGCCGATTGTCAAGTGCTGAAGGCAAACGGAAACCATAATCAACCAACATTTGCTTTCTTGCTCGGTCACCGTTATACATCCCGCGAATTTGAGGCATCGTTACATGGGACTCATCGATGACAATCAAGAAATCTTCTGGAAAGAAATCAAGTAACGTATAAGGTGGCTCTCCTTCTTTTCGGCCATCCATATGACGCGAATAGTTTTCGATTCCTGAAGTGTAGCCCATCTCCAACATCATCTCAATATCATAATTTGTTCGTTGCTCCAATCGTTGTGCTTCTAATAACTGATTATCTTCTCGTAACACTTTTAAGCGCAACTCTAGTTCAGTTTTGATATTCGCAACGGCTTGTTCCATATGCTCGTCATTTGTCACAAAGTGAGTAGCCGGAAAAATAGCGACATGTTCTGTTTCTCCAAGCACTTCGCCAGTTAATGCATCTACTTCACGAATCCGTTCGACTTCATCACCAAAAAATTCGACTCTCAAAGCACGTTCATCACGTGAAGCTGGAAAAATTTCCACCACGTCACCACGCACTCGGAACCGACCACGCTGAAAGTCAATATCATTTCGTTCAAAATTAATCCCAACTAAATTACGAATCAATTGATTACGGTCAAGTTCTGCTCCTTGTCGAACCGAAACAACTTGCTTTTGATACTCAAAAGGTGAACCTAATCCGAAAATACAAGAAACAGATGCGATCACAATCGTATCGTTTCGCTCTAAAAGGGAACTCGTAGCCGAATGACGTAACTTATCAATTTCGTCATTGACACTTGAGTCCTTTTCAATATAAGTATCACTAGATGGAACATACGCTTCTGGCTGATAGTAATCATAATAGGAAACAAAATATTCAACCGCGTTTTTTGGAAAGAATTCTTTAAACTCTCCATATAATTGTCCAGCTAAAGTTTTATTATGTGCAATAATCAATGTTGGTTTATTTACTTCCTGGATCACATTGGAAATCGTATAGGTCTTCCCCGTACCGGTTGCACCTAATAAGATTTGCGCTTTTTTCCCACCAACAACACCATCAACTAATTGGCGTATCGCTTCAGGTTGATCCCCCGCTGGTTGGTACTTCGAGACAAGCTCAAATCGTTGAGAGGTATCTCTTTCAATCATTTTTCGTCCCCCTTTTCATTCATTCCTTTTCATTTTATGACTTGCAAAAAGAAAAGGAAAGCAAAGGCATTCCTTACTAAAAAATTATAACACACCGAACATACTTTCGCCACTTCTTTCCCTCGACTACAGATGTCAGGTTTTATAACATTGATTGTTAGGTTTTGTCGCTTTTTTCATTTTTTTAAGCTTCAGAACTTGTCTGATTCATTACTTTTCCCCTATAATAAACAGATATTGAGAATTTAGGAGGTAATTATGAAAAGAAAGCATTTATTCTACTCGTTCATTTTCATAATGGTAGGATTTGTCACACTTGCAACTAGCAATCCTGCCCAAGCAGAAACAAAAAATACGGAATCAAGCACCGCCGAGACAATGCAAATGATTCAACCCAAAAAAGACAAATACGTCGTTGCTAGCGACTCTGCCTTCGCACCATTCGAGTTTCAAAATACAGATGGTAAGTATGAAGGAATCGATGTTGAATTAATGAAACAGATTTCTGAGCTTCAAGGATTTAATATCCAAATGGACTACCGCGGTTTTTCTGCTGCTTTGCAAGCGTTAGAATCTGGTCAAGCTGATGGCATGATTGCTGGAATGACCGTCACAGATGAGCGTAAACAAAGTTACGACTTTTCTGACACTTATTTCGATAGCGGAATCCAGTTAGGTGTAAAACAAGGTGATACATCCATTAAAGCCTACAAAGATTTAAAAGGAAAAACAGTTGGTGCCAAAGTCGGAACCGAAAGTGCTGAATTTCTAAGTAATCACGAAGAAGAATATGGCTATAAAATCAAATACTTTGATGCTGCTGACCAACTATACGATGGGTTAAAAGTTGGTGCGATTGACGCAATGATGGATGACTATCCTGTCCTTGGTTATGCCATCAAACAAGGCCAAAAAATTGATACACCGATTGCAAAAGAATCTGGCGGTAAGTATGCCTTTGCAGTAAAAAAAGGTGAAAATCAAGAACTTTTAGCAATGTTCAATGAAGGTCTTAAAGAGTTAAAACGTACAGGAGCTTATGACAAAATCATCGACAAGTATGTAGCTACTTCAAATGAGTCAGCCGATTCAACCAAAGATGAATCAACAATCATCGGCTTGATCAAAAACAATTATAAACCACTATTACGCGGTTTCTGGATGACGATCGTACTTGCTTTGGTATCATTTGCTTTAGCATTAGTTGTTGGTGTCATTTTCGGCTTATTCAGCGCTTCACCAATTCGTGCGTTACGCACAATCGCAACCATTTACGTTGATGTGATTCGCGGAATTCCAATGATGGTACTTGCCTTCTTCATTTTCTTTGGCTTACCTGGTATCGTTGGATTTACAATCCCTGATTTCATTGCCGGCGTTATTACATTGACATTAAACGCGAGTGCTTATATTGCAGAAATCGTTCGTGGCGGAATCAATGCTGTTCCTGTCGGACAAATGGAAGCTTCAAGAAGTTTAGGTTTATCTTATAATCGAACGATGCAAAAAATCATCTTGCCACAAGCAATTCGAATCATGCTCCCTTCATTCGTTAACCAGTTCGTTATCTCATTGAAGGATACAACAATCATCTCTGCAATTGGTGTTGTCGAATTACTTCAAGCTGGTAAAATTATCGTTGCCCGTACAACCCAAAGTACGTACGTTTACCTAATCATTGCAATCATGTATTTAGTTTTGATTACCGCTTTAACAAAATTAGCGAAAGTTTTAGAAAAGAAGGTGAAGTAAGATGTCAGAAAAAATCTTAGTTGAACATCTTGTAAAAAAATATGGTGACAATACTGTATTGAACGATATCAACGTCTCAATCAACGAAGGTGATGTCGTTTGTATCATTGGCCCTTCTGGTTCAGGAAAAAGTACTTTTCTGCGTTGTTTAAATCGTTTAGAAGAGCCAACTGACGGAGATATTATCATCGACGGCGCTCACTTAATGGATAAAAACACAAACATCAATCTCGTTCGTCAGCATATCGGAATGGTGTTCCAACATTTCAATTTGTTTCCTCACCTTTCTGTTTTAGAAAATATTATTCTTGCGCCAATGGATTTGAAAAAGGAGTCTCGCGAAGAAGCAGAAAAGAAAGCAATCAAGCTATTAGATACAGTTGGCTTGGCTGACAAAAAAGATATGTCACCAGAAATGCTCTCCGGCGGACAAAAACAACGCGTTGCGATCGCCCGTGCATTAGCAATGAATCCAGACATCATGCTTTTTGACGAACCAACCTCTGCACTTGATCCAGAAATGGTCGGCGACGTTCTAAACGTCATGAAAAAACTTGCGAAGCAAGGAATGACCATGGTCATCGTTACTCACGAAATGGGATTTGCCAAAGAAGTTGCCAATCGTGTCATGTTCATTGACGGTGGAAACTTCCTTGAAGATGGAACGCCAGAACAAATTTTTGAAAATCCACAAAATGAACGTACAAAAGACTTTTTAGATAAAGTTTTAGATATTTAACAAAAGAACCTGAAACAGTTTCAACCCATGAAAAAGCATCGTCAAAATCTTGAATAAGATTTTGACGATGCTTTTTTGATTTGTATTTTAGAAGAGCCAGTCGTCACTAAGCTCTTCTTTTATCCCTTTTACTATTCATTACTGAAGGAATGACGCGTTCATCGCAGTTCTTTTTTACTCAGCTTATTTCCAAAAGAGTTTACTACATTGAACGTATAAGTAATAAAACGGTGAAGCGACACATTTGTCAGCTTCACCGTTTTATTATTTACGCTTTTTTCCGCCAAAAGCGTCCTTCATTTTATCGAAAAAACCATCTTCTTGTTGTTCTTCGACTTTCATTCCACCTGCTTCAGCAAATGAGCGTAACGCTTCTTTTTGTTGTTCATTTAAGTTCTTCGGCGTAATCAGTTTCACTTTCACGTGTTGGTCACCTGTTGCACCACCACGTAGTTTAGGCGCACCTTTTCCGCGAAGACGGAAGTTTGTTCCAGTTTGTGTTCCTGCTGGGATCTTTAACTTAACATCTCCGTGAACAGTTGGAACTTGAACTTCATCTCCTAAAGCTGCTTGCACAAAACTCAATGGTAACTCGTAATAGATTTCTGAACCATCACGATCAAAAATATTACTTTCTTCAACACGGAAGACTACATATAAATCACCAAATGGTCCGCCGTTTTCACCTGCTTCACCTTGACCAGCTAAACGCATTTGTTGTCCTTCTTCGACACCGGCTGGTACATTCACTTTCACAGAGTGAGCTTTCTTTTCATGACCAGAGCCGTGACAAGTTGGACATGGTTCTTTGATTTCTTTTCCGGTTCCATGACAAACATCACATGTTTGACGACTCATCACGCGACCTAATGGTGTTTGACGTTCAACATTGATTGTTCCTGAACCATGACATTTTTGACATGTAATTGGTTCCGTCCCAGGTTTCGCACCATTCCCATGACAAGTATGACAAACTTCTTCCCGGTTGTATTTGATTTCTTTTTCAATACCAAAAATTGCTTCCTCAAAACTCAAATCAACTGTGTATTGTAAATCAGCTCCTTGACGAGGTGCCGTTGGATCAACTGAACGACCTCCGCCTCCGCCAAAGAAAGAATCAAAGATATCTTCAAAACCACCGAAGCCACCTCCGCCTCCAGAGAATCCTCCAAAGCCACCGAAGCCGCCTCCGCCTCCAGCGCCATAGTTTGGATCTGTACCAGCGTGACCATATTGATCATACGCAGCCCGCTTTTGCGGATCACTTAAAATTTCATAAGCCTCAGACACTTCTTTAAATTTTTCTTCTGCATCTGCTTCTTTGTTAATATCAGGATGATATTTCTTAGAAAGTTTACGATAAGCTTTCTTTATTTCATCTTCTGAAGCCCCTTTTGAAATTCCTAGGACTTCATAATAATCACGTTTCGTTGCCATAGGCTTTCCTCCTATTGGTTCTAATACATCAAATTCACATCGCTTGTAATCATATCACATTTTAGTTGAAACCAAAACTGCTACTTGCATTCTTTCAAAAGAAAAAGACTGTGGCAAAAAGTCGAATCGACTTTCCCCATAGCCTTCTCTTTTTTACGAATAGGTAGACGTTTCAGAAAAGATGGCTTCAACTGAATCTACAGCTATCATCAAAGTCCAACTTTTCTGTTCTAGTCTACTCCTAGCACACTAGGGAACTAATTATTTGTCGTCGCCGTCGACTTCTTCAAAGTCAGCATCAACGACATCGTCTGCTCCGCCTTGTGCTGCTTCAGGATTTTCTTGCGCTTGTTGTTGTGCAGCTTGTTCATATAATTTAACTGTTAAGTTTTGAACGATTTCGTTCAAAGCATCACGTTTTGTTTTCATTTCTTCAATGTTATTTGCTTCAACTGCCGCTTTTAATTCATCGCGAGCTGTTTCTGCTTTTTGAACTTCTTCTGCGTCTACTTTACCTTCTAATTCTTTCAATGTTTTATCAACTGAGAATAATAAGGCATCTACATCATTGCGAAGATCAACTTCTTCTTTACGAGCTTTGTCAGCTTCTGCATTAGCTTCTGCATCTTTTACCATACGTTCGATTTCATCGTCTGATAAACCTGATGAAGATTTGATTGTGATTTTTTGTTCTTTTGAAGTGCCTAGATCTTTCGCTGATACATTAACGATCCCGTTTTTATCAATATCAAAAGTAACTTCGATTTGAGGGATACCACGTGGCGCTGCAGGAATATCAGTTAATTGGAATCTTCCTAGTGTTTTGTTATCAGCAGCCATTGGACGTTCACCTTGTAAAACATGAATATCTACAGCAGGTTGGTTATCAGCAGCTGTTGAGAATACTTGTGATTTACTTGTTGGGATTGTTGTATTACGATCAATCAACTTAGTGAAGACCCCACCCATTGTTTCGATACCTAATGATAATGGTGTTACGTCAAGTAAAACAACATCTTTTACATCACCAGTGATGACCCCACCTTGGATTGCTGCACCCATTGCAACGACTTCATCAGGGTTCACTGATTTATTTGGTTCTTTACCAGTTTCTTTTCTTACAGCTTCAACAACTGCAGGAATACGAGTTGAACCACCAACTAAAATCACTTCATCAATTTCAGATTGTGATAAACCAGCATCTTTTAATGCTTGGCGTACTGGAATTTTTGTACGTTCAACTAAGTCAGCTGTTAATTCATCAAATTTTGCACGAGTCAATGTCATTTCTAAATGCAAAGGTCCTGCTTCGCCAGCTGTGATAAATGGTAAGCTGATTTGAGTGCTTGAAACACCTGACAAATCTTTTTTCGCTTTTTCAGCAGCATCTTTCAAACGTTGTAAAGCCATTTTGTCTTGACCAAGGTCTACGCCGTTTTCTTTTTTGAATTCAGCAACCATGTAATCAATGATTTTGTTATCAAAGTCATCCCCACCTAAATGGTTGTCACCAGCTGTTGATAATACATCAAAGACACCATCACCTAATTCAAGGATTGATACGTCAAATGTACCACCACCAAGGTCAAATACTAAGATTTTTTCATCACGTTCTGTTTTGTCTAAGCCATAAGCTAAAGCTGCTGCTGTTGGTTCGTTGACAATACGTTCCACTTCCAAACCAGCAATTTTACCAGCATCTTTTGTTGCTTGACGTTGTGCATCGTTAAAGTATGCAGGAACAGTGATAACTGCTTTCTCAACTTTTTCACCTAAGTAATCTTCAGCAAAACCTTTGATATATTGAAGAATCATTGCAGAAATTTCTTGTGGTGTGTAAGATTTTCCTTCAACTTCTACTTTATACCCAGGTTCACCAATGTGACGTTTGATTGATGAAATTGTGTTTGGGTTAGTTACAGCTTGACGTTTTGCCACTTCACCAACTTGGATTTCACCATTTTTAAATGAAACAACAGATGGTGTTGTACGGTTTCCTTCTGGATTTGCGATAATTTTTGCTTCGTTTCCTTCTAATACAGCAACTGCAGAGTTTGTTGTACCTAAGTCAATACCAATAATTTTAGTCATATTAACGTCTCCTCATTAAATAAAATTTAGTTTATAGTTGCACGAATTACTGCGCGACAATGACCATTGTTGGTCTTAATACGCGATCGTGTAATTTATATCCTTCTTGCAAAACTTCCACAATCGTATCTGCCGGCACCTCATCAGATGCGGGAACAGTTTGGACTGCTTGGTGAAGCATTGGGTCAAATGTTTCGCCTTTTGCAGGGATTTTTTCAATTCCCTCTTCTTTCAAAGCAAAACGAACACCTTCTAATACCATTTCGACACCTTTTTTCAAGCTAGCACCTTGTTCATCTGAAACTTCTGTTGCTAGCGCTCGCTCTAGGTTATCAATTGAAGGGAATAATTTTTTAGCTAAATCTTGTGAACGATATTTTTGCAATTGTTCACGTTCATTTTTTCCGCGGTTTGCCATGTTGGCAATTTCAGCTCGGGCGCGTAGGAATTTATCTTCCATTTCTTCTAAGTCAGCTTTCAAGTTGACGATTTCAACATTTTCCACTTCAACTTCTGAAACACCTGAGTCTTCCGCAGCTTCTGTATCGACTTCCAAATCTTGCTGGATGTCTTTTAATTCTTTTTCTAATTCCTCTTGGTTTTCTTTCACGATACAGTCTTCCTTTCATTATTCAGTCAGCTGTCTTGATTGTTCATATTAAAAATCAGATTAGCTGCTATCAATTTTAGAAATGCGGACTTACAATCATGAGCCAGACAAATCAAGCAAACGATAGTAATCAGCCAGTCTATTCGCTAATTCTTTTCGATAGACATCGACCAACCCAAACATTCGTGAATACGGCATGCTTGTTGGTCCAAGTAAAGCAATTGTTCCTCGGCCATGTCCATCAATTTCATAACTTGCTTGAATCATGCTCATATTTTGTAGCAGATCATTCCCTAATTCAGAGCCAATCTTAATATGAATATTACTATCCATCGGAACAATCATTTGAGTAAGCTCGTCGGAATCCCTCATTAAAGAAAACATCGACTTAAACTGATTCAAATCTTGATGGGGTTCATAATCAAGCAGGTTCATTTGTCCACTCACATAAATCTTATCTTCAAATACTTGACCTAAAACAGCATCAAATAAGTAGGAGATACCTTCCGTTGATTGGAAATATTTATGTAAGATCATTGGGATCTCTGTTCGCAGTTTTTGATAAACCGTCATTAGCGGATCACCCACCAAGCGGTCGTTCACAAGCCGAACCATTTTTTCTAAATCTTGACTCCCCAGGTTTGCTGGAAGAGTAAATACCTGGCTTTCAACATTGCCTTTATCCGTCACCACGATAGCAATAATTTGTCGATGGTTTAACGGTACGATTCGGAAACCAGTTAATCGGCGATCTTTCACTTCTGGTCCCAACGAGAATGTCGTATAGCTTGTCAGTTCAGATAAAATTTCAGCAGACTGACGAATGATTTCGTTAATCTCATGAAATTCTTTTCCTAAAGACTGCCTAATCACTTGCAAATCATCATTTGTTACACGAGTTGGTTTCAATAAATGATCCACATAGTAACGATATCCCGCCGCAGATGGAATCCGACCAGAGGAAGAATGAGTTTTTAACAGCAACCCGTCTTCTTCTAGCGCCTTCATATCGTTGCGAATCGTCGCTGAACTTGCTTCAATTCCCTCAGCCATTAGCGTTTTGGAACCAACGGGTACGCCACTACTCGTATAGTTTTGGATGATCAGACGCAAAATATCACTTTGACGCTGTGTTAACATCTTCCATCACCTCTCATTAGCACTCCTATCTTCTAAGTGCTAACCCACTTACTAATATAACAAGTCGTCTTCTTTCTGTCAAGAAAAACACATCACTTTTTAGCACTCTCCCACCCCGAGTGCTAACGATGAGTTTTATTCAAAAAAAAAGCGGGAAATCAATGTTTGTTTGACTTCTCGCTACGCAATTATTTGTGATTATCTTTTTATTTAACTAAATTTAAACATTTTTTATTCATTGATTTCTGTTTTTGGTAACAAAAATTTTTCAAAAACTTCGTTCCCTAAAAATGTACCTTTAGGGGTTAAATAAACTCTTTCTTCAGTGTTCACCAACAAGTCGTCTTTCACTAACGTATCTAACGTTGACTGGTAGAGTGACTCTATCGTTTGTTGATAACGATCATAAAAATGTTGTTTGTTGATCCCGGATTTTTTACGCAACCCCAAAAACAGCTCCTCTTCAATCTGATTGTTTCGTGATAACGTTTCTTTTTCTAAAATCGGTAAATTTCCTTCACGCAAGGGACGCAAATAATGCTGGATTGGCCCCTTGTTTCGATAACGTGTTTGATCAAGATACCCACTTGCCCCTGCACCAAACCCAAAATAATGGTCATTATTCCAGTACATTAGATTATGTTGTGATTCATGACCGGTCAATCCAAAATTACTAATTTCATATTGATGACGGCCATGTTGTTCCATTGCTTCAATCGTTTCCTCGAACATTTGCGTTTCTGTTTCTTGATCGGGTAACTCTAATCGACCTTGTCTTACCCAGTTCATGAACATTGTTTTATTTTCCAAAATCAACGAGTATAAAGAATAGTGCGGTAAATCTAGCGCTAATGCTTTTTCCAGTGTATCACGATAATTTTCAAGTGTTTGTCCAGGCAAAGCATAAATCAAATCAATGCTTACATTGGAAAAGTTTTCTGCTTCTAAAAATGACATTGTTTGGTATACATCTTCAGCAGTATGCTTTCTGCCAATTTTTTTTAACAAACGATTATCAAACGTTTGAACGCCCATAGATAAACGGTTCACACCATAGTTTTTCATGACTTGTAGTTTTTCTCGCGTTAAATCACCTGGATTCGCTTCAACAGTAAATTCCTTTCCAGTTCGAAAAGGTAAAATATCACGAGCGCCTGCTAGCAAACGATCTAATTGTTGTGCGGATAACGAAGTTGGTGTTCCCCCACCAACATATAATGTTTCTAAATCTTCTATAGGATGTTTCTCCATCATCAACTTCATCTCTTTTAGTAACATTTCAACATACTCATCAACTGGTTGGCCCTCTAAAAAAACTTTATTAAAATCACAGTAATAACAGATATGCTCACAAAATGGAATATGGATATACGCAGAAGTTTTATGTTCTGCGGAATTAGTTGTTTCATTCATTGAATTAAACTCTCCTTACATCGAAAAGTCGTACCTTTTTTCGACCTTCTTTTCGACTACTCATATAAAAGCATACTAACTGTAATTGGGAAACAAATCCACTAAAAAATCCAAGAATCGACTTCTTGGATCACTTTTTCTTTCGTTGTACTAGACACTTGATTGTAAATTTCCAGTGTTGTTTTCATATTGGAATGACCCACTCGATCCATGATGGCTTTGATAGGAACATTAGCTTCTGCCAAGAGAGAAATATGCGTATAGCGAAAGGTATGTGTAGTAACATGTTTATTAAAATCAGGGTATTTTTCTCTTAAGATATCTTTGACACAGTTATTTATTCTTAAACAAAAATGTATTATTTCAGATGTTTGTTTTTTATTCAATACTTGTATTTTATTTTTTCATAATATGTTATCTTCGTGGTATACATTATTCTAACCATTCATTGTTGGATAGTGGACTTAGAATATTTTTCACATACGTTTATGTATAAACTTTTTCAATATAATCGACCCATTCCATTTCATCAAGCAATTCTAATGTATTTACGATTCTTCTTTTTTCATTTTCATTGTCAATCCCCTGATCATGATTTAACAATAGACTAAAAATGTTTTTTACCATTTTAGCTTGCATATCATCGCTATTAGAAATAATTTTATCGAGTTCACTTAAAAATAATTGGATATTTGCCTCATTTTTTCTCGTATAAGATAAAGACAGGCCATTGATAATAAAATTTTGTAAATCTCTTGAGTAATTTGAACTGTCTAAATAAATCTTCATATACTGTATACTTTCGACAAAATTAAACCTTATGTACTTATCTTCAAATAAAAATAAACAATTTGAAAATATAACAAGTTCGAATCTTCCCCATGTTTGTATCTTATCTAAATAGTTAATGATTTTTTTTGCAATTTTGCGTTGTTCATTTTTATCTAGTGCGTCACCTTTATACTCTCTAACTAAATAATATTGAGCATATAAACTGTAATAATAGAAATCTTTGGTATCAATATACATATCCAGAATTTCATTTGCAAAATTTATATCAAAAGGATTAAGGTACTTTTTCGATAATTCAACAGATACTTTCTTTTTACCTTCTAATTCTTTTTCATTCAATATGAATTCATATTCTTCTAAGCTAATATTTAGTCTTTTAATATATTTCAATAAAATAGTAAAACTTATTTTAATTCCCCCATTTTCAAAAGAAGACAATGTATTTCTATGTGAAATCCCTTCAGCCAGCTTTTCTTGGGTAAAATTCCTTTCTTTTCGTAAAAGTTTCAATAGTTCATTGTGCTCCATACAAACCCCTCCCTTTTTGTAAAATTTTAAATCATTTTACTCTATTTAAAAATACTTTTTTGACGAATTACTATGCAAAATAATCTGATGAGAAATTTACTTATATAATTACTTTGCAAACAACCATTATATGAAGGAGGTTATTTTATGGAAACATATCCTGAATTATTACTCGACGGCGCTTGGCAAACAACTGGAGTTAAATAAATTTATATAAGAAAAGAGGATAAATAAAATGATGAGAAAAGGATTTATTGGTTTAGCCGCAACATCAATGTTAGGTTTTTCACTTCTAAGTAGTGCTAGTCTAGTTGTAAATGCAGATGATTTAGCTGTCGTAGATTCTAATGGTATTCAGCTTTCAAACATAGATTCTTTTACCTTAGATCTTAATTCACAACAACAACTTTTTATGAACAAATTAACTCATATATATCCATACTTCTATTTCAATCATAATCAGCTTGCTTTATCAATTGATTATGATACATTAAAAACAGAATATGGTTTTACTGATGATGATATCGTTACAATTGATTCTATGTTAAAAGCTCCAGCAATCTCTTGGGATAACGAAACTTCCAATATTCAATCCAGAATGTATGTTAAAGGGAGCAAAGTATATTTCACTCATGCTGATGTAGTTTCTGCTCTTTACTCAGCAGCACTTATCGGTCCATCCGCTATTTATGCAGCAATAGTCGGGTTAGGAACCATTTCTCTCGGTCCAGTTGGAACTGCTATTGCGGGAGCAGTAGGGATTTTAGGCTTTCCAAGTTTGGCTGGGTTTACCTATCAAGTTATCCAAGCAGCTTCGAATGGACAAGGTGTCTATTTAGGAGTCGAAATGAACGGAATTTTTCCAAATATCGTCAGCGGTACATTTTAAAATAGATTGAGGGATTTTATTGAAGAATAGAAATTTGTTGGTCATAAGTATTATCTTAATCCTAGGATCTAATATAGGTTTTGTCACCCTATCTGATCCTCCAAAATCTATCTGGATTACACTTGTTTTTATTGGTAGTTGCTTATTTTTGTACACTTGTATAAAATACGGTCTTACTTTAAAAAAATTACTCATTTTTACTTTTTTGATTATCGCTACTTTTTTAGTATCAAATTTTTTTCTTAATATCTCTGCTTTACTGGTATATTTTGTTAATAGTTTAGTTGGTAGTCTGCTTATTTATTCATTAGAAAAAACATAATGGGTGCAACTACTTAAAAGACACGAACAACTTTACAGAAAATAGTCTATAAAGTTGTTCGTGTTTTTATATGTTTTCATAATTGGAACATATCAATCAGTTTTTTATTTATCCAACCCCACTAATTTTCGTTGCTTACGATTTGCCTCATCTGCTACATATTTCATTACCGTTTTAAATTCTTTTACGGAGGCATTTTCTGATAAATCAGCAATACTCTTATTGTATTTTTTTACGATTTTTTGTACTTGTTCTTTCTCAGTCATGTAATTTCTCCGATGTTTTTATCTGTCTCTGCTTAACGTAGCCTTCAATTATTATCATAAGAATCACCTTCTTTAATCAACTTCATTTCTTTTTTTAAATTCCAAAAAGAAGCAATACCGACAATCATTCCAATCATACTCAAAAATGCCCAAAAATATCTTTTTTGAAGAAGTAAGATGACTGAGAAAATAGCCATGATAATCGAGCAAAATATGCCTATATTAATCAAACGATTGATTTTTTCTTTTGTCTTTTTACGCATCCAAGTATGCTCCTATTATGCTAAAATATAATTGTCGTTCTTTCCATCAGCACGATCCAAACCTTCTGCTAAAATCCCCCCAACCGAAGCACCAGAAATAACTAATGCTATGTCAATCATACTATTTAAGAATCCCCCTACGCCAATTCCTACTTTTGAAAGAATCTGTTTTTCAACCATTCTAGTAATATTTTTGCGATTATTTCTTAATAACGTTCTTACCGCTCCAAAATTGCTTGCAGCCGTCCATAATCCAATTGCTATTAATCCTACATCAATAACACCAGCAACAAAACCAGTTGAATTCCACCAGTTTTTCCCTACGCCTCGCATTCTTGGATTGAATCCAGTCATTGCTAAATACTGACTGATTGCTTGTTCCATTCTTAATTCATCTTCAGGCGTTAATAATATTTCTCCTTCTTCGTTAAATTTAGGTGGCACGTCTCCATACTCTTCCTTGATTTTCTCAAGAGCTAGTTCAGAATTCTTTTCTTCTTTCGAGTAATAAATTGCCAAGTCTTCATCATTAAAGTAGCTTTCACTATTCTGAGTTTCATCTAGAATCAACTCATTTGCCAAAACAACCACACTACCACTTGTTGCTACAACGGACAAAGCAAAACTTACTGCTATTACACGAACCCACACTTTCAAACCTAGATATTTCTTTTTCATTATGTATCCTCCAAAGTTAATATTTGTCTTATATGACAATAAAACTATAAATTGATAACATCGTTATTGACTAAAGACACCATAAAAAGTACTTTTATACTCATAATCGTCACTTATTTTATAGCTTATAAAAAAACATCAGATATCTTAAAATCACAACAATAATATGCTCACAAAATGGAATATGAATATACGCAGAAGTTTTATGTTCTGCGGAATTAGTTGTTTCATTCATTGAATTCTCTTTATTATGTATTAGTTTAAGCAATATACTAGAATCAAATTGATGGCTTAAAATAGGAAACCAAGAAAAATAAATTCTTTCTAACGTTTCATTGCTGACTCAATCTTAGACATGTCGGAGTCTGACACTTCCTTGTCTACATTTGAACGAACGATTTTTTCACCTTATATAATGAATGGATTCCCCAACAAAACATACCAAGCCAATCTTTCCAATTATAAATCTACTAATAAAAATCAACCTCTCTCCTGTCTCTACATTTCTCTACACTAAGTAACTAATTAATTTTTTGTTCACTTATTTACTCCTTTTGATTAACTCCACTTATATCAAAATCTACTATCAATCAACAACATCTTCATTCATCCTTTGTCTCTTTTTTACCTTATGATCAAAACATAAACTCCTTCTTTCAACATTTACTGTTGTTTTATGAAGACGGCTTAACTATAAATAGATGACAAAGTTATTGTTTAGTTTGCTCGTAAAAGTTCTATTGTTTTCCTAATTGTTTCATTAAAACAGGAAAAATGACAATATCCATGCTAGATAATTTATCAAAAACACCATTCATAACCTAAGTAAATTCAGACATTCGACACAAAATACTATCTGTTATGGTATACTTTTAATAACATAAATTTGGAGATGATTTGATGAAAAAAATGAGTCCTATTTTACTTTCTGCTGCCCTCGCCTTGCTTTTAGTTGGCTGCAGTCCTAAACAAAGCCATACTAAAAAAGCCGCAAGCAAACCTAATTTATCAATAACAACTAAAAGCTCTGTCGCTTCTTCAAGTACAACAATCAGCACAACCAAAAATTCCAGTGCCTCAACAACAAGTAGTTCCTCTACTCAAGTCACTTCTCCTTCTCAGGTAGAGTCGCAAACAAGTGAACTAGCTGTTCCTAGCACTAGTGAACAGCCACTAACTGACACAAGCTCTTCCCAAGTAACTCAAGTAGATCCACTAGCTGGTTATTCTGACTTGCAAATTGAGTACGCACGTGTTTGGTTGACTTTCATGGGTGCTGCTATACCAGATGATTTCGAATTACATGTTCACCTTAGTCCAGCAGGTCAGCCAATTGATCCTTATGACAATGGAAGTCTTACTTACCCAACTGAAACAGTTACTCTTTCTGGAAAATATTCCTACCAAGGTCTTGTCGTTTATGCAAGTAATCACGATGGAACAGTTACACGTTACCCAACACCTTCTCACTGGCAAATGTCTGCGGATCAAGCGAGTGATCCAGAAGCGATTCGCGCATTAACACAAAACGTTCTTGATCAAGCAACCGTTGTCCCTATTCCAACCGGTGATTCAGAACAAGTAAAACGATTGATAGCTGTTACAGTGATTGATTAATGACTGTAAGGTAATCTTGAACTGATTTCCAACTTTTTCTTGAACAACGAATCTACTTGTTTAAAAAACTATTACTGCATACAAGTATTTTCCATTCAATATTTAGTTGACATAATTTATTTCCTATACACATTCTTCTCACAAAAAACAACACAAGCAATCCTATCTAGGGATTACCTGTGTTGTTTTTTGCGTATCCTTCATTCGTACTTTCGTAAGCATGAACAATCATTTTTCTATTCATTCATTTCATCTGTTGAATCTTTTTTTGAAGTTGGTGGGCCTTTTCGATCTGGGCTTTTCTACGTGCCTGAACCTAAGCCTAGAATTGTTTTGATCGCTGGAATAAAAGTTGTCACAATCGTTAAGGCATTTATCATCCAATAAAGTAACATATATAATGGTGCAAAAAATAAATACTTGATTTTTCTTCCTTGGTCATCCAAGATGAGCGATGCTCCTAATTGAAAAATTCCTGAGATCATTTCAAAGCAGACAAAAAGAAAAGACAACGTAATCATGTGATAGATTCTTTCCGTGTTCCCTTCCAAAATAAACTTGATTAAACTCCACAAAAAAATCAAACTAGAGATCCAAAAGAAAAACGACCAAATGATACTGAACGTTTGGTCAATGAACATGACCGTGTGGCCAATATTTCTAAATGGGTGCAACACTATTTTTTTGAAATTCGTCAACCAAACTTCTGTTCCACCTTTAGCCCAGCGTTTTCTTTGGCGATAAAGCATCCTCAAAGATTCTGGAACCTCCATAAAAAACATGATTCGTGGAGCAAATAGTGAAAGCCAACCATCCATTTGATGATCCCACGCAATGCTGATATCTTCCGTTGCTCGGTCTTGTCTAAATAATCCAACATCGATTAATGCGTCTTTTCGGTACATCGTGTTTGCACCACTATAAGCGTAGATACTGCCTAAAACGCCAATTTGTGTACGTTTTATGATTCCGACAATACTAGAAAATTCGACCGTTTGTGACTTTGCAATTAGTTTCGTTCTATTTTGCACATCCATATTGGCTGTAACTGCAGAAATATTTGTCGAATCTTGGCGAATAAAATAGTTGACGTACATGTTCAAAGAGTCGGGCTCCGGAACTGTATCTGCATCATTACTTAGAATCAATTTCCCTTTTGCAAACCCCATACCAATATTGAAAGCATGTGCTTTCCCCTTGTTCTTTTCAATTCGAATGACTCGTAGCTTGGAATATTTTTTTTGTAACCGAGCTAAAATTTCAGGTGTACTATCAGTAGAGCCATCATCTGTTACCAATACTTCATAATGTTTATAGTTTAGTTTAGTCATCAAGTACTCTATTGTATTTTCAATAACGATTTCTTCATTATGAGCAGGAACCATGATCGTAATGAATGGCTCAACCTCTACCGGGATATCATCCCACTCTGTTTGTTTATATTTAAAAAGAAAGGTATAACATAAAACACCGATAAACCAAGAAAATCCACCAATAATTGGATACGTAACTAGGACCAAAAACATGATCATTAAAATAATATCTAGTATATCATTACCAGTTTGAAAAAAAGTCATCATAGCTCCACATTGCCTTTCTTATAAAGGTTGCGTACAAAATCTGTATCTAAGTTTTGCTCTTCCTTTACGGAATAACTACACACTTCTTTGCGAACTGCTTCAGGACCAAATCGAACATCAAACGCTTCGTTTAGTAACTGACGACGTTTTTCCAATTGTTCTTCGTCATATTGAACCTTTTTCTGCAAAAGATTTTTGAAATGAAAATTATTTCGTATCGTCAATCCAATGTAAAAGATAGCAATCACAACAAACGTGACGCTCAAGAAAACAAATAGAAATTTTAAAGTCTGTAATTCATCTTTATAAACAACTAAATGGTTCTTCCATGCTTTTTCTGGCGATAAAACTGGTAGTAATAACCAAATAAAAGGTGCTATCACACAAAGCCATCCCACAAGCGAAACAATCGTCTGAAAAATTTTCAATGGATAGTGTTTTTTCTCAAAATAAGCGTCAGTGACAAGCATTCGCTCTACTTCCTCTCGACTAATCTTCGGTTTCATGTTATCTCCCCCTCTTTCTTATCAGCTGATGCTGCGTTTCTTCTAGTCTGACGGTTTTTCAAACATTTAGCAACTTATTTACCTTCAATACGCGCTGCATTTTCACCAACAATCTGCGTAAAAATAAAAAGCCAAACATGTTCACTAAAAACATGCTTGACTTCTTTTTCTATGAAAGCAACTGCATCAAAAATCCTGAGATAATCAAGACAATTGCTCCGCCTAAACGATTTCCCATTTGAGCAAACGCAATGAGTTCCATTCGATTCGCAGCAGAAAGTACCGCAACATTACCGGTACCGCCCATTGAATTATTACATAACCCAGCAGTAATTGAAGATTCAATTGGATAAAGACCAAATAGTCGACCGACAAAACCAGATACTATTGAAATAACAATGACACTTGTTAAACAAAGTACAACAAACTGCCAAGTTAAGGCGGAAGCTAATACATTTAAATTCAAAAGCGCAATCCCGATACCAGCAAGAACAGCCGCAGTCAAGTTTTTCACAATTAAGTTATTGAACATAATAGCTGCATCCTCATAATATTCAGGCAAGATATTCGTAATTTTACAAATGACAACGATAATAATCATAAACGCATACGCATGAACTTTCGGAACAAAGTAATTACAAATTTGTCCAAGAATGAAAAAGGTGATTGAAATCATCAATCCTACACCCAATTGAGAAATATTCGGTTTCACTGTACGAGGTTTTCCATCACCAAGATCGCCTTTTTCCATCAATTTTCCATTCCCATTAATTTTAGGCATTGATTGTCCAGCGCGTGCCACTAAAGCTGCTCCGATAATGGCTAATACATTGGTCATTGCCGTTGCAGGAATCAAACGAGAAATAATCGACGAGGCATCCGTTCCTAAAACATTTGCATAAATGCTAGACAACGGAACCGCACCTGCACCAACACCACCAGCCATTGCAGGAAGTGACACATACAATACTGAATCAGCAAAGCCGTTGCCGATCAACATCCCTACCAAACCAACTGCAAAAAAGGAAGCAACCATTGAAATCAATGCCACTGGAATAAAACGGACAGAAGCTTTCATCAATAGATTACGATTCATTCCTAAAATACTACCAGTAATCAATGCAGCAATATAAAAATCCAAAAAACCCATATTATTGATAAAATTCTCAGTCGCGTGCACGACATATTCAGGTAAAATACCAAAAGTCGCGATAGCTGCTGAAGCAAAAATAGCAAAAACAGAGCCACCACCAAGATAACTTTTTACAATTGGAAGTTTTGAACCAATGAAATGAAATAAATTCCCTAAAATAACTAATACAGCAATTGGGCCAATCATGTTCGTCGGTAATTTTCCCAACGCCATTGCGACGATCAATACTGCAACCATAATTAAATACAAGGGCAAACTGATACCACTAATTTTTGTTGACCAAATGCTCGTCTTTTTTTCGTCTTCAACTGCTGAAACAGCTGTTGCTTTTTGTACCATACTTACAGATCCTTTCTCCTTTGGCAATCAATAAGAAAAGTAGAACCGTTTGGATGAACTGTCCGCTTTTCTTATTGTCTTGCACACAACTACTTCTAATTATTCAGCCGTTAATTCTGTGTACTCTGGTACCCATTTAGCGTCTGCAACAGCTGCTTTGATATCTGAAATTTCTTCACGATTTAGCCCTTGCTCCACCACTGATTTGGCTACAGTTTCTGCAATGATTTGAGAAAACTCAGTAATTTTTGCAACAGGAGGTAAAATAGATGCTCCTGGTTGTGTCACATCAACGATTCCTCCCAAAGCACGACTTGCTTGAGAAATGATTTCTGCATTCACACGCGTTGCAGTTGAAGCAATCAAACCTAATCCAAGCCCCGGATACATCAATGCGTTGTTTGCTTGACCAATTTGGTAAGTTATACCTTGATAGTCAACGTCAGCAGCAGGAATCCCTGTTCCAACTAGTGCTTTTCCATCTGTCCAAGTAATCAAATCTTGCGCTTTTGCTTCAGCAAGCTTAGTTGGATTTGACAAAGGCATAATAATTGGACGTGCTGTATGAGCAGCCATTTCTTTAACAATTTCTTCAGTGAAAGCACCTGGTTGTGTTGATGTACCAATCATGATTGTTGGATGGATTGCTTTCACAACTGCAGTTAAATCTGTCAATTCTGATGCATTTTCAAATTCATCACGATTTCGTGCAAAAGGAATTTGTCCTGGAGTTAGTCCTTCTGTATCTGTAAATAGTAAACCTTGTTTATCTACTTGGTAAAAATGTTTGCGTGCTTCTTCTGCTGGAACGCCTTGACGAATCATTTCATCTAAAAGAATATTTGCAATTCCAACACCGGCAGTCCCTGCACCAAAAGTTAAAATCGTTTGGTCTTTTAATGCTTCACCAGAAATATTCAAGCCACCTAACACACCAGCTAAAACAACAATTCCTGTTCCTTGAATATCATCGTTGAATGTTGTAATTTGATCTTCATACTTTTCTAAAATAGTTGCTGCATTTCCACGACCAAAATCTTCCCAATGCAATAGTAATTCGGGGAACAACTCAGTTGCCGCACTTACAAATTGATCAACAAATTGATAATAAGTTTCACCTTCAACACGTTTATGGCGATTACCTAGATATAATGGGTCATTAAGTAATTCTTGGTTGTTTGTTCCAGCATCAAGAGATACCGGTAATACTTGTGCAGGATTGATTCCAGCTGCTGCAGTATAAACCATTAATTTTCCAATCGCAATATCTACACCATTAACTCCCCAGTCACCCATTCCTAAAATTCCTTCTGCATCAGTCACAACGATTAAGCGAATATCTCGGCCATCTGCAGCATTTTTCAGACTTGCTTTAATACTTTCTGGATCATCAATTGAAAGGAAAGCTGCATCTTGCGGTTTCAAGAAAATTTCATTATATTGTTCAATTGAGTCAGCGACTACTGGATCATAAACAACTGGCATAAACTCAACTAGATGTTCACCCATTAATTTGTAGAAAAGTGTACGACTTGTATTAAATAAGTTCATTAAGAAAATTCGTTTTTCTAAGTCAGATGGTTTACTTAAGTATTGACCATAAGCTTGAACTGATTGTTGTTCTAATGTTTGAACGGTACTAGGAAGCATACCTGTAAGCCCGTATTTAGCGCGTTCCTCTTTCGTGAATGCTGTTCCTTTGTTTAAAAATGGATTGTTCAATAAATTTAATCCTGTAAGCATAAAAAATTCCTCCTAAGTTTTACTACATGCGAAAGTATAGTCGCCACTTTTAGCTATAGTCAAAACCACGGGTCACGATAAATTTTATTTATATGTAAACATAAAAAAAGTATGACAAGTCAATGCCATACTTTTTAGCTAACAAATGATTTTCAACTATGCGACTTCCAAAATATTTTGCGCCTGTTCAAAAATAAGAAAAACGATTTTTCTCAGTTGTTCTTTACTTTTTCGAAGCTAAACGCTTGGAACCACAACCTTTTTCTCGGTGTTCCCCAAGCAACTTCTCGAAATAACTCTCAACTGTACAAAAATATGAAAGGCTATTTTTCTCAGTTGTTCTTTACTTTTTCGAAGCTAAACGCTTGGAACCACAACCTTTTTCTCGGTGTTCCCAAACCAACTCCTCGAGATAGCTTGCATCCACTTCAAAACATTAAAAGCTATTTTGAGTGTTTGGTCGCTATCTTATCGGAGCTAAGCGTTTTGTGCCACAACCTTATTCTCGGTGTTCACCAAGCAACTTCTCGAAATAACTCTCAACTGTACAAAAATATGAAAGGCTATTTTTCTCAGTTGTTCTTTACTTTTTCGAAGCTGAACGCTTGGCGCCACAACCTTATTCAAAACGTTCAAGTATTTCCCGCACCTCATCAGTCGTCTTCGTATTCATCAACCGCGCTCGCAAATCACCAGCACCTGGAAATCCTTTAACATAAATTTTGAAGAAACGATGCAATCCGACTATCGAACGTGGAACCAGCTCAGCATATTGATCTTGCAAATCTAATTGTAAATGCAACAAATCGAGCAGTTCTTTTGAAGAGTGTGCTCTAGGTTCCTTTTCAAAAGCATACGGATTTTTGAAGATTCCTCGACCAATCATCACTCCATCCACACCATACTTTTCAGCTAATTGAAGCCCAGTTTGGCGATCAGGAATATCTCCATTAATAGTAATTAGTGTTTGGGGTGCTACTCGGTCTCGAATGGCTAACACTTGAGGAATCAAATCCCAGTGTGCATCCACTTTACTCATTTCTTCGCGAGTTCTTAAGTGAATTGACAGATTAGCAATATCTTGTGCTAAAACATGTGATAACCAATTTTCCATTTCTGCTATGTCTTTATACCCAAGTCTTGTTTTCACACTGACCGGTAGCCCACCAGCTTTTGCAGCTTCAATCAATTCTGCCGCAACTTCGGGACGTAAAATCAATCCACTCCCTTTACCATGACCAGCAACATTAGGAACTGGACATCCCATATTCAAATCAATTCCTTTAAAGCCCATTTCTGCCAAGCCAAGGCTCATCTCACGGAAAAATTCTGGTTTGTCTCCCCAAATATGGGCGACCATTGGCTGCTCATCTTCAGTAAAAGTCAAACGACCTCGAACACTTTGTCTACCATCTGGATGACAATAACTATCCGAATTAGTAAATTCTGTAAAGAAGACATCCGGTGCGCCTGCGGCTTGAACAACATGGCGAAAAACAACATCTGTCACATCTTCCATTGGTGCTAAAATGAAAAAGGGCTTTGGTAATTCTGCCCAAAAATTGTTCGTCATTACTTATCTCCGTTCTCTCTTCATTCCAATTTAAAAAAACATGCTTATTATACTAGGATTTTGAAAAAGAAGCAAAGGGAAGGACTCCAATCGTTTTTACTATTGCAGTTAACGAAATCTTCTAAAAAAATAAGAGAGTGTGACATAATTTTTTGCCACACCCCCTATTTATGAATAGAGGTGTTCTAGAAGTAACTTATTAAATAATGTTACAGCCCTCTTAACTTCTCTTTATTTTTTAAAGTAGGCCGCTGTATCAGCCTCATCTTTTTTTAGTTGTGCAATTAACCCATCAACATCCGTAAACTTCACTTGATCGCGTAAAAATTCATTCCAACGAACAACCACATGTTCACCATATATATCTTGATTAAAATCTAAAATAAATAATTCAACAGTTAGCTCTCGGCCTTCGCCAAACGTATCATTATGGCCAATGGATCCCATTGCTGGATACCAGTTGTCACCAACTTTGATTTCAGAGACATAGACACCTTCTCTAGGTAAATGAACAGTTCCTTTGACTTTGACATTTGCTGTAGGGAACCCTAACAAGCGCCCCCGAGCGTCACCATGAACCACGACACCTTCAATCTCGTATACACTCCCCAAAAGCTTGGTTACTTCTGTCACATTTCCTGCATCCAATAACTGACGAATACGTGTGGAGCTGATTTTCTCGCCATCTTCGACTTCTTTTTGAACAGTTACAACTTCAAAACGATTGTTTGCATATTCTGGAAGGTGTTCTACATCTGCAACATCTTTTGGTCCATAGGTATAATCAAACCCTGAAACAGCATATTTAGCGTGTAAACCAACAATGTATTGATCGACAAAATCTTGAGGTGCCAAGTGTGCAAATGCAGAAGTAAAATCAATTTCGTATAAGAAATCTACACCAAGTGCAGCCATTTTTTCTTCTTTTTGTTCAAGCGTAGTTAAATATTTAACACTTGCTGGATCAATCTTTTTAAACACGATTGAAGGATGTTGGTTGAACGTCATCAAAGCTAATTTCAATCCTTCTTGGTCAGCGATTTTCTTGCCTGTTTCGATTACTTTTTGATGGCCTAAATGTACCCCGTCAAAAAATCCTAAGACAAGTACTACTTCCTCTGCTGGAATTTGATTTTTTTGATAAGGGTGACGAATTTTGATAATTTCCATCAGTTATACCTCATTTCTTAACACTTTACTTGGTTTTAATTTATCTTTTTCCTTTGGATTAGGCTGGTAGATGCTAACAACTTGATTTTGATAAAACAAAGCAATTTCTTGATCTGGCATCGTTGGCAACCCAAACACGTTGTAATCTAAACGCATGCCATTCTTGACTTTTTGCCAAACAGCTTCACTGATATCTACTCGTGGAAACTTCTCAACGCCTGCTTCGATTGGTAATAAATACTCAGAAATAGTCCCGTTTTCCATATACTCAGCTACTTGCGCCAAAGTGATTGCTTGTTTTTGATTCATTCCTGCGCTTGCTGTTCTTGTCAAGTCAGACATGTGAGCAGGAAATCCTAGTTTTTTTCCCGTATCAACAGCAAGTGTTCGCACATAAGTTCCTTTTCCGCAATCAACTTCAAAACGCCAAGATAACAAACCTTTTTCTTGATTCCAGTTTAATTCACTAGTGCGTTCAAAACGATAAATTTGGGCTTTTCTACTTGGACGCTCAACTGTTTCATTGTTGCGAGCATATTCATAAAGACGTTTGCCATTGACTTTCACCGCTGAATACATTGGCGGAATTTGCGTGATTTCTCCCAGAAAAGAGTCCATGATTTGATCGATCTTTTTTTCTGAGATTCGTTCTGTCACCGCTTGTTTTTCAACCACTTCGCCAGTTTTATCTTCCGTTGTTGTACTGAAACCAAGTGTAATTTCACCTTGGTATGTTTTCCCAGAATCAGTTAAATATTCAATAACTTTTGTTGCTTTGCCAATACAAATTGGTAACACACCATCTACATCTGGATCTAGTGTTCCACCATGACCGATTTTTTTGGTATGTAATATTTTTCTTAATTTAAACACGCAGTCATGACTTGTCATCCCACGTTCTTTCCATAACGGTAATAGCCCTTCCATTTCTGCTCTCCATTTCTTTTTGATTCAACTGATTTATTATAACACAGCAAGAATAAATACTACATTTTTGAATTCAACTCCAACGATTTTTACATGTTGGATACAAAAACGTAATAAAATTCATCGGGGTGTAAATAGAATACATGTTATTCTTTTTTTATACAAAAGGAGGGATTAGATGGAAAATATTTTCTTCGCACCCTTTGATTGGTTATATGGGTGGCTTTCAGGCAAATAAACACGTCTTCCCCAAGACAAACGAAGAATTTTAAGCTTCGTGCATAAAAAAAACGGCAAGTCTCATCATTTGAGGACTTGCCGTTTTTAATTTTTTCAATCATTTGCTTAATATGGGTTTCCACTAGGATCAGTTTCTTGCACTTCTCCTATCGGTGAAACTCGGAAAAAGGTCAATGTACCAGAACCTCCACGTTCACTTGCAGAAAGACTGTAAGCTTTAAAAAGATAATCGCCATCAATCATTTGCCAAAAGATAAAAGCAATATCCGAATCCTTATACTTTGGATATTTTTCGTAAATAGCATCTAGTGCTTGTTTTTGTTCTGGTGTAAAGGAAGGCATTTCACTCGTTGAGTTTGTTGCTGATGTATTTGTACTTTGACCTGTTGAACTCGCTGGTGTTGTCGTTACCGTTGAATTCGTTTCTTTAACAACTGTTTCCGTGTTTGAATCACTTGTTGCCGTTTCTGAGACAGTCGCTGTTGTTGTTTCACTCGTTTGAACCGTCGATTGTGACGTTTTACTTGAAGTTACTTGCTCATTTTTCCCGCAAGAAGCAAGAAACAAAGTCATGCCAATCACACTTAACCCAATTATCTTTTTCATTATCGCCACATCCTTTTATTTTTTTATCAATCCAAAAGATACAAAAATTTCTAGAAAATCTCTTACCATATTCACCTCATTATAACAAAAAAACATTACCCAATAAATGGGTAATGTTTTGGTTAATTTCTCTATCAATTTGGTCAGCATTCAAAACAGCATAGCTCTAAAACTATTTACATAGCCGTTTAAAGTGTCTTGTTGTTTTGGAAGCATTCAAAACAGCATAGCTCTAAAACAATGAATAAAGAAAACTATTGATACAGATTGTTTTGGAAGCATTCAAAACAGCATAGCTCTAAAACATTCACCAGTTGAATGTTTATAAAACATTTGTTTTGGAAGCATTCAAAACAGCATAGCTCTAAAACGAACTTCTTTATATTCCATGAGAGAGCCTGAGTTTTGGAAGCATTCAAAACAGCATAGCTCTAAAACCTCGGCTAAAAATTTTTGAGGTTCCGTAATCGCACTATTCGTTCATAGCAAAACTTCAGTTTGAATGCTCATCTGGCTTGAATATTTTTATTTCAAAGAGCGTCTTTTTGTTCATTATAACATAGGAACTACTTACCCAATAATTTTGCGAATAAATTTTTATTTATTGTCAACGCTCATGATCATAGTCATAGATACCATTAGCATTGCTAAAGATTCAGCTTGATAAAAAACTTCCATTAGTAAAGTTAATCGAAAATTGCAAGGATTTGTGCAAGATAGCTAACTTTTTTGTTTACTTCAAGTCGTCTGATTTAATCAACTGAACTTAGATAACATAATAGAAAAATGAGGTTTAAGTGGTTTTTCTATTTAGGATAGACCCAGCCTCTACAATAAATTAAAATTGTTGAATTTTTATATTGCCTTAATTGATTATTTTGAATTCTTATATGATGGGAAAACGTTAATTAATTTTTCATACTCCGTATTATTAATGTCATCAGTAATTGGTTTAATCTTTCCTTGTGATTCCATCAATTTCAATTTATTATAAACGGTAGCATAATCTCCTGTATTTCCACCTACAATAAATCGTCCATTGTAAAGATATCCTTTCGTTCCTTTATACATTCCATCTACAACTGTAAATTTAATCATTTCTTCTTCCTCCTCTGGTGTTGGTGATGTTGCAGTATCTTTAAATTGGTTATACCAATATCTTGCTTGTGTTTGCCGTTCTGGTTGATTTGGATTAGCTGGTCGTTCATAATAACGTATAAAAATATCGGCTAATGTTTCTGGCGTTTGGGTGCTTTGTGTAAATTGTTTAAAACTCATAGATGGGTGGTAAAATTGTTGTCCATTGGCTACTTCCCATTCTAATCGTTTACATTGTGAAATAACATCTTGATAAGATAGATTATTTGCTGTCGCCCAATTAATATATTTTGTAGCTGGTGTCCATTGTACTAATCCATATCCACCACTCATATTACCTACATAATCACTTTCCCAGCGATCTGCAATAATTCCACTCTCACTCTGCATATTTCCTAAAAGTGCAGCTACTGATTCTTTTGTCCATTCATGTGAAGTCAGATAATCCCAAATTTGTTTTGCTGTTTCTCGTTGTCCCATGCTTTTTTCCTTTCTATCATACTTTGTATGATGACAAATATACGTCCCTAACTTTACTCTCGTTTTCCTTTATTTATTCCAAACTATATCTAATTGAGAATTTTTTCAGACCAATATACTGTGTTGTATACTCATATTTTAATTATTTTGAATTCTTATATGATGGGAAAACGTTAATTAATTTTTCATACTCCGCATTACTGATATCATCAGTAATTGGTTTAATCTTTCCTTGTGATTCCATTAATTTCAATTTATTATAAACGGTAGCATAGTCTCCTGTATTTCCACCTACAATGAATCGTCCATTGTAAAGATATCCTTTCGTTCCTTTATACATTCCATCTACAACTGTAAATTTAATCATTTCTTCTTCCTCCTCTGGTGTTAGATTATCTGTAGAATCACCTGATAGTAAAATTGGAATTGGATTTATCCATGTTCCATTGTCAATATCCCAGCTTCCTAAAGCTGTTCTCCAGTCTTGTTTTGTTATTCCTAAATGCAAATGTGTAGTTGTCAATTTTCCTAAAGCTTGACCTACTTTTACTTGGTTACCAGTTTTGACATACATCGTAGAACCAAATTCTTGATACATTACTTGATAGTCACCTATTTGCAGAACTATTGCATATTCTATTCCTTGACCAGCATAACCTGCAAAGATAACTTTTCCATCGTTTACTGATTTAAAATCGCCTGAGTACTTTGCTGAACCAAAATCATAACCATCGTGAAAATATCCCCTTCCACGCGGATACGAAGTGTTCCCGAATTGTTGTCCTTCTTCATAAGGTTTAAGTGAGCCGTCAAACGGAAGACGCCAAACCCCCATACACTTCATTCCCTTCCAAATAATATTAAAAGTATGTGCAACTTTTATAATTTTATTGTAGTCTGATTTGTTTGAGTAAAGAGTACGGTCTTCAATTCCAACCTAGACGTTTTGAACTTTATTTTAAGAGTTCAAAATCTATGCCTTTTACAGTAGATTCACTCAAACACGTCTCATAGGCTACAACAGTATTTTCTTTATTGGGTAGATATTTTGATTGAAAAATATCTACAAATTCTGTTGTTGAATCTGATAAAAGTTCTTCTACTGAACAGATCTTTTACTTCTTCTGATGTTACTTCAATTGTGATTATCGTTTTTCTCCTTTCTTATTATTCGCAAGCAAATTTAACAACCATCCATAAAACTCCATTGACCGAATTAACACATGATGTTAAAATAAGCACATGGTTAAATAAGACATTAAAACATTTATTTAAAAGCTTTCTTAGTCGTTGGCTTTTAATAATCAGTAGTGTTTTTGTTGTCTTTTTAGTTATTAAACTTGTTTACAAGAATTATATTAACATCACCTGTTATATAAATCAACATATTTTAACATTTGATGTTAACTTTTTTCTTGACGAAAGGAAGATTGTTATGACAACGTTAGAGAGGATAAAAGGTTTAGCAAAAAAACAGGGAAAATCATTAAATAAAATTGAAGAAGATCTAGGTTATGGGAAAAATGTCCTATACAGACTTAAAAACTCAAATCCATCGACAGAACGATTGCAAGAAATTGCAGATTACTTTGACGTTAGCGTTGATTATCTTTTGGATAGGGAGGAAAAAAAAAATATGTCTAACGCATCGTTAACATCCGATGATCTCAATAAACTTTTAGATAATGTAAAAAGCTTCGATGGGAAACCTATAACTGAAAATGATAAAGAAGCTGTACGCATATTTTTAGAAGGAAGATTGAGTAAGTAAGAGATTTTTTTTATGGAAAAAGTAAGTAAAAGAGCTACTCGTTAGCCCTGGAGTTGAGCCTATCATGATGGAATTAGAAAGATGAACGAGGAAGAGAGAAAACAAAAAAGAGTAACAAAACCTGATATACCAGGTTTGTTACTCTTTTTGTTTAGTCCTTATTCAAATTACGCAACAGCTCGTCGATATGGTTACCATAGCCGACAGACTCATCTAATTCAAAGATTAGCTCAGGTGTCTTGTAAATGCTTAGGTTATGACCTAATTCACGACGAATGAGCCCACTTGCTTTACTCAAACCTTCTTGAGCTTTTTTCTTATCTGAAGCAAGATCAGATAAGATGCTGTAATAGATGGTTGCTTGTTGCAAATCACCTGTTACATGTACATCCGTGATCGTTACGTTTTCAACACGTGGATCACGAACCTTTTTACGTAAAATATCATTGACCTCTTTTAAAATTTCTTGACCGACTCGACGGTCACGATAGTTAGCCATAATGAGCGGCCTCCTTTATTTTTTTATTAGTCGTTTTTAACTTCTTCCATAATGAAGCCTTCAATGATGTCATCAACTTTGATGTCATTGAATTTTTCAATCATTGCGCCACATTCAAATCCCATTTTAACTTCTTTCACGTCATCTTTAAAACGTTTCAAGCTAGCTAATTGGCCTTCATAGATAACGATTCCGTCACGAATGACACGAACACCACTATCTCTACGAATAAATCCTTCAGTCACGTATGCACCAGCAATCGTTCCAACTTTTGAAACTTTGAAGGTTTCACGAATGATCATTTGACCAGTGATTTTTTCTTCAAATTCAGGATCAAGCATCCCTTTCATTGCTGTTTCGATTTCTTCGATTGCCTTATAAATGATTCGGTGTAAACGAATGTCTACTTCTTCCGAATCAGCTTGGCTCTTCGCTTGTGGTGTAGGACGAACGTTAAACCCGATGATGATTGCGTTACTTGCAGCAGCTAAGGTAACGTCACTTTCATTGATTGCACCAACAGCAGCATGCACGATTTTCACGCGAACGCCTTCGACATCAATTTTATTCAATGAAGCAGCTAAAGCTTCTGCAGAACCTTGTACGTCAGCTTTGATAATAACATTAACTTCTTTCAATTCGCCTTCTTTAAGACTTTCGAACAAGTTATCTAATGTTACACGGCTTGTAGCGGCACGGTGTTCAACAACTGCACGTTTGGCACGTTCTTCACCAGCTGCACGAGCTGTTTTTTCATCTTCAAAGACAACAAAGTGATCCCCAGCTTGTGGTACATCGTTCAATCCAGTGATTTCAACTGGTGTTGCTGGACCCGCATCTTTTTCACGTCGACCTAAGTCGCTGACCATCACACGAACACGTCCGTAAGTATTGCCGACAACGATTGGGTCTCCTACATGTAATGTTCCTTGTTGAACAAGTAAAGTAGTGATTGGTCCCTTACCTTTGTCTAAACGTGCTTCGATAACTGTACCGATTGCGCGTTGTGTTGGATCAGCTTTCAAGTCTTCTACTTCAGAAACTAATAGAATCATTTCTAATAGTTCTTCAATATTTTGACCAAATTTCGCTGAAATTTCAACGAAGATCGTATCTCCGCCCCACGCTTCAGGAATAAGTTCGTATTCACTTAATTCTTGCATAACGTGTTGTGGGTTTGCGCCTGGTTTATCAATTTTGTTTACAGCAACGATGATTGGAACATTCGCAGCTTTCGCATGGTTGATGGCTTCAACCGTTTGTGGCATTACACCATCATCAGCAGCAACAACCAAGATTGTAATATCTGTGATACTTGCCCCACGCGCACGCATACTTGTAAAGGCCGCGTGACCTGGTGTATCCAAGAAAGTAATTGGTTTACCGTCGATGTCAATTTGGTAAGCACCGATATGCTGAGTGATTCCGCCTGCTTCATCATTTGTTACACGTGAGTGACGCAAAGTATCTAATAAAGTTGTTTTACCATGGTCAACGTGTCCCATAATTGTGACAACTGGTGGACGTGAAACTAGATTTTCTTCATTCAATTCTTCTGGTTCAAAGAATTTGTCTAAATCTGCAATATCCACTTGTACTTTTTCTTGTGGTTCCATACCATAATCTGTTGCTAATAACTCGATTGTATCTTTATCAAGTGCTTGGTTTTGATTGACCATGACACCTAGCATAAATAGTTTTTTGATGATTTCTGCTGGTTCACGGTGAATTTTTTTCGCAATATCTGCAACGTTCATGCCTTCTGTATACTCTAGAACTTCTGGTAGTTCACGGAATTTACGTGGTGGCACAGCTGGTTTGTTTGACGTTTGTTGTTTCCCTTTTTTCCCTTTTTTGTTAAAACGATTGCGGTTATTATTGTTGAATTTTCCGCGATTGTTATTGTTGTTACGATTTTGATTTCCGCCTTGACGGTTTTGGTTATTTTGGTTGGATGATTTATTTTGTCCTTGATTCACTTGACCGCTCCCTTGACCGCGATCTTGATAGTTGCGGTTATTTTTATTTTTTTGTTGTGTTACATTTTTTGTGTTTTCTTGAGTTTTATCATTTGGCTTTTGATTGACGGGTTTCTGGTTTGGCTTTTGTACAACTGGGTTTTTGAAAGCTTGCTGCAATTTATTCTCATCTTCGCGATTTAAAGTTCCCATATGGTTCTTTACGTCGATCCCTAAATTTTGGGCTTTTTCGACAATCACTTTACTTGATTGATTGAGCTCTTTTGCTAATTCATAGACTCTTTTTTTTCCCATGTAATCACCTTCCTAACCTTCAATTAGCTCCTTGATTTTTTTCGCAAACCCTGCATCTAAGACACCGAAGACTTTTCGTGGTTTTCCAATCATTTGCGTAATTTCAGCTTCTGAAAATAGCTCAAAACAAGGAACTTTGTAATAGGAACTTTTGTCTTTGATCTTTTTTCTTGTGTTATCACTAGCGTCAGTCGCAACAAACACTACTTTTGCCTTTTGGCGACGAATATCTGCAATGGTTAACTCTTCACCGGTTACTAACTTCCCAGCACGCATCGCAAGACCTAGTAAATTCATGACTTTTTGTCGATTTACTGTGTTCATTTTCCAAAAAGCTCTTTTCGGGCTTTTTGGTGCGTAACATAATCTAATAGTTCTTGATAAAATTCATCTGTTAGTTTTACATCGAGAACTCGATCGAGGATTTGCTTATCCCAAGCTTTTTGCACTTCTTCCGGCTCAATTGAGACATACGCTCCTCGTCCAGGCATTTTTCCAGTAGGATCAATTGAAACTTCTCCTTCTTTTGAACGGGTCACTCGAATCATTTCTTTTTTCGGTTTCATTTCACCCGAAACCACGGATTTGCGTAAAGGAATTTTCCTTTGTTTCATCTCGTTTGCCTCCTTACAATTAAGCTTCTTGATCTGTTGTCTCAGTTGTTTCAGTTTCTTCAAAAGCCATTGTTTCATATTCATCAGCTGTTAGGTCTGATTCAACGATTGCTTCATCATGAAGCTCTTCAACTACTTCTTCTGAAACTGCTTCTTTTTGTGCTTGTTTTTCATAAAACTCAGCCATATCTGATTCAGATTTGATGTCGATTTTATGATTTGTTAATTTTGCAGCTAAGCGAGCGTTTTGTCCACGTTTACCGATTGCTAAAGATAATTGATAATCAGGTACCACTACTGTACAAGCTTTCGCATTTGTTTCGTCAAAAATGACATCCATTACTTGAGCTGGGTTCAATGCGTTCGCAATAAAAATTGCTGGATCTTCGTTCCATTCAACGATATCCATGTTTTCACCTTTTAGTTCGTTTACAATTGCTTGAACACGTTGGCCTTTAGGTCCTACGCACGTTCCAACAGCATCGATATTTGCATCATTTGAGCGAACAGCAACTTTGGAACGGTCTCCTGCTTCACGAGCAATGCTTACGATTTCAACTAATCCATCGTAAACTTCAGGTACTTCTTGTTCAAATAAGCGACGCAATAAGTCTGGATGACTACGGCTTACAAAAACTTGAGGACCTTTTGATGTGTTTTCAACACGTGAAACGTAGACTTTGATTCGGTCATGTGGTTGATAAAATTCGTTTGGCATTTGGTCTTGTTTAGACAAAACTGCTTCGATTTTACCTAAATTCACATAGATATAACGTTTATCTTGGCGCTCAACGATTCCTTGCATGATGTCTTTTTCGTATTCGCTGAATTCGTTATAAATAATTGTTCTTTCCGCTTCACGGACACGTTGCAAAATTACTTGTTTTGCTGTTTGTGCAGCAATTCGACCAAAGTCTTTAGGTGTAACTTCAAAACGGATTGTATCCCCTAATTCATATGCTGGGTTAATCAAAAGTGCGTCTTTTAACGATACTTCTAACTGAGAATCCATTACTTCTTCTGTAACTTCTTTCACCGCATAAACATGGATATTTCCTTTTTTCTGATCAAACTCTACTTCTACATTTTGGGCTTGTCCATAGTGACGTTTATAAGCAGAAACTAAAGCAGCTTCCAAAGCGTCGATCACGATTTCTTTTGAGATACCTTTTTCAGCTTCTAAAGCATCTAACGCGTTCAACATTTCTTTACTCATTATTTTGATTCCTCTCCGTAATTAAAATTGAATAGCTAAGCGAGCTTTCGCAATATTTTTACGTTCAATGGTTAGTTCCTTTTCGCGTGTTTTAATGCGAATTTTTAACGTTAGTTGCTCAGCATCAAATGATTGAAGAAAACCCTCGTATTGTTTTTCTCCATCAACAGGTTGATATAAAGACACATGGACGTAATCGCCTAGTGCTTTTTCATAATCTGCTTCTTTTTTCAATGGACGTTCTGCTCCAGGAGATGACACCTCTAGGAAATAGGCTTGAGGAATCGGATCTGGGTCTGCAGCATCTAGCTTCTCACTTAATTTTTCACTGACATAGACACATTCATCGATGTCAATTCCGCCTTCTTTGTCAATGAATACTCGTAAAAACCAGTTTTTGCCTTCTTTTGTAAACTCTACTTCTACAAGTTCAAAATTTTGTTCATCTAAAATCGGGGTCACCATTTCTGTGACTGTTTCAACGACGCTACTCAAAAATTTCGCCTCCTTAAAATTGGCTACGTAATTCCATTAAAAAGAGTGAGCGAAAATTCCGCTCACTCACAATTAGTATCATTACCAATGAAAACTATATCACAAATTTCATAAAATGACAAGTTTACTGGTTATTTATTGCTTTCTTCAGCAACTCGATTCGTTTAAAATAAAGGCTTGCTAAATTTTTTTCTTTTTTGATTCATTTTTATTTCTTCATAAAAATTTTTCTCGTAAAAAAAATAAAGGCACCAACGATTAAACGTTGATGCCTCTTGTCTACCCTCTTGTTAAGAAAAATTGCCTATAACATATCAAACAATGATAATTGATTTTCATCTGGTAAATCTTTTAATACACCATTGTCGTCCATGTATTCAATCAATGTTTTAGAAACTTTTCCTCGTGTTGCTAAGTCTTCTTTCGATAAGAATGGACCATTTTTTCTTGCTTCTACGATTTGATTTGCCACGTTGGCTCCCAAACTAGGAACTGCGCGGAATGGTGCAATCAATGTATCACCATCAATCACGAAATTTGTAGCATCTGACTTATACAAATCAATCATTCCAAAATTATAGCCACGTTCCAGCATTTCATTTGCTAATTCAAGTACAGTTAACTGATTTTTTTCTTTCACTGAAGCCTCTAATCCCTTATCAGTGATTTCTTTCATCGCTTCTTTGACAGCTTCTTTTCCTTTACACATCGCAACTAAATTAAAGTCATCAGCACGAACAGAAAAATAAGCACAGTAATAAAGAATTGGGAAATAAACTTTAAAATATGCTACCCGTAAAGCCATCAACACGTAAGCTGCCGCATGGGCTTTCGGGAACATGTACTTGATTTTTGAACAAGAATCAATATACCAATCTGGCACGTTGTTTTCTTTCATTGCTGTCAAATACGTTTCTCTTAAATCATCAGGAATCTTCGTCCATAAACCTTTACGAACAGTTTCCATGATTTTAAATGCCATCCCACTATCTAAACCGGCATGGATCAAATAAACCATGATGTCATCCCGACAACCAATTACTTCAGCCAAGGTTGCATCCCCACGGCGAATCAGTTCTTCTGCATTTCCTAGCCAAACGTCCGTCCCATGAGATAGTCCAGAAATCTGTAACAACTCAGCAAATGTTGTTGGATGTGTTTCTTCAAGCATACCTCGAACAAAACGTGTTCCAAATTCAGGAATTCCTAAAGTACCCGTTTTTGAAAAAATCTGATCTTTATCGACGCCTAATACCTCTGGGCCGGCAAAAATCCGCATAACTTCCGGGTCATCTGTTGGAATTGTTTGTGGGTCAATTCCAGATAAATCTTGCAGCATCCGAATCACGGTCGGATCATCGTGTCCAAGAATATCAAGTTTCAATACGTTATCGTGAATGGAGTGGAAATCAAAGTGAGTTGTTTTCCATTCAGAGTTCTGGTCATCTGCCGGATACTGAATCGGTGTAAAATCATAAACATCCATGTAATCAGGGATTACAATAATCCCCCCTGGATGCTGTCCAGTTGTTCGTTTAACCCCAGTTGCGCCCTTAGCTAAACGATCGACCTCAGCACTACGAAATTGTAAATTGTGGTCGCGTTCATACCCTTTTACAAATCCATATGCCGTTTTGTCTGCGACTGTTCCGATGGTTCCAGCTCGGTAGACATACTCCTCACCAAATAAAACTTTCGTGTAGTTATGTGCTTCTGCTTGATAGTCACCTGAGAAGTTCAGATCAATATCGGGGACCTTATCACCATGGAAACCTAGGAATGTTTCAAATGGAATATCATGACCATCTTTATTTAAGCGCGCACCGCATTTTGGACATTTTTTTTCTGGCATATCAAAACCAGAACCATACGTGCCATCTTCAAAAAATTCCGAATACTGACAGTTAGGACAATAATAATGTGGCGCTAATGGATTAACTTCTGTGATTCCTGTCATGGTCGCTACAAAACTTGAACCAACAGATCCACGGGAACCAACCAAGTAACCATCTTCATTACTTTTATGCACAAGCTTTTGAGCAATCAAATAAATAACTGAAAACCCATTTCCGTTGATTGAGTTCAATTCTTTTTCCAAACGTTTTTGAATAATTTCTGGTAAAGGATCGCCGTACAGTTCTTTCGCACGATTATAACTCAATTCGGTGATTTCATCTTCTGATCCAGGAATTTTTGGTGTATATAATTCATCTTTAACAGGGACGATTTCTTCACAGCTATCCGCAATTTTATTGGTATTATCAACAACGATTTCTTTGGCAAGTTCTGCTCCCAAAAAGTTGAATGCCGTTAACATTTCATCCGTTGTTCTGAAATGAACATCTGGCAAACTATGACGGTTAAGGGGGTTTGCTCCACCCATCGAGTTGATCAAGATTTTTCGATAAATGCCATCTTCTTCATTTAAATAATGGACATCACCCGTAGCAACGACAACTTTATCTAACTTTTTACCAATATTGACTAGATTTCGAATGATTTCTTCTAAATCGTGTTCATTTTTAACTAATTCTTGTTCCAATAAAGGAGCGTAGACTGCTTTTGGCATAACTTCGATATAATCATAAAACTTCGCACGATTTTCTGCTTCTTCGACCCCTTTTTGCATCATTGCTTCAAAAATTTCACCTTTATCACAAGCAGAGCCAACCAAGAGATTTTCTCTAAATTTTTTCAACTGTGAACGAGGAATCCGGGGAACCCGCTCAAAATAATTGATATTTGACATTGAAATCAACTTGAACAAATCTTTTAGACCAGCTTGATTCTTCGCCAAAAGAGTTGCATGAAACGGTCTAGCTCGTTTATAAGAGTCGCCTTCACCAACATGATCGTTTAACTGATCGTGATAATACATCTCATGATTTTCCATTGCCTCTTTGACAAAAATCCAGGCTAAATGACCTGTTGCCTCCGCATCAAAAATGGCGCGGTGATGTTGTTCTAAACTGACACCGAATTTTTTAGTCAATACACCTAACCCAAAACGTTTAAATTGAGGATATAAATAGCGTGCTAATTCTAACGTGTCAATAACAGGATTTTTTGCTTCTGGAATTCCGTAACGTGCATAACTTGTATTTAAGAAACCCATATCGAACGTCGCATTGTGGGCAACTAAGATTGAGCCTTCAGAAAATTCAAGAAACATTCTTAAAACTTCTTCTTCAGATTTTGAGCCGCGGACCATTTCATCTGTGATACCTGTTAAGTCCACCGTTGTTCTTGATAAACGATGACCGGGATCAATAAATTCATCAAAGCTTTCAATGACGTTTCCTTTATGCATCTTGACTGCAGCCAATTCAATAATCGTATCATATACAGCTGATAGACCAGTCGTTTCCACGTCAAAAACCACATAGGTCGCATCATTCAAAGAATCATGTGTATCATTATAAGCAATTGGAACACCGTCATCGACAACGTTTGCTTCTACGCCATATAAAATCTTGACTCCAGCCTTTTTCCCAGCGCTATGTGCTTCAGGAAACGATTGGGCTCCGCCGTGATCTGTAATAGCAATCGCTTTATGTCCCCATTTACCTGCTTGCGCAACAAAATCAGAGATACTATTCGTCGCATCCATCGTACTCATATTACTGTGTAAATGTAGTTCGACCCGCTTTTCCCCTTCAGGAGCGTAGTCTTTACGCGGTACATGTTTAACTTCAACAATATCTTGCGCATTCATTACCAAATCACGCACAAATGTATCTTCTTGAATACTTCCGCGAACTTTTAGCCAGCTTCCCTTACTAATTGCATCGAAAACTTGTTCATCTTTTTCACCATTCGAGAACTTTTTGACAATGAAAGAAGAGGTATAGTCTGTGATTTTCAACGTCAAAATTTTCCGTTTGGAGCGTAATTCACGAACTTCTTTATCAAATACATACCCTTCCAAAATTACGCGGCGCTCTTCTTCAACGATGTCAATCATCGGTGTAACAGGGTCATCTGTTGGAATATTACGTCCAAGTTGAATTGGTCCTTCCAGAGCAGGTGCTTGTTCTTTCTTTTCTTTTTTCTTTTGTTCATGAACAAGGAGACTTTCTGCCGCTTGCTTCATGAAGGCTTCTGCTTGCTCTTGCTTACGTTCTTCAAAAAGTTCCAGCACGCGAGCCGCTTGCTCTTCATCGACTTCAGGTTCGATATGAAATTTAGGAAAGCCATAACTAAGATAAAGTTCTTCTACCAAAGGCAAATATTGTTGCTTCAAATAGGAAATGGCTCCTGTTTTATCCACTGGCAACACAATTTTTCTTTCTTTTAAAATTGGAACTTGTGTTTTTAAGACTTGTTGGACTAATGGTGTATCACATTGTTGACTTTCTAAAGCTTGTGCCCAGTAATCTTGTAACAATCGTTCGTCAAATGTTTGATCTTTTGCTTTGATTATCAATTTGACCTGTGCGATTTCATTAAATGCTATTGTCAAATGTTGTAGGAATGAACGATAAAGCATGATTGGCAATATTTGAGAAAAATGAAGCGTAAATTCCCATAAACGTGATTTACGGTGCACAACAACACGTTCCATTTCGCCAGTAGAAATTAACGGATGATTTTTTTCTTCATCTTCTAGTTGAATTTGTCCTAACAGTTTTGCAAACAAATCTCGTTTTTCTGACAAAAAAATACGCCCTTTCTAGTTTATTTGTTTTGAGACAAATAATTTTTTTCAATACTATTCAGTATACTCGTTTTTCTTTTGATTTACATTAAAAAAATTCGAGAAAGACTTTGTCTCTCTCGAATTTCGAGGTTATTTGAATTATTCGCCTTGGTTTAAAAGAATTGGTAAAGTATTCGCAAGCTCTTCTTTACGTACTTCCACCATTTCACCAGTCTTCTTGATTTTTACTTCAACGATTCCATCGACTGCTTTCTTACCAACCGTAATTCGAATTGGGCAACCAATCAAATCTGAATCTGCAAACTTAACTCCTGCACGTTCATTACGATCGTCAACTAATACTTCGTAGCCTGCTGCCATCATTGCTTGCTCAACTTCATTTGTTAAGTTTGTTTGATAGTCATCTTTTAAATTCATTTGAACAACATGTAGATCATAAGGAGCGATTCCTTTAGGCCAATTGATGCCATTTTCATCTGCATTTTGTTCAACGATTGCTGAAAGTAATCGGCTCACACCGATACCGTAACAACCCATAATCACAAATTTTTCACGGCCATTTTCGTCTAACACAGTTGCACCCATTGATTCACTATAACGAGTACCTAGTTTGAAAATGTGCCCAATTTCAATTCCTCTTGTAAATGCAAGAACACCATTATTATCTGGTGAAGGATCACCTTCTTGAACAAAACGTAAATCTTCATAAGAAAGAACAGAAAAATCGCGTTCTGGATTTACATTGATGTAATGGAAGCCAGTTTCATTTGCTCCAGCAATCGCATTTGCTAAATCTTGGACATGGCGATCTGCATAAACTTTTACTTCGTCCGCTAAGTTCACTGGACCAACAGAACCAAAATCAGCACCAAGATATTTTTGTGCATCTTCTTCTGCTGCTTCTTCTAGGAAATCAGCGCCTAAGAAGTTTTTCAATTTGACGTCATTGACTTCATGATCGCCACGAATCAATACCAATACAGGTTCTTCATCTGCAATGAATAAAACAGATTTGATGATTTTTTGTGGTTCTACATCAAAGAAACCTGCAACTTCTTCAATCGTTTTGACATCAGGTGTTGCTACTTTTTCTAATTCCAATTGTGTTTCATGTGACTTTTTAGGAACATAGTAGCTTGTTGCCATTTCCAAATTAGCTGCGTAGTCACTTTCTGTTGAATAACAAATCGTGTCTTCACCGATTTCAGAGATTGCCATAAATTCTTTGGAGTCTTTTCCGCCCATTGCGCCACCGTCTCCGATAATTGCACGGAAATCTAAACCACAACGTTTGAAAATCTCAGTATAAGCTTTTTCATAATCTTTATATGTTTCGTCTAAACTTTCTTCTGAAGCGTGGAAAGAATATGCATCTTTCATAATGAATTCCCGACCACGTAATAAGCCAAAACGAGGACGTTTTTCGTCACGATATTTTGATTGAATTTGATACAAGTTTAATGGCAATTTTTTGTATGAATTGATTTCATTACGAATCAATTCTGTAAATGTTTCTTCATGAGTTGGTCCCAAAATCATTTTACGATCATTGCGGTCATTCAAACGGTATAAGTTTGGACCATAAGTATCATAACGACCAGATTCTTGCCAAAGTTCTGCTGGAAGAATTGCGGGCATCAACATTTCAACTGCCCCAATTTTTTCAAATTCTTCACGCATGATTGTTTTCAATTTTTCTAACACACGATTTGCCAATGGCAAGTAAGAATAGATACCGGCAGATACTTGACGAACATAGCCAGCTCGCAATAGCATTTGATGACTTAGTACTTCAGCATCATTTGGTACTTCCCTCAGTGTTGGAATCAACATCTTTGATTGTCTCATTTTATATACTCCTTTAATCCTCAAAATAGTTATCGCTTGTTATTATACCCTATTTGTCAACTCTATTTAAAAAAAGAATCGTTGAATATCATTCCATGTCACTAAAACCATCAATAGCATCAAGAAACCAAACCCAATCAAAGTTAAGATTCCTTCTTTTTCTTGACTCAATGGTTTGCCACGTACACCTTCAATGACATTTAATACCAACTTACCGCCATCAAGTGCTGGAATGGGCAATAGATTCACAATCCCTAAGTTCATTGAAAGCATCGCCATTAGCCCAATAACAGTCATCATTCCTTGACTAGCTGCTTCAGAAGATAATTGGAACATCATCACTGGACCGCCTAGTTTATTCAAACTAAATCCTGTAAATAGTGATCCCAGCGCTTTGAAGATTTCTAATGAACTACTGAAAGCTTGTTTCGTTCCACCAACGATTTTATCAATAAAACCAGTTTTCATCGGTGCTTGTATACCAAGCTGTCCAACTTTTTGCCCATTTGATTCTACTGATTTAGGTGTCACTTCAATGTCTTGAACTTTTCCGTCACGTTGAACTTCAAAATTCAATGTTTTTCCAGGGTTTGCAGTAATTTGACTTGTTAAATCAGTCCACGACGTGATTTTTTTATCATTAATACTTAGGATATGGTCATTTTCCTTTAAGCCAGCTACCTCGGCTGCACCATCAGGAAGTACTGCACCAATTTGATTCGTATTTGTTACCTGAATGCCTCCTTGCATGAATGCAAGCACAATGAACAAAAAAATCGCTAAAATAAAGTTATTCATCGGTCCAGCAAAGTTAGTTAACATACGTTGCCATAATTTTGCTGATTGAAACTGAACATCTCTTGGTGCAATTCGAATTTCTGTTCCATCTGCCTCAATAATTGTGGCATCATGATCTACTGGGTAAGTCACAGCCTCCGTATCATCGCCGTTAACAAAAGCTGTAATTGTCAGCTCGTCCTCTAGATCGTAACGAACAAGTTCCACTGGAATTCCATTCGTTAGTTGAACTTTTTTACTTAAGTTGATTTTCTCTACGATACCATCAGAATTGAGTGAAAGCGACAGTGGCATTCCTGGGGCCATCTCTGTTTCATCATCGCCGTTGCCTGCCATTCTTACATAACCACCAATCGGTAATAACCGAAGTGTATATGTCGTTCCATCTTTAGCTTGATGTCCATAAATTTTTGGACCCATACCAATTGCAAATTCTCGGACTAGGATTCCTGATCGTTTCGCAAAGAAGAAATGACCAAATTCGTGGACAATAACCAAAATACCAAAAACGATGATAAAAGTTAGAATCGTTTTCATAGTTTGCTTCTCCTTTATTTTTTTCTAGCATTTTTCTAATTTTTGTGAAGATAAACAACATAATTTTACCACAGTCTGACACAGACACCAATAGCTACCTTTAGGAAAACAAAAAAGAGCAGTGGCAACACCCACTACTCTTTTCATCATTTCAAAACAAAAATTTTTGATCCATCCAAAAGTGATTTTGGCTTTCTACTTTAAATAAGTCTAAATTTCTCAAAAATTTAGAAAAGAATTTCCGACAGTTTATTTATTGAAGCTGAGTACTTCTTCTCACAAACTTTTTAAATCACACCAAATAATTGCATGATAGGAAATACAAATAATAGACTATCGAAACGGTCTAAAATTCCACCGTGACCTGGTAAAATATTTCCAGAATCTTTTACATCGTAATGACGTTTGATTGCTGATTCAACTAAATCACCAAATTGTCCAACAATTGAGAAGACAATTGTTAACAACAACATTACTAGTGTTCCATAATTGAAGTATTCCTTACCTGGGAATAACAAGAGATAAATCAATGCCACAACGATTGCACTTGCGATACCACCCAAAGCTCCTTCAATTGTTTTATTTGGTGAAATTGCTGGGATCAGTTTATGTTGACCAAAGCGACGACCAAACATATAGGCACCGATATCTGTTGCCCAGACAATGAATAGCCCAAATAATAACACAACTAAGCCTTCCGTTCGCGCATTCACGAAATTCTGGAATCCCATACCCACATACAAACTTACGACAACTGGAAATCCAGCTTCATCAATGGTATACGTATTTTTTGATACAACACTTGTTCCCAATAAAATCATTACAACAAAATAAAAAAGCGTAAATGTATTTGTATTTTCTGGTAAAAAGAAAAACCAACGTTCTTTTGGCAACACCAGAAAAACTGCACCTATTGCTGATAAGATTCCCTCAAAACTTAATAGCGTTAATCCTTTCATGCGAAACAGTTCGTAGACACCTACAACCGCTAGTAACGCCCCTAACAACTCAACAGCCATGCCACCAACCCAAATGATTGGAATGAACAAGATTAAAGCTACGACAGCTGTGATCACTCGTTGTCTCATGATTGATCCTCCTCATTTTTATCCAATTTTTTAACACCGCCAAAGCGACGGTCACGATTTTGATAAGAAGCAATTGCTTCCTTCAAATGATTGCCATCAAAATCTGGCCATAATGCTTTTGTAAAATAAAGCTCACTATAAGCAATTTGCCATAACAAGAAATTACTGATTCTTTCTTCCCCGCTCGTCCGAATAACTAGTTCAGGATCACGAAGTTCATTCGGCAAGAAACCTGTCATCAAGTGATCAGCAATTTTTTCTTCGTCAATTGCTTCAACAGCTAATTCTTGATTACTGATTTCAGCCGCAATCTCTTTTACTGCCGTCACGATTTCCGCTCGGCTTCCATAATTCAACGCAAAATTCAACACCATTCCAGTGTTTTCTTTTGTCTGTTCAATTGCTCGGCGGACAGCATCTTGCGTGTGACTTGGAAGTACGTTTTCGTAACCCATTACGTGAACTTTTACATTCTCCTTGATAAGTTCTGGTACGAATGTGTCGAAAAAATCAACAGGCAACTGCATCAAAAAGTTGACTTCATCTTTTGGTCGTTTCCAGTTTTCAGTCGAAAACGCATAAAGAGTCAATACTTTCACACCTAAACCTGATGCTACTTTTGTTACTTTTTTTACAGTTTCCATGCCTTCTTTGTGTCCTGCAACTCGAGGTAATCGGCGATTTTGTGCCCAACGACCGTTGCCATCCATAATGATGGCAACGTGTTGAGGAATCTTTCCCTCGGAGTTAAATTGAAACTCACTTTTTTCTTGAATATACTTGTTTTTTTGCGGAAAAAAACGTAACATTCTTTTTCCTCCTATGCTTAAAAATTCCCACTATCTTACACATTATAGCAATATCTCTTTGTATTTCCTATGAAATCATGATTTTTTCCAAAAAATTTGTTTGTTTTTTTGAAAATTTTTAAGTTTCCACCAAAAAAGGAGTAGCAAAATCAGTACTGATTTTGCTACTCCTTTTGAAAAAGCTAGGAAGATTAAACTTCTAATAATTCTTTTTCTTTTTCGCCAGCGATTTTATCTAGTTCTTTAATGCTGTCATCAGTCAAAGCTTGAACATCTTTTTCTAGTCCGCGCAAGTCATCTTCCGTAATGTCACCATTTTTTTGTTGTTTTTTGTATGCATCCATTGCATCACGACGAATATTACGAATAGCGATTTTTGCATTTTCAGACTCTTTTTTTACATCTTTCGCTAATTCTTTACGACGTTCTTCCGTTAATTGTGGAATAACTAAACGGATAACATTTCCATCATTCGTTGGGCTGATACCGATATCACTTGCCATGATTGCCTTCTCCACATCTTGAAGAATACTTTTATCAAAAGGCGTGATCATCAATACACGTGCTTCTGGAATTTGGATTGATGCCATTTGGTTCAATGGTGTTGGTGCACCGTAGTAATTAACTGTGATTCGGTCTAATAAACTTGCATTCGCGCGCCCAGCACGGATTTGTCCAAGTTCACGTTGTAAACTTTGCGCTGCTTTTTCCATTCTCTCTTTTGCTTCTGCCATAATTGCATCTGCCATTTTTATTTCCCCCTTACGGTAGTTCCAATATTTTCACCTAAAATTGCTCGGCGAATATTTCCATGTTCATTTAGATTGAAGACAACTAATGGGATATCATTATCCATACTTAATGAGCTTGCTGTTGAATCCATTACTTGCAATCCTTTAGCAATAACTTCCAAGTGAGTTAGTTCTTCAAACTTAACTGCATTTGCATCAATTTTTGGATCTGCAGAATAAACACCGTCTACATTGTTTTTAGCCATTAAAATAACATCAGCACCAATTTCAGCTGCGCGCAACGCTGCTGTTGTGTCTGTTGAGAAGTAAGGATTACCTGTACCACCAGCAAAAATAACAATTCTGCCTTTTTCTAAATGACGTTCTGCTTTACGACGAATGTATGGTTCTGCGATTTGACGCATTTCGATCGAAGTTTGTACACGTGTCGGTACACCAACGTTTTCTAATGTATCTTGTAAGGCTAAAGCGTTCATAACAGTCGCTAACATGCCCATGTAATCAGCTTGTGCACGTTCCATACCCATTTGAGCACCCGTTTGTCCGCGCCAGATGTTTCCGCCTCCTACAACGATTGCCATTTCAACGCCTAACTCGTGGACTTCTTTGATTTCTTGAATAATTTCTTTAATGACTGGAGGTTTAATCCCAAATCCTTCATCTCCAGCTAAAGCTTCACCACTTAATTTTAAGACTACACGTTGATATTTTGGTGTGACCATGTTCATTCCTCCAATGTTTTCTATTGCCATTTTACCATAATTAGTTGATTTAGCCATTAAATGCTTACATTTTTTGGCATTTGCCTAAAAAAAGGGAGCGCACAATAGTGTGCGTTCCCATCTGTTATTCAACAGAATTATTTTTTCACTTGGCTCATAACTTCTTCTACAAAGTTATCTTCACGTTTTTCGATACCTTCGCCAACTTCAAAACGAACAAATGATTGAACAGTTGCGCCTTTAGAAGCTACAAATTTTTCAACAGTCATGTCAGGATCTTTAACGAAAGGTTGGTCAACCAAAGCGATTTCTGCTTTGAATTTCTTCAAGCGGCCTTCCACCATTTTGTCAACGATGTTAGCAGGTTTACCTTCGTTTAATGCTTGTTCAGTTAGAACAGTTTTTTCATGTTCTAATTCTTCAGCAGGAATTTGTGATTCGTTTACATAACGAGGATTGATAGCAGCAACGTGCATAGCAACGTCACGAGCAACTGAATCATCAGTTGTGCCATCTAAAACTGTCAATACAGCGATACGTCCACCCATGTGTAAGTAACCACCGAATGCAGCGTTATCTTCTTTTTCAACTACTTCAAAACGACGGAAGCTGATTTTTTCACCGATAACTTGTGTAGCTTCGATTAATTCAGATTCAATTGTGCCTTTTTCAGTTTTGATTTGCATTGCAGCTTCCATGTCAGCTGGTTTGTGTTCAGCAACTAATTCTGCAATTTCTTTTACTAAGTCTTGGAACATTTCGTTTTTAGAAACGAAGTCAGTTTCTGAGTTAACTTCAACGATTGCTGCAGTGTTCCCTTTAACAGCAACTGCTGCTAAACCTTCAGCTGCAATACGGTCATTTTTCTTAGCTGCTTTAGCCATTCCTTTTTCGCGTAAAAGATCAACTGCTTTTTCAATATCGCCTTCTACTTCTACTAATGCTTTTTTCGCATCCATCATACCTACGCCAGTCATGTCGCGTAGTTCTTTTACCATTTTAGCTGTAACGTCTGCCATTTTATAGTCCTCCTAAGTAGTGTTTTTCTTTAAAAAAAGCTGTTTCAAAGGAGAGTGAGGCTTGTCGCCTAGCCTTTGAAACAGCTCCATCATTCAAAAATTATTCTGCTGAAGAGTTGTCGCCTTCAACGACATCAACGATTTCTTCGATTGATGTTGCATTGTTTTCTGCTACAAAATCTTCTTCAACCACTTGGTCTTCACCTTGGTTTCCTTCGATAAATGCATCAGCCATTTTTGAAGTGATCAATTTAACGGCACGAATTGCATCGTCGTTTGAAGGGATTACTACGTCGATTTCATCTGGATCGCAGTTTGTATCAACCATAGCTACGATTGGGATATTTAATTTATGAGCTTCTTGAACAGCAATACGTTCTTTACGAGGGTCAACGATGTACATTACATCTGGGATTCTTGGCATATCAGCGATACCACCTAAGAATTTTTCAAGACGTTCGCGCTCTTTGTTCAAACCAGCAACTTCTTTTTTAGGTAGAACTTCAAAAGTTCCATCAGCTTCCATTGCATTGATTTGTTTCAAGCGGCTAATACGTTTTTGGATTGTATCCCAGTTAGTTAAAGTTCCACCTAACCAACGGTGGTTTACAAAGTATTGACCTGCACGAGTTGCTTCTTCTTTGATTGCTTCTTGTGCTTGTTTTTTAGTACCTACGAATAATGCTACGCCGCCTTCTTCAGCAACGTTTTTCATGTAGTCATAAGCTGCATCTACTAATTTAACTGTTTTTTGTAAGTCAATAATGTAGATACCGTTTCTTTCTGTGAAGATATATTTCTTCATTTTTGGGTTCCAGCGACGTGTTTGGTGACCAAAGTGTACGCCGGCTTCTAGTAATTGTTTCATAGAAATTACTGCCATTTTGTGTTTCCTCCAATTAGGTTTTTTATTTTCCTCTTCTTGTCTTCAAACTTGCCAGCAAACTTTTGCAAGCACCTACTGACAATCCAACAAAAATGTGGATTTATTGATGCAAAAAGCATCCTTAGTTATTATACAGATAAATTTTACCTATAGCAATAAGAAAAAGAGTTTTCTGCTCAACATTCATTAGTTTAACGGAACAATTTGTTTTTTTCAAGTAAAATTCTTATTTTCACTTGAATTTTCTGTTCTCCATCTTCTCTAACTCTTTTGATTCAAAAAAGAAAATGCGGGTGGGCAATTTTAACTTTTTTTGTTATGATACGGATGAAATCTTTTGTAAAGGAGAAAACGATGCGAAAAGCCGACCGACATTTATTGATTAAACAAATTATTGAAGAGTTTCCCATTCGAACACAAGAAGATTTATTAACTAGATTAGGTGACTATCAGGTAACTGCAACGCAAGCAACAATTTCTCGCGACATCCGTGATTTGAAAATCGTTAAGGTACCTGATGCTGATGGTCTTCCCCGTTTTGTTTTATTTCATGGTGAAGACGATGACGAAACAAAAAATGAAGAAGAACAACGCTTAATTCGGATGATTGAAGAAATCGTACTAAAAGTCGAACGTGTCCACTTTTTGACAATTATCGGTACTTTACCAGACAATGCGCATTTATTTGCTTCCATTTTAGATGATATCAAGCCACCACACATGCTCAGCACGATTGCCGGATTTGACACGGTCATCGTCCTTTCTGAATCAGAAGAAGATGCAAAAAAAATTGAACTGTATTTTAAAGAGCACTTATTACATTGATAACTATAAAATAAAAAAAGCAACAGACTTCAAACTTTTCATTTGAGTCTGCTGCTTTTTATTTTTGTCTTTAACTAAACGGAATCCGTTTCAATTACATTTTGTCTGGTGCGTGTAAACCAAGTAAACGTAAATCTTCTTTTAATAGAACAGCTACTGCATAAACTAATGCTAAACGAGATTCTTTTTGACCATCATCAGCCAAAATCTTTGTATGTGCATAGTATTTGTTAAATGCTTGAGCTAATTTGATTGCATGTTTTGCAATAATTGAAGGCTCATATTTTTCACCAGCAGATAAAACAGTTTCTGGATATTTTTGAACCAACTTGATTACTTCCCAACTGCTATCATCATTTAGTGCATAATGTGCATCAGCTGATGGAACAAAGTTTGCTTTTTCTAGCAAGCTCATTGCACGAGCATGTGTGTATTGAACGTACGGACCTGTTTCACCTTCGAAACGTACAACCTCTTCTAAGTTGAAGTCAAATGTATTCAAACGATCATTTTTCAAATCATGGAAAATTACTGCACCAACCCCAACTTGTTTGGCAACAATGTCTTTGTTTTCCAAGTCTGGATTTTTTTCACTGATTTGTTCTTTTGCAGAATCGATTGCTTCGTTTAATACTTCTTCAAGTAAAACGATTTTCCCTTTACGTGTTGATAATTTTTTACCACCTTGAGTAATCAAGCCAAATGGGATGTGGTGCATTTCATCTGACCAGTCAAAACCAAGTTCTTTCAAGACAGCTTTTAATTGTTTGAAGTGATAACTTTGTTCATTCCCAACAACATATAGTGATTGGGCAAAATCATACGTACGTTTGCGGTAAAGTGCCGCAGCTAAGTCACGAGTGATATACAGTGTCGCGCCATCTGATTTTTTGATCAAAGCAGGATTTAAATCGTAACTAGCTAAATCAACGATTTCTGCACCTTTGTCTTCTTTTAATAGGTGTTTTTCTTCTAAAAGTTCAACGACTTCGTCCATCTTATCGTTATAGAATGCCTCACCGTTCAATGAATCAAAACGAACTTCTAATAAATCATAGATTTTATTGAATTCTTTCATTGATTCATCACGGAACCATTGCCATAATTCAATAGCTTCTGTGTCGCCTTCTTCTAAGCGTTTAAACCATGAACGTGCTTCATCATTTAATTCTGGCTCAGTTTCAGCTACTTCATGGAACTTCACGTAAAGACGCAATAATTCATTGATTGGCTCAGCTTTAACTGCTTCTTCTGACCCCCACTTTTTATAGGCAACGATCAATTTACCAAATTGAGTTCCCCAGTCACCTAAGTGATTAATTCGAATGGGTTGATACCCAATTTTTTCTAAAATAAACCCAATGGAGTTTCCAATAACTGTTGAACGTAGATGTCCCATTGAGATTGGTTTTGCAATATTTGGTGAGGACATGTCGATTGGTACTGTACCTTGATTGCCAATTGTGCTATCACCATAATGTGCTTGTTGTTCAACTACTGCTTCAAGTACAGCTTGACTGATTGCTTCTTTGTTCATAAAGAAGTTTAAATAAGGTCCAACAACTTCAATTTTTTCAAAGTTTTCTGGTGCAATTTTTTCAGCTAAATCTGCTGCAATCTGTTGTGGTGCTTTACGGTAGATTTTCGCCAATGAAAAAGCTGGAAAAGCGACGTCACCATGATCCGCTGATTTTGGATTTTCTAATAATTGTTGTACTTGTTCAAGTGTCAAGTCGTCTTTCACTACATCATAAACGGCTTTTGCAACTAAGTCTTTGTTATTCATCTAAGTTCCTCCTAAATTTTCCATGATTGTTGAAGACAATAAAAAAAGTCCCTAGCAATCACAATCACTGTGATTACTAGAGACGAGATTACCCGCGGTACCACTCCAGTTGTCTTATACATCAAGACCTACTCAATCTGCTATCGGTAGATGACCGTCCGCTTTGATTAACTCAAAGACAGAAATTCTCCAAGTGCGCTTCGTTGTGTCTTCTTCATTCGGCTCCCACCAATCATCCGAACTCGCTCAGCAAGAATCAGCACAAGTACTCTCTTGTTCAACAAATCATAAAAGTATTAAACTGCTTTGAATTATAGCAGAAAAAAACATTTCTGGCTAGCTCCTTTATAAAAAAAACTGCCCAGATGGTCTAAAGGAGAAGAAACTCCACCTGGGCAAGAATAGCTATAAATCATTTCGTTTACACGAAAGACTTAACAAATTAATCAGCAACAACAATCGTTCCTTCTTCAGAAGCTAGTAAGTTTTCAATGTTTTCTAAAGAAGTGATGATTGCTTTTGCATTTGGTCGAGCTTCTACAAATTGAATAGCTGCTTCAACTTTTGGCAGCATGCTACCAGGAGCAAATTGATCTTCACTGATATATTGTTTCATTTCTGAAATAGTTACAGTTTCCAATTTCTTTTGGTCCGGTTTTTGATAGTTCACATAAACATTGTCCACACCAGTTAAAACAATCAATAAATCGGCATCAATGATTTCTGCCAATTTTTCTGAAGCAAAGTCTTTATCGATTACCGCTTCGCGACCTTCTAAACCAGTGGCTGTTTCAACTACCGGAATACCACCGCCACCAACAGAAACAGTAACTACGCCTTGATCAACCAATGCTTCAATTACACGTGCTTCTTTGATTGAAATTGGTTTTGGCGAAGCAACTACTTTACGCCAACCACGACCAGCATCTTCCTTAAACGTTACGTTTGAATCTGCTTTCATTTGTGCAGTAGCTTCCTCTTCTGAATAGAACGGACCAATTGGTTTTGTTGGGTTTTTGAAAGACGGATCGTTTTCATCTACGATAACTTGCGTGACTAAAGATACAACATCTTTATCAATTCCTTTTTGTTTCAATACTTCACCCATTGCATTTTGTAACCAATAACCAATAGAACCTTCAGTCATTGCAACACAAGTGTCTAATGGCATCGCTGGTGTTTTTTCAGAATCAGCTGCTTGTTGTTGGATCAATAAGTTACCGACTTGTGGACCATTCCCATGAGAAATAATCAACTCGTCACCTTGTTCAATAAATTTTACTAAGTATTTTGCTGTTTCCATCAATGCTTCTTGTTGTGCTTTTGCACTTGCATCAGTTGATAAAATTGCGTTACCGCCTAAAGCGACAACAACTTTTCGATTTGCCATATTATTCGCCCTTTCTTCAGACAATGTTAATCAATGACAAAACGAGGCAGCAAGTACTTGCGTCCTCTGCCTCGTTTTGTACATGAGATGAATGTGGTTTATTAAACGCGAGGGATAAACAAGTTGCCTAATGTTGCAGCCATAATTGCTTTAATTGAGTGCATACGGTTTTCAGCTTGTTCAAATTGACGTGCATATTTGCTGCGGAAGACTTCATCAGTTACTTCCATTTCAGTAATACCGAAGCGTTCTTTCATTTGTTCACCATACACAGTGTTTGTGTCATGGAATGCTGGTAAGCAATGCAAGAAGATCAAGCGATCTGTGTTATGTGTTTTTTCAACCATTTCCATGTTGATTTGGTAAGGTTTCAACAATTTGATACGTTCTTCAAATTTGTCTTCTTCACCCATTGATACCCATACGTCTGAATAAAGTACGTCAACGCCGTCAACACCTTTATCAACATCGTCAGTAATCATTAGTTTTGCACCTGATTTAGCTGCAAAGCCTTCTGCTAATTTCACGATTTCTTCTTCTGGTTGTAGTTCTTTTGGTGCAACGATACGCATATTTGTTCCTAAAATAGCACCAGTTACTAATAATGAGTTTGCCATGTTGTTACGGCCATCACCACAGTAAGCAACAGTGATTCCTTCAACTTTTCCGAAGTTTTCTTGGATGGTTAAGAAATCGGCGATCATTTGTGTTGGATGCCATTCGTCAGTTAAACCATTCCAAACTGGAACACCTGAGAATTCAGCAAGTTCTTCAACCATTTTTTGGCTGAAGCCACGGAATTCAATACCGTCAAACATACTACCCAAGACTTTAGCTGTATCTTCTGTTGATTCTTTTTTACCTAATTGGATATCATTTGCACCTAAGTATTCTGGATGAGCGCCTAAGTCAACAGCTGCAGTTGTAAAAGCTGCACGTGTACGTGTAGAAGTTTTTTCAAATAATAAGGCAATGTTTTTGCCTTCTAAATAATGATGTGGAATTCCACGTTTTTTCAAATCTTTTAAATGTTGAGAGAAATCAATTAAATATTGTAACTCTTCTTTAGTAAAATCTTTTTCTGCTAATAAGCTTCTTCCTTGAAATACTGATTCTTTCATAATAAAACATTCTCCTTTAGTTTGTTTTTATAATTTAAGACGGAATTTCATTGATTTAAGAGGAAATTCCAGCGACAGCTGACAGTAGAGTAGGACCGTCGCTGGAATACTCAAACTTATTTCAAATCTTCACGTACAAGCGGTTGGCTCATGCAACGTGGACCACCACGGCCACGAGACAGTTCACTTGAATTGATTTCCAACACTTTGATGCCGTAGCTTCTTAGTAATTCATTTGATACATAGTTACGGTTATAAGTGACAACCACACCTGGTGCAATAGCTAAAGTATTTGAGCCATCATTCCATTGTTCACGTGGAGCAACGATTGCATCGCCATTACCAGTTGGGATCAAGACTAGATCATCTAATCCTAAAGCATCTTTCAATGTTGCATGTAGATCATCAGAATGAGTGATCTTGATGTCATCACCATCTGGAACGATTGTAAAGACATCGATTTTTCCGTTTTTACTTTGAATAGCTGGATGAATTGTGAATTTATCATAGTCAACCATGGTAAACACTGTATCCAAATGCATCATGGCACGATTATTCGGAATCTTGATTGCTAGCACTTTTTCAAATCCTGAATTTTTAGCAAATAAGCGACGTGCCATTGTTTCCAAAGCTTTCGCGTTGGTTCTTTGTGAAATCCCTACTGCGACAACTTTGTCACTTAAGACTAATTCATCTCCGCCTTCAATGTGTTCAGTAGTATCACGATCTAACCAAACTTCAACACCTTTATTTGCAAAGCGTGGGTGATGGTTCAAAATATATTCCGTGAACATTGACTCACGACGACGTGCTTCAAAAGTCATACGGTTTACAGTCATCCCATTTCCGATTGATGCGGATGGATCTCTTGTAAAGTATAGGTTTGGCATTGGATCCATGTAGAATGGATATTCATCGTCTGCTGACAAGTCGTACAAACTGTTTGAACGAACTTCGATGTCTTTCGTACGAACACCTGCCATAATTTTATCTACCATTTCTTGTGTTTCCATTGATAGAAGGAACTCATGAAGACCATCTCTCACAGCATTTGATGCAATGTGCGATTCGTCTAACATTTTGTTTAGGAATTGCTCTTTCACATTGCCTGCATCAATTGCTTCTGCAGCGAGTTTTTCTAAATAAAGTGTTTCAACGCCTTCATTTTGTAACGTCTTAGCAAATAAGTCATGTTCCTCTTGAGCAATCGGAAGATACGGAATGTCATCAAATAATAGACGGTCCATAATATCTGGTGTCAAGTTTTCAACTTCCTGTCCAGGCCGTTTTAATAAAACGGTTTTTAACTTCCCTATTTCAGAGAAAACGTGAATTGGTTTATCCATGTTGTGTTGCCTCCTTCGTTTTGATTACATGTATAGAATACCGTCATTTTGTAACCCTTTTCATAATTTCTTTGCATTCAAAACGAGAGATTCTTCACGTTAATATTCCGTTATTAAATAATTAAACGTTTTTCTTCATTTTATTAAGTTTTATTCATTCTTTACAGACAAAAACACTCGAAAAAAAATATTTATTCATGAAAAAAATATTTCTGAATATAAAAAAATTATTGAATTAATAGCGTTGTTAGCGTTTACTTATGTATTAATTGCATTTTTTATGCAATATATTATAAACAAATCGCCTAATATTCATTTAAGCTGATTATTAATGAATATTTTTTCTTTAATAACAAAAAATTTTTTTACTCTACCAAAACTGCTTATAATTATCGTTATTTCTTTATCTTTACAAATCAAGTGAAAAACGGGACAATAGTAGTAGTGAAGAAATAAGGAGAGAGGTTTGACATGCGAATAACTAAAATTGATTACCATTTTTCCAAGTTAAGATACCAACCAGACTTCATGCATTTTACTGACGAAGAATTTCAATTGATTAAGGAACATACCGTCCTTCGTTCCTACAAAAAGGGCCAAATCCTTTTTGATGAAGGCGACGAGCGTCAACGCTTTTATATTTTAACGAAAGGACTCGTTCGTCTTGAACGCTATGATGAAAGTGCCACTTATTACTATTATGACTATGTAAATGCAAACACATTATTTCCTATGGCGGGAATTTTTGAAGCACAAGCTTACGCTTACACCGCACAAGCAATGACGGATATTGATACATTTTACTTACCTGTTAGCTTTTATGAAAAACTTGCGCGAAATAATTCTGAACAATTGATTGCACTTATCCATAAAATTTCAAAAGTTGTCGAGATGCACGAATTACGAATTCAAATTGGATTAACTTCCAGCGCCTTTGATCGAGTGAAGCAAAATTTATTTATTTTAAAAGAAGAACTTGGTGTTCCAACAGAAGATGGACACATTTGTATCCCCTACCCAATCACTTTAAAAGAGTTAGCTGTTAATAGCGGAACTACCAGAGAAACTGCTGGACAAGTCATCAAACAATTACGTGACAGCGGGTTACTTGATTATCGAAAAAAACAATTTACCTTTTGCAAAACAGCTGTAACTCCTGCATTGCGAGATGCTAATGAGTAAAAGAAAAAAGGAGATGCGACAAAATGTCGCATCTCCTTTTTTCTAATAAGCGGTATTTTCAAAGAAACTTCTTCAGTAATAAGTCCTCTTTTCACAAAAATATGGAAAGCTGTTCTTAGAAAAGATTCCTTATTACTTAAAGCTAAACGTTTTGCGCCATAGGCTTATCCTCTGTGTTCAAGAAATAACTTCTTCAAAATAAGTCTAACTTACTCAAAAATTCGAGAAACAATTTCTGGGAATTTATCCTTATTTGCTCGAGCTGGGCATTTCCTCTACAATCTCTTCTTTACCTAGCAAGCCGTTTTTACAAAACCAAGCTAGGATTTGCATTCAATTGCAAATCAGCAGCGGTTCCCTTTTGCCGTTCAACATGGGCTGCTGCCCCAATCATCGCTGCATTATCCCCACATAAACGCAGTGGTGGGATAATCAATTCAACTTCTGGCAATTCTTTCGCTAAAGCTGTCGCTAATCCTTCACGAAGCCCTTGATTAGCAGCAACGCCCCCAGCAACAACTAATTGTTTCACTGGAAATTCTTTACATGCTCGTAATGTTTTGGTCACTAGCACTTCAACAACACTTGCTTGAAAGCTAGCCGCTAAGTCATTTTTATCTAGCTCTTCCCCACGCTGTTCTGCATTATGAACTAAGTTGATGAACGCACTTTTCAATCCACTAAAACTAAAATCATAGTTTGCTTCATGGATCATCGCCCTTGGAAAATGATAATTATCTTTTCCATGATGCGCTAATTCATCAATTTCTTTTCCACTTGGATAACTTAACCCGAGGACGCGTCCAACTTTATCATACGCTTCACCAGCTGCATCATCCCGTGTTTCCCCAATAATTTCATAAGAACCATCTTCTTGCATATAAACCAGTTCCGTATGCCCACCACTAACTAGCAAGGCGATTAGCGGAAATTCAAATGGTTTAACAAAGCGTGCAGCATAGATATGACCTGCCATGTGATTAACGGGGACCAAAGGTAAGTTATTTGCCCATGCAAATGCTTTAGCAGCAGAAATACCAATTAATAAAGAACCAACTAATCCTGGTCCGTAAGTAACTGCGACCGCTGAAAGTTCAGCTACTGTTACCTCCGCTTCAGCCAAAGCTTCATCTATACAAAGTGTGATTTGTTCTACGTGGTGTCTACTAGCAACTTCTGGTACAACGCCACCAAATCGTTTATGACTATTTATTTGTGATGCGACAATATTCGACAAGATTTTCGTGCCATTTTCTACAACAGCAACACTTGTTTCGTCACAACTTGATTCAATCGCAAGAATCAATTCTCTATTCATTTCATCGTCTCCGTCTTTAACTTGGTACTCATAATAAAGGCATCTTCTACCGGTTGTTGGTAATAAGATTTACGAATACCCAATACTCGAAATTTTTCTGATTCATACAGACATTTTGCCCGTTCATTTGATTTACGAACTTCTAGAAAAACTTGAAACACATCATTTGCTTTTTCTTGCTGAATTAATGCTTTCAGTAATTGTCGTGCATGACCTTTTCCTTGTGAGGTTAAATTTACTGCAATATTGGTAATTTCAACTTCATCAACCACACGGCTAAAACCTAAGAAGCCAACGATTTCGTTTGCTTCAATCGCTATCAAATAATCTGTATGAGGTTGCTGTAAATCTGTTAAAAATTGTGTTTTTGTCCATGGTGAACCGTGTGTATATGCCTGATTACTAATCAACCAGAGTTTTTCTGCCAAGTCATTGTAATCAAATGCTGTTTTTTGATAAATCAACATTCTTCACTCTTTTTCTAAAATTTTTACCATATCTAAGGCATCTTCATTGTTTTCAGTATAATACCCTTTTTTGATGGTTCTTGATTGAAAGCCCAGCTTTCGGTACAACTTTTGCGCATCACGATTGCCTACGCGAACTTCTAACGAAAGAGTCTCACAGCGATTCATTATAGCAAACTTTTCTATTTCGTCAATTAAGAACGAGCCAATGCTTTTTCGCTGATAGCGAGACATCAAGGCGATATTTGTAATATGACAATCTGTTCCAATGATTCGTGAACCGATAAATCCCACTAATTCCTCATTAATAAAGACGCCCAGATACAAATGAACCAAAGGAGAACGAAATTCAGATAAAAATGCACTCCGCGTCCAAGGTAGTTCACCAAGGTAAACTTCTCGCTCGACTGTCAACAAATCTTTGATGTCTGCTGTCGTCAATTGGCGTATTTGATAGGTATCTTGATTTACTTCTAGCTCTTTAGCAGGATAAAAAGACGATTCTCGGAACAAATGTTTCGTTAATTGCTTAAATTTTTTCAACATAGCTTTCGGCTCCAGGCGTATGAGTTTCTAGCCATTTTTCTTCAGCTTCTACCTTTTTCAAATACCGTGGTAAGAATGCTTGAACATCAGAGACAGGGACAGCTTGTTCTCCTAAATTTGCCAGCACAGTTCCATTTGGGATATCCCATTGAGGAATCAAATTGATTGTTACTTCTGGTAAAGCTTCGTTTAATTCTGTTTCAAATTTTTGGCAATCACTACCAACAAAATAAATTGATTGTTCAAGTGTTTTTAATTCTGTGAGTAGATCGACTAATGAGGAATGCTTGTCTTCAATCAATGTTTCTAGCTGATTTTCTTTCCATTGATAGGCGCCCGCATAAACATTTTTACGTCTCGCATCAAAGAGTGGCACAATCACACCTTCCACATTCACACAGTTAGCTGCGACTGTTTTCAAACTAGAGATACCTACCAATTCTTTCTTTAGTGTATAGGCTAAAGTTTTCGCAGTCGTCACGCCTATTCTTAGACCAGTATATGAACCTGGTCCGTCAGAAACTGCGATACGATCAATCGCTGATGGCTCCAATTGTAGATCTGCAAATAATTGATCAATTGCTGGCATCAACGTAATGCTATGGTTTCGTTTGATGTTCGTTTGAATTTGTCCAAGAACTACATCGTTCTCCACGACACCTATAGCCAAAGTTTGGTTTGCTGTATCAATTCCTAATGTAATCATGTTTTGATTCCTTTCCATTAACTATCGTTTCTTATTGTAGCACATTTTTAGCGGAAACCTAATCTGAGATAACAACAAAAAAACTAGCGCAGCCTCATAAGAACCACAAGCAATGTCGTCTGATACAAGCATTGCTTGATAAGTAGGTTCTTACAAAAATTCCGCTAGTTTTGATCGGTATCATTTCACTTGATTGTTACGCTGATTCTCGCACAATCAAGTCTGTACCAACAACGATTTTTCTTGGAACGGGAGCTTCTGTCTGGATCAATTGTAAAATCGTTTCAACAGCAATCTCCCCTAACCATTCAGTGTAAACTTTTATCGTTGATAATGCAGGTGTCACATATTTAGCTACGCTGCTGTCATTAAATCCGATAACTGCAATATCCTTAGGCACACGATAGCCACTCTCTTGAATCGCTTTTAATGCACCAATTGCTAATGCATCGTTTGCTGCAAATAGAGCATCTGGCTTTTCACTTGTTTCGGCTAAAAATTGTTTGATTGCTGAGTAACCTGCCTCAACCGAAAAATCAGCTTCGATTATGGCAAAGGGTTCTTGTTGCTCACTAACCATGATTTGTTCAAAAGCAAGTCTTCTTGGATCATTCAACAATTGCCGATTTTTTTTTGTATATTCTTTCCCCGTTAACATTGCGATTTTTTTAGCATTTAATGACAAAAAGTAATCAACAACTTTTTGGACACTTGAAAAAAAATCGACAGTTAATGAGTCAATGCCAACTGCGGTCCCATCAGAATCAACTAAAAGTAATTTTGGTTGAGATTTTTCTAACTCTGCCAGTTGTTGCAAGTCGAATTTTCCGACAGCAATCGTTCCGTCAACTTCACGTTCGCTAATGGAATCCCAAGTTTCCTTTAGCAAATCAACATTCAACTCTTCCGCTTTCTTCTCAATCCCAAGACGAATGGCTAAATAATATAAATCTTCGAGCTCTTCACTTTCATTATGCCATTGAATCAATCGCAAAGTTGCTTGATTAGCTGGAAGGTTTTTTTTATGTTTCGTATAGTTTAACTGTTCGGCTGCCTCGAAAACTTTCTGTTTAGTTGCTAAGCCTACGGAAAGTTCCGAATCATAATTCAATACTCTTGAAACAGTCGCAGGAGAAACACCTGCTAGCTGCGCGATATCTTTAATTGTTGCCATGATGTTTCCTCCTTCCTCACTGGATCAATTATAAATAATCAGTAAAGCGAGCAAATGCCGCTTGTCCTTCTTCTGTCCGCTTAAACACACCTGCATCTTCTAACACACGTAAGAACACTTGACCAACAGCTTCCTGCACAATTTCAGTTACGTGATCTGCTGTGATTGTGTGAGCTGCCCGCAACTCGTCTGCCCATTCACGATGATAATCAGCTAAGTGGTTTTCTTCGTTTAACAAATATTTTTCCACTTCTTCAAGTTCCATTTTTAATCGTGGAGGTAACACGGCTAACCCCATCACTTCAATCAAGCCAATGTTTTCTTTTTTGATGTGCTGAACGTCTTTATGTGGGTGGAAAATCCCATCTGGATGTTCTTCAGATACATTATTGTCGCGCAACACTAAATCTAGTTCAAAGTAGTCATCTTTCCGACGCGCAATCGGAGTAATCGTGTGATGCGCTGTCCCATCGGCAGAATGCGCCAAAACTTCGACAGATGCATCCGAGTAACCTTGCCATTTTTCTAAAATGGTTGTTGCCGCATCTACAAGGAGTTCTTTGTCTGGTGATTGAAGGCGAATCACTGACATTGGCCACTTCACAATTCCTGCAATGACTTGTGGGTAATCAGTTAATTTGATTAAGCGTTCCATTGGTGCTTTCGCCATTGGAAATTCATGACGTCCAGCTTGGTAATGATCGTGAGATAAAATAGAACCACCTACAATTGGTAAATCGGCATTCGATCCCACAAAATAATGAGGCAATACCTCCGTAATTCGTAACAAACGGCGAAAAGTATCTTGATTGATTTGCATCGGACGATGAATTTCTGACAAAATAATTGAATGCTCATTGTAATACGCATAAGGTGAATATTGGAATCCCCAGCTTTCGCCATCTAGGTTCATTCGAATAATCCGATGATTTGTTCTCGCAGGGTAATTTAAACGTCCTCGATACCCTTCATTCTCCATACAAAGCAAACATTTTGGATAGTCTACTTTCACTGCTTCTCGTTCCGCAGCAATTTGCTTTGGATCTTTTTCGGGTTTCGATAAGTTGATTGTAATTTCAAGGTCTCCGTAAGCAGTTTGTACTGGAAACTGGATATTTTTAGCAATTGAACGCGTTTTGATGTAATCGTTTTGCTGACTCAACTGGAAGAAATATTCTGTTGCTTCTTCTGGCGAGTTGGCATAGTGTTGTGCAAAAAAAGCATTAACAACAGACGGCGGCGGAGTCAAAAAATCCATTAGTTGTGCTTCAAACATTTCTTGTTCTGCAGCCAAATCTGAAATGACTTGATTGTCTTTCGCTACTTGGACTAATTCTGCCAGCAAATCCACTGCAGGTACTGTTACTGGACGTGGTGTGACTTCTCCCGTCAACGCTTCTTCACCTATCAAACTTAATAATCGATTTTGAAGATAAATTCGATCCATTTCCATGAAGCCACCGGAGCTAATCGAAAGCGTTGCAAAGTCACAAATTGTTTGACTGATAGACATTGTCAATTCTCCTATTCTTCATAGCCATGTGGATGACTTACATGCCAATCCCAAGCTGTTTTAATAATTGCTTTAACATCTGTATATGCTGGTTCCCAACCTAAGATCTCTTTTGCCTTTTGACTTGAAGCAACTAATGTACTTGGATCACCCGCACGACGAGGTGCAATTTTTGCTGGAATTTTTTTTCCAGTAACTTCGCGAGCTGCTTCAAGCATTTCTTTGACCGAATAACCATTGTTACTTCCCAAATTAAAGAAATTACTTTCATTTCCAGCTTTTAAATATTCTAAAGCTTTGATATGTGCAGCAATCAGGTCTTCTACTTGAACGTAATCACGAACGCAAGTCCCATCTGGTGTATCATAATCGTCACCATAAACTGCTAATTCTTCTCTTTGTCCTAATGCCACTTGTAAGATAATCGGTACTAAATGAGTCTCAGGTGTATGGTCTTCACCAATGCTTGCATCAGCCTTTGCACCTGCTACATTGAAATAGCGAAGAGCCACGTAACGCATTCCATACGCATTGTCACACCACTTCATCATTTTTTCCATCATCAATTTACTTTCCCCATAAGGATTTTTGGGATTAGTTGGTGTTTCTTCTGTAATTGGTGACATTTTGGGTTCACCGTATGTTGCTGCTGTTGATGAGAAAACAATTTGTTTTACATCAAATTCATGCATTACTTCAAGTAGGATTTGCATACCATAAACATTATTGTTGAAGTACATTAAAGGTTTTTCAACTGACTCACCTACTAAAGAACTTGCAGCAAAATGAATGACTCCTTCGATCGCTTCTTTTTCAAATACCGTTTGTAAAAATGCTTTATCTCGAATATCTCCTTCATAAAAACGTGCATCTGGGTGAACGGCTTGACGATGCCCTGTTAATAGATTATCAACAACCGCAACATCATACCCTTTTTGGATTAATTGATCGACTGCATGTGAGCCGATGTACCCCGCACCACCTAAAACTAAAATTGACATATTTAAACACTCCTTTATTGATAACTAACGCTCTTTTATCATCCATCCTTCATTGTACCAAAAGAACACGGAAGTTTCGAAACAGTTTTTAGTAATCACCAGCTTTTCCTATGATTTTATTTAGTAAATTTATAATAAAACATTTAGTAATTTTTTTCAATTGTTTTTGTAAAGGTTCCCAAACAAACGTCTAACTAGCCTTTTTTCTGTTTTTGTTTCATAATAGAGGTATCAAACAATTAAGAGGTGTTTTTAATGAAAAAATTTGTATCTGGATTATTAGTCGGAAGCTTAGCAACTGTTGCTGCTGTAGCAGGTGTTGTCGCTTCAGTTAAAAAAACTGTAATTGATCCAATCGATGAAAAAGAATCAATGATTGAAGAAAATCGTAAAAAAGCGATGCGTAAACGCGTTGCACGTTAATTAGTTATTTAAAAAAGGACAGCTAAGATGTCCAAGTCGCTTACGACTTGTTCATCTTAGCTGTCTTTTTTGTTTGTTTTCTCTTGCTTGGTTAACAAATGGCGAGCAATTGAATCTGCTTGCCTTAAATTCCAAGCATCTGTGTATGGACGTGCCACAGCAGCCGTCAACCAATCGACACCTTCTACTGGAATCCCATAACAATAAAAATTGGGAATCACTTTTCCATTTGCCCCTATAACTTGATTTGCATGGTTTACATCAATCGCACCTGAAAAATAATGTTCGTCAATTTCTGTTTTTTGATAAGAACGAATCAAACCATTTTTATTCAGACTTTGAATGACTGGATTTTTTGAATAAAACACACTATTAATCGGCAAATGAGCTTCAATCAAATAGCGACTATTGAGTTGCTTATTTTCTGTTTCAATCCAAAATCTTCCTCTGGCTCGTTTGATTTCAAACGGCGGTTTTGTAATATGGAAAATATCGGCATCTATCAGCGCAGCAAGCTCTTTGCTTCTTCTCAAAGGTGGACCAATGGTTAAAAAAGCATTCAGCGGTGTGAACCAAGACCACAATTGCTCACGATATTCTTCAACTGAAAAAATATCCCATGCGATTGCTTCACGAATTGGTTCACGCCAGTCTTTGATTGCATCTAAAGTTGAACTAAATGCACCTGTGTCATTTCCTTTTTCCGCCTCATTGATTTGCCATGCCAAAAAGGAACGAACCCCCTTTTCAAAATCATTAGGAAAAGCGGAAAGAGGATGTTCCAAGCTGTCCCATGACCAAATAAATGGTTCTAATTGCGGATAATTTGCCAAACATTCTTCTGTTGACTCTAGCAAAAACACTTGCTCAAATTCAACAGGATTGATTGCTAATTGTTGTTCCTCAATCGTTTTTTGATAATAAAATAATTCTACTTCTTTTTTGAACAAGTCAAAAAATCTTTTACCAGTCAATTCTCCTTTTCTCTGCCATTTTTTTAGATTTTCTGTTGTTAATAACTTGAGTCGAGCCATCGCGCCACCCTGTTTTTGGTTCTTGCCACGGGGATAATAGGGAACCCCACGACGTGACCCCGCGTAAATAACTGGCTCGTTTCCAGAAGGGTGATAAATAAACTGATTTTCTTTTTCTTCAAAACGTCCACCACGTCCAACTGTCAATAACCCAATATAGTCAAAAAATGCTAACCCTAATCCACGTAAAAGAATCGGTTCATTAGCAGGTATATCAGCAACTAAAACGTCTGCTGGATTACTTGGCGGTTGATAAAACAAATCATGTTGCTTCGCATAATCAGCAAGATCAATTTCTTCATTCATCAACTCATTTTCCCAATGGCCACTTGCCAACACCAATTGATCCACAAAAAACGTTGTATCATCTGTCGCTAAGTAAAAACCAGACTCCACTCGTGAAACACTATCAACAAGTGCGGGAACGAAAGTAATCACATTGGGATATTCCTTTTTGAGTTCCGTGAAAAACCATTGCTGATACAAACCATAAAGGCAACGTGTTGCATGTTCATCTTTTCCTAACTGCTCCATTTCTGCGAGAAAAAAAGATTGCTTGTTCAATGATTGTTCCTCAACGAAAGAGGGGCCCTCTTTTTTTGCCCATTGATAAAGATTAGGGCCTGCAGAAACAACACCATCAGTCGAAAGCGTTGCATCTGTAAACAATGTTACCTGTTGTGAAACCGAGTTCATTAATAGGTCTGTCGATTGATCCACTCGCCAAACTCTTCCACCGGGACCAACTACATCAAATAAGTAAATTTGAAGTGATTGATTCGTTTGATTGTTGCGCAAAATTCTTTCTAACATGCTCAAGCCACGTGGACCTGCTCCGATAATGCCAATCTGCATCTTACACCTTCTCTTTATTTTAAACAGCTAGTTGTTGATCCAATCGTTTTTTCAACACTACTGCCTGATTTTCTGTTTCATCTTTTGCACCGTAGACAAGTGTCACTTGTTTTTCTTTTTGACAAATGGCCAGTAATTCTTGAAAAGCTTGGTGAGGAACTTCTTCATCTAACAATTCTTTTTGATAACGTTCAGAGAACTCAGGAAATTTTTCTGGGGTATGATTGTACCACTTTCTCAGCTCTGTGCTTGGCGCAACCTCTTTCAGCCATAAATCAAGTTTTGCTTCTGCTTTAGAAACACCTCTTGGCCAAATACGATCAACCAGAACCCGAAAACCATCTGTTTCTTCTGCTTTTTGATAAGCTCGCTTCAATTGAATCATGTTCTTTGCTCCTTTCCTTTCACTCTTTATTTTAGCGAAAAACACGCTAGAGTACAAAAATAAAAAAGGATCGAGTAACCAGCTTTCTGCTAGTTTCTCGATCCTTTAAGAAATAGTCAATTAAACTTTTTTACTTTTGATTTTACCAGACCAGCCATCATAGCCACCTTTTAAAATATAAAGTTCTTTAAAGCCTTCTTTACGTAATTTGTTAGCTGTTCGAATGCTCAAGCTTTTTCTTTGATCGTAAATATAGACAGGTTGGTCTTTACGAATTGAGCCTAAAGAGTTTTTTAATACTGTATAAGGAATATTTCGTGCACCTAAAATATGGCCAGCATCAAAAACATCCTTTTCTCTGACATCAATGATTTGCGCTTTACGCATTCCTTCACGAAACTCTTCTTCTTCTAACATTTTTGCTGAACGTTTTGCCATGATACGTAAGTATGCTTCCCAAAATACAATCGCCAGAATAATTGCGATCAAAAAAATATTAATCCAAAAAAACATGAGTTGCCTCCATCTTTACGCAAATTTCAAGGCTAATGATGCAGCACCAATGACGCCTGCTTCATTACCAAGCTCTGCTAATTTAATTTTTGTTGATTCTCTTACTTGTGGGAAAGTGAATTCCATAAAGTATTTTTCCACACGACTACGCAAAAATTCGCCTGCTGCAGATACCCCGCCGCCTAAAACGATACTTGAAGGATTCAATGTATTTCCTAGGTTTCCGCATGCTAATCCTAGGTAGAAACAAACACGATCCACAACCATCAATGCAAAGGGATCGCCGCCTTCTGCTAATTCGAAGATGTCTTTACTTGTTACTTCTTCGCCATTATCAAGCATTGCTTTAAGTGTTGAATCACCTGCATATTCTTCCGCCAAGAAACGGCCCAAACGCACCACACCCGTTGCACTTGAAACAGTTTCTAAACAGCCACGTTTTCCACATGTACATTCAAAACCATTTGGATCAACTGTGATATGGCCAATTTCGCCACCGGCGCCAGCAGCACCATGTACAAGATTGCCAGCAGCAACGATTCCGCCACCAACACCAGTTCCCAATGTGACGAAAACAACATCAGGATCATTTTCTCCAGCACCTTTCCAGCGTTCACCTAGAGCAGCAACATTGGCATCATTATCAACTGCAAACTTAATTCCAGTACCTGCTTGGATTTGTTCTCTCACTGGTTGTAGTTCTGTCCAGTTCAAGTTATACGCGCCAATAACGGTTCCAGCTTCACTATCGACACTTCCAGGAGTTCCCATACCAATACCGATAAAGTCTTCCACTTTCATGTTATATAAGTTTAAACGATGATTGATTGATTCAATGATTTCAGGGACAATATGTACACCCTCATCTAAAATATTGGTATCAATACTCCATTTTTGTTGAATTTCACCTTCTGGAGTCATAATTGCAAATTTTGCAGTCGTTCCACCTAAATCAATTCCAATAATTTTCTTGTCCATTACACGTTTCCTTTCTTTCGGCTTTCTTCTATTCGGTGCTCTCTTTTCAGAATGCGCCATGCCGTCATGTACGTATCATGATCAATCAAGCGATTGTCATATAACGTTCTTAATTCAATCGTCATCAACTCTATATCATAAATTCGTGAGCCGACATAGATGATGATGCCAAATTTTTTGAATAGCTGTTGTACGTCATACAAGCTTTCCATGTTAAAGCACTTCCTTCACATTATACAAGTAAACCATACTTTTTTAAACCCACTAACAAACAAATTACTAAAAGAAAAATAAAAATCATTCCAGAAATAATTCGTTGATGAATCGAAAAGTTTCCTCTTTGTTCGGGCAAACCCAAGATATTTCCTAACAGTAGTCCGCCGAGAACTCCGCCAACATGCCCCCAGATATCAACCGATGTATCAAATCCACCAAAGACTAAGCTTAAAACGATAAATAACGAGAACTGTCTCACCATCTGTGTAATCGCAGGGTTATTTCGAAAATGGAATCCTAAAATCACAAAAGCACCAAACATCCCAAATAAGGACGTGCTCGCTCCTGCAGATAACACGCCTACTTGGTTCAACGCAAAACTAGCTAAATTACCAGCTACGCCACTCAATAAATAAATGAGGAAGAAACGCCAATGTCCGTAAATCGTTTCGATTTGCGAACCCATAAAGTAAAGTGTTACAGAGTTAACTGCAAAGTGCATCAGACCAAAATGAATAAAGATGGGAGTAATCAAGCGCCACCACTCATGATAGTATGCAAAGAAAGGACCATACATTCCGCCAAATGATTCTATTTTTAACTCTGGAAACAGGTACATCAATACAAATACAAATGTTTGAATCCCTAAAAAAATATAGGTCCAGATTGGTTTTTTCAACCAAAATTGAATTTTTCGTTTTTGTTGATAATCCATGAAAACCTCCTATTAGTAATAAAATTAATCAATATACAATTGTTGAATTTTTTGATCAAATGATTCTGGCAACCACGCATCATTCAACTGTTCAGTAAAGACTAAGCTCGCTGTTTGGTTTGGATATTGCTGTAAATAGCGATCATAATAACCACCACCAAAACCGATTCGATAACCCGATTTCGTAAAGACCAAGCCAGGCACAATTAATAAATCGATTTGTTCAGGTAAAAAAAGGCGTGAATTTGTTGGCTCTAAGACACCAAAACTAGACCGTTCTAGCATCGTTTCATCTGTCAATTCATAAAAAGCCATTTGACGCTTTGGCAATGTTTTCGGAATCACGATTTGTTTATGCAGTTGCTTTGCATAGTGGATAACAGGTTCTGTTGCTACCTCGAATTCATTTGCTAAAGTTATCCCAATCGTTTGTGCGTTTTGAAATGCTGAACTCGAAAATAGTTTTTGATGGATCCGTCGTTCTTTTTCTACTTTTTCATTTGAAGCTAGTTCTTTTAATGTTTGAACGCCTGCTTGACGTAATTGTGCTTTCGTTTGATTCACTCATCCAACCTACCTTCCTTGATAGCATGGTATCGAAAAATGAATAAAATAGCAATGCTGTTGCGAGGAAATAACGTTCATTTTCAAAAAGAAAAAGAGTTCAAGATGAATGCTTGAACTCTTCGTTTTAGATTTTTTGAAGGGAAAGGGTTGATATTTTTGGTTGTTGTTCATTTTTTCTGAAGCCCAACCTTTTGTGCCACAACCTTATTTACGGTGTTCCCCAAGCAACTCCTCACTATAGCTTGGAGCCACAACCTTTAAACTTGCTTTTGAAACAATAAATAAAGAAAATACGGCGCACCGATTAACGCAATCAAAATTCCTGTCGGGATTTCACCACTTGGAAGGATGACACGCGCAATAATATCAGCTACGTTCACCAATAACGCCCCAAGCAAACCACTTAGTACAAATGTCCAATGATTCTCTTTTTTAACAATTGTTTTTGCAACATGTGGTGCTAACAAACCGACAAAGGATAAACTACCTGCGACAGCAACACTAGCACAAGCTAATCCCACTGCCAGAATTAATAGCGCGCGTTGACTTCTTCGGACGTGTAAGCCTAAACTCTGTGCACGTTCTTGTCCAAAAGAAAGCAGCCCAATCTGTTGACTATAATAAAAAGCAAGTGGCAAAAGAAAAACGGCCCATGGAAGCAATGCCCAAACATAAGGCCAACTAGCACCCCAAATAGATCCTGCCAACCAAGCATTTACAAAACCGTAATTTTCTTTTGAGATTTTGATCGTCACTAGCAAAGTCATCGCCGATAACCCAGCGTTTACAGCGATTCCCGAAAGTAAAATTCGGTTCATTTTCAACATACCACTTTTAGTATAGGAAGTAAGATACACACAAATAGCAGCCAACAAGCCACCTAGACAAGCCGCAAAAGGTAATAGAAAAGTTGCTGCAGCTTGCGAAAAGAAACCTAAATAAAGCATGACGAAAAAGCCAGCTCCTGCATTGATTCCTAAAATGCTAGCATCTGCCAACTCATTTCTAGTAACTCCTTGCAGTAAGTACCCCGAAACACCCAAACACATTCCCGCCAAAAGACTAACTGCCAACCGTGGAAAACGAAATTCTTGTACGATTAGCTGTGTAATTGGCGACGCAGTTCCAGTAATCCCATCAATCACTTGTTGAATAGATAATAGTGGTGTCCCAATCATCAAGCTAAGTAAAACACTAATGAACAAGCAGAACAGCAAGAAGGTAATCAGCCATCGTAATTTTTTCATCCCTCTTCCCTCCTAACTTGAACAAGCAAGAATGGCACACCGATTAAAGCAATAATCAAGCCAAAAGGTGTTTCAAATGGTGGATTGATCATTCGTGCCACCAAATCTGCTACCATTACTAAGCATCCTCCCGCTAAAAAAGAACCAGGTAGAACGTAACGATAATCTGAACCTACTACCCCACGAATCAATGGTGGTACTAATAAACCAATAAATGAAACGGGTCCCACAAGTGCCACCGCAATTGCAGATAAAATCGCCACCATTCCAAAAGAAATAAGACGCGTTCTTCGTGGGTTTCCACCAAGCGCTACAGCATGCGATTCACTTAAATTAACCAAGGAGATTGATTTACCTAGCAAACAAGCGCAAATTGAAGCAATTAAGTAAACAGGTAACAAAACTGTCAATTGTCGCCAAGTGATATTCGCCGCTCCTCCAACAAACCAAAAAGCTAAGTCTTGTTGCAAATTAAATAATTGTGTTAGCGCTTGACTAATTGCAGTAAAAAATGAGCTAATCGCCACCCCAGCTAAAATTAGCTGAACTGGATTGATTCCCATTTTGGAAAATTTGAGAAAGCCAAACACCAAAATCGTCACTGCTAATGCCCCAACCAGAGAAATCAAAAACGTTTGAAAAGATGAAACAGCTGGTAAGAAAGCAAAACTAATTGCCATAGCTAAAGACGCACCTGCATTGATTCCCAACAACCCAGAATCTGCCAATGGATTACGTGTCACACCTTGCATCAATGCCCCACTTAAAGCAAAACTGCTGCCAACAACAAACGCACCTAACACTCGAGGTAATCGAATCGTTCGTAAAATTTGTTGTGCTTGATTCGCTGAATCAAATTGAACAACAGATAACCATAAGTCTTTCAACGTTACCTCTGCTGCACCATTTGCGACAGCTAGTAAAAAAAGTATCATACTTACTACTATAAGCAGCCAAATAAAACGACTCTTCTTTCTACTCGTCATTGATTTACCTCCTGTCGTGAAAGTAAATCGTAAGTTAGAAAGACTGGCTTGTCAGAATCAGGCAAATGAACGATTTGTGCATCAATTTCAAAAATTTCTCGCATCCATTCTTTTGTAATTACTTCTTTTGGTGAACCTTCAACCAATAATTGACCAGCTTTCAATCCTAATAAATAATCTGAAAAACGAGATGCATGATTGATATCATGAATGGACATCAAAATCGTCGTTTGTTTTACGCGATTGATTTCTTCTAATAAATGTAGAATTTCTAATTGATGTGCGGGATCTAAAAAAGTAATTGGTTCATCTAAAATCAAAATGTCTGTTTCTTGCGCCAATGCCATGGCAATCCACACACGTTGCGCTTGTCCACCTGACAGAGTAGCAATCTCTCGTGTTTTTAAAGTATCTAAGCTAGTTGCTTCTAGCGCCCATTGAATCGCTTCTTGGTCTTCTACAGTCAAACCACTAAATGGCTTTTGATAAGGATATCTACCATAAGAAACAATTTCTTCCACGGTCATTCCCAACGGATGATCACTACTTTGTGCCAGTAAAGCAATTTTTTGTGCCAATTCTTTTGAACTATATGTAGAAATTTCAGAATCATTCACAATAATTTTCCCCTTTTTCACAGGAAGGATTCGTGTGAAGCTTTTTAATAATGTCGATTTTCCGCTCCCATTTGGCCCAATCAAACTAGTAATCTTGCCTTCAGGAATTTTTACTGATAAGGCATCAATAATTTGCTTTTTGGGATACCCTGCTGCAATATCGACTGCTTCGATTTTTGCCATTTCACCCATCCTTTCGTTGAAAATCATTCTCAATTATGACGCTACTTCACAAATTCGTCAAGCACAAGTTTTCTTTAGCTTTCACTAAAAAATTGGTTGACAGTGCTTTAATTATCAGGAATAATAGCATCTGAGAATGATTCTCAATTATTCTAGGAGGAAGAAAATGAAACGAAAAGCAAAGTTTTTCACAATCTCAACGACTCTATTATTAATTGGTTTATTAGGAGCTTGCTCCACAGCAAATAAAACGACAGACACAACAAATTCGACAACTACAGCAAAAAGCAATGGCACGCACACCGTGACAGATACTTTAGACAATAAAGTAACAATTCCCAATCAACCAAAACGGATTATTGGAAGCTACTTGGAAGACTATCTAATTGCACTAGATGAAAAACCTGTTGCGCAATGGACCGTTGGTAGTGGATCAATCCAGGATTATTTACAAGATGATCTGAAAGATATTCCAACGATTTCGTATGACTTACCTTACGAAAAAGTTTTAAGTTTTGAACCTGATTTACTTCTGATATCTTCTTCGGCAACTGTTGAAGGTGGAAAATATGAACAATACAGTAAAATTGCTCCTACTTATGTGGTTACAAATGGTAGCGATGTAACTTGGGAAGAGCAATTAAAAGATGTGGGTAAAGCTTTGGCAAAAGAAGACCAAGCAAAAGAAATCATCAGTGAATACCAAGCTTCTGCCAAAAAAATCAAAACGGAATTAGCCGATAAAATCGCTGGTAAAACAGCAGCTGTTTTATGGGTAACAAATAATTCTGCCTTTATGGTGAGCGAAAATCGCTCAAGTGGTCGTATTGTTTACGGCGATTTAGGTTTTGGTGTCCCTAGCTTAGTTAAAGAGATCTCTAAAGATGCTACTTCAGACTGGTCTGCTGTTTCTTCAGAAAAATTAGCTGAGTTAGATGCCGATTATTTAATTTTGGTCAACAGTGATCAAGGCGCTGCAATGTTTGAAGAACCTGCCTGGAAAAATCTGAAAGCAGTCAAAGAAAATCATTTGCTCGAATTTGGTCCAGAATCTAGTTGGTTGTACAACGGACCAATTGCTAGCCAAGAAATGTTGAACGATCTTGCTGAAAAATTAAACTAAAAAAATTCTGAAACATTAAAGAGAGCGAGACAAAACTAAAATCCAGTCGTTCTTAACATATTTTCAATTAAAAAAGCCTAAAATCAGCGTTTTCAAAACGAATTTTAGGCTTTTTTTCTATTTAAGCTAGTTTTGTCCCAAACTCTTTTATTAATACCTTCGCTTAGTCTTTTCGCACCCATTTTTGGAAACGATGTGGGTAGCGATTTTCTTCATCTAAAATCCCCACGTGTTCTTCGGCTAACGTGAAATCGGAAAAGTCGATTTCACCAATATACGTGTCGCCCTCAAATTCTTCGTCAATCAATGTTCGCCATATAATACCTGTTTCTGGTAATAATTCTCGAAAAATTTGACTACCACCAGAAACATAAATATCTTCTTTTACTTGTTGACTGTAGGCTAACACTTCTTCAATTGAATGCATAACTTCCGCATTTTCTGCAACTTTGAGGTCTGGTCGGGTTGTTAAAACAATAATATGACGATAAGGCAGACTTAATTTTCCCATACCTTCATATGTTTTTCGTCCCATCACTAAAATTCGATCCATTGTATGCTCCCGAAAAAAACGCATATCATTTGGTAATTTCCACGGTAATAAACCATCTTTCCCAATCAAACCGTTACGATCTTGTGCCCACATTGAAATAAACAAATTATCCGCTCCTTTAGCTAACTTTCTCATTCTACCAAGAAGCATACACAATTTTTCGTAAAAAAACTACTCTCACTCTTTTGGAGTCCCCCATTGATCTGGGGTCGTAACAATTTTCATTTGGATTTCTTGCGCGACTAAATAATGATAACTTCCGTCTTTCTCATCAAAAAGAAATCGTACAATTGCATCTTTCTGCTCAAAATGACCAATATTCTCGATTGGGTCTCCATGATAACTACCACTAACATCTGTTGCCACTAATTGGTCCAGTTCATTTTGAAAAGAAACTGCAGGTGCTTCAAGAATATCTGTTCCAAATTTAATCTTGGTGATCCATTCAATTGTAGCTCCATTGAGACTTTTTTTATCCGCCTTCACTACGACATTTTGTGTCAGTTGTGTTGGAATCAATTTTTGATTGAGCAATGTGATTGTTTCGACTAAGTGTTGACTCGATAATTCAAAATGTACCGTTTGAGTTGCTCGTACAAAACCAAATTTTGCTTTTGTTTGACGTAGTTCATACGTTCCAAACGGAAGATTCGTCAGCGTTAACGGTTCATTTAAAGCTAAGGCTAATTGCTGAACCTGACCTGTTTGAGTATTAAATAATTCAAATGAACCTTCTTGGATTGGTTCACCATTGATTTTTTTCAGTTGGATAGTTAGTTGCGTCACTTTTTTTAGTGGCAACTGGCTAATCATCGGATTACTTTGGGGAAGTAACTCTTCGTGTATAGTTGATGAACTTGATTCGATCACCACTGTTTGATTGTCTTTTTCTGCTATGATTTCACTTGTTGTTGAACTCGCTGATCTAGTTGATTCCGTTGTGAGCGAATTAATCATTAATGAACTTGATTCTTGAGACTCTGCTTCTTTAAAATTATCATCATCTGATGTTTTGGCTGTTTCTGGTTCTTTTGCATTTTGCACTGGCACTTCTAACAGCTGACTACCTTGAATCCAAATAGGTGTTTCCTTATCGATAATCTGATAACCAGTTGGGGCTTTTTCCTGGACTAATGTATATTTTCCAATTGGTAGCTTTGTAAGTTCAAACATGCCTTGTTCATTTGTCAAAAGATTCTTTTTCAGAATTTTTCCAGAATCATCCATCAGATGAAAGCGACCACCAGATAATTTCTGTTTCACATCTGCTCGGTTGGTTAGCGTTACCTTCAAGCTACCCAAAATAGGTTGATTTTCCACGTCTAGTTGTTGCGTTAATTGCTCTTCTGTTATGGAAAAAGTCCTGTTTGTTGTCTTTTCATATCCTGTTGGCGTTGTTACTTGACTCACCTGATAAGTTCCAAGAGGAAGCTTTGGCACACTTGCTTTTCCCTTCTCATCTGTCGTAATTGTTTCGACCAAGTTTCCTGTTGTGACATCGTGAATCTCAAATTGGCCACCAGCAAGTGGTTGGTTCGTTTCTTGATCTGTCAACTGTAGATTGAACTGTCCTGTTACGATAGCTGGTTTGGTTACAAAAGAACGAACTTTTATTTTCTGATGATTGACATTCACACCTGTTGATCCACTGAATGCGACTGCATAATTTTCCTGTAGCGGCAAGACTTGTTTCCATGTCAGCCACCCCCGATTGGAATGAAAGCGAATCGTTAGTTCCTTGCTCATCGCATCATAATCAGCAATAAACGAATGAAATTGCCCATCAACATCTGCTGGCGCATCTTGATTGTTCGCTAAATATTGAACAGAGTCTTGAATCATAACTGTTGTAGGATTGGAGACTAAGAACGCACCAAATGGTTGATTTCTTCCTAAGATCCGTTCAACGTTTTCAGGTGGTTCCTCGTATTCTTCACTACGGTTCCAAAACGTGTCTAATTTAAATGCTTGAACGCCTGCCAATCCTAAAACACCGATACCATTCCCTGGTTTTCCGATGGCTGATGGCACATCCGTATGAAGCGCAAGCGCAACCCCATCTCCTCCACCTTCTATATCTGTTTTATCACCTAAATTTACTTCGGCTTCTAAATGAAAAGAGGTGGTAGCTGGTAATTTTTTGTTCAACGAAACATTTCCAGCTTGTAATCGCCTATTAGGTGTTAACGAAATAATTTCAGTTATTGGATCATAAGAAGCTGATCCTTGTAATGAAAAATAATCCTGCAAGTTTTCTGATTCTATGGCCAAGGGTTCATCATAAAGGTTTTCAGCTGCGAAAGCCGTGCAGCCAAAAACAGTTGAAGCAACCAAACTGGTCAAGAAAACAAGTTTTTTCATTCTTATCATTTTGCTTCACCCCCTATCGTAAATGCCAATTTTCTTGAATCTATTTGGTATTCTTTTGGTGCGTTTGTTTCTACAAAATAATACTCACCTTTCGTTAAGCCGTCGACAGCTAGTTGTCCATATTGATTCGTTTCAAGCTTTTTTCGTAACACTTTTTCATCTTGATAAAGTGTAAATGCTACGCCAGCAAGTGGCTCATTCTCGTCTGTGATTTTTGTTAATAAAATCGTATTTTCTTTTCGCTGATTGGTAAAAATCCGTTGAATGACTGTTTGATTTTCAATAACTAATTCGACTGTTTCTTCCGAAAGTTCGTAGCCAAGAGGAGCTTTCACTTGGCGGATTACATACTGGCCTTTTGCCAATTTAGTCAGCGAAACTTGTCCCGTTTCATCAGCAGTTAATTTCTGCGTTTCGCCATTTTCAGCTTTTGCTTCATAAACAGCTCCTGGAATTGCTTTTCCCGAAGACTGGTCGACAGTTAAAAGTTCTTTTGAATAGGTTTCTTTTTTCAAGGACTTGCGGTACATCGTGATAAAGGCTTTATTAGAGAGAACTTTTTGACCATCACCTAAATCAAGTTGTGCTTGATTTCCATAAACTTGTTTTTCTACTACAGATTGCGCGCTTGTCTGTCGATTTATTTTTTGCGTGGTGCTTGTAGCAGTCACTAATAAAAGCGGGCTGAACAAACTTACGGCCCCCAACATTAGCGAAACCCCTTGATAAATCGTGCGTTTCATTATTCTTGCCTCATTCCATAAACCAAGCTTCCACTCAATCGAGCCATTCGCTGGCCAATCAAGGTTTGACTTGCGCCTCCGCCTGAAGGTACCTGCGGATTCTTTTCCATAGCCGAAATTCGATTTTCCAGCATTGTCAATTCATTTCTTTTTATCCGGCGATGATTTTTAAAAACGACTGTCTCTCCGTTATTTTCCACCTGAATATCATTCACTAAGCTTTCTTTTGACAACTCAATTTTCTTGTCCCGGATTGGTTGATCGACCAGCCCACTCAAAATAACACTTTGATACAGACAAGTCGTCGCCAACATACCACTAACTATTAAGGATTTAACTTTCATTTTCATTCCTCACTTTAATTACCATCTCGCCAAACAACAACCAATCATGATCACTTGGTGGATTTTTCCAGATAATCTGCGGACAGTTCAACTTATCAATCAACAAATCACTAACATATAGTTGTGTCTGATTGTTGACCTTTTTTTGAACCTCAATATTCAAGTTTTGAAAAGCTAAAATATTTTCCGCAATGAATTTTGTATACGCTGATCCTCTCGAAAAATCCACACAAACGTAAACTTTATCAGATAAATACTTTTGTGGAATAACCGAAATAATGGCGAAAATATAATCATAATACAGACTACCATTCGTCAATAATCCTTGATCGTAAATCTTACTATTTTTTGCTAATTCAACAAATTTCTTAGCCACCTGATGAAATTGTGGATATAATTCAGCGAAGAAACGCTCTTGATCCTCTGAAATAAATGTCAGTCGAGAATGATTGGCAAATGCCAACTTAAAATTTGTTAGTTCCAAAACCTGCTGTAGTTCTACGATTTTTTCTGTTTTTCGTTCCGTTGATAAAACAAGCTTCAACGTTTGAAATAAATAATCGACCTGTAAGGTAGTCAACTCAGTTAAATTTTGATTCCATCTGATTGTTTTTTGCTGTGTCGTTAGTGAAAGACATTCCTCGCTTAATAAAAAAACCAAAAGCCATAGTTGCTCATTTTCTTGTTTTTCTTCTGGAATCACAGTGATCTTTTGCAATTTATTTTGAACAAGTACAAGCTGTTGTCGAATTTCTTTTGCATAGACATCTTCAAATTCAATTTCAACTGTATTCACATAACTTCGTTTTGATAAGCGTAAGAGTGTAATGCTCAAAAACAATTCTAATTTAGCAATCCGAGTCATAATCATTTCTAAATTCAAGGTGTGGATGATTACCTCCAACACTTCATGTGTCTTTTGCCGAAGTGAAGACTCAAATGGTGATTCTAAGCCATTGAAAAAATAATAGTAAATATCAAAAATTTCTCGCCGAACCTTGGCTTCATCTCCAACTAACGTTCCTTCATTGATTTGAATACCACCTGGTGCCAAAATATCTTCTAGTTCACTTTTGATCAGATATGCTTTTGAACGACTCAAAAAATGTTTTTGTGAAAACTTTTCTGGTGTGGATCCAAATTGAACCATTTCGTGAAAGAGCAAAAACAAATCAGATTGCTTCAAATAATAAAGTTGTAACTGCCGAATCACTTCATTGGAAAGGTCTGGAATATCGATCTCACCTTTCGATAATCGCACAACTTTGGCATTAGTTGCTGCAACTAATGCCTGTTCAAGTTCAGCAATATACTTATTCACTTTAAACTTTGAGATTCCTAGTAACTCAACTAACAGTTCAACTGAAGTGAATTGCCCCTTACGCATGTCAAATATGCGTAAGATATCGAGTTGGTACCGAGCTGAATCGCTGAGTAAATCTAATTTGTTAATCGTCATAACACCCTCCTGAATTTTCCTGCATCTTAATATAACGCTTTTTAGTTAACTCCTTCCTCTTTTTTGTTTGTACGAGAAACTCGCTAAGAAGTATCAGCTTCATTATTTTTTGCAATTTTTTTAATTTGTATCGTTATCTAGCCAATGTAATAATGTCGGCCAATTTTCTTTAGTGACTATCAATCGTGGCATGTCAGTAGTCAACGTTTCATTCGTAACAACACCAGTTTCTAAACTGAAGATACCCTTGATTTGATTTTGACTCATGTAGTCTGTTAGTCGTTTGTTTTTTGCCCCGTAAGGATAAGCAAAATAATCAGCTTGATACCCAAGTTCCTGTTTAAAGATTTCTTGACTTTTTTTATAGTCATCAATCATTGTTTTTTTTGGTAAGTTAGTCGACAATACGGGTTTTCCTTTTTCTTGATAATGTAAATCATTGGTATGCACGCCAAATGTGGCTAAGGGCGAAGCCGCCAACTTTTTTATCTGTGACCAACTAGCCATCTGCGAGCCAGAAAGATTATTTCCAGTCTCGCCTGTAATCACAAAAGCGGTGAAGGGGAACTTCTCTTTCTCTAAAACTGGAAAAGCGTTATTTGGTAACGTAACATCGATATCATCAAATGTAATCACCACATTTCGCCCAGTTAACTCTTTCTTTGCACGTTTTTCGAGTAATTGATCCATTGTTAAAACAGGTACTTTTCTTTCCTTTAAGTCCTGCATTTGTTGAGTAAAATCACTCAATGGTACATTAAATTGATGAAGTTGGGTATTTTTTGACATTTTTGAAACTGCCTCAACCACAAAATTATCTGCTAGTACACGATGATAACATAAAACGATCACTCCATCTTCATCTGATAAAGGAGCATAAGAAAAACCAGTACTCACTTCACTTTCCACTAGTTGTTTTGTCTGGTTAAAAAGTAGAAAACTAACAACACCAATCAGACAAAAGCTCAATAAACTGGTAAGTAATCGATTCACTCGTTTCATTGCGTACCTCCTGTTGTTTTCAGTGCGACGATTCCAATCAAAATTGGCACAATAAAAATCGCCAGTAAAGCAAAAATAAGATGCAAAATATCTGTTATTTGGGTCAACGGAAAGTCAACCAATAAAAAAATGGCGCCAATAGCATCAGAATAATAACCTAACAATGAACAAAACATCAAAAACAATAACGCTAAAAATAACCACCACGCAATCAATAAATACATTGTCGAAAGTAAATTACGCGTAAACATCTTTTTTCGAATAATCAAATGATCCATTTTATACACCTCGATCTGGACTTTCCCATTTTCCTTTACTTGTCTTCCCTGTGATTACAGCAAATTCCGAAGAAATTGCACTAATAAGATTGGTTAACCAATAAAACATCAAATAAACAGGAACAGTTAGTTTGTCTTGCAGTTTGAGCTGACTATCATTCTCATCGCCATTGACACCAATCCAAAATAGTAAGATAGACAATAAAATGAACAAAACAACAACACCACCTGCGACATGTAATTCCTGTCGAAAATAAGTTGCAACGAGATAATTAAACGTGCTAAACACAAATGTCCAGCCCCAAAGATGACTCAAAATCATTTCGCCGAGTAACAACTTATAGTTTAAATCGCCACCCCCCATGACCCATGAAAAATTCCCGAGAAGTACTTCCAATCCACCAATCGACCAACGTTTTCTTTGTTTCAATAAACTAAAATAACGTTCTGGGACTAAAATATAAGAAAGTGCGCGGCAGTTATATGTCACGCGCCAACCTGCGCGATGCAGTTTCCAAGTGACATCAATATCCTCTGTCATAACCTCGGGATTAAACCCACCAACCTCTTTTAAACTTGATACGCGATACATCACGATTACACCTGAAACTGTCATGATTGCACCTAACATAAATGTTTGCGTGCGCTTGATTCCGTCAATGATTCCAACGTATTCCAACGTCTGTAATTTTCCTAACAAAGTTGAGCGATTACGTACCACCGGCTTCCCTGTCACCGCACCAATTATCGAACTGCTCTCTAACTCTGCAGCTAAGATTTCCACTGAGTTTGGTGCCAACAAAGCATCTGCATCTAATACCAGCAAATATTTTCCACTAACCATTTCCAAAGCTGTATTCAGCGCAGTTGCTTTCCCGCCATTTTTTTGTTGGGCAAGAATTCTCAATTCTTTTTCTTTAGAAAATCCTTGTTTGATTTGTTCAAGGAGCATTAACGTATTATCTGTACTTTTATCATCAACCACAATGATTTCCAAGTTGGGATATGCAAGTTGTTCCAAAGCAGACATCGCTTCTTGAATCGTTTCTTCTTCATTGTAAGCAGATAAAACGATTGAAACTTTTGGATAACTTTTTAATGATTCTTGCTTGGTGTACTTGATTCTCGAAAAGTATGCGCCAACCGACCATAAAATAGACATCAGAATTGGATAACCAATCGTATAATAATCAATGAATTTTAGAAGAAACATGTTGGTCTTTCCTTTCTGCTGATTGTCCGCCCCGCAACTTTCGTCGTAGCCATTCGCTGCTCCGTTCAAATGGATAACTAAAAAGAACTGCTGCACTGAAACTAGTTAAGATGATTACAAAACCATAGGTCAAGCGCTGCTCCATCGTTGGCAACAACATTCTTGCAATCGGATAAACGAGTTGGTCTGTAACGTCTGACATCAGATAGATTCCAAGCGTCCATTGACTCAACTTTCTGATAGGCAATTGAAATCCTTTCGTTACTGGTATGCGCAAACAACACACAAAAATCAAAAAACTAACAATTAGTGGTTCAAAACCGTTGTATTGATTCCCGGCAAAATCTTGATACGTTGTCTGATAATCAAGTATCACGTCTAAGACAAAGAATGCGAAAATAGCTATGAGTAAAAGTACCCAAGTTTTCTTAAACTTTTTAAACTGTTCTTGATATTCAAATAAATAGGCACCGATGAAATAATAGCCAATTGGATAAGCATCAATCCAAAAATCTGGAACCACTTTTCCGAATGAGTTCAACAAAGATGGCCCAAAAAATAAAAAAAGCGATACCCCAACAACATATCGATGGAAAAACTGATTCTGATTTGCTTGCCAAATCAAATTTAGTAAGGGAATCATCAAGTACAACCCTATATACATTTCCACATACCAAGAATAAGTATTGGTTGAATAATCCAAAATACCAAAAAGTGCATCAGTCAAACTCACGCCTTCATCCATCACAACCATTCTCAGCCAGCCAACTAAAGAAATGCTGACATACAAGAACAAAACAGGAAACAGATTCAATAAATAGGAAACAGAAAGTTTCTTACGATTCATCAAGAAACCTGTACACAATAAAAACAATGGCACAGCAGTTATTGTCACTTGCCTTGTCATCATCCAAAAAAGGGTACGATTTGTTTGAATCGTTTGATCATAAAAACCACTATTTAATAAGAAATGAACAGCTACCACAAAAAAGGCAGCCATTGTTTTAATTAAGTCAATCGAATAATTCCGTTTCATAAGCACCTCCAAAAATAATTACAAAATGAATTATAACGAGTTTTTCATTTTGTTTTACTACCAAAACAAAATTGAAATCCATACTTTTTATTTCTATAAAAAAAATTTTGGATAATCGATTTTTTCGTAACTAAACAAGCCTAAAGTCAGAAACATTTCAAGTAATTTCTTGATTTAGCAAGCTTTCCAATCATTCATTTTACGTACGTTACTAAAAAGATTACAAAAAACCGATTTTTGTCACAAATTGTCATGAACCTTTTACCTATGAAATATTTTTCCATGTTAAAGTAGTCCAAGTTGATTACAACAACAAAATTCGAACAACTCAAAAGGAGAAACTATTTTATATGAAATCACTTAAAACTGTACTATTAGGAACAACTCTGGCTGCCGGCGCTGCATTATTTATGGGAACAACAACACACGCAGACGAAGCGTACACTGTTCAATCAGGCGATTCATTATCAACTATTTCACAAAAATA
>WPCH01179685.1_pt1 | contig 162980 bp, 143 predicted proteins | sample 5399881 | NCBI WGS metagenome assembly WPCH01 (sample SAMN12869468, study PRJNA574797) | sludge metagenome | isolation source: wastewater treatment of pH5 | place: China:Beijing | collected 2019-05-20 | reverse complement strand
GAACGTTTCGCTGCTTTGCCACACCAGCATCCCCTTGGCGTCGCTGCCGATGGCGTGCGGCCAGTCGAGCGTGAGGCAGTCCCGCAGCGCGCGGGTGCAGCCGCTGTTTTCGAGGGCGGCGCGGGAGAGGGCCGGCAAGTCCGGGGTGCCTTCCGCTGCCGTCCACAGCAGCGAACCCCAGCCGTTGCGGCTGCGCCCGCCGATGGAGCCAAACCAGTGGGCGAGGGTGAGGGCACGATGGAGGTCGGCTGGCGTTGTTTCGGGAAGCTTGGGCTGTGTGGTGTCGAGCAGGGCAAGGCGGAGCGTGTTGTCTTCGCCTGCTTGCAGGGCGGCACCGTTTTTGAGTTTGGTGTTTGGATTGCCCTTCTCAAGCACAAGAGGGCCATAGCCCAGGTACAACTGGCTGTCGACCATGCCACCGGCAAACTCGACCTCTTTGTGCTTTACCTTTGGGTTTGGCCCGGGTTTGCCGTTGATACCGAGATTGACTTTGCTCCAGTCGGTGCACTGCCCTTCGTCCCAGTGCGCCAGCGCCAGCCGGATGCGGCTCTGCCGGTTGTCGCCGCCCGCTTCGTCGGCGGCGGTGCCGAAGAGGACGGTTTCGCGTTGCCTGAGTTCGGCATGCCGGTAGCCAACGTCGCGCGCCACAGCCACCCGCCACCATTCGCGGATGAGCGCCTTCAGCGGCGGGGTGCGCCACACGCCTTTCTGGTCGGCGTTGCCGAGAAAGGCCGGACTGGCGAGGGTGAGCTGGTAGCGGTGTTTGAGCATGTCGGAAGTCCTGGTGAGGGGCTGCGATGAGGTGTGCACGGTTTGTTGGCTGGAATCGAGTTTAACCGCTTGTTGTATGACCCGTATGTGATGGGTTACTCACTTTGGGTCTGGATGGCGATCTTGTCGGCGTCGATGTTCATGCGGTAAAGGCGCGGACGGACGGCGCCGTCGTCGATCAGCCGGGTGCAGGTGGTGAGGTCGAGATGCTTGTGCAATGAGCGGCGCAGTTTCGACAGCTGCGATGAAAAATATTCGCCGTCCATGCCCCGACGCAGTGCCCGTTCGGTTTTCGACAGGTCGGCCATCGGGCCGGCGATGTTGCGCAGTTCGGCCAGCAGACGCTGTGCCCAGGCAGAGTCGTAGACCCCCTTTGCCGGGGCTGTGAGCGGGGGCAGGCGATGCATGGCGCGACGTGCGAAAACGCACAGCAGGGCGAGTTCGCTGGGCGGCAGGGTGAAGTGCTTGCCATGGGTGCGGACTTCGCGGCTGCTCAGGGTGATTTCAAGCGACGCCGGCGCCACACCGGCGCGCGCCGCCTCCACCGTTCCACGATAGCTTGCCCGACCCTGCAGCAGGGCCTGGGGCAGACCGTGGCGCAGGCTGACGAAAGGGATTTCGGCCAGGCTGACGTGGGCGTCGCATGTGTCGGCGAGGGTGCGCTCGCGGGTTTCGATGACCTGGCTGTAGGGCGTGGGGTAAAAAAACTCCCAGCTGCTTTCGAAAGGTTCTGAGACGATGACATGCGACAGGCGATCTTGCGGGCGGCCGAACAGCGACAGTGCATACCCGAGCAAAAAGCCCATGGTCTTGCGGCCTCCCGCAATCGACACATGCAGCGCAGTGTCGGCGTCTGCGGTGAGTGCCCGGACCTGTTCGGTGATGAAGTCGGCACAGGCGAGGTTGTCTTCCGGGCTACGGATGTCTTCCAGCGCCTGACCGGTTGCATCGTGGATGATGTGGATGCAGTCGGAGGTGAAGTGAATGGGCGGCAGGTGATAGTCCTTGCGCAGGCGATGAAACCAGCCGGGATGCTCGCTGAGCAGTGCGAGCCGGGCGCGCTGCGCCCCTTCTCGGGTGGTGATCAGGTGGATTTCGCTGGGTACGAACGGGCCGTCCTGGCGGGTGGCCAGGGCGAAAAGGGTTTCGGTGACGATTTGTGGCGACAGGCCGGTGACGGCGAGCAGGATGCGCCGGGTGAAGGGCTGGGCACAGGGGGCGTCGGAATGCGCAGGGGCGGTGTCGTGCGGCATGATCGGGTCGAGGGACGATAGCTGTCCAATGGCTTTGATCGGCCGATCTTAGCTGCAGTGTGCCGGTTCACGGCGTATCGCAAGCTTGCGATGTTGAACGTGCAGGCGGAAAGGAGAGAAAAGGAAGGGGAAGAGGCTGGGGCTGGGGCTGGGGCTGGGACACGGTGACCGTGGTCACCGTGTGGTCACTGACCGTGGGTCAAAGCTCCGGCGGGGCAATGCGCGGGTAGCCGACTTCATCGAGTTTGTTGTGCCAGATGCTTGCGGCGTAGCCCTTGATTTGCTCGCGACCGATGAGGACGGACGGCACGGTTTCGGGGACGCCGAAGACTTGGCGGTAGGCAGCGAGGCTTTCCTCGGTGCCTTCGACCACCACTTCCCGGAACGGAATGCCACGGTTCTGCAGTAGTTGGCGCGCTGTGTTGCAGTGCTCGCCGCAATCGGCAGAGGTATACAGCACCACCGGGAAGTTGGCGGCCACGACACGCATCGAGAACGCCGGTACGGTGTCGGCCCGGCCCGAGAACACGCGCTGTTCTTCGACATGGACGCCGGGAGGGGGCGGTCGGTCGGAGTATTGCGGCTGTCCGTGCTCGTTGGTCCACTTGTAGATGCGTTGCTGGGCTTGGGCGCTGGTGGTGCCGTAGAGCAGTGCAGCCGTCAGCAGCAGAAGGGTTGTGCGGGTTTTCATGTGCTCACCATGCCGTTGTGGCGCAACAGGGCGTCGACGCGGGGCTCGCGCCCCCTGAAGGCCTTGAAGGATTCGATGGCCGGACGGCTGCCGCCGACCGCGAGAATTTCGCGCCAGAAGCGCGCGCCGGTGACCGGGTCGAGTAGCGTGCCCTTGCCCGCGCCGGCTTCTTCGAAGGCTTCGAAGGCGTCGGCGGACAGGACTTCGGCCCATTTGTAGCTGTAGTAGCCGGCCGCATAGCCGCCCGCAAAGATATGCGAGAAGCTGTTCGGAAAGCGGTGCCAGGCGGGGGGAACGATCACTGCGACTTCACTGCGCACGTTGTCGAGCAGGGCCAGCACCCGATCGAAGGGCACCGGGCCGGCGCTGGCGTCGAGTTCGCTGTGCAGGCGCAGGTCGAAGAGGGAAAATTCCAGCTGGCGCACGGTCTGCATGCCGCTCTGGAAGTTGCGCGCGGCAATCATCTTGTCGAACAGCTCACGTGGCAGCGGCGCGCCGGTTTCGGCATGGGCGGTCATGCCCTGCAGCACGTCCCATTCCCAGCAGAAGTTCTCCATGAACTGGCTGGGCAGTTCGACGGCGTCCCATTCCACGCCATGAATGCCGGACAGGGCGAGTTCATCGACCTGGGTGAGCAGGTGATGCAGGCCATGGCCGCATTCGTGGAACAGGGTGAGTACGTCGTCGTGGGTGAAGGTGGCCGGCTTGCCATCTACCGGACCGGGGAAGTTGCATACCAGGTAGGCTACCGGGGTCTGCACGCCACGGGCGGTGATCTGGCGGCTGCGTGCGGAGTCCATCCAGGCGCCGCCGCGTTTGGTCTCGCGGGCATGCAGATCGAGGTAGAAATGGCCGACCGGTTCGCCCTGGCGTTCGATGCGGAAGAAGTGGGCGGCGGGGTCCCACTTCGGAGCTTCTTCCGGAAGGATGTCGACGCCGTACAGCTTGCGGATGACACCGAACAGTCCTTCGATGACGCGCGGCTCGGGGAAGTATTGCTTCACCTCATGTTCGGAGAAGGCATAGCGGGCCTGGCGCAGCTTTTCGGAGGCGTAGGCGACATCCCACGGTTCGAGAACGTCGAGGCTGAGTTCGCTGCTGGCGAAGTCGCGCAATTCTTCGAGGTCGCGTTCGGCAAACGGCTTCGCCCGGGTGGCGAGCTCATGCAGGAAGTCGAGCACCTGGGCCGGGGATTCGGCCATTTTCGCAACCAGTGACACCTCGGCGTAATTCGCGTAACCGAGCAGCGCGGCCTCTTCGGCCCGCAGGGCCAGGATACGGCCGATCAGCGGGCCATTATCGAACTGCGCGTCGCCTGCCTCGGAGGCACGGGTGGCATAGGCGCGATACATGCGGGCGCGCAGCTCACGGCTGTCGGCGTACTGCATCACCGGCAGGTAGGAGGGCATGTGCAGGGTGAATTTCCATGCGTCCGGGCGAGCGGCTTTTTCGGCGGCGGCGCGGGCGGCGGCACGCACATCGTCGGGCAGGCCGGCAAGCGCCTGCTCGTCGGTGATCCATTCTGCGTAGGCGTTGGTGGCGTCGAGCACGTTTTCGGAGAACTTGGCCGCGAGGGCGGAGAGTTCTTCCTGAATCTGCTTGAAGCGCGGTTTATGCGCTTCGGGCAGTTCTGCCCCGGACAGGCGGAAGTCGCGCAGTTCGTGGTCGAGGATGCGCTGGCGCACCGGGCTGAGTTGTGCGTGTTCGGCGGCGTGCAGGGCCTTGTATTTGGCGAAGAGGCGTTCGTTCTGGCCGACGTCGGCATAGAACGACGACACTTCGGGCAGCATGCGGTTGTAGGCCTCACGCCATTCGGGCACATCCATCACGCTGTGCATGTGGCCGACAATGCCCCACGCCCGCCCGAGGCGTTCGCCGGCTTCGGTCAGTGGTGCCATGAAACTGTCCCATGTGGGTAGGGCGGGGTCGGCCAGCAGACGCTCGATCAGCGCGCGGTTGTCTTCCAGCAGCGTGTGGATGGCGGGTTCGACGTGTTCAGGGCGGATCGCGTCGAAACGCGGCAGGCCCGAGAAATCGAGCAGCGGATTGGACATGAAACCTCTTTCATCGAATGACTTCGGACTGCCCGTGCGCCATGGCGGGCTTCGGGCGTTCAGCGTGTGTGACCGCCTGCCGTCGGGAAATATCCTTCCCTTATCACGGCAGGACGGATCGATGACGCATTCTAACTGCTTTCCGGCGGGCGTCCGGCATCTGGCGTTGCCCGTTTCATGCGGACGGTTTGCAGATGTTGCGACAGCCGGTTTCGCGCACGAACAGCACGGCCAGCGTGCCGAGCAGGGCTGTCGCACCAATCACGGCGATGCCGCTGAGATAGACGCTGTCGGCGTACTGTCGCACGCCGTCCACCGTGTTGCCGTCCCACAGGCGGTCCATCACGAAGCCTACCCCGGGTTGTAGCAGTGCGCCGGCCAGAAAACCACCCATGTTGGTGACGCTGGTGCTCATGCCCGACAGCGCCGGTGGGTTCACCTCCTTGGCGCAAGCCCAGGTGAGCGAGAAGCCCGCAGTGGCCAGCCCCATCAGAACGAACAGCGCATGGCTGAGCCCGGCTGGCAGGGGCGTGCCGCTGACCAGAATGGCCCAGATCGCACACAGCACGATGCCGGCGCCCAGCAGCACCGGCTTGCGCCGGCCAATCCGGTCGGACAGCGCGCCGATCAGCAGGCAACCGATGGCAAAGCCGGCAAAGTACAGGGACAGGTGGTTGGCGGCGCCCACCCGGCTCATGTTGTGTACATGCATCAGATAAGGCGTGGCCCACAGGCCGCCGAAGGCAAAGAAGCTGCCGGCCAGCCCGAAATTGACCACCACCGGGGGCCAGGTGTCGCGATTGCGCAACACGCCCGCAAGGCTGCTCAGCACGCGCGTGCGGTCAACGCCGCCCGTGCCGCCGCCACCTGTGGTCTTCTCGCGTACCGTGTCCTTGATGAATGCCCAACTTGCGATGGCAATCAGCAGCGACACGATGGCGGTGCCGATGAACACTCCGCGCCATGAAACGGTTTGTGCGACCGCAGTCAGGGGGGTGCCGGCAAGTACCGAGCCGGCATTGCCGATGAGCATGGACAGGCCGACCATGGTGGCAAAGCGGCTTTCGTCGAACCACAGCGCAATCAGCTTGAGCATGGCGATGAACACCACCGACACGCCCAGCCCGATGAGGGTGCGCCCGACCAGAGCCATGTCCAGGCTGGAGGCCATGGCAAACACCAGGCTGCCGAGTGCGGCGGTGACGCTGCCGAAAATCAGGATGCGCCGTGGCCCGATGGTGTCGACCAGCACGCCGGTGGGCACCTGCATCAGGGTATACACATAAAAATAGGTCGCCGCGAGTGCGCCCAGCGAGGCCGCCGTGGTCTGGAAGGCAATCACCAGATCGGTGGCGATGCCTGCCGGGGCAAAGCGGTGGAAGAACGACAGGACGTAGGCGATCAGCACCACCGCGAAGGCGATGGTGCGCGCGGCGCCGGGCTGGTTCATGACAGGGTGAGACCGGTCAGGCGCTGGTAGGCCTCGCGGTACTTGTCTGCGGTACGGGCGATCACTTCGGCCGGCAGGTGCGGGGCCGGCGGCGCTTTGTTCCAGTCCAGGGTTTCCAGATAGTCACGCACATACTGCTTGTCGAAGCTCGGCGGGCTGATGCCTTCGCGATAGCTGTCGGCGGGCCAGAAGCGCGAGGAGTCCGGGGTGAGCGCTTCGTCGATCAGGTGCAGCGTGCCCTGTGCATCCACGCCGAACTCGAACTTGGTGTCGGCAATGATGATGCCGCGCTCGCGGGCATGCTCGGCCGCGCGCACGTACAGGGCCAGGGCGGCGTCGCGGGCTTCGGCCGCCAGCGCTGCGCCGGTCTTGCCGGTGCCCTGAAGTGCATCGTTGAGGACGGTGTCGCAGCGGGCCTGGGCCTGCTCGAAGGAAATGTTTTCGTCGTGGTCGCCGACCTCGGCCTTGCTGGCCGGGGTGAAGATCGGTTCGGGCAGGCGTGCGGCCTGCTGCAGTCCGGCGGGCAGGGCCACGCCACAGATTGCACCGGTCTGCTGGTAGTCTTTCCAGCCGGAGCCGATCACATAACCGCGCACCACGGCCTCGATCGGCAGCGGGGTGAGGCGCTTGACCACCAGGGCCCGGCCTCGCACCTGTTCGCGCTCGCCTGCGCTGACCACGGTTTCGGGGTCGATTCCGGTAAGCTGGTTGGGCACCACGTCGGCCAGACGCTCGAACCAGAAACCGGCCATGGCGGTGAGCACGCGGCCCTTGTCCGGGATCGGGTCGGGCAGCACCACGTCGAACGCCGACAGGCGGTCGCTGGTGATGATCAGCAGTTTGTCTTCGCCCAGCGCATAGATGTCGCGCACTTTGCCGCGTCCGAGCAATGGCAGGCTGGAAAGGGAGGATTCGAAAAGAGGTGTGGCCACGATACCTGGATCCGCTTGAAAAACATCGATTATAGAAGCAGCCGGGGGGTGTCGGCCAAGGTTCGGATGTTGCTTAACGCACGCATCTGATGAAATCTGGGTTGCGAACCTGCGACAACGGGTTCAAAATCGCACGGTAGTGATTGCAGCGAAAGGATTTGTTGCATTTCAGGCTTCATATAGGTATCTTCCGGGCATAAGGCGGTTGCCGCTGCATGTACGGTTCATCAAAAAATAGTTCCCGAGGAGCTTTCATGTCGCTCTCAAGATTATCCAAAATCGCGGTCGCCGCTGGTGTGGCCGCATCGCTGGTCGGATGCTCCCATTCGCCCATTCCGGTGGCCGAGAACTTCCAACTCACCACCCAGAAGAAAGTTCGTTCTGCCGGGCACTGGGAACTGCTCTCGCGCGATGTCATCGCTCAGACCACGTCCTTCCTTGAGCAGTCGGGTGTCAGTCCGGGCAGTTCGATGCACGTTGTGCTGCCCGACAACCCCAGTCCGTTCGACAAGGCTTTCCGCCAGTTCCTGATCACCGAGCTCGTGCAGTCCGGCAACTCGGTGCACATGAGTCAGGATGCCCCGGTGAAGGTCAGCTATGAGACGCTGGTGATCCGTCACAACAGCGACCGTCCGCACTTCATTCCGGGCATTTACACGATGCTCACTTCGGGCCTGTACGCCGCATATGGCCTGCGCAACGAGCACATCGACCTGAAGCTGGCCGCAGGCATGGCGCTGGCTGGCCTCGCCGATTACGCCAACAGCCAATACACCGGTGGCCCCACTCATACCGAGATGATTCTCACCACCACGGTGTCCAGCGGTGATCGCTATCTCGCACGCAAGACCGATGTGTACTACATCGAGGAAGACGATGCCTTCCTGTTTGCCCAGCCGCCGCGTGCCCCTGAAGCAACAATCATGGGAGTCGTCGCAGAATGAACAGCAAGCTGATTCTCGCTTCAGCGCTCGCGGCCGTGATGGCAGTGGGCTGCGCCCAGAAGCCGACCAATGTGCGTGTCGATCCGACCTATGAATCGGTTGCAGAGGACAAGTTCACCAGCACCAACCGCGCTGCCGCCCACAAGCTGGTTGAAGGGCTGACCCGCGAGTATCTCGGTGATGCGCCGATTCTGGTGGCCACCGTGGTGAACATCAACGACCTGCGCCGCTCCGCACCCCTTGGGCGCACCCTTTCCGAGCAGTATGCTTCGGCGCTGGTGCAGCGTGGCCTGAATGTGAAGGAACTCAAGCTGCGTGGCGATGTGTTCGTGCAGGAAGGCACGGGCGAACTGCTTCTGTCGCGTGAGATCAAGGACATTGCGCGTTCGCATGCGGCAACGATGGTTTTGGTGGGGACCTACTCTGCCGCAGCCAATCTGACCTACATCAACATCAAGCTGGTGCGTACCGAGGATGGTCGCATCATTCGCGCGCATGACTATGCGCTGCCCAATGATCGCGATGTGATGCGCCTGCTGCAGGGCTCGCGCTGACCGGCATGTGTTGAGCGCCGATCATCGGCTCCGGCGCTGCCGGAAATGATGCAGCCTTTGCTTACGGCCCGCTCTGCGGGCCGTAAGCGTTTGCAGCGCGGTCTGTGCAAGGGTGGTCGCAAGCACACGCTTTTCGTGCCTATAATGACCATTCAGAGTCTGGCGAACGGGCGTGCTTGCATGGGTTTTCTGTAATCCGGCAGTCGGTTTCGGGAACTCGGACGTCCGATGATCGCCCAATACATCACACAGCGGACGCGGCAGGGGCCGTGCGCCGTCCAGCAGAGGAGAAAACATGAACGCAGTGGTTGATACGCCCGAGTTGCTGGTCTTCACTGACAGCGCAGCCAACAAGGTCAAGGAGTTGATCGACGAGGAGGGCAACCCCGGGCTGAAGCTCCGGGTGTTTGTGAGCGGGGGCGGCTGCTCCGGCTTTCAATATGGTTTCACCTTCGATGAAGAGGTGAATGAGGACGATACTGCCCTCGAAAAGAATGGTGTGACCCTGCTTATCGATCCGATGAGCTACCAGTATCTGGTGGGGGCCGAGATCGATTACACCGAAGGGCTGGAAGGCTCGCAGTTCGTGATTCGCAATCCGAACGCGACCAGCACCTGCGGATGTGGGTCGTCCTTTTCGGCGTGACCGGCATTCTGTCTTGTGAGCGGTTTTACGGCGGGCGCTTCGGCGCCCGTTGTCGTTGACCCGCTCGAGCCCTGCACAGGCATGAGCGCGAGGCAGGAGAATCCGGGGTTGACGTTAACGTCAACAAGCCCTAATGTCGCTGACCAGTGCCATGTGGCATGAGTGCGCTCCGTCTGCGTGGCGGGGCGAGGCGAGATGCCGCAGGTGTGGACTGTCCAGTGTCTTTCAGGAGGAGACGATGCAGATAGAAGACAAGGTGTTTGTGGTTACGGGGGCGGGTTCCGGGCTGGGGGCGGCAACTGCGCGCATGCTGGTGAAAGCTGGCGCCAAGGTGGTGCTGGCCGATGTGAATGCGGAAGGCGGCGAGAAGGTTGCCGGCGAGTTGGGCAGCGCTGCGGTGTTTGTGACTACCGATGTGTGCGACGAGGCCAGTGCGCAGGCAGCCATCGACACGGCCGTCAGTCGTTTTGGTGGCCTGCATGGCCTGGTGAACTGCGCGGGGGTGGCGCCGGCCGAAAAGGTGGTGGGGCGCGATGGCCCGCACCGCCTGGCGTCCTTTGTCCGTACGGTGAACATCAACCTGATCGGCACCTTCAACATGATTCGTCTGGCGGCCGATGTGATGAGCAAGGCTGAAGCGCAGGCAGACGGCGAGCGTGGGGTGATCGTGAACACCGCTTCGGTGGCAGCCTACGACGGACAGATCGGGCAGGCCGGTTATGCCGCCTCCAAGGCCGGCATCGTCGGGCTGACGCTGCCGGTTGCGCGGGAACTGGCCCGCAGCGGCATCCGGGTGATGACGATTGCGCCGGGCATCATGGAAACCCCGATGCTGGCCGGCATGCCGCAGGAAGTGCAGGATTCGCTGGGCAAGATGGTGCCGTTCCCCTCTCGCCTGGGGCGTCCGGACGAGTTTGCCGGACTGGTACGCCACATCATGGAGAACGTTTACCTGAACGGTGAGGTGATCCGCATGGATGGCGCGATCCGCATGGCGGCGAAGTAGTCGTGTAAAAAAGACATCGTGCCATACGAAAAAAGCCACGATCCTGGCACGATCAAAGGCTGGGCGGCACGGCGGCTCCCGAACGATGGAGCGGTCGTGCCGCTTTTTTGTGTGTGAATCGCGCTTTTCAGCGATAGATCAGCACCGGGATCTTGCTGTGCGTGAGTACTTTTTGCGCTTCGCTGCCGAGCAACAGGCCGGCAATGCCGCGCCGGCCGTGCGAGGCCATGAAGATCAGGTCGCAGCCATGCCGGTTTGCGGCATCGATGATGCCTTCGTAGGGAATTTCGTTGACCACGGTGTCGGTGTCGGCCTCGACGCCCGCAGCTTCTGCCGCACTGCGCGCCTTTTCGAGAATCACCCGGGCCTCTTCGGCTGCAGAGCGTGCAAACTGTTCCGGTGTGGTCGGGTCGATCAGCGCGCCTTCTCCGTAAATCGGCATCGGGAAATCCGGCTGGGCATAGAAGAAGGTGAGGCGTGCGCCAGCCTCCTGTCCAAACGATACGGCTCGCGCCACAGTGGCATCGGACAGCGCGGAGCCGTCGGTGGGAACCAGGATATGTTTGAACATGGCGAACTCCATTTGTCGAGTGGGGGGTGTTGACCTGATTATATCCATACGTGAGGCTATGGGTATCCAAACCCGGACGAACGAGGAGGTGACATCCGATGAAGCTGTCTTTTCATGGTGCCGCAGGTGAGGTCACCGGTTCGTGCCTGAGGGTGGAGCACGATGAGGGGGTTTTTCTGGTGGATTGCGGCCTCTTCCAGGGGGGGCGCAATGCCGACCTGAAGAATCTTCGGGCCCTTGATTTTGATCTGCGCAAGATTGATTTCGTGCTGCTGACCCATGCCCACCTCGATCACAGCGGCCTGATTCCGCGCCTGGTGTCGTTGGGATACAAGGGGCCGGTGTTTGCCACCGAGGCAACGGTCGATCTGCTGGAGGTGATGCTGCTCGATTCGGCCTACATTCAGGAGAAGGAGGCGGAGTGGGCGAATCGTCGCAGTCGATCGCGCAATGCTCGCTCACTGTCGAATCAGGCGCCGCTCTACACCGTGGAGCAGGCCCGCACGAGTCTGGGGCGCCTGCGCAAGGTGGCATATGAGCAGCCTGTGCGACCGCACCCTGCAGTGAGTTGCCGCTTTCGTGAGGCAGGGCATATTCTGGGGTCGGCTCTGATCGAGATCGATGTGCCGTCGGGCGGACACACCCGGCGGTTGGTGGTGACCGGCGATCTGGGGCAGCCGGATCGCCCGGTGCTGCGCGATCCGGCGCGCGTGAGTCATGCGGACGTGCTGGTCATGGAATCGACCTATGGAGACCGGGCGCACCGCGCAATGGCGGCCACCGAGGCGGAGCTGGTCGACATCCTGCATCAGACGCTGAAGGTGCGACAAGGCAATGTGATCATTCCAGCCTTTGCGGTGGGGCGCTGTCAGGAGGTGATTTTTGTGCTCTCCAAGCTGGTGCATGACGGCCTCATCGACAGGCTGGAAATCGTGGTCGACTCGCCGATGTCGGCGGCGGTGTCCGAGCTGACATTGCGTTACGACGAACTGTGGGATGAGCCCACGCGTGTGCTGCGCGACTGGGTGCTGGAGCATCCGGAGCGGGTGCACCTGCGCTTTGTGTCCGATGTCGAGGAGTCGATGGCACTCAACCGGCAGCGTGCCGGGTTGGTGATCATTTCGGCCAGTGGCATGTGCGAGGCAGGGCGGATCAAGCATCACCTGCGGCACAACATTGCACGTACAGAGTGCAGCATTGTCATCTGCGGGTTTCAGGCGGGTGGCACACTGGGGCGGCGGCTGGTTGATGGCGCGAGGCAGGTGACGCTGTTCGGTGAGCGTCTGCCGGTGCGTGCCAGTGTGCATACGATTGGTGGCCTGTCAGCGCATGCTGATCAACCGGCGATGCTGGAGTGGTTGTCGAGCCTGTCTGCCGCACCTCAGCGCCTGTTCGTGGTGCATGGGGAGGTGCAGGCTTCGGTTGCGCTGTGCGATGCGATCCGCACCCGGTTCGATTGGGGCGGGGTGGAAGTGGCGCAGGCGGGCATGCCCTATGAACTGCCCTGAGGGACGGAGTAGTCGCATAATGTAGCTGTTCGGGGAGGCGTGTGTGCCGGCCCGATTGCATGGGAGCAGGAACATGAGCAAGTACGAAAGTCTCAGCCCCGCCGGGAGCGTGAGGCGTGCGATGCGCGATCTGCACCAAGGTATCGAAGGATGCGTCGACCCGCTGGGGATGGCCGCACCGATCATCCATGCGCAATTGGCCTGGGTGGCGCACCCTCAGGAGTTGGCCGACCGGATGGCGCGGCTGTCCGATGATCTGTGGCGTTTGCAGTGGCATTCATGGTTCCGTGCGGCTGGGCTACCGCATCCGGACCCCATTGCCACCGATCCGTCGGACACGCGTTTTGTTGATCCGGAGTGGTCGGAGTCGCCGACCTGGGATTTGCTCAAGGAGTGGTATATCGCCTTCACGCACAATGTGCAGGACATGCTGTACAGCACCCCGGGGTTGTCCGGTCGCGAGCGCCGCCGTGCGGCGTTCTGGTGGCGCAAGTGGCTCAACGCGGTGGCGCCGACCAATTTCTTCTGGACAAACCCGGTGGCGCAGCGCAAGGCCATCGAATCGAATGGGCAGTCGCTGCTGCGTGGCCTGGACATCATGCTCGGCGATCTGGGTGCAGGCCATGTGCGCATGACCGATCCAGATGACTTCAAGGTGGGCGAGAACCTTGCCAGCACGCCCGGCGCTGTGGTGTTTCGCAATCGTTTGCTGGAGGTGATTCATTACACCCCGACCCAGCCGAAGGTGCATGCAGAGCCGGTAGTCATCGTGACGCCCTGGATCAACAAGTTCTATGTGCTCGATCTGGTGCCGAAGAAGAGCATGATCCGTTATTTGCTCGACCAGGGGCTGGATGTGTTCATCACGAGCTGGAAGAATCCGGACGAGTCGATGCGTGACACCGCGTTCGACGACTATCTGGAGCAGGGCGTGCATGCGCTGGTGGACACCGCTCGGAGCTTTACGGGGGCACCCAGGGTGCACGCAGTGGGGTATTGCATCGGCGGCACCGCGCTGTCGATGTACATGGCCTGGGCCAACCGGCGTTATGACGCTGAATCCGTGCCGGTGGCCGACTGCACGCTGTTTACCACGCTGGTGGATTTTCACCGGCCGGGCGACATCGAAGTGTTCATCGATGAATCCAGCATCCGTTTTCTGGCCGACAAGATGGCCCGAAAGGGCTACCTGGACGGGCAGGAAATGGCTTCGGCCTTCAGGCTGCTGCGCTCCAACAGCCTGATCTGGCATTACGTGGTGCGTGGCTGGTTGATGGGCGAACCGCCCCCGCCCTTCGACGTGCTCTACTGGAACATGGACAGTACCCGCATGCCCTACCGCATGCATGCCTGGTATCTGGACAAGCTGTATCTGCAAAACCGCCTGATCGAGCCCGATGCGCTGAGTGTGGCGGGAGAGCACATCGACCTGTCACGCATCGTCCAGCCGGTGTATGCCGTGGCAGCGGTCGATGACCATATTGCTCCGTGGCGGGAAACCTTCAGGCTGAACAATCATGTCAGCGGAGAGAAGCGCTTCGTGCTGTCCTCATCGGGCCATATTCTGGGCATCGTCAATCCGCCGGTGACCCCGCCCAAGCGCAAATACTGGGTGGCCGAGGCGCATCGCTCCGACACGGTTGAAAGCTGGCGCCTGAGGGCGGATGAGCGCGCGGGCAGTTGGTGGGAAGACTGGATGGCCTGGCTCAAGCCGCGCTGTGGCGCGCTGGCCGAGGCGGCACCGGTGAGCAATGAACGCTTCCCGGCGCTGGCCCCGGCGCCCGGCACCTATGTGCTGGAACGCTGAACCCGGTCTGGTGCGCGTGCGCAGCGCAAATTGACTGCGGTCAATGTCCCGGCGGTCGATCGCCGACACAATCGACCGCAATCGGTGTTCAGCCTTGGTGGCGCGCCAGAGCGTCCGGGTCGAGCAGGGTGATCATCTTGCCCTGCACCGAGATCAGGCCCGCATTGATCAGATCATGAAAGATGCGCGACAGGGTCTCGGGCGTCAGGTTCAGGCGTGAGGCGATGACTTGTTTGCTGGTCGGCAGTTCGATGACGATGCGCCCATGGCTGCTGTCCTCGTCGGTTTGCTGCAGGAGATAGCCGATGACCCGCTGGGTGCTGGAGCGCAGTGAGTAGGTTTCCACATCCTGGATCATCGCATGCAGGCGAATCGCCATGCCGGCGAGCAGCTTGCGGGCAAAGCGGGGGTCGTGGTCAATCAGCTCGGAGACGATGGCCTGGCCGATGTGCAGCAGATGGGTGCTGCCGAGGGCTTCGGCAAACACTGGATACGGGCGGTCCATCAGCATGACTGCTTCGCCAAAGCTTTGCATCGGGTTGACGACCTCCACGACCTTCTCGTTGCCCTGGGGCGAGGATACTGCGAGCTTGATCTGGCCGGAGACCACGAAGTAGAAACCGCTGGCGGGGTCGCCGCGCTGGAACAGCAACTCTCCTCTGGAAAGGTGGCGTTCGCGGGTGTGGCGTGCGACGCGTTCAAGCTCTTCCGGGGTCAGTTCGCTGAAGATCGGGACTTTTGACAACAGTTCTGGTGTCTTGCTGTGGGGCATGGTGGGCACGATGGAGGGTTGCAATGTTCGCCGCATTGTAACCACTTCATGTCCGCGATGTCCGGTGGGGCGCCGATGGCAACAGGAGTGAGGTGATGACCGGAGCCGTGAAGACTGCCCCGCCGGGCGGGCAGGCCGTGCTGTTTGCGGCGCCGCACAGGGCCATGTTTCTGCTCGGCGGTGCGCTGATGCTGGTCGGTTTTGCGCTGTGGTTGCTGGAAATGCTGGCACGGGCGGGTTGGTTGCCTGCGCTGGCGTGGTCCCTGCCGCCGGGTTGGGTGCATGCCCTGCTGGTGTTGGGGGGCGTGTTTCCGATGTTCATGTTCGGTTTTCTGCTCACGGCGATGCCGCGCTGGCAGGGGCTGCCGGATGTGCAGCGCGGTCACTGGTTGCAGGCCTGGGGTCTGCTGTGTGCGGGCTGGCTGCTGGCGGTGCCGGGGGTGTTCGTGCCGCTGTTGCTGTACATCGGGCTGGCTGCGGTGATCGGCGGCTGGCTGGCGTTGCTGGCGGTGCTGGGGCGTATTGCCTTTCACCGGCATGGTGGCCGCATGCATGCGATTCCCGCCTGGCTGGGCCTGCTGGCCGGCTGGCTGGCGTTGTGCGCCTGGGCGCTGCATTTGCTCACCGGCGAGGCGCATTGGGTGCGGGTGGCGATACAACTGGGGGTGTGGTGGTTCTTCCTGCCGGTGTTTTTCACCGTGTGCCATCGGATGATTCCGTTTTTTTCATCCAACGTGATTCCGGATTATGTGCCGGTGCGTCCGCGCTGGGCCTTGTTTGCAATGCTGGCCGCGTCGCTGCTGCACGGTATGGGCGCCATGCTGGGCAGTACGCTGCTCTGGCTGGTCGATCTGCCAGCGGCTTTGCTCGCCCTTTGGCTGACGCTGCGCTGGCGCCTGTTCGCATCGTTTCGCGTGCCCTTGCTGGCGATGTTGCATGTCGGTTTTGCCTGGCTGGGGGTGGCCTGGTTGTTGTTCGCGGTGCAGGGGCTGGCGGCAATGCAGGGACATCACATCCTCGGACTGGCACCTTTGCATGTGCTGGCGATCGGTTATTTCGGCTCCATCCTGCTGGGCATGGTGTCGCGCGTCACGCTGGGGCACTCTGGCCGGCCATTGCACGCCGACCGACTGACGCTGATGCTGTTCGGCGGGCTGCAGGGGGTGTTGCTGGCCAGGGTGTTGGCCGATGTGCTGCCCGGTGCGCTGTCGTCGGGGTTGATGGTCGTGGCGGCGGTGGGCTGGCTGAGCGTGTTTGGCCTCTGGTCAATGCGCTACCTCCCCATGTATGTGCGCCCGCGCGTTGATGGCAGACCGGGCTGAGCGATGCTTTACTACACGATCAAGCATGTGCATGTGTTCTGCGTGGTCCTCAGCGGGCTGGGGTTTGCCGTGCGTGGCGTCGGCATGATGTGCGGTGCCGGCTGGTTGCGCTGGCGCTGGGTGCGTATTGCGCCGCATCTGGTCGATACCATGTTGCTGTCGAGCGCACTGCTGCTGTCCTGGATGATTGCGCAGTACCCGTTCGTGGCTTCTTGGGTGACTGCGAAGGTGTTCGGCTTGCTGGTCTATATTGTATTGGGCAGCGTTGCGCTGAAGCGTGGCAGGACGCGCCGGGTGAGGGTGGCCGCATTCGTGGTGGCCCTTGGAGTGTATGTGTGGATCGTGTCGGTGGCGATCACCAAGCAGCCGTTCGGGATGCTGGCGATGGGAGGGGTCTGAGCATGGTTGAATCACTTATTCCGGTGGCGCCGGGTCTGGAAACCCCGCTGGAAATGCTGGAGGCGTGCCACGAACGGGTGGAGGCCCAACTGCAGACTCTCGGGCGTCTTGCGGTCTGGTTGCCGGGCCATGGTGCGGACGAGCAGGCACGCAAGGCGGCGGTCAATGTGATGCGCTATTTCGATGTGGCGGCTGTGAATCATCACATGGACGAAGAGGAAGACCTCATTCCGGTGCTGCGCAAGCGCGCTACGGGTGCGCAGGCGGCTGAAGTGTTGCCGCTGCTCGACTGGGTGCTGGAGGACCATCAACTGCTGTTTGGTGCCTGGTCGCGCATGCGGCAGAAGCTGGAAAGGATTGCGCGGGGCGAGGCCGTGTCGCTGCGGGCAGCCGAAGTGGAGGGCTTCGCCAGTGCCTATCGTCAGCATATTGCCCGGGAGGAGGCCGAACTGATTCCCTGGGCCAGGCGCCTGCTCGGCGAAGAGGACATTGCCCGCATGAGTGCGACGATGATTGCTCGTCGGCGAGATTGAGGACAGGGCGGGCGCTGCTCTGTTCTCTGCTGGATGTGTCCCGGTTCAGCGGATCGCGGGGTGGTGTACCAGCTTGCGCAGCCCGGCAATGTTCAGGATGCGGATATGCTTTTGCTGAACCGCGATCAACCCTTCGTCCTGGAACTTGGAAAAGGCGCGCGACACGGTTTCGAGCTTGAGGCCGAGGTAGGAGCCGATTTCGTCGCGGGTCATGCGCAGGTGAAACTCGGCGGCCGAGAAACCCCGGGCTGTGAAGCGCTGCGAGAGGTTGAGCAGGAAGGCAGCGAGTCGTTCTTCGGCGCGCATCGAGCCGAGCAGCATCATCACGCCATGGTCGCGCACGATCTCGCGGCTCATGACCTTGTGAAACTGGTGCTGCAATCCTTCCATTTCGCGGGACAGTGTCTCGAGCTTGTCGTAGGCAATGACGCACACCTCGCTGTCTTCGAGTGCCACGGCGTTGCAGGAATGAAATTCGGTGCTGATTCCGTCCAGACCCAGGATTTCTCCGGTCATCTGAAAGCCGGTGACCTGTTCGCGACCGTCTTCGAGCAGCACGTCGGTCTTGAACGAGCCGGTGCGGATGGCGTAGATTGCCTCGAAGGCTTCACCGGTGCGGTACAGTGGTTGGTGTCGCTTGATCTTGCGCCGGTTGCCGACCAGCTCGTCGAGGCGGCTGATTTCGGTTTCGGTCATTCCGAAAGGCAGGCACAGTTCAAGCAGGTTGCATTGCGAACAGGCAGACTTGAGGTCTGCCGCCGTAATCGGTACTGCGGCCTTCATTTGCACAATCAACAGACTCCGTCGTCCAACCCATCCCGGGCGGCTGCGCTGCACAAGCGTGTGGAACCGGACGTGAAAGCAAACCCTGCTAACATACGTTGATCCACGTCAACCACCATCGCGCCGATTTTTGAGATCGTTAGCTACCCATCAGAACATGAACACCATGAACAGTCAGACCGATCTCGTATTCGATCCGAAGCTCATCCGACGTTTCGATGTCAATGGCCCCCGCTACACGTCCTACCCCACGGCCGACCGTTTCGTCGAAGCCTTCGACGCACGGGCCCTGCAGGACTGGCTGGCCAAAAGGGCGATAGGCGGGGTATCCAAACCGCTCTCATTATACTTCCACATCCCGTTCTGTAACACGATCTGCTATTACTGCGCCTGTAACAAGATCATCACCAAGGATCACGGGCGCTCGGCCAAATACCTGAAATATCTTGACAAGGAAATTGGCTTGCAGGCGAGCCATCTGGGTGGCAGCCGGCAGGTGACCCAGTTGCACCTTGGCGGGGGCACGCCTACCTTTCTGTCGCACGACGAGATGCGGCAACTGATGGAGTCGGTGCGCTCGCGTTTCACGCTGGTGCCCAATGGTGAGTATTCGATCGAGGTCGATCCGCGCAAGGTGGATTTCGATACGGTGAAACTGCTCGCCGAGCTGGGCTTCAACCGCATGAGCGTGGGGGTGCAGGATTTCAACCACGACGTGCAGGTGGCGGTCAATCGGGTGCAGAGCATCGACGAAACCCGGTTGGTGATGGAGGCTGCCAGGGCCACCGGTTTCAAGTCGATCAGCATGGATCTGATCTATGGGCTGCCAAGGCAGAACGTGATCAGCTTCAATCGTACGCTCGAAGAGGTGCTGTCGCTGTCGCCCGACCGCATTTCCTTGTACAGCTACGCCCACCTGCCGGGGTTGTTCAAACCGCAACGGCGGATCAATGCCCCGGACCTGCCGACCGCCGACACCAAGCTGCAGATCCTGCAACTGGCCATTCGCCGGCTCACCGAGGCGGGCTATGTGTATATCGGCATGGACCACTTCGCCAAGCCGGATGACGAGTTGAGCGTTGCCCAGCGCCAGGGGCGCCTGCACCGCAACTTCCAGGGTTATTCGACACAGGCCGAGTGCGATCTGCTGGCCTTCGGCGTGTCGTCCATCGGCAAGATCGGTCCGGTGTACGCGCAGAATGTGAAGACCCTGGATGAGTACTACGATGCGCTGGACCGGGATGAACTTCCGGTGCTGCGGGGTGTGGAGCTGACGGCGGATGATTTGCTGCGTCGCGCCATCATCCAGGCCCTGATGTGTCATTTCGAGCTGTCGATCGAGTCCATCGAGATTGCGCACCTGATAAACTTCCGCGAATACTTTGCCGAAGAGATCAAGGATCTGCGCGAGATGGAACTGGCCGGGCTGGTTCGTCTCGATGACGAATGGCTGACCGTGTTGCCGCCGGGGCGCATGCTGGTGCGCGGCATCGCCATGCTGTTCGATCGTTACATCCGTGCTGACCGCGAGCGCGCACGCTATTCCAAGGTGATCTGAAGCAAGGCGATCCGGGTCGTACCGAACGAGCGCCGATGGGTGCTCCGGAGGTCGGCCGTCTTCTCATGCTCATCGGGTGAGTGCTTTGGCCATGCTTGAAACGGGTTATATCGCGGTCTTTCTGATTGGTTTGCTGGGGGGCACGCACTGCGTCAGCATGTGTGGCGGCATTGTCGGGGCACTCACCGTGCAGATGCCGGGTCAGTCCCGTCGCGACTGGCCGATTCATCTGGCCTACAACCTGGGCCGGATCGTCACTTACACGGTTCTGGGGGCGGTGCTGGGGGCGATCGGTACCGCCGGATTGCTGCTCGACGATGTGCTTCCCGTGCAGCTCGGGCTGTATGTGCTGGCCAACCTGATGCTGATTGCGCTGGGCCTGTATCTGACCGGTTTCACCCAGTTGCTCGCGCCGGTGGAGCGTGCGGGCGGGGCGATCTGGCGCAGAGTCCAGCCTGCCACACGCCGATTCCTGCCGGCACGCAAGATGTCCCAGGCCCTGCCGCTGGGGTTGTTGTGGGGGTTTCTGCCCTGCGGTCTGGTGTATAGCGTGCTCACCACTTCGCTGCTGACCGGTTCGGCCACCCGGGGAGCGGGGTTGATGCTCGCTTTCGGGCTGGGCACATTGCCCAATCTGATGCTCGCCGGCATGGTTTTCAAGCGTTTTCGCGACCTTACCCGGAACACCCGGGTGCGCTTTGTTGCGGGCATGCTGGTGCTCGGGTTTGGCGTATTCGGCCTGTTTCATGCCCCCACCCTGGGGGGGAGCCTGTGGAGCGGTATTGTTTGTGAAGTGTGATGCGCCGTGTCACGCATCCGCAGGGGCTATCGCAAGGGATCCGGAAAACTTGGGGCTTGGAAAATAATTTCCGAGAATCTATTCTTCGCGTTCATGTAGCGCAGGGGGCTGGCACGCAGGGCTGCCAGGGACTGCATGATTGATCAGGGCGGGCTACCGGCGGGCGGGCATGACGCCTGGCCGGCTTAATTTTCTGGAGCGGAATCCATGACTGAAGTAACAATCAAGGTGGCCGGCATGAGCTGTGGTGGCTGTGTGCGTAACGTGACAGGTGTGCTCAAGGCAGTGCCAGGCGTTGGGCAGGCCGAGGTGTCGCTGGAAGAAGGGCAGGCCAGGGTGGCGTTCGATCCGGCGCAAGTATCGGTCGAGCAGTTGCGACAGGCGATCGAGGCGGCTGGCTTCGATGCCCCGGTGTGACCGGAGGGCGCCTCGCGTGTGTTGGGCAGGGTTGCCCTGCACCTTGCAGCACCTTGCAGCATGTTGGGTGTGTTGGTCGCATTGCGCTTTGAATAGTCTGCGCGAGTGTCGGGGTTTGCCCTTATAATTTCGCCACTTTTTCACATGGGAGGATGTATGGGTTTCGACCTGGTCAAGGCCGGCAAGGATGTGCCGAACGACATCAACGTGATCATCGAGATTCCGGCTCAGGCCGATCCGATCAAGTTCGAGGTGGACAAGGATAGCGGCGCGGTGTTCGTGGATCGTTTCATGGGCACCTCGATGCGTTATCCGATCAACTACGGCTATGTGCCGCACACCATTGCCGGTGATGGCGATCCGGTGGATGTGCTGGTGGTGACGCCGTTCCCGCTGCTGCCTGGCGTGGTCATCCGCTGCCGTCCGGTGGGTGTGCTGAAGATGGAAGACGAGTCCGGTGTCGACGCCAAGGTCGTCGCCGTGCCGGTGTCCAAGCTCACCCCGCTGTATGACAAGGTACAGACCATCGATGATCTGCCCGAGTTGCTCATGAAGCAGACCGTGCATTTCTTCGAGCACTACAAGGATCTGGAACCGGGCAAGTGGGTGAAGGTGATCGGCTGGGGTTCGGCCGACGACGCCCGTCAGGAAATTCTGGACGGCATCAAGAACGCAGGCAACTGAGCCTGATGCAGGCCGGCCCGGTCCGGCCTGACGACGATCCGCGCAATACCCGTACGCCAGTACGAGAACGGCCTGCCTGCATTCTGTGACTGCAGGCAGGCCGTTCTGTTTTCTCCGGGCACCGTCGCGTGCGGGGGGGCCTTCTTCCGGTTACCGCTTCATGAGGCTGCCGCGATCACGCACTCACTGGCCAGCGGCTTGTGGGTGCGGCCGTCAAGCAGCACGCTTTTCCAGGGCAGGTCGATCCATACCAGGCCATTGGCGTGATCTTCGAAGCGGGGCAGGCCGGAGGCCGAAGGGTCGCGTTGCAGCATGTACTCTTGGCCAGTCCAGCGGATGAACACATGTTCGTTGCGGCCCTCGATGCGCGTGACCTCCACCTCCATACCCATTTCGCAACGGTACAGACCGCTGCCGAGGTCAAAGTGCAGGCTGCCGTCGGACGGGCGTTCGATGAGGGTGGCAGTTTGCTCGGCGGGCCGGTTGGCGCAGGCACCAAGCAACAGGGAGGCCAGAGAGAGCGAGAGGATGGCAGCGTGGCGAAGAGACATGACGAGAGCTCCTGAAACGGTCCGGCCGGAAGATGGCACGGGCAGCCGCGATTCTATTGGATTTGGAGGTTGGGCGCACGATCGGGGTGGCATTTGTGCGGTTGCACAAAAAATGGGCGCCCAGGGTATTTCCAGGTCGATCAGTGAGTTGTGCCATCTGTGCAGACGTTATCCACAGGCTTGCGCACGCGGATTGTGGATCAGTGCGTGGATCGGTGCACATGGATGGCGTGCCAAATCCGTGTGCTTGGCGGTATAGTCTCGCCCATGAAAAAATCCGTGACCCGATTTGCGCTTGCGCAACTGAATCTGACTGTGGGTGACCTGGAGGGCAATGCCGACCGGGTCATTGAGGCGCTTGAGCAGGCGCGTGCCGCCGGAGCCGAAGTGTTGCTGACACCGGAGCTGGCCCTGTCTTCCTATCCCCCGGAAGATCTTTTGCTCCGACCCGACTTTCACCGGGCTTGTGAGGCGGCGCTGGCTCGTGTCGTTGAGAAAGTGCAGGGCATCGTGCTGGTGATCGGCCACCCGTTCAGACGGGATGGGCGTTGTTTCAACGCGGCCAGCGTTGTGCGCGACGGTCAGGTGATGGCCACTTATCTGAAGCGATCCTTGCCCAATTACGGGGTGTTCGATGAGAAGCGCTATTTTGACAGCGGCGCCCAGCCTTGCGTGTTCGAGCTCAACGGCCTGAAGATCGGTGTGGCTGTCTGTGAGGATCTGTGGGAAGGCGAGGTGCTGGACTGGTTGCGTGCAAGCGGTGTCGATCTGGTGCTGTCTTTGAACGCGTCGCCCTATCATGTGGACAAGCAGCAGACCCGTTTGCAGGTGATGCGCGAGCGTGTGGCTGCACTGGGCCTGCCCCTGTTGTACTGCAATCTGGTGGGGGGGCAGGACGAGTTGGTGTTCGATGGCGCTTCATTTGCCCTGGACGCCGATGGCACGCTGGCGCATCAGTCGCCGGGATTTGAAGCGTGCGTGGATCAGGTGGTGTTCGAGGGCGGTCGCTGGCAGGCGGGGACCCCGGCCGAGGCGCCTGACAGTGAGGCAGAGTTGTATCGGGCGCTGGTGACCGGGGTGCGTGACTATGTGGGCAAGAACGGTTTTCCCGGTGCGCTGGTGGGGCTGTCGGGGGGCATCGATTCGGCGCTGACCCTGGCGGTGGCGGTGGATGCGCTGGGTGCGCAGCGGGTGCGGGCGGTGATGCTGCAGTCGCCCTATACCGCGCAGATGAGTCTGGATGATTCGCGTGACATGGTGCGCCGGCTTGGTGTGCGTTATGACGAGATTCCGATTACGCCGGCCATGCAGGTGTTCGATGACATGCTGGCTGCGCAGTTTGCCGGCCTGCCGGTCGATGCCACCGAGGAAAACCTGCAGAGCCGAATTCGCGGCACGATCATGATGGCGCTGTCGAACAAAACCGGCGCCATCGTGCTCACCACCGGCAACAAGAGCGAGATGGCCACCGGCTATGCCACGCTGTATGGCGACATGGCTGGAGGCTTTGCCGTGCTGCGGGATGTGTACAAGATGCAGGTGTTCGCGCTGGCGCGCTGGCGCAACCGTCAGGGCGAGGTCATTCCGCCAAACATCATCAGCCGGCCTCCGTCGGCTGAATTACGCCCGGATCAGACCGATCAGGATTCCTTGCCGCCTTATCCCGTGCTCGATGCAATCATTGAGGCCTACATGGAGCGTGACGAGTCGCCGCGCGAGATGATCGCCCGTGGGCTGCCTGCGGATGAGGTGCGGCGCACCGTGGGGATGCTCAAGCGTAACGAGTACAAGCGCCGCCAGGCCCCGGTTGGCATCCGGGTGAGCCGGCGTGGTTTCGGCAGGGATTGGCGATATCCGATAACATCGCGTTACAGGGACGAGTACTGAGGCCCGAAGAAGCGGGTTGGCTCATCTTACCGAGGAGATTCAAATGAAGAAAATCGAAGCCGTCATCAAGCCCTTCAAGCTCGATGAGGTGCGCGAAGCCTTGTCCGAAGTGGGCATCAATGGCCTGACCGTGACCGAAGTGAAAGGGTTTGGTCGGCAGAAGGGGCATACCGAGTTGTATCGCGGTGCAGAGTACGTGGTCGACTTTCTGCCCAAGATCAAGGTGGAAATCGTCTTGTCGGACGATCTGGTCGATCAGGCTGTCGAGGCCATCATCAAGGCGGCCCGTACTGGCAAGATCGGCGACGGCAAGATCTTCGTCACCAATGTGGAGCAGATCGTGCGCATTCGTACCGGTGAGACCGGCGAAGAGGCGATCTGAGCCGACCCCGCCCCTGTTTCTGTACCTGCCCCCGTTCGTGGGGCGGTCATCCACCCCGTTGCGGGCTCGCCGAGGGCGCGCGCAGCAGTACCAGCAGGGCGCCGGAGCCCCCCTGATGCCCGCGTGCCTGGCAGAAGGCGAGAATTTCCTCGCGCTGGGCCAGCCAGCCGCGTGACAACTGCTTCAGGATGGATTCCCGGCCCGGAGAGCCCAGCCCCTTGCCGTGAATGATGCGCACACAGCGTCGGCCACGCTGCAGGCTGGCAGCAAGAAAGCGTCCCAGCGTGTCGCGGGCTTCCTCGCGGTTGAGTCCGTGCAGGTCCAGTTCGCCTTGCAGCACCCAGCGGCCACGGCGCAGGTCGAGCAGCACCCGGCGTGGCAGGCCGGGGCGCAGGAAGGCGGCTTCGTCGCCCATGTCGAGCCGGTCTTCAAAGGAAATCGGCGCTTCCATGCTCTCGCGCAGCGCCGCGTTTTCGTCCTCGCAGCGTTTCACCGGTTCGGGGCGGGGCGCCGTGCGGGGGAGTTCGACACGATTGTCGCCGGGCAGGGTCTGCGTGCCCTGCATCGCAAATTCGAACAGGGCCTGATCGTCGAGCCCGGCGGTGGCCGAGTGGCGCAGCATGCGCTCCATCAGTTCATCGGGAGGTGCCCCGGTGCGCTTGCCCGGTGCGAGCCGTCGCTGCGCGTCGAGTGCCACCCGGCCGGTGTCTCGCATGGGGGTGACATCGGCCATCATGGCACGAAACAGGGCTTCGTCGCTGTCAGGCGTACGTACTGCTGGGGTGCCGCGGGCGGCCGGCTCGTCGTCGCTGTCCGTCGTTGCGCGTGGGCGCGGTAGCGGCGGGGGTTTGGGCCTGTCCATTTCTGCACGCGGGGTGGTACGCAGCGGGGTGACATCGCGCAGCGCCTTATGAAGCAGGTTCAGGTCTTGTGCCTGCTCCGGCGATTCGTGTGGTGCAGGGCGGCCGGATGTATTGCCGGGTTGCGCACCCTGCGTGTTGCGGGCTTGCGCACCCGTCGTTCGGAGGGGCTGCAGGCGTTGCTTGCGCAGTGCGGACAAGGCCTCCAGCCCGCCGGTCCCTTGTGTGCGGGGGGAGGACTTGCGTTTTCCGGGGCGGGAGGAGGTTGACATCGGGTGGCCTGACGGGGACTTACGATTGCTGCAGGGCGTCGAGGTAGCGCTCGGCGTCGAGGGCTGCCATGCAGCCGGTACCGGCAGAGGTGACCGCCTGGCGATAGATGTGGTCCTGCACGTCGCCAGCGGCGAACACGCCCGGTACGCTGGTGGCGGTGGCATTGCCATCGCGCCCGCCACGGGTGACGATGTAGCCGCCCTCCATTTCGAGTTGCCCTTCGAATATGTCGGTGTTGGGCTTGTGGCCGATTGCGATGAAAACCCCCTGCAGGGCGATGTCGCGGGTGCTGTTGTCGGCTGTGCTGCGAATGCGCATGCCGGTCACGCCGGTCTGGTCGCCGAGCACTTCGTCCAGGGTGTGATCCAGTGCCAGCTCGATCTTGCCTGCCGCGACCTTCTCCATCATCTTGTCGATCAGGATCTTTTCGGCACGGAAGGTCTGGCGGCGGTGGACGACGGTGACCTTGCGGGCGATGTTCGACAGGTACAGCGCCTCTTCCACGGCGGTGTTGCCGCCCCCGATCACCGCTACATCCTGGTTGCGATAGAAGAAACCGTCGCAGGTGGCGCAGGCTGACACGCCACGGCCGGCGAACTTTTCTTCGGAGGGCAAGCCGATGTACTTGGCGGTTGCGCCGGTGGCAAGGATCAGGGCGTCGCAGGTGTATTCGCCGGCATCGCCGATCAACCGGAAGGGCTTTTCGGCCAGTTTCACCGTGTGGATATGGTCGAAGATCATTTCGGTGTTGAATCGCTCCGCATGTTTCTGGAAGCGGGCCATCAGGTCGGGGCCAAGCACGCCATCCGCATCGGCCGGCCAGTTGTCGACCTCGGTAGTGGTCATCAGCTGTCCGCCTTGCGCCAGCCCGGTGATGAGCACCGGATTCAGGTTGGCGCGGGCAGCGTAAACAGCGGCAGTGTAACCGGCGGGGCCGGAGCCGAGAATGAGCAGTCGGGCGTGCTTGGTGGTCATGTTCAGCGTCTTCCAGATGGATAACAAGGGGCAATTATAGTGCCCGTTGGGTTTGCTTGCTGCCTATCGGTTTGATTGTGCCCGCTTACTATTGCAAGGGATTGTGTGAGATATTTCACGCACGCAAGGGGATGCGATGATGCATGGGTGCATGAGACATGATCAAATCAATACAGCTTATTTTTCACGGTGACTGAATGAGCGAGACGTCGGGTGTCTCTGCGGCGGCCTTGAAAACCTTTCCGCTGTTCCAGGGGGTGCCGGATCCGGCACTGGAGGACATCGCGCAGATGGCGCTGGTGAAGCGCATCACGCGTGGTCAGGCAGTGGTGCTGGCAGGGGACCGCAGCGATTACGTGTATTTCGTGCTCAGTGGCAGCCTCAAGGTGATGGTCAGCGATGAGGAGGGTCGGGAGGTCATCCTCAGCATTCTGGGGCAGGGCGAACTGTTCGGCGAGATGGGCATGTTCGGCGAGCAGCCGCGCTCGGCGTCGGTGATGGGGATCATGGCGTCCGATCTGGTGATGATTTCGAAGAGCGATTTCCGGCAGTTGCTGGAAAAGCATTTCGACATTGCGTGGCGCATGATGTGCAATCTGGCAGACCGGCTGCGCAATGCGGACCGCAAGATCGAGAGCCTCGCCCTGATGGATGTGTATGGGCGGGTTGCCCGCCTGCTCATCGACATGTCCGAGGACGTCGATGGGGCAGGCACCATGGTGCGCAAGATTTCCAAGCAGGACATTGCGAAAATGATCGGCGCATCGCGCGAGATGGTGAGCCGGGTCATGAAGGATCTGGCGACTCAGGGCTTGATCGAGGAGCGCGACAGCGGCATCGTGATCTCCGGCGGGTTGAGCAGGATCTAGTCGGCAGCGGTGCCCGGAGTGGATCGCATATAATGTTCGACCTGCATGATTATTCAGTATCGTTGATTGCCCCGTGTCCAAGTTGTCCAGATTGATCCCTTCCCGTCCGAGGCCGTTGCCCGAGCGCATTTCCCTGCTGTTGCAGGAGGCGCGCTGGCTGATCCTGGGTGTGATGTCCCTGTATGTGGGGCTGGTGTTGCTCGGTTACAGCCATACCGACCCGGGGTGGTCGCATGCTGCCGAGGTCGAGCGTGTGGTCAATCCCGGGGGGCGCTTTGGTGCCTGGCTGGCCGATCTGCTGTATTACCTGTTTGGTCTGTCGGCGTGGTGGTGGGTGGTGTTTCTGGGCTACGGGCTGGTCTGGGGATATCGCCGGCTGCGTAACGAGCTGGTTGCCGACCGGCACAGCTTTTTCATCGTTCTGGTGGGGTTTTTCGTGATGCTGCTTGCGAGCAGCGCCCTGGAGGCCTTGCGTTTCCATTCTCACGGCGTGGCAGTGCCCCTGGCGCCTGGCGGTTTGCTTGGTGTCGAACTGGGGCGGCTTGTACAGCGTTATCTCGGCTTTACCGGCGGGACGTTGATGTTGCTGGCGCTGCTCGCGTCCGGGTGGAGCCTGTTTTCGGGCCTGTCCTGGCTGAGTGTGGTCGAGCGGGTGGGGGGGGGCATTGAGGGCGTCGGCCTGGCTGTGGTCAGCGTGATGCGGAAGTGGCGCGACCGGCGGGCCGGTCGACAACTGGCCCAGCAGCGCGAGGCGGTGGTTGAAACCCGCCGTCGCAAGTCCGAGGACAAGGAGGCGCCCCCCTTGCGTATCGAGCCTGCGATTGGCGTCAGCCCCGCCCCTGGCTCCAATTCCGGCATTTCTTCCATCCAGCGCCCCGAGCCTCCTCCTGCCCCCGCTGTTGCTGTGGTGGCGCACGCCCATGAGCGGGTGGAGAAGGAGAGGGTAGAGAAGGTGGAGAAGGCGCGCGAACCACGCGAACGCCAGCCCTCGCCGCCACTGGTCAGTCATCCAATCGGTGAGGGGGGCGTGCCGCCATTGGCGCTGCTTGACCCCGTCTCCGAAGGTGTTGAGCCGCCCTCGCAGGAGTCCCTGGAGTTCACTTCCCGGTTGATCGAAACCCGGTTGGCCGACTTTGGTGTCGTGGTCAAGGTAGTGGCGGCGTACCCCGGCCCGGTGGTGACCCGCTACGAAATCGAGCCGGCGACGGGTGTGAAGGGCAGTCAGGTGGTGAATCTCGCGAAGGATCTGGCGCGGGCCCTGTCGCTGATTTCGATTCGTGTGGTCGAGACGGTGCCGGGTAAATCCTGCATGGCGCTTGAGTTGCCCAATCCCAAGCGTCAGACGGTACGCCTGTCCGAGATTCTCGGCTCCAAGGTCTATCATGCAATGGGCTCGCCCTTGACTGTCGCCCTGGGCAAGGACATCGGCGGTCAGCCGGTGGTGGCCGATCTGGCAAAGATGCCGCATCTTCTGGTGGCGGGTACGACCGGTTCGGGCAAGTCGGTGGGCATCAATGCCATGATCCTGTCGCTGGTGTACAAGGCCGACCCCTCTCGGGTGCGCCTCATCATGGTCGACCCGAAGATGCTGGAGCTGTCGATCTATGAAGGCATTCCGCATCTGCTGGCGCCGGTGGTCACCGACATGAAGCACGCGGCCAATGCGCTCAACTGGTGCGTGACCGAGATGGACAAGCGCTACAAGCTGATGGCGGCAGTTGGCGTGCGCAATCTGGCAGGTTTCAACAAGGCAGTGCTGGAAGCGCAGAAGGTTGAGGCGCCCCTGACCAATCCTTTTGCGATCAATCCGGACAATCCGGAGCCGCTCGAGGAGTTGCCGCACATCGTGGTCATCGTCGATGAACTGGCCGACATGATGATGGTGGTGGGCAAGAAGGTGGAAGAGTTGATCGCCCGTCTGGCGCAGAAGGCCCGGGCAGCCGGCATTCACCTGATTCTGGCGACCCAGCGCCCGTCCGTGGATGTGATTACCGGGTTGATCAAGGCCAATGTGCCTACCCGTATTGCTTTCCAGGTGTCGTCAAAGATCGACTCGCGTACCATTCTCGACCAAATGGGGGCCGAAACGCTGCTTGGCATGGGTGACATGCTGTATCTGGCGCCGGGCACCGGGGTGCCCACGCGTGTGCATGGTGCTTTTGTGGCCGACGAGGAAGTGCACAAGGTGGTGGATCACCTCAAGCAGATGGGGCCGCCGAACTATGTGGACGGCATCCTGTCTTCGCCCGAGGAGGAGATGGACGGAGCCGGGGCAGGGGGTGAAGCCGACGACGAGGCCGATCCGCTCTACGATCAGGCGGTCGAAGTGGTGCTGAAGACCCGGCGCCCGTCAATCTCGCTGGTGCAGCGTCATCTGCGCATTGGCTACAACCGTGCCGCGCGCCTGATCGAACAGATGGAGCGCTCCGGGCTGGTGTCGTCGATGGGCACCAATGGAAACCGTGAAGTGATCGTGCCCGCGAAGGAGGGTGAATGAAAGACAACGTCAATGACGTCAATGACGTCAATGTGCAGGCAGCCGGTGCCGCGCCGGCCTGGGTCATGGGGGGCGTTGCGCTGATGCTGATGTTGCTGTCCCTGCTGATGCCTGCATCGGTACTGGCGGACGAGGGGCAGGGGGTGGCGCAACTGCGTGCCTTCGTGGCTCGGGTGAGTCAGGCCGAAGGCGTGTTCGAGCAGACGGTGCATGCGGCCTCAGGACGGCGCCCGCAGTTTGCCAGCGGGCATTTCGTGTTCCAGCGCCCGGGGCGTTTTCGCTGGGTGTATGAGGCACCTTATCCGCAGGTGCTGGTGAGCGATGGACAGCGACTCTGGTCATGGGACGAGGACTTGAATCAGGTGACTGTGCAGACTCTGGGGGATGCACTTGGCAGTACGCCCGCTGCCGTGATTGCGGGCAATGGCGACCTGGATGCCGATTTCGAACTGGCCGATGCCGGTGAGCGGGATGGGCTGATGTGGGTCGAGGCACGCCCCCGTTTGCCGGACAGCATGTTTGAGTCGGTACGGCTGGGCCTGTCCGGAGGGCTGTTGCGACGCATGGAGATGCGTGACAACTTCGGGCAGCGCACCGAGGTGGTGTTCAGCGAGCTGCATCCCGGGGCGGATATTGCCCCGGACAGTTTCAGTTTCACACCGCCGCCCGGTGCGGACATCATCGGGGAATGAAGCTGGAGCGGGTGTGAACGACTTGTTCGACACGGTAGCGGTCCCGGACGAGGGACGGCGCGAGACGGCGCGAGAGGCGGCTCGGGAGCCGGCTGGACTGGGTGCTCCACTGGCCGAGCGCCTGCGTCCGCGCAGCTTCGATGAGGTGGTCGGGCAAGCTCATCTGCTGGGTGTGGGCAAGCCACTGCGCCTGGCGTTCGAGTCCCGCCAACTGCATTCGATGATCCTGTGGGGGCCGCCCGGTGTGGGCAAGACCACACTGGCCAGGTTGATGGCGAGCGCCTTCGATGCGGCCTTCATCGCGCTGTCTGCCGTGCTCTCCGGGGTCAAGGACATTCGTGAAGCGATTGTTCAGGCAGGGGCGAACCAGCGGCTCGGCCGCAGGACGATCCTGTTCGTCGATGAAGTGCATCGTTTCAACAAGGCACAACAGGACGCCTTCCTGCCGTATGTGGAGCAGGGGTTGGTCACCTTCATCGGCGCCACGACCGAGAATCCGTCTTTCGAGGTGAATTCGGCCCTGCTGTCGCGTGCAGCCGTGTATGTGCTTGAACCCTTGAGCACAGAGGAACTGGCACTGTTGTTCGAGCGGGCGCGCTGTGCGGCCTGTCCGGACCTGGCCTTCGAAGCTCAGGCCAGTGAACGACTGATCGGCTTTGCCGATGGGGATGCCCGGCGCTTGATCAATCTGGTCGAACAAGTGCACATTGCTGCCCGTACTGCGGGCATCCATCCGGTCGATGCGTCGTTTGTGGATGAGGCACTGGCGAGCAAGCTGCGGCGTTTCGACAAGGGCGGTGAAGCCTTTTACGACCAGATTTCTGCGCTGCATAAGTCGGTGCGGGGCTCTCACCCGGATGCGTCCCTGTACTGGTTGTGCAGGATGCTCGACGGCGGAGCCGATCCGCTGTATGTAGGGCGTCGCCTGATACGCATGGCGGTGGAAGACATCGGCCTGGCCGATCCGCGTGCGCTGGAGATCACCCTCAACGCCTGCGCGACCTACGAGCGGCTCGGTTCGCCCGAGGGTGAACTGGCACTGGCTCAGGCGGTGGTGTTTCTGGCGTGTGCTGCAAAGTCGAACGCGGTCTATAAGGCCTACAATGCGGCAAAGGCGTGTGTGGCTGCGGACGACTCAAGACCCGTGCCGATGCATCTGCGCAATGCACCGACGCGCCTGATGAAGTCGCTGGGCCACGGGCAGGGATATCGCTATGCGCATGATGAGCCCGAGGCCTATGCCGCAGGCGCATCGTACCTGCCCGAAGGTATGGATGAGCCGGGGTGGTACCGTCCGGTGGGTCGGGGCATGGAGCAGCAGATTGCAGCCAAGCTCCAGCACCTTCGGGAAATGGATCGCACGGCCCGGAAGAAACCGGGCGGGCAGGGCGCAGGAGAGGGTTGAAGCCCGTTCCCGGAGAGGGGGGCGGGCGGCGTGATCTTGCGCAAAAGAAAGCCCGCCGGACGGACTTCGGGGCAAGTCTTCCGGCGGGCAAGCGGCATGCTCGGCCAACGTGGCGGTACGATGACCGGTGACGGGGAGATCAGCCGGTCGGGCACGGGCATGCAGCAGCAAGCGTCAGACCTGGAGAGTGAGTGGGCTGACGCTTGGTGAGGTTAGTGGCGAGCGTCGCCAAATGCGATGGGGTGATCGTGGAGAAACTGGGCGCACACGCGCATTGCACGCAGCGCCTTTTCATGCTCGCCACGCTCGTTGGCGCGCTCGATCAGGTCCTGCATGTAGCGCGTCAGCAGCACCACGCCTTCGGGGGTCTGGACCAAGCCGCACACCAACTGTGCTGCTGCCACATCGGGGATGTCCTCGTGCTCGGCGATGAGTTGCACCTCATCGTCCGTCAGGTCGCAATAATCCAGACAATCGCGTATGGAAAGCATGCTGTTCTCCTCAGGTTATGGATGATTGCGGTTTGTGCCGCTTGTTGTAATCTGATTCAGTCTAATGAGTAAGACCTTGAATGCCAGTAGAAGTTTGGCGTCACGTGTGACCTAAGCGATTGTTTTTGTTAATTTTGTTGTGCACTGCCGCATATCCTGAGGGGCGCTGGCAGAATCGTATGGCACGGCAGCTTGCGGCGATTTTCTCGAACCGTTGTCAGGTCTGTTGTACATTCAACTGAATTCATTGAGTTAACCGGATTTCTCATGCTCGACATTCAACGCTTTCGCAACAATATCGACGACGTGGTGCAGGGGCTGGCCCGTCGAGGAGTCGATTTCGATCCTGCTGCCTTTCAGGCTCTGGAAACCGAGCGCAAGACTCTGCAAACCCGCACGCAGGAGCTGCAGGCACGGCGTAACAGCCTTTCCAAACAGATCGGTGTCCTCAAGGGCAAGGGAGAGGATGCTTCTGCGGTGATGGCCGAGGTGGCTGGGCTGGGCGATGAGCTGAAGGCCAACGAACAGGCGCTGAGCGTGTTGCTGGAGCGAATCAACGCACTGGTGGCCGGGTTGCCCAATATTCCGCACGAGAGTGTGCCGCAAGGCAGGGACGAGCAGGACAACGTGGAGGTGCTGCGCTGGGGCACGCCGCGCAGTTTTGATTTTGAACCGCGCGATCATGTTGATCTGGGCGCAGGACTGGCGGGGCTCGATTTCGAACTGGCTGCCAAGCTGTCAGGTTCGCGCTTTGCGGTGATGCGTGGCGGGGTTGCGCGCTTGCATCGCGCCCTTGCGCAGTTCATGCTGGATACTCATGTTGGCGAGCACGGCTACACCGAGCTGTATGTGCCCTATATGGTGAATGCCGCCTCGATGTACGGTACCGGTCAGCTGCCCAAGTTCGAGGAAGACCTGTTCCGGGTGCCGCGCGGCGATGACACCTTCTATCTGATTCCGACCTCAGAAGTGCCGGTGACCAACATTGTGCGTGGTGAAACCGTTGCGTCCGATGCACTGCCGATGAAATTTGTCGGACATACGCCGTGTTTCCGGTCCGAGGCCGGCAGCTATGGTCGCGATACGCGGGGCATGATCCGTCAGCATCAGTTCGACAAGGTGGAGTTGGTGCGTATCGAACATCCCGAGCAGTCCTGGGCTGCGCTCGAAGAGCTGGTTGGGCATGCGGAGGCCATTTTGCGCAAGCTTGAACTGCCGTATCGCAAGATTGTGCTGTGTACTGGTGACATGGGGTTCTCGGCGGCGAAGACCTATGATCTGGAGGTGTGGCTGCCGGCCCAGAACACCTATCGTGAAATTTCGTCCTGCTCGAATTGCGGTGATTTTCAGGCGCGCCGCATGCAGGCACGCTTCAAGAACGCACAGGGCAAGAACGAGTTGCTGCACACCCTGAACGGTTCCGGCCTGGCGGTGGGGCGGACCCTCGTGGCGGTGCTGGAGAACTATCAGGAGGCAGACGGCTCGGTGCGGGTGCCGCAGGCACTGGTGCCTTACATGGGCGGAGTGGAGCGGCTGGAAGCGCAGAGTTGATCCGGTGCAGACGATTTTTCCGGGCTGCTCATGCATCCGTATGCGCAAGCTGATATATTAGCAACTTCTTAAATTCCGTGGAGCATGTGATGGCAGGAAAGTCGTTTGCACAGATTACCGGTGATGTATCCAAGGCGCTGAAGACTCTGCACAAGGAAGTGCCCGAGACGATGCAAGGCTTTGGCGCGATGTCGAAGGCTGCGCTGAAGGCCGGCGCCCTGTCCGAACTCGACAAGGAGTTGATTGCATTGGCGATCGGTGTGGCGTCGCGCTGCGATGCCTGCATCGGTTTTCATGTGAAGGCGCTGATCCGGCTGGGTGTGACGCGTGAGCAGTTGATGGAAACCCTCGCGGTGTGTACCTACATGGGGGGCGGTCCGGTGCTGATGTATGCGGCTGAGGCGGTCAGGGCATACGAGGAATTCACCGCAGAAGCTTGAGGATGCGCGCAACACGCATCAACCCCTTTCATTTTCTGAAGAACTGGATATAATGCCGAGCTTCGAGCGGAGAGGTGGCAGAGTGGTCGAATGTACCTGACTCGAAATCAGGCGTAGGTGCGAGCCTACCGTGGGTTCGAATCCCACCCTCTCCGCCACAAACTTTTCAAAGCCCTGATTGTTCGGGGCTTTTTTATTTTCTGCTCGAGCTGAGTCGCCATTTGGGTTACCTTGCGGACACGGGTTGCCGCCGTTCGTTCGTCCTTCTGGTGCAAATATCCTGGGTTTCCCCTTCCGATGCGGCTGCCCGTCCCGATGACTGAACCGTGTTGAATCTTGAACCTTTTTGTCCCTGCGTTGGTCAGGGGCATGAAATGTGCTAAAAGATGCCAGCTTCCCGGTCGTGCCTGAAGTGCGCAGCCGGGTGACACCGTTCATTTATTCTGGATCGCGATGAGTTCTGCTGAACAGGCTGCCACCGAAACCGTGGCCGCGGAAATGCTGGCCGGTGGTGACGCCGAGTGCTATCACTGTGGCCTGCCGATTCCTGAACAGACCCGACACTATGTGGCCATAGATGGTCAGCGTCGGCGTATGTGCTGTGTGGGCTGCGAGGCGGTGGCACAGTCCATCGTGGACAATGGCCTGACCGACTATTACCGGCACCGTGATGCGATGCCCGAGCCGCAGAAAGAGGCGCTGCCGGTCGAGCTTCAGGAGTTGGGGCTGTTCGATCACCCGGACTTCCAGAAATCCTTCGTTCAGCCGATTGGTGAGCATGAGCGTGAGGCTTCGCTGATTCTGGAGGGCATCACCTGTGCCGCCTGTGTATGGCTCAACGAGCAGCATGTGGCACGCCAGCCGGGTGTGTCGCTGGTCGAGGTGAATTATGCGACCCGCCGTGCGCGGGTGCGCTGGGATGAGACGAAGATCCGGTTGTCGGAGATTCTTGCCGCCATCCAGGCCATTGGTTACCGGGCCTACCCCTATGATCCCGAGCGCTCCGAACAGCTTGCACAGCGTGAGCGGCGGTCGATGCTGTGGCGGGTGTTCGTGGCCGGTTTTGGCATGATGCAGGTCATGATGTACGCCTATCCGGCGTATATTGCGGGCGAGGGAGACTTGAGTGCGGATGCGGAAACCCTCATGCGCTGGGCCAGCCTGGTGCTGACCCTGCCGGTGGTGTTCTACTCGGCCGCGCCTTTCTTTCAGCGTGCCCTGCGCGACTTCAAACTGCGCCGCCTGGGGATGGATGTGCCGGTGGCGCTGGGGGTGGGCAGTGCATTTGCCGCCAGTGTGTGGGCCACGATCATCGAAGGGCCCGAGGTGTATTTCGACTCGGTGACGATGTTCGTCTTCCTGTTGCTGCTGGGGCGTTATCTGGAGATGATTGCGCGGCAAAAGGCGGTGCGCGGGGTCGAGGAGATGGGCAAGGTCCTCCCCGTGTTTGCCGAGCGCCTGGAGCCGGGCAGCAGCCAGGGGGGGCGGGTGCCGGTGTCGCAGTTGGTGCCGGGGGACCGTGTCCGGGTGCGTCCGGGAGAGGTCTTTCCGGCCGATGGCAGGGTGCTGGAGGGCAGTAGTCAGGCAAACGAGGCCCTGCTGACCGGAGAAAGTCGACCCGTGTCGAAGATGCCCGGGGCAGTGGTGACGGGTGGCAGCATCAATATCGACAGCCCGCTGGTGGTGGAGATTCGTCAGGTGGGGGATTCAACCCGCCTGGCGGCAATCCGCAGGCTGATGGACCGGGCCGCCTCCGAGCGGCCGGGTATTGCGACACTGGCAGACAAGGTCGCCCGGGTGTTCATCATTGCGCTGCTCAGCTTGTCGGCGCTGACTTACCTGATCTGGCAGTTCATCGACCCTGATCGGGCGCTGTGGGTATTTGTCTCGGTGCTGGTGGTGGCCTGTCCCTGCGCACTGTCCCTGGCCACGCCGACGGCCTTGACCGTGGCGACGGATGCCTTGGCGCGCATGGGGGTGTTGGTCACCCGGGGGCATGCCATTGAGGCACTCGCCACAGCCAACCGTTTTGTGTTCGACAAGACCGGCACGCTCACTCATGGGGTGATGACCGTGGCGCGCATCGACCTGCGCGCAGCAGATGACGAGCAGTGGGTGCTGGCCTGCGCGGCGGCGCTGGAGCAGGGGTCGGAGCATGCGATTGCGGCCGGCATCCTGCGCGCTGCCGAAGGGCTGGTGCTGCCACAGGTGAGCGGGTTGTGCGCGATGACCGGGCAAGGGGTGGAAGGGGTGATTGACGGGCGTGTGTATCGTCTGGGGCATCCCGCCTATGCGGCGGCGCTGTCCACTGCGGAGCCGCTTGAGTCTGTGGCAGGGGAGGGTGCGCAGGACGCCAGTGATGGCAGTACGGTGGTGGCGCTGGGCAGCGAGCAGGGTATCGAGGCGCTCATTTATCTCGCGGATGTCGCGCGCGAGGATGCTGCAGTGCTGCTTGGCCGCCTGAGGCAGGAGCAGGTTCCGGTTGCCATCATCAGCGGAGATTCACCGCAGGCGGTGGCGACGCTGGCCCAGCGTTTCGGCATCGAGGACCACCATGCGCGCATGTCACCCGAGGACAAGCAGCGCTGGGTTGCGGCAAAGCAACAGCAGGCCGGGGCGGTGGTCGCGATGGTGGGAGATGGGGTGAATGATGCGCCGGTGCTGGCTCAGGCCCAGGTTTCCGTGGCCATGGGTGGTGGTACCGATCTTGCCCGCAACCAGGCCGATGTGGTGCTGCTTTCCGAGAACCTGGGCAGTCTGGCGGTCGCCATTGCGCTGTCGCGTCGTACCCTGCAGGTCATACGGCAGAACCTGTGGTGGTCTTTCACCTATAACTTCACTTCCGTGCCATTGGCCATGATGGGGTTGATCACGCCCTGGATGGCAGGGTTGGGCATGGCTGCCAGCTCCCTGCTGGTAGTGCTCAATGCCTTGCGGCTGCAGCCGCGCAGGCGCGGAAAACGCTGAGAAGGGACATGGAAAGTATTTATCTGCTCATACCAATATCCGTATTTCTGGTGTTCATCATCGGCTTGATCTTCTGGTGGTCGGTGCGCTCCGGGCAGTATGACGATCTGGAGGGGCCGGCCTATCGCCTGCTCATGGATGACAAGGATGCGCCGCGTGCGCAACCCCAGGATGGGGTTCAGGATGACCTGGCGCCAAAACAGGAAAATCACACGAAAACAGCGAACTCCGGACCTGGGGCGTGAGCGATTCCCCGATCTGGGTAATTTGCTTTTGATCTAGGTCAACATTCTTCCTTGATTGAGTAGTCATAATTCAGCCATGGTTCCGGTGCGGGGCGGAAGTTGCTGGTTCGCATGGAATCTGGTTTATGTCTCTCTGTTGGGGTTGGGGGTGCGTCGCGTGCGCACCCTTTTTTTTGCGCTGCCGCAACCCTCATTGATTTTCATGCTTTCGCCCGATAGGGGTCTGCAATACAATATTGACCTGTATCAAATTCCTGTTTTTTGTGCAGCGTATCCTTCTGCGGAATGTCCGCCGGTGCGGTCCGGAGGGCATCAGGGGTCTGCAAGAGGTTTTTAATCAAAGGGGTGACTCACATGCAATCGCAAGCGACTTATGACTACAAAGTCGTTCGCCAGTTCGCCATCATGACGGTGGTGTGGGGTGTAGTGGGCATGCTGGTCGGCGTTCTCATCGCCGCACAGCTTGTCTGGCCCGCGCTCAACTTGAGCGAACTCGGTGAATGGTTCCATTTCGGCAGGCTGCGCCCGCTGCATACCAACGCGGTGATCTTTGCGTTCGGTGGCTGCGCACTCTTTGCCACCTCGTATTTCGTGGTGCAAAGAACCTGTCACACCAGCCTGTTCCTGCCCGGTCTGGCGACCTTTACCTTCTGGGGCTGGCAGGTGGTCATCGTGCTTGCAGCCATCACGCTGCCGCTCGGCTTCACTTCCGGCAAGGAATACGCCGAACTGGAGTGGCCGATCGACATCCTGATCGCGGTTGTGTGGGTGAGCTACGCCATCGTCTTTTTTGGCACCATCGCCAAGCGCAAGACCTCGCACATCTATGTCGCGAACTGGTTCTTCGGTGCCTTCATCCTCACCGTTGCGCTGCTGCACATCGTCAATAGCGCAGCCCTTCCGGTGTCGCTGACCAAGTCCTATTCCGCCTATGCCGGCGTGCAGGATGCGATGATCCAGTGGTGGTACGGCCACAACGCGGTGGGTTTCTTCCTGACCGCCGGCTTCCTGGGCATGATGTACTACTTCGTGCCGAAGCAGGCCGATCGCCCTGTGTATTCCTATCGTCTGTCGGTGGTGCACTTCTGGGCGCTGATCTTCACCTACATGTGGGCGGGCCCGCACCACCTGCACTACACCGCACTGCCTGACTGGACCCAGTCCGTCGGCATGCTGTTCTCGCTGATCCTGCTGGCACCGTCCTGGGGCGGCATGATCAACGGCATCATGACCCTGTCGGGTGCCTGGCACAAACTGCGCACCGATCCGATCCTGAAGTTCCTGATCACCTCGCTGTCCTTCTATGGCATGTCGACCTTCGAAGGTCCGATGATGTCCATCAAGACGGTGAATGCCCTGTCGCACTACACCGACTGGACCGTCGGTCATGTGCACTCCGGCGCACTGGGCTGGGTTGCCATGATCTCGATCGGCGCAATGTACTACCTGATCCCGCGCATGTACGGCAGGACTGAGATGTACTCCACCAAGCTGATCGAGACCCACTTCTGGATCGCGACCATCGGCATCGTGCTGTACATCTCCTCGATGTGGATTGCCGGCGTGATGCAGGGCCTGATGTGGCGTGCCACCAACAGCATCGACGGTACGCTGACCTACTCCTTCATCGAGAGTGTCAAGGCCAGTTATCCGCTCTGGACCATCCGTCTGGTGGGCGGCATCCTGTTCCTTGCTGGCATGCTGATCATGTTCTACAACATGGTACGCACGATTGCCGGTCAGAAGGCTTACGAAGCGCCGGTGATCGCACCCGCTGCCGCGCACGCCTAAACGGAGATAAGACAACATGGCACAATCGAAACATGACATTATCGAACGCAGCGTCGGTCTGATGATCGTCTTGACGCTGCTGACGGTGAGCGTGGGGGGTCTCGTCGAGATCGTTCCGCTGTTTTTCCAGAAGTCCACCACCCAACCGCTTGTCAATGACAAGGGGGAGCCGCTGGTGAAGCCGTACGACGCGCTGCGCCTGGCTGGACGTGACATTTATGTGCGTGAAGGCTGCTACAACTGCCATTCGCAGATGATTCGTCCGTTCCGTGCGGAAACCGAGCGCTATGGTCACTACTCGGTGGCGGGCGAGTTCGTGTATGACCGTCCGTTCCAGTGGGGCTCCAAGCGTACCGGTCCCGACCTTCATCGCGTGGGCGGTCGTTACTCCGACGAATGGCATCGTGTGCACCTGATCAATCCGCGTGACGTGGTGCCCGAGTCCAACATGCCTGCGTTCCCGTGGCTTGAGCGTCCGGTCAAGGCTGACCATATCGAGAAGAAGATGACCGTGCTGCGCACGCTGGGTCATCCCTATTCCGATCAGGACATTGCCGGTGCACGCGCTGCGCTTGAAGGCAAGACCGAAATGGACGCGATCATTGCCTATCTGCAGGGTCTGGGTACGGCGCTGTCCAACTTCAAGTAATCCGGTAACGGGGAGAATGTGAACATGGATCTCAATGACTTCAGAAGCCTGATCACGGTGCTGGGCCTGATCTGTTTCCTGGGAATTTGTTACTGGGCATACAGCAGGCACGCCAAGGCGGGTTTCGACGAAGCGGCACATCTCCCCTTCGCCGAAGAAGACGCTCCGGTCGTTTCTGGCGACCGGAAAAAAAAGGAAGGATAAAAAATGGCTGACTTCGTAAGCGGCTTCTGGAACGTCTACGTGATGGGGCTGGTGGGCCTGAGCTTGGCGTTCTGTCTGTTCATCCTGCTGTCCAACAACAAGCGCGAGACCGGTCCGGTCGAGTTGCATGGTCATGTGTGGGATGAAAACCTGGCTGAGTACAACAACCCGCTGCCGCGCTGGTGGTTGTATCTGTTCTGGATCACCGTGATTTTTGCTGTGGTGTATCTGGCCCTGTACCCGGGTTTTGGTAACCGCCAGGGCATCCTTGGCTGGAGCTCCGTGGGGCAGTACGAAAGCGAAATGCAGGCTGCCGACACCAACTTCGGTCCTGCCTTTGCTCAGTACGCCAGTCTGTCGGTGCCTGAAGTGGCCGGCAAGAAGGAAGCGGTCGAGATGGGACAGCGCCTGTTCCTGACCTATTGCTCGCAGTGCCATGGCTCGGATGCGCGGGGCGCTCGGGGTTTCCCGAACCTGACCGACGGTGCCTGGCTGTGGGGCGGCGACCCTGAGCACATCAAGGCCACCATCACCAATGGTCGCATGGGTGTGATGACACCCTTCGGTCAAGTGCTGGGTGGTGAGGGTGTGAAGGATGTTGCCCACTATGTGCGTTCGCTCAATGGTTTGGCGCACGACTCCCTCCGCGCTCAGCGTGGTGAGGAAGCGTTTGCGACCAACTGCGTGGCCTGCCATGGTCCGGATGCAACCGGCAACCCGATGCTGGGCGCGCCCAATCTTACCGACAATACTTGGCTGTGGGGTTCGACCGAGGCTTCCATCATTGAGACCATCACGCATGGCCGCATGAACCGCATGCCTGGTTTCGGTGATTTCCTTGGTGACGATAAGGTGCACCTGCTGACCGCCTATGTGTGGAGCCTGAGCAACAAGCCGCAAGCTGGCAACTAAGTAGTACACTACGCGTGGTTGCAGTTTCGACCACGCGGTAGAACCCCGGCCAAGGCCGGGGTTCTAAAGATTCAGAATATTAGTTTATACGGATATATCGCTATGTCTGAGCCGGCCCAAGATGGAAAAGGTACGGATAAACAGGGGGATGCTTCAACAGGAGCGTCAAGTCTTTACGAGAGCAAGAGAAAGCTTCACGTCAGGTCGGTTACCGGCCTGTTTGCAAACTGGCGCTGGGCGCTTGTCTGGATAACCCAGATACTGTATTACGGACTGCCGTGGCTGACATGGAATGATCGCCAGGCAGTCCTTTTTCATTTGACGGAACGGAAGTTCTATCTCTTTGGCTGGGTGTTCTGGCCGCAGGATGTGATGTATCTGGCCATCCTGCTGATCATTTCGGCTTACGCCCTGTTCTTCTTCACTGCAATTGCCGGCCGTCTCTGGTGCGGCTACGCCTGTCCGCAAACGGTCTATACCGAAATCTTCATGTGGATTGAGGAGAAGATCGAAGGTGACCACAACAAGCGCCGGAAACTGGAACAAAGTCCGATGGACGGGCGCAAGTTCGCTCTGCGTAGCGCCAAGTATTCTGCCTGGGCGGTGGTGTCGCTGTGGACCGGTTTCACCTTTGTGGCGTATTTCTCGCCACTGAGCGATCTGCTCGCTTCACTGACCACATTGGGATTCGGCCCTTGGGAGATTTTCTGGATACTGTTTTACAGTGCCTTCACCTTCGTGTTTGCGGGCATCATGCGCGAACAGGTGTGCAAGTACATGTGCCCGTACGCCCGTTTTCAGGGGGTGATGTTCGATCCCGACACCCTGGTGATTACCTATGATATGGAGCGTGGCGAGCCGCGCGGTACGCGCAAGAAGGGGCTTGATCCGCGCACAGTGGGCAAGGGCGACTGTGTGGACTGCGGCATTTGCGTGCAGGTCTGTCCCACAGGCATCGACATTCGAAATGGACTGCAGTACGAGTGCATTGGGTGTGCGGCCTGTATCGATGCCTGTGATCAGGTGATGGACAGAATGAGTTACCCGCGTGGCCTGATCCGTTACTCCACCGAGAATGCACTCAAGAAGCACTGGGGGATGAAGGAGATCATCAGGCATGTGGCCCGACCGCGCACTCTGGTGTACGCTGGCATTCTCGTGGCGGTGTGTCTTGCGTTGCTGGTGGGGCTCGCGACTCGCAGCGATCTGAGGGTCGACATCATCCGTGATCGCGCCTCACTTGCACGAGAGGTGGACAATGGCTTGATCGAGAATGTGTATCGACTCCAGGTCATGAACATGGTAGAAACGCCTCGTACCGTTTCCGTGAGTGTGAGCGGCCTGGAAGGCATTCATCTCGACGGCCCTAACGTCTACACGCTACCGGCTGCAGGCACCGAATCGATCACTGTGCAGGTCAGGGTCGAGCCCGATGTGGCGCCACCCGGGTCGCACCGGATCGCGTTCGATGTGAAGGTTCAGGGGGACGAAACGGTACATGTGGTTGAGGAAACCACATTCATTCTGCCCCGATGACGGGCTCTGAAATCGGAGAAGCAAGAGCATGGACATGACGCGGGATACCGTCCCTTGGTACAAGCAGGGCTGGCCCTGGTTTCTGATGTTTTTCCCTGCCACCGCAGTGGTGGCCGGGTTGATCACGTTCTGGATTGCCTACAGCAGTTTCGATGGCATGGTGGTCGACGACTACTATAAGGAAGGCAGGGCCATCGACAAGACGATGGCACGTTCGACCAAGGCTGCAGAGTTGGGTTTGGCGGCGGACGTGACGGTCAGGGCCGAGGAGGTGGCGCTCGTACTTGAAACCGCAGAGGGCGTTGCCCTGCCACCGGCCCTGTTGCTGACGATTGCGCATCCTACCCAGGGTGGGATGGATCAGCAGGTGTCGTTGATCAGCCGCAATGGGGTATATACTGCCCAGATCAAGCCGCTGCAGATGATTGGTCGCTGGCAGCTGCAGATAGAAGATGAGTCCCGAAGCTGGAGGCTTAACGGGGCCGTAACGCTCCCGACAGAGACGCAAGTGAGGATTGTTCCTTATGGTTCCTGAGCGTTGTAAAGGAGGTCTGTGCCGTGAAAGAGTTGCTGATGAGCCCTACCGGTTTGCTGAGTCTTTTTACGATCATCTTTGTGGTGGTGATGGGAGGTTACCTTTTCAGGTTTGCTCTCAAAAACATGGACGAGGATGCGCGCAACGCCGGGCGTGATTCCTGATTGAATAGCGGGGCATGCATCGCGGCGTTCTGCGCGTGCTCTCTTGCTGAATCGTCACTTGACGAAAATCTGGCCACCTCAGGGTGGCCAGATTTGTTTTTATGCATCGTCTTGTGCTCGATCCGAAGGATTCTTCAGGTCGCATCTTGACGAAGCGCTGTTCGAGTTCTATGATACGCGCTCTTTGCGTTTGGGCGGTTAGCTCAGCGGTAGAGCACTGCCTTCACACGGCAGGGGTCACTGGTTCGATCCCAGTACCGCCCACCATTCGCAAGTCTTGATGCCGCAGCCCCATGGGCGGTTAGCTCAGCGGTAGAGCACTGCCTTCACACGGCAGGGGTCACTGGTTCGATCCCAGTACCGCCCACCAGTATTCAAGCCCCCCGGCGTTTGCTGCGGGGCTTTTGTTTTATGGGCCTGTGGCGCAATATCAACTCCGGCCTCGGTGCCCAAGTGGGTATGCGGGGCCTGCTTCAGGGTGATTGTCCTCATGTCGTCACAAGTCAGCACACGCCAGGTGCGCACGCGTTTTGCGCCCAGTCCTACAGGTTATCTGCACATTGGTGGGGCGAGGACGGCCTTGTTTGCCTGGGCCTATGCGCGGCGCCATGGTGGCAGCTTCATTTTGAGGATTGAGGATACTGATCTGGCACGCTCCACTCCCGAGGCGGTGCAAGCCATTCTCGATGGCATGCACTGGTTGGGGCTGGAGGCGGATGAGGGTCCGTTCTACCAGACCCAGCGCATGGTACGCTACAAGGAAGTCATCCAGCAGATGCTGGCCGATGGCAGTGCCTATCACTGCTATACCTCCAAGGAAGAACTCGACGCCCTGCGCACAGAGCAGGAGGCGCGCAAGCAGAAGCCGCGCTATGACGGACGCTGGCGCCCGGAGCCGGGAAAGGTGCTGCCCGAGCCGCCTGCTGGCGTCTCTCCGGTGGTGCGTTTTCGCAACCCGCTGGATGGGGTTGTTGCCTGGGACGATCAGGTGAAGGGCCGTATCGAGATTGCCAACAGCGAACTCGACGACTTCATCATCGCGCGGGCGGACGGAACGCCGACTTACAATTTCTGCGTCGTGGTCGACGATTGGGACATGGGCATCACGCATGTGCTGCGCGGCGATGATCATGTGAACAATACCCCTCGTCAGATCAACGTATTGCGTGCCCTCGGTGCGGAGGTGCCTTTGTATGGCCATCTGTCCATGATCCTGGGCGATGACGGTACCAAGCTGTCCAAGCGGCATGGCGCGGTGAGCGTCATGCAGTACCATGAAGACGGTTATCTGCCCGATGCGGTGGTCAATTATCTGGCGCGGCTGGGCTGGAGCCATGGTGACGATGAAATCTTCAGTCGTGAGCAGTTCGTCCAGTGGTTTGATCTGGATCACATTACGCCGTCCGCTGCACAGTTCAATACCGAAAAGCTGAACTGGCTCAATGCACATTACATCAAGCAGGCGGATGATGTTGAGCTGGCCGCAGATGTGGCGAATCGCTTGGCACAGCGTGGAGTCAACCCGGAGGGCGGGCCTGCAATCGAGTCGGTGGTGGCGCTTTACAAGGAGCGTTCGGGCTCGCTGAACGAACTGGCCGATTCCGTCGAGCTCTATGTCACCGAGGTGCATCCGTCGCCGGAATTGCTTGCCAAGCATCTGACGGAGGTGGCACGCGCGGCACTGACGAGTCTGAGACAGCGTTTCGCCGGGGCGGAGTGGTCCGCTGCTGCGCTCAGTCAGGCGATCAAGGACACCATGTCCGAGCATGCCCTGAAGATGCCGCAGGTCGCGATTCCGCTGAGAGTCGCCTTGCTGGGTGTCACGCAGACGCCGTCCATTGATGCGGTGCTGCTGGTGCTGGGCCGGGAGCGGGTGCTCGCGAGACTGGACGCTCGTCTTTAAGCGTCACTGACTGTTGATGCCGCAGGTTGCGATTCCGCTGAGAGTCGCCTTGCTGGGCGTTGCACAGACGCCGTCCATTCTGTGTAATGATTTTTTTGTCGTGGCTGTGGGCACTTCCAGCACCAACCGCTGGCGTCGCTATGCAGAGGTGGTGTCCGGCATCTGTGAGTGGCTGGAACGTTGCTGTCGGGCCCATTGTGCGAAATCGCATGCACTCATCGGGTGAGAGAACATGAAGCCCTGTAGCAGATCGCAGCCACGCAATGTCAGGTAGTCGGCCTGTTCGGGGGTTTCAACGCCTTCTGCCACTACGGTCAGGCCCAGGTCGTGACCCAACGCAAGGGTGGCCGTGGCGACTGCAACGTCGCCAGCGCCGTGTGGCAGGTCGGTGACGAAGGATTTGTCGATCTTCAGACGGGTGAGCGGAAGACGTTTCAGATAGGCCAGGCTGGAGTAGCCGGTACCAAAATCATCCAGAGCGAGGTGCAGGCCAAGTTCGCGCAGTTGCGCAAGGGTGCGGTCAAGCTCTGCAGAGGGGTCCAGCAGGGCGCTTTCCGTGATTTCCAGTTCAATCAGGGTGGGGTTGGCACCGGTTTCTTCCAGGGCACGCTGCACCCGGCCGACAAAATCCCCCTGCCGGAACTGTATCGGTGAAATATTCAGCGAAACAGTAATGCCTGCCAGCGGGGAATCTGCCCACAGGCTCTGCTGGAGGCAGGCTTCGCGCAGCACAAACTCGCCTATGCGGTGAATCAATCCGGTCTCCTCGGCGACCGGGATGAACTCGACCGGGGGGACATTGCCCAGTTCATGGTGGCGCCAGCGCAGCAGTGCTTCGCAACCCAGCAGCCGACGACTGCGTGCGCAGACCTGGGGTTGGTAATGCAGCACCAATCCGCCCTCATCGAGGGCACGACGCAATGCGTTTTCCAGTAGCAGGCGCCGCTTTACCCGTGCATTCATTTCGGGAACGAAATAGCGAAAGGTGTTCTTGCCGGCCGACTTGGCGCCATACATTGCAGTGTCGGCGTGCTTGAGCAGGGTTTCGACGTCCTCGCCATCTTCGGGGTAGAGCGCGATACCGATGCTCACCGACGGGTTGATGTCATGGCCGTCAATCTGCATCGGATGCGCCAGGCTGGCCACCAGCTTGCCGGCGACCTTGCCGGGCTGGTCCGGATTGCCGATGGCCGGCAGCAAGGCGACGAACTCGTCCCCGCCCAGGCGTGCGAGCAGGTCTTCCGAGCGTAGCTGACCACTCAGATGGCAAGCGATCTCGGCAAGATACAGGTCGCCGAAACTGTGCCCGAGTGAATCATTGACGGTCTTGAAGTTGTCCAGATCCAGAAACAGTATCGCCAGTCTTTCGTTGCTGCGGCGGGCCAGCTCCAGACGCTTGCGTGCGTGCTCCAGCCAGGCGCTACGGTTGGGCAGGCTGGTCAGGAGGTCGTAGTGAGCCAGATGGTGAATGTGCGCAGCGGCTTCACGCTCCCGGCTGACATCGATCACCGTGCCCCGCAAACGCCGCCCCTGGCCGTCGTGACTGACGCCTTCGATCTCGAACTGGAGCGTATTGCCGGGTTCGTGCCGTGGATTGCAGTCGAGGCGCCTGTTGGCGTCCCGCGAAGCCAGTTCTCGCAGCACGGTGACCAGGCGCTCCTGAGAGGCGGGGGTGACAGAGGCAATCAGTTGGAGCAGCGTGTTTAGCGAACCCGGCGGATGTTCCAGCAGGGTAAGCAGGTTGTCCGAAACCTGGATCGGGGTATTTTCCACAGGGTGCGAAAGGGTGGCGCCAATCGTCTGCCAACTGCCCATGCGGGCCAGTTGCTGGGCTTCGACCAGGGCCTGCTGCTGCTCACGCAAGCGGGTGCTGGTTTCGGCCAACTCGGCGGTCCGGTTGTCCACCAGCAATGCAATCCGTCGCGTATTGCCCGTGGTGATCAGCACGAAGGCGCTTAACAACAATGAGGACACGATCGCAATGGTGGGTGAGAGCCATGCAGTCCAGTTGCGGGCATTGAAGATGTAATCCGGCCCGGGGCGTAACGCCAGTACCCACCGCTTGCCGGCATACTCAAGGGATACGGTGCGGTACAGGTTCCCGCTCAGCCAGGACTGTGTGTCGCAACCAGTCGGGCCGGACAGCCGCTGATTGCCGGTCCTGGCCGTGGTGTCGAGCAGGCACAGTTCAAGGCCTGCCTGCCTGGCGATGTGGAGCGCACTGGACAGACTGTCGTCCATGCGGAATACGCCTGAGATGACACCACGCAACGCAGGGGGGGCGTTGCTGCCAGGTCTGGCGTCATGGACTGCGAGATACACCACCACGCCCCGTTGCTCGCCCTTCTCCTGCACCAGGCGGAACCCCCCCGAGGCTGCGGGGGCGCCGCTGTCCGTTGTGGCACGCACCGCATCGGCTGTCGCCGGGAAATACAGCGGATTGAGGCCCAGTACGCTGAGGTTGTGTGCGAGGGGTTCCACATAGGTAATTGGCAGATAGAAGTCCTGTTCCGGCCCACGGAAGGTGGTGCCACCCTCATCGCGTGACAGTATCTGGAAGTCGTGGCCGGTTTCCTTGCGTTGTGCCCGTTCGAATGCGGCCCGCTGGGCATGATGCACCAGCGGGCTCCACCCAAAGTTCTGGGTGCCGGGATAGCGTGCCAGCCAGGGCAGCACGAAATCTGCAAACCCTTGGCGGTCGACCCGGGGATTCGTACTGATGAAACGTTCAATGGACATCATCATGTCCACCTGCACTTCGAGTCGCTTGCGCACCGTGTCGGCGATGTAGTTGGTTTCCCGGTCGAGTTCGCTGTTGATGCGCAGTAGTTCCCAGTTGCGTACCTGAAGAAAGGCGATCAGGATGAGCGTGACGGCAATGCTCATCGGGATCAGAATGCCCAGGCGGCGGCTTTGCCAGTTTTCCCGGGGCCGCCCGAACAGCGCAAACATGGCGGGTACGATCAGCAAAGTGCCGAGCGCATCGCCCAGCCACCAGTTCCACCAGGTGAAGACTGCGTCCGAGGCGCTGATGGCCCCCGAGGCGATGAGCCATGGGGTGATGAAGCTGCTGTTGATCAGGGCGCTGACCGGTATCACCACCGCGAGCAGAGCGAGAATCGGTGCGGGGCTGTCCAGAGCGGAGTGCTGTCCGATCCAGCGATTGGCCCAGAGTGCGCCTGCCCAGGCCTGCACGGTGGCCCCCAGTGGTGCGAGCAGCACGGTCCATGAGGTGTCAACCGTCAGTTCGGAGCGTTGGATGACATACAACTGGACCAGCAGGGAGCCGAAGAATACCCCCGGCCACAGTCGACGACCGAAGAGCAGCAATGTGCCCAGCGCGATGCCTGCAGATGGAAACACCGGAGAGGCGTACACCGGCGGTGCTGCCAGTTGAAGGGAAGCGCATCCCACGACGGCATAGGCGAGGGCGAGCAGAGCGGTCTGAAATAGTGCTGGGCGCATCCCGTCGAGTATATCCAAGAGGGGATTTTCCATGGTATAAATTCGCCGTCGCACGCTTCCCGTGTTGCAAACAGGGGCTGTACGGATCAGCCGTGCTGCAGCACTCGGTCGGGGCAAACGAGAGGCGGTAAGACAAGACGAAGTTTTTTACGAAAACCCAGAAAAAGTGTTGACCTCTTTTTTTGTTCGTCTATAATTCTGTTTCTCAACAGCGCGCTCGTAGCTCAGTTGGATAGAGTACCTGGCTACGAACCAGGGGGTCGTGGGTTCGAATCCTGCCGAGCGCGCCACCTAATCAGAAAAAAAGCCACCTCAAAAGGGTGGCTTTTTTTCGTCCACGCTGCGGTCGATTTGGAAGAGCAGCTTCCGGCTGCGGGCTTTGTCCATGCAGGGCTGGTTGGGTGGGGGGGATTTGCGCTAAAGTGTTTCCTGTTCCATACGCAGCAGTATGGTCAGGTCCGCTGAGGCGGGTCGTGTTCACTTGTTCAGGAGCTTACGGATGGAAGTCAGGAAAGTCGGTGTTGTGGGCGCAGGCACGATGGGGAATGGTATTGCTCAGGCGTGCTCGGTTGCCGGTATCGATGTGGTGATGAGCGACATCTCGGAAGGGGCCGTTCAGAAGGGTGTGGCGACGATTTCGAGTTCGCTGGACCGGCTGATCAAGAAGGAAAAAATGACCGAGGCGCAGAAGGCCGAGGTGCTTGGTCGTCTTGTCACCACCACCGATGTGGCGGCCTTTGGTGAGTGCGATCTGGTGATCGAGGCGGCGACCGAGAATCTGGAGTTGAAGCTCGATGTGTTCCGCCGCCTGGATGCGGCGATGAAGCCGGAAGCCATTCTGGCCAGCAATACCTCGTCCATTTCCATTACCCGCCTGGCGGCGGCGACCGGGCGGCCGGATCGTGTGGTGGGCATGCACTTCTTCAATCCGGTGCCGATGATGGCGCTGGTTGAACTGATTCGGGGCTTGCAGACTTCCGATCAAACCTATGCTGCGGTCGAGGCCGTATCGAAGGCGATTGGAAAGACGCCCGTACAGGTACGCAACAGCCCTGGGTTCGTGGTCAACCGCATGCTTTGCCCGATGATCAACGAGGCAATCTTTGCTTTGGGCGAGGGGTTGGCAACGGCTGCCGAGATCGACGAGGCGATGAAGCTTGGCTGCAATCATCCGATTGGCCCGCTGGCCTTGTGTGACCTGATCGGGCTGGATGTTGAGCTTGCGGTGATGCAGGTGCTGTTCGAGGGCTTCAAGGACTCCAAGTATCGTCCTGCGCCGCTGCTGGTTGAAATGGTTGAGGCGGGGTACCTGGGGCGTAAAGCCGGCAAGGGTTTTTACGACTACCGCTGAGGCGGCTGTGAGGATGGCCGGCCGAGGGTCGGCCAGGTGCTGCATGCAAAAACGCCACCCTGGATGACTCCGGGTGGCGTTTTTCGTCATGCGAGGCGGCAGGTTTCAGCCACGGCGCATGGAGTCGAAGAATTCTCCGTTGGTTTTCGTGGCCTTGACCTTGTCGAGCAGGAATTCCATTGCATCGATATCGTCCATGCCGTACAACAGCTTGCGCAGCACCCAGACCTTTTGCAGCACATCGGGTTTGAGCAGCAACTCTTCGCGACGGGTGCCTGAGCGGTTCACATTGATTGCGGGGTAGACCCGCTTTTCCGCCATGCGCCGTTCAAGGTGGAGTTCCATGTTGCCGGTGCCCTTGAATTCCTCGTAGATCACATCATCCATGCGGCTACCGGTGTCGATCAGCGCCGTGGCGATGATGGTCAGCGAACCGCCTTCCTCGATGTTGCGCGCGGCACCGAAAAAGCGCTTCGGTTTCTGCAGTGCATTGGCATCCACGCCACCGGTCAGTACCTTGCCCGAGGCGGGCACTACAGTGTTGTAGGCGCGAGCCAGACGGGTGAGCGAGTCGAGCAGGATGACGACATCCTTCTTGTGTTCGGTGAGTCGCTTGGCCTTCTCGATGACCATTTCAGCCACCTGCACGTGTCGGGTGGCCGGTTCGTCGAAGGTGGAGGCCACCACTTCGCCGCGCACCGAGCGTTGCATCTCGGTGACTTCTTCCGGGCGTTCGTCGATCAGCAGGACGATCACCACCACGTCTGGGTGGTTGGAGATGATCGAGTGGGCAATATGCTGAAGCATCACCGTCTTGCCGCTCTTCGGAGGGGCGACCAGCAGGCCGCGCTGTCCCTTGCCGATCGGGGCGATCATGTCGATGATCCGGCCGGTGATGTTTTCCTCCCCGCGCATGTCGCGTTCCAGGCGCAACTGCTCGTTCGGATGCAGGGGCGTGAGGTTCTCGAACAGGATCTTGTGCTTGCAGGCCTCCGGGGGCTCCCCGTTGATCTTGTCGAGTTTGACCATCGCAAAGTAGCGCTCCCCATCCTTGGGGGTGCGGATCTCGCCCTCGATGGTGTCGCCGGTATGCAGGTTGAAGCGACGAATCTGGGAGGGGGACACGTAGATGTCATCGGTCCCGGCCAGGTAGGAAATGTCCGATGAACGCAGAAAACCGAATCCGTCGGGCAACACCTCCAGTGCGCCATCGCCGTATATGGGTTCCCCCTTCTTTGCACGGTTCTTGAGCAGTGCAAAGACCAGTTCCTGTTTTTTCAGTCGATTCGCGCCATCAATGCCGTTGGCGGTCGCCATTTCGAGCAATTGGCTGACGTGGAGGGATTTGAGCTCCGAGAGTTGCATGTCTGCTGGACGCGTGAACGCGGTAGTGAGTGTTGCGTGAGAGGAGGAAACGTTTCTGGATGGACTTGTTCGATCAGGCCGGTTGCCTGCTTGAAGCCGGGCTTGGAGCGTGGCGATCAGTTCGACCGGAGTTCCGGCTTCGACCGGCAGCACGATGTTTTTGACGTTGCTGCCGGTTCAGTCAGGTGTCCGGGCCGACACGATGGATCGGTCGGCGCGACGGACGCTGACACCACAGTATCCGTGGTTCAGAGATTGCTGTCGAGAAAGGCGGTGAGTTGCGACTTCGACAGTGCGCCCACCTTGGTTGCCTCGACATTGCCGCCCTTGAACAGCATCAATGTGGGGATGCCACGGATGCCGAACTTGGCCGGAGTTTCGGGGTTTTCGTCGATGTTCAGCTTGGCGACCTTGAGCTTTCCGGCATATTCCTTCGCCACTTCATCGAGGATGGGGGCGATCATCTTGCAGGGGCCGCACCATTCGGCCCAATAGTCGACCAGCACCGGGGTCTGTTCCTGCAGCACCTCGGACTCGAAATTGCCATCGGTAATATGGAGTATGTGCTCGCTCATGTCTGTTCGTGTGTGGAATTGCGGTTGGATTGGAGATGTCCGGAAAGGATGAAGGCTTGAAGAAACCTTGCTGAGAAAGGCCTTGCAGGCCAGGGCGTTCAGACCGGAAATTTTTCGTGTGATGGCGAAAGTTATGCGAAGCCTCGCCGCGCGTCAAGGATTTTGCCGGGTTTTTGCTTGCCAAAGCCCCGGGGCGTGGTAAAAATGCCGGTTTCGGGGCACGCCGTGCCGCCCTGTTTCTGGAGTGGAAAAAAATGACTTACGTCGTCACTGAATCCTGTATCCGCTGCAAGTATACCGACTGTGTGGATGTGTGTCCGGTGGATTGTTTCAGGGAGGGGGGCAACTTCCTGGTGATTGATCCCGATGAGTGTATTGACTGCACGCTGTGCGTGGCCGAATGTCCGGTGGAAGCGATTTATGCCGAGGACGATGTGCCGGACCATCAGCAGCACTTCATTGCGCTCAATGCCGAACTGGCGCGGCAGTGGAAGCCGATTGTCGAGCGCAAGGATCCGTTGCCGGATGCAGACGAGTGGGCCGCGCGCAAGGACAAGCTCGATCAGCTGGAGCGCTGAGCGCTGGTTGCAGGCCACGCGGTGTCGTGCTTTGCGCCTGAGCCGTCATGCACTAATATGGCGCATGGTATGAACACATATGGTTACGGAGGAGCAGGATGCTGGTAAGTGAGATTCTTGCGATCAAGGGCAAGGTTCTGTTTACGATCACGCCCGGCACGTCGCTTGCCCTGGCAGTGGACACGATGACCGAGCACGATGTGGGCTCGCTGGTGGTTTTCGAGAATGGTCGCATGGCCGGCATTCTCACCTTTCGTGAGGTCCTGTCTGCGCTCAAGCAGGCGGGGGCGGCGTGGGGTGAGATGACGGTGGGTGAGGCGATGATCGCTTCGCCGCTGGTGGCTTCCCCCGACATGGAAATGGATGAGTTGCGCCGCCTGATGGTGGAGCACCACCAGCGCTATCTGCCGGTGATGGACGACAGCGTGCTGCTGGGCGTGGTGTCCTTCCATGATGTGGCCAAGGCGGTGCTGGAGGAGCAGAGCTTCGAGAACCGCATGCTGAAGAACTACATCCGTAACTGGCCCGAGGAAGAGGCCAGGGAGCAGTAAGCCAATACTGAGCAATTGAGCGACCAGCCGTACCGCCCTGCCTGTCGCCGGGCGGTATCGAAGATGCCCGTTCAGAGGCATGCGCGGGTCGCAGCATCACCATGGTCGCCGGGGAGGGCGGCGCCGGAGTGCTCCGGCAGCAGTTTTTTCCAATTCATGGAGGAGACACCATGGAAAAAGTCTGGCTCAAGTCCTATCCGCAGGGCGTGCCCGAACAGATCGACCTGAATCAGTACCGCTCGATCGGTGACATGTTCGATCAGGCGGTGGCGCGTTTTGGCGGCCGTGCTGCCTTTACCTGCATGGGCGGCACGCTGTCGTTCGATGACCTCGACCGGCTTTCCGCCCGTTTCGGCGCGTATCTGCAGCACAGCCTCGGCTTGCCTCGTGGCAGCCGGGTGGCGCTGATGATGCCCAATATCCTGCAGTATCCGGTTGCGATGTTCGGTGCCTTGCGGGCCGGCTATACGGTGGTGAACGTCAATCCACTGTATACCGCTCGGGAGCTGGAGCACCAGCTGCGTGATGCGGGTGTTCAGGCCATTGTCATCGTCGAGAATTTTGCGGCAACCCTGGAGAAGGTGCTTCCGGCGGTGCAGGTGCCCTATGTCGTGGTCACCAGTCTGGGTGAATTGCTCGGTTTTCCGAAGCGTTACGTGGTCGACTTCGTGGTGCGGCGGGTCAGAAAGATGGTTCCGGCATGGCATCTGCCAGCGTCGGTGAGTTTTTCGGCCGCCCTGTCACGCGGTGCGTCGCACAGGCTGGAGGCGGTGCCGGTCGAACGGCACGATATTGCCTACCTGCAATACACCGGGGGGACGACCGGTCAGGCCAAGGGGGCGGTGCTGACGCATGGCAACATCCTGGCCAACCTGCAGCAGGCGCACGCCTGGATCAAGCCGTTTGTCGAGGAGGGCAGGGAGGTGATCATCACCGCGCTGCCGCTTTATCACATCTTTTCGCTCACGGCGAACTGCCTGACCTTCTTCAAGATTGGTGCCACCAATGTCCTGATCACCAATCCGCGCGATATTCCCGGGTTCGTGAAGACGTTGGGACAGCATCGCTTCACCGCGATCACCGGGGTGAATACCCTGTTCAATGCCTTGTTGCACCATCCGGATTTTGCGAAGCTGGATTTTTCATCGCTCAAGATCACCCTGGGCGGTGGGATGGCGGTGCAGCAGGCCGTTGCCGAGCAGTGGCGCAAGCTCACCGGGCGTCCGCTGGTCGAGGCGTATGGCCTCACTGAAACTTCGCCAGCGGTGACCATTAACCCGCTCGATCTGGGTGAGTTCAATCACTCCATCGGTTTGCCGGTGCCGTCCACCGACATCAGTCTGCGCGATGACGAGGGCAATGAGGTATTGCCCGGGCAGGCGGGCGAACTGTGTGTGAAAGGGCCGCAGGTGATGCGCGAATACTGGCAGCGGCCGGAGGAAACCCGCCGGGTGTTCACTCATGACGGTTTTCTGCGCACTGGCGATGTTGCGACCGTGGATGAGCAGGGCTTCGTACGCATCGTCGATCGCAAGAAGGACATGATCCTGGTGTCGGGCTTCAACGTGTTTCCGAATGAAGTCGAGGATGTAGTGGCCTCCCATCCCGGGGTGATGGAGGTGGCGGCGGTGGGTGTGCCGGATGAGCGCACCGGTGAAGCGGTGAAGCTGTTCGTGGTGCGCAAGGACCCCGCATTGACCCGGGAGGACATCATTGCACACTGCAAGCAGGGTCTGACCGCTTACAAGGTGCCGCACCTGATTGAATTTCGAGAGGAATTGCCGAAGACCAATGTGGGCAAGATCCTCAGGCGGGCGCTGCGGGAGGGCAAGGCCTGATGAAGCCTGGTTTCTGTTGCGTTGCTTCTTGCAAAAACAGGCATCTTGTGGTCTGATTGCGCACTGTTTCACCGCTCAGATACCGATGAACGCTGTTTGCATTGCCCCCGTTTCCGTAGTAGTCGTTGTACGCGTAGCAGGCGTAGGCCATCGCGCGTCGCAAGGGTAAGGGCAGAAACAGCAAGCGAAATATTCCAGACCCCCGCCGGCGCGCAAGGCCCGGCGGGGGTTTTTGCATTCAAGCCGCCGGTCGAGCCGCCGACTCACAGACAGGAGAAGCAAAATGATGCAAATGACCGGAGCGGAGCTGATTGTCCGCCTGCTCGAACGCCAGGGCGTGAGGACCATTGCCGGCATTCCCGGTGGTGCGATTCTGCCCTTGTACGACGCACTGTCGGGCAGTGACATGATCCGCCACGTGCTGGCCCGCCATGAGCAGGGTGCGGGCTTCATGGCACAGGGTATGGCACGGGTTTCGGGGCGGCCGGAGGTCTGTTTTGCATCCAGTGGGCCCGGTGCGACCAATCTGGTGACGGCGATTGCGGATGCCAAGCTCGATTCCATCCCGATGGTGGCCATCACCGGGCAGGTGCCGCTGTCGATGATTGGAACCGATGCGTTCCAGGAGGTCGACATCTACGGCATGACGGTGCCGATCACCAAGCACAATTTCCTGGTGCGTTCGGTGGAAGAGTTGCTCGAAGTGATTCCCGAGGCGTTCCGGATCGCCATGTCCGGGCGCCCCGGTCCGGTGTTGGTGGATGTGCCGAAGGATGTGCAGAACCAGACCGTCGCCTTTGAAGCCTACCCCGAACCCGCTGTGCCGACCCCCGCTCCGGCGCTCGACATGACGCTGATCGAGCAGGCCGCGCACATGATCAACCAGGCCGAGCAGCCGGTGCTGTATCTGGGCGGGGGCGTGATCCACTCTGGTGCAGCCCAGCAGGCAGTCACGCTGGCCGAGCAGGCGAGCCTGCCCACCACCATGACGCTGATGGCACTGGGTGCGATGCCCATGGATCATCCGCTGTCCATCGGCATGCTGGGCATGCATGCGGCGCGCTACACCAACTATGTGCTGGAAGAGGCGGATCTGCTGATCTGTGTGGGTGCGCGCTTCGATGACCGGGCGATTGGCAAGGCTGCGCAGTTCTGTCCCAACGCCAACATCATCCATATCGATGTCGATCCCTCCGAGCTGCACAAGATCAAGACAGCCCATGTGGCGATCAATGGCGATGTGGCCCAGGTGCTGGAAGCCCTGTTGCCACGGGTGAAGGTGACGCTGCGCAAGCGCTGGCTGTCGCATGTTGAGAGCCTGAAAGGGCGCTTCCCGCTGCAGATGGCGGGTCGCGACGATCCGCGCACGCATTATGGTCTGATCCAGGCGGTGGCCTCCGCGCTGAATGATGAGGCGATCATCACCACTGACGTCGGGCAGCATCAGATGTGGGTGGCGCAGGCCTATCCCTTCCGTCGTGCCCGTCAGTGGCTCACCTCGGGCGGGCTGGGCACCATGGGCTTTGGCATGCCGGCGGCCATCGGCGCTGCGCTGGCTGCCCCCGAACGTACCGTGGTGTGCTTTTCCGGCGATGGCAGCCTGATGATGAACATCCAGGATCTGGCCACGCTTGCCGAGGAAAGCCTGAATGTGAAGATCGTGCTGATGAACAACAACTCCCTGGGGCTGGTGTATCAGCAGCAAAACCTCTTCTATGGAAAGCGCGTGTTTGCATCGAAATACGCCGGCTCGCCCGATTTTTTGAAGATTGCCGAAGGTTTTGGCATCGGCACGCTGGATCTGGACGCAGCGAGCAACCCGAGGGGGGCGCTGGCGGCCGAGCTGGAGCGTCCCGGGCCGTGCCTGATTCATGCGTCCATAGACCGCAATGAGTTCGTCTATCCGATGGTGCCGCCGGGCGGCGCGAATACCGAGATGATTGGAGATTGATGATGATCGAACAAGTGGCCGAACCCTTGCGCCAGCAAAACGGCTTTGCCAAGGTGGTGCTGGAACTGGAAGTGAACAACCACCCCGGTGTGATGAGTCACATCTGCAACCTGTTTGCACGCCGTGCCTTCAACGTCGAGGGCATCCTGTGCATGCCGATGAGCGACGCCAGCCGCAGCCGCATCTGGCTGCTGGTGTATGAAGACCAGCGTCTCGAACAGATGGTGCTGCAGCTCGAAAAACTGGTCGACGTGCGCTCGGTGCGCCGCCATGGTGCCGAGCACGAGGTGTTCGAGCGCCTGGAAGACTTCTTCCACTGAGCTTCTTCCGCTGAGTGTCGGTGTGGGCCGTCGTCAGTCTCTGCGGGGGGCGGGTGGCCGTGCTAAACTCCCCCGCCTGTTTTTCAGACGCGAGCCTTATCCATGTCCGGTAACACCCTTGGCAAGCTGTTTTGCGTGACCTCTTTCGGTGAGTCACATGGCCCGGCGATTGGCTGTGTGGTGGATGGTTGCCCGCCCGGGCTGGCGCTGTGCGAGGCAGACATTCAAGCCGAGCTGGACCGTCGCAAGCCGGGCACCTCGCGCCATGTCACCCAGCGTCGGGAGCCGGATGAGGTCGAGATCCTGTCCGGGGTGTTCGAGGGATACACCACCGGCACGCCAATCGCGCTGCTGATCCGCAATCAGGACCAGCGCTCGCGCGATTACGGCAACATTGCCGAAAGCTTCCGGCCGGGGCATGCCGACTACGGATACTGGCAGAAATACGGCATTCGCGATCATCGGGGCGGTGGCAGGTCCTCGGCGCGGGAAACCGCCGTGAGGGTGGCGGCCGGCGCGATTGCTCGCAAATGGCTGCAGGAACGCCATGGCGTGCTGATTCGTGGCTTCATGTCGCAACTGGGGCCACTGGCCATTCCCTTTGAAAGCTGGGATGAGGTGGATCGCAACCCCTTCTTTGCACCGAATGCGTCCATGGTGCCGCAGCTCGAGGTCTTCATGGATGAGCTGCGCAAGTCGGGCGACTCCATCGGTGCGCGCATCGACGTGCTGGCCACCGGAGTGCCGGCAGGCTGGGGCGAGCCGGTGTATGACCGGCTGGATGCCGACATTGCGCATGCGATGATGGGCATCAATGCAGTGAAAGGCGTGGAGATCGGGGCCGGGTTTGGCTGCGTGGCGCAGCGCGGCACCGAGCATTCCGACGAGATGACCCCGGCGGGCTTTCTTTCCAACCATGCGGGGGGGGTGATCGGTGGCCTCTCCACCGGTCAGGATGTGCGCGTATCGATTGCCATCAAACCCACCTCCAGCATCCGCCTCGACCGTCAGTCCATCGACAAGCAGGGGCAGGCCATGGTGGTCAACACCCATGGCCGGCACGACCCCTGTGTGGGCATTCGTGCGACTCCGATCGCCGAGGCCATGCTCGCACTGGTGCTCATGGATCACGCGCTGCGCCACCGGGCACAATGCGCCGATGTGCGCACCGACACCCCGCAGATTGCCGGACTGTCGCCGGATGGCGAGCAGAGGCCACCGTCGCCCACGCCGCCTCGTGCCTGATGCGCCGTGCGGGCTGCAGGCAGGGCGCGCAGGCTGATGTGCCGTAAGGTGGCAGGTGTGAGCCGGGTGGGGTGCTGATGCTGCCCTACTGGCGCCTGTCCGCGTACTACTTCTTCTATTTCGGCTTCATCGGCGCCTTTTCGCCGTATTTCACGCTGTATCTTCAGTCATTGTCATTTTCGGCCACCGACATTGCGGTGCTGATGTCGCTGATGCAGGTGATGCGTGTACTTGCCCCCAATCTGTGGGGCTGGCTGGCCGAGCGCTGGGGCATGCGCATGCGTATCGTGCGCCTGTCCGCCGTGGCCAGTCTGGCAGGCTTTGCTATTTTCTTCACGACCACGCGCTTCGAGGGGCTGTTTCTCGGCATGGCGTTGATGGCCTTCTTCTGGAGTGCGGTGCTGCCCCTCATCGAGAGCGCGACCTTCGATCACCTGGGCGCTCAGGGGCATCGTTACAGCAGCATCCGGGTGTGGGGGTCGGTGGGCTTCATCGTTGCGGTGCTGGGGTTGGGGTACATGCTCGATCACCTGCCGGTGGTTGCGGTGTTGTGGGTGACGGCTGCGATTCTGGCCGGTATCGTGCTGTGCGGGCTGTTCGTGCCGGAAGCGCCGGCGCGAGTGGTGAGCGCGGTGACAGCCAGCCTGCGTGACACCTTGCGCCGTACCGAAGTGAGGGCGCTGTTGCTGGCCTGTTTCCTGATGTCGGCCGCACATGGTGCGCTGTATGTGTTCTACTCGATTCATCTGGTGGAACATGGTTACGAAGCCTCGCTGGTGGGCTGGATGTGGACCCTGGGCGTGGTGGCCGAGATTGCTGTGTTCCTGATCATGCCGCGTCTGATGCGGCGCTTCAGCCTGCGGGCGATCCTGCTCTGGGCGTTTGCGGCCGCAGTGGTCCGCTTCGTGGCGATTGGCTGGGGGGCCGAGGTGCTGTGGGTGCTGCTGCTGGCGCAGTTGCTCCATGGAGCCACTTTCGGGGCCTACCATGCGGCAGCCATTTCACTGGTCAATCAATGGTTTGCCGGTCCGCTGCAGTCGCGGGGGCAGGCCTTGTACGGCAGCCTGTCATTCGGGGCCGGCGGCATGCTCGGAGGGCTGCTGTCGGGCCTGGCCTGGGACAGCATCGGCGCGGCGTGGACCTTCACGCTGGCCTCCGCCTTTGCGGCCTGGGGTGGGGTCGTGGTGCTGCGTGGCCTGCACATCCCGGCTATTCAGTCGTCGCCCCCTGTGAAATAATCAAGCCCTTTGAATTCATTCAGCTGGAAGTCATCCGGATGCACGCCAAGACTCTCTACGAAAAGCTCTGGTCCAGCCATCTCGTTCGCGAGGAGGCCGATGGCACCGCGCTCATCTACATCGACCGTCACCTGATCCATGAGGTGACCAGCCCGCAAGCCTTCGAAGGGCTCAAACTGGCCGGTCGCACGCCGTGGCGTACCCGTTCCATCGTGGCCACTGCCGACCACAACACGCCCACCGACCACTGGGAGGAGGGCATCACCGATCCCGTCTCGCGTCAGCAGGTGGAAACCCTGGATGCGAACATGCAGGGGGTGCAGGCACTGGCCTATTTCCCGTTCAAGGATGAGCGTCAGGGCATCGTCCATGTGATCGGCCCGGAAAACGGTGCCACCCTGCCGGGCATGACCGTGGTGTGTGGCGATTCGCACACCTCCACACATGGTGCGTTTGCCTGCCTGGCGCATGGCATCGGCACCTCCGAGGTGGAGCATGTGCTGGCCACCCAGTGCCTGCTGCAGAAGAAGTCCAAGACCATGCTGATCGAGGTCGAAGGCACGCTGGGGCTCGGGGTGACGGCCAAGGATGTGGTGCTCGCCATCATCGGCCGGATCGGTACTGCCGGCGGTACCGGCTACGCCGTGGAGTTTGCCGGCAGCGCAATCCGCAGTCTGTCCATGGAAGGCCGCATGACGGTGTGCAACATGGCGATCGAGGCGGGCGCGCGCGCGGGCATGGTCGCGGTGGACGACACCACCATCGAGTATCTGCGCGACCGCCCCTTCTCGCCGGTGGGCGAGCAGTGGGACAAGGCGGTGGCCTACTGGAAGACGCTCCACTCCGACGAAGGCGCCGAGTTCGACAAGGTGGTGCGCCTGCGTGCGGAGGATATCGAGCCGCAGGTGACCTGGGGAACTTCACCGGAAATGGTCATCGGGGTGAAGGGCCTGGTGCCCGATCCGGCCACGGTGGATGACCCGGTGCGTCGTGAAGGCATGAGTCGCGCGCTCAAGTACATGGGGCTGGAAGCCGGCACTCCGGTGAGCGAGATTCCGGTCGATCAGGTGTTCATCGGTTCCTGTACCAATTCCCGTATCGAGGATCTGCGCGAGGCAGCGGCCGTGGCCCGGGGGCGACGCAAGGCCGATTCGGTCCGTCGGGTGCTGGTGGTGCCCGGCTCCGGTCTGGTGAAGCGCCAGGCCGAGGCCGAGGGGTTGGACAAGGTGTTCGTTGAGGCCGGTTTTGAATGGCGCGAGCCAGGGTGTTCGATGTGTCTGGCAATGAATGCCGACCGGCTCGAGCCGGGTGAGCATTGCGCCTCTACTTCCAACCGCAACTTCGAGGGCCGGCAGGGCGCGGGCGGGCGCACACACCTGGTCAGCCCGGCGATGGCGGCCGCAGCGGCGGTGACCGGTCGTTTCACCGATGTGCGCGAGCTCTTGCAGAACTGACAGGAGGCTTCCATGAAAGGCGTATGGATTGTCGTGCTGACGGCAGCGGTTGCGCTGATCGCGACCGGTTGCAACACCGTGCAGGGCATTGGCAAGGACATCGAGCGGGGTGGCGCAGCCATCCAGAAGGCAGCAGACAAATGAAGGCATTCACCATTGTTGAAGGTTTGGCGATTCCCCTGGATCGGGCCAACGTCGATACCGACGCAATCATTCCCAAGCAGTTCCTGAAGTCGATCAAGCGCAGTGGCTTTGGCCCCAACCTGTTTGACGAATGGCGCTATCTCGATCGTGGCGAGCCCGGCCAGGACTGCAGCAGCCGTCCGCTGAACCCGGATTTCGTGCTCAATCAGCCCCGCTACAAAGGGGCGCAGGTCATGCTCACCCGCGACAACTTCGGTTGTGGCAGCTCGCGCGAGCATGCCCCCTGGGCGCTTGAGGACTACGGCATCCGCTGCCTGATCGGTACCAGCTTTGCCGACATTTTCTTCAACAACTGCTTCAAGAATGGCCTGCTGCCCATCGTGCTGCCGGCTGAGCAGGTCGATGAACTGTTCCGGCAATGCGAGGCGAGCGAGGGCTACAGGCTGAAGGTGGATCTTGCGGCGCAGACCGTCACCCGCCCCGACGGTGTGTCCCTCGGGTTCGAGGTCGACCCGTTCCGCAAGGAATGCCTGCTCAATGGCTGGGACGACATTGGCCTGACCCTGCGCCATGCGGATGAGATCCGGGCGTTCGAGGCGCAGCGCCGTACCGAACACCCCTATTATTTCGCCTGAGCCACGGCTTGGGTGCCAATCGAGAGAGGACTGGATGAAGATTTGCGTTCTGCCGGGTGACGGCATCGGCCCGGAGATCATGGCCGAAGCGGTGCGGGTGCTCGACGCGCTCGGACTGAAGTTCGAAATGGAAGAGGCTCTGCTGGGCGGTTGCGCGGTGGATGCGACGGGCAACCCTTATCCGGAAGCCACTTCGAAGCTCGCGCGGGAAGCCGACGCGGTGCTGCTGGGCGCAGTGGGCGGCCCGAAGTGGGACGCGCTGCCGCGCGAACAGCGCCCGGAGCGCGGTCTGCTGGCGATTCGCAAGGAGCTCGGCTTGTTCGCCAACCTGCGTCCGGCCATCCTCTACCCGGAACTGGCCAACGCTTCGTCGCTGAAGCCGGAAATCGTCGCCGGGCTGGACATCCTGATCGTGCGCGAGCTGACCGGCGACATCTACTTCGGCCAGCCGCGCGGCATCGAGATGCGAGAAGTGAACGGTAAGGGGGAGCGTTACGGTTTCAACACCATGCACTACACCGAGTCGGAGATCCGCCGCATCGGCCGCGTGGCCTTCGAAGCCGCGCGCAAGCGCAACAAGCGCCTGTGCTCGGTGGACAAGATGAACGTGCTGGAAACCACCCAGCTGTGGCGTGACGTGATGAGTGAGTTGGCGGCGGAGTATCCGGACGTCGAGCTCTCCCACATGCTGGTCGACAATGCCGCGATGCAACTGGTGCGTGCGCCCAAGCAGTTCGACGTGATGGTCACCGGCAACATGTTTGGTGACATCCTCTCGGACGAGGCCTCCATGCTCACCGGCTCCATCGGCATGCTGCCCTCGGCCTCGCTGGACGAGAACAACAAGGGGCTGTACGAGCCCTCGCACGGCTCGGCGCCGGACATCGCCGGCAAGGGTGTGGCCAATCCGCTCGCCACCATCCTGTCGGCAGCGATGATGCTGCGCTATACCTTCAGTCAGGAAGAGGCGGCCCAGCGGGTGGAAGCTGCGGTGAAGAAAGTGCTGGCACAGGGTTATCGCACGGGTGACATCCATGAGCCGGGCACCCAGCGTGTGGGTACCCGTGAAATGGGCGATGTCGTGTTGGCGGCGCTGTAAATTGAATTGATCAGTTACCGTTCGCCCTGAGCATGTCAAAGGGCGTGCGGCGGGGCTTCGACAGGCTCAGCCCGAACGGATTCCGGGGCCTGGTTGTTTTAGAGGAAAAGTGATGAACAAGGTTGGTCTGGTTGGCTGGCGTGGCATGGTCGGTTCCGTGCTGATGCAGCGCATGGTGGAAGAGGGCGATTTCGCCCATATCGAGCCGGTGTATTTCTCCACTTCGAACGCCGGTGGTAAGGCCCCGGTGTTCGGTGGCAAGGAAGCCTCAGCGCCGCTGCAGGACGCAATGAACATCGATGCGCTCAAGGCTTGCGACATCATCATCACCTGCCAGGGCGGCGACTACACCAAGGAGGTGTACCCGAAGCTGCGTGCAACCGGCTGGAATGGCCACTGGATCGATGCCGCCTCCGCGCTGCGCATGGCCGACGATGCGGTGATCATTCTCGACCCGGTCAACATGCACGTCATCAAGGACGCGCTGGCCAGGGGGGGGAAGAACTGGATCGGCGGCAACTGCACCGTGTCGCTGATGCTGATGGGCCTGGGCGGCCTGTTCAAGCACGACCTGGTCGAGTGGATCTCGGCGATGACCTATCAGGCGGCTTCCGGCGCCGGGGCGCAGAACATGCGCGAACTGATCGCGCAGATGGGCGCCATCCACGCCTCGGTGGCGGATCTGCTGGCCGATCCGGCCTCGGCCATCCTCGACATCGACCGCAAGGTCGCCGAGACCATCCGTTCGGATGCCTTCCCGAAGAAGAACTTCCGCAACACCCCGCTGGCCGGCAGCCTGATTCCGTGGATCGACGTGCCGGTCGAGCACGGCCAGTCCAAGGAAGAGTGGAAGGGCGGTGCCGAATGCAACAAGATTCTTGGCAAGCCGGCCTTCCGCAGCCCTGGGTCGATCCCCATCGATGGCCTGTGCGTGCGCATTGGCGCGATGCGCTGCCATTCGCAGGCACTCACCATCAAGCTGAAGAAGGATGTGCCGCTTGACGAGGTCAACGACATCATCGCCAGCGCCAACCCGTGGGTGAAGGTGGTACCCAACGAACGTGAGATCACCGAGCGCGAGCTGTCGCCGGCCACGGTCACCGGTACCCTGTCCATCCCGGTCGGCCGCCTGCACAAGATGGCCATGGGGCCGGAGTACCTCGGCGCCTTCACTGTGGGCGACCAACTGCTGTGGGGGGCGGCCGAGCCGCTGCGCCGCATGTTGCGCATTCTGCTCGAACAGTAATCGAGGGTATTTCCGGTATTCGATAACTCTTTGCCGGAACGTGTGTTTTCAAAGGGGGCGCAGTGAGTTTTGTTGCCCCCTTTCATGTGAGCGGGATGAAGAATGGCGCAGGCCTTGAGCGTGGCAAGGCGGCGCGGCTTATTCCTTTTGAAATAGAGAATTGCTGCACATGGTTGAAGAAAATGCTAGATTGTTACGACTTTACGCCGTCCACTCATTCGTCGTGATGGATTGTTCCACGTAAGCCGCGTCCCCGAGGGTCAGGCGACACCAATCAAGACCGCTATGAAAAAGACAATCAAGGCTTCCATCATCGCTACCGCGATCGCCGCCATGCCCTTGGGCGCTGGTGCTGCCGGCCTGGGAGCGATCAATGTGTTCAGCGGCCTCGGACAACCGCTCCGGGCCGAAATTGAACTCAATGCGACCCCACAGGAATTGCAGAGCCTGAGCGCACGCGTGGCCAATGCCGACGCTTTTCAACAAGCGAATGTCACCTATTCGCCTTTGATGAACAGCATTCGGCTGAATGTGGAAACACGGGGTAACCGTTCCGTCGTCCGGGTGACCAGTGACCGGCCGGTGAATGAGCCCTTCCTCGATCTGGTGGTCGAGCTGAACTGGGCAGCGGGTCGCGCCCTGCGCGAGTACACTTTCCTGCTCGATCCAGTCGACATCAGCCCGCCGCCGGCCACCGCCGCCGCCACGCCGCCGGCCGCCGCAGCCACTTCGGCACGGCCGGTCAGCAGCCCGCGCCCCGTACCGGCTCCGGCTGCCAGTGCGCCGACACCGGTCAGGCAGGCGGCCTCAGCCGCAGGTCCAGCTGAATATCGTGTGAGCCGGGGCGATACCCTGCGAGTGATTGCCTCGCGCTTTCAACCGGCAGATACCAACCTCGACCAGATGTTGATCGCGCTGCTGCGCGAAAATCCGGCTGCCTTCGATGGCGGCAATATCAACCGTCTCCGTGCCGGAGCGGTGCTGCGCATTCCTGACGCAGCCGAGGTGGTGTCGGTGGACCGCGCCACAGCCCGACGCGAGATCGTTGCTCAGGCAGCGGATTTTGAAGCCTATCGCAATCGTCTGGCCGGCACTGTGGCCACGCGTGAACCGGCGCGTGCGCCCGAAGCACAGCGCGAGCAATCGGGTGCAGTCGTTGCCCGTGTGGAAGAGCCCCGGGCCACCCAACCTGCGGATCGGGTTGAAGTCTCCGGCAGTGCGGGTGAATCCGCAGGCGCCGAAAATGCTGCGCGGTCGGCTCGTCTGCAGGCACTCGAAGAAGAGTTGGTTGCACGCGAGAAGGCGCTTGAGGAAGCGGGCGCCCGTCTGGGCGAACTGGAAGGCGTGATTCGTGACCTGCAGCGACTGATCGAAGTGCGCAATCAGGATCTGGCACAGCTTCAACAGCAGGTGGCCGCAGCTCCGGTCAGTCCACCTCCGGCCCCGGTCGAACAGCCTGCACCGGTCGAAGCGCCCGTGCCGCCTCCGGCGGTTGAGGCTCCGGTGCTTGCGCCGCCGGCTGTGCCGGTTCAACCGGAAGAGGTTGTTGAAGAGCGCCCCCCGGTCGATCTGCCTGACGAAGAGTTGGTGGATGAGCGCGAAGCCAGCGAGGACGTTGCTGTAGAGGAAGTGGTCGAAGAGCGGGTACCCGAGGTGCAGACGCAGCAGCCGGTGGTCGAGCCGGCGCCAGTGGTGGAGGCCGCACCGCCGCCTGCTCCACCCGCAGTGCAGCCCGCACCGGCGGCGCCCGTAGCACCGCCGCCTGAGCGCAAGCCGCCTCCACAACCGGTTCCACCGGTTGAAGAGCCGAGTTTCCTGTCTTCCATGCTGGCCGACCCGATGATGCTGGGCGGTGGCGGTGCGGTTCTCGCCTTGCTGCTCGGTTACGGGGCTTATCGTACGCGGCAGAGTCGCAAGGCCCGCGAGATGGCTGACCATTCGCTGACCCTGATGAGCGAAGAGCAGTCCGGCGCACATTCGGTGTTCGGCGTGAAGGGTGGCCAGGCGGTGGATACCGGCAGCAGCAGCGTGCTGCACACCGATTTCAGCCAGTCCGGGCTGGCTTCCATCGATGCAGATGAGGGGGTCGATCCGGTTGCTGAGGCCGATGTGTACATGGCGTATGGCCGTGAGGCGCAGGCTGAGGAAATCCTGCTCGACGCACTCAAGGCTGACGCCAGCCGTCCGGCCGTGTTCCTGAAGCTGCTCGAAGTCTATGCCCTGCGTCCGGATGTGAAGAAGTTCGAGGCGATTGCCACCGACTTCTACTCACGCACCGGTGGCGCGGGGAGTGACTGGGTGAAGGCGGCCGAGATGGGCCGCAAGGTTGATCCGGAGAATCCTCTGTATGCCGAGCGGAACATCATGGATGTTGCTGGCCTTGAGGCGCCCGAAACCGAGCCCGGTCCTTCCGCCACGCCCTCCAGGGGCAGGGGAGATGTGGCCGCTGCCGCAGTGCTGGCAGGCGCAGCCGCAGCCGCAGCCGCAGAGGCGGCTGCCGAGCCCGGAGCGGCTGAAATGCCGGACCTTCTGGAGCTGCCGAGCCTTGACGAACCGGAGCAGGCAGAGGATGAGAATGTCTCCCTGTCGGATGTGGATTTCACCGAATCCCTGCCGGTCGAGCCCAGCGAATCGCAGATGAAGTCCACCTGGACTGTGCCGGGCGACATGCGTCAGTTGGCCGAAGCGGTCGAATCGGGCAGCGATGACGAACTCACCGCTGCACTGGACAAGGCTGCGCACCCGCAGGAAGAAGCGCCGGAGATGAAGGCCGATACCTCGGTGCTGGATTTCGATCTGGGACTGGATGACATGCCCTCCGACGAGTCGCCGGAAGAAGTGGATGAAAGCCACTTTGAGACGAGTCAGGGCCTGACTTTCGAGCTCGACGACGATGTTGCGTCTGCCGGCAAGGCCGAGGTGCCCGCCATGCCGGGCATCGATGAGCCAGCCGGGCGTCAGGAACCGGCGCTGGCACCGTCCTCCGACGAAATCGACCTGCCCTTCGATCTGGGCGACAGCGTGGATACCTCGAGCCTGGATGAAGGCGTTGTTTCCTCATCTGCATCTGCTTCGGGTTTTGTCACCCAGCAGAGCGCACCCGGCGATATCAGCATGGATGCCACCGTCCTGGAGTCCGATGGACTGCTGGAGGAAGACAGCGCCGAGATGGATCTCGAGAAGACCGGTTTCGACAACAACCTGCTGGATTTCGACTTCGACCTGGAGTCCGCAGCCTCCAATGTGGCTGAGGAAGTGCCGGCACTTGATCTGTCGAACATTGATCTGGATCTGGATTCGGTCGATGCATCGCAGGGCAGCGATGACGGGATGCCTTCCCTGGACGATTCCGGCATGGGTGGAGAGCAGGACGAGGTTGATACCAAGCTCGACCTGGCCCGGGCCTATGAGGACATGGGTGACAGCGAGGGGGCACGCGAACTGATCGAGGAGGTGATGCGCGAAGGCTCGCCTGATCAGGTGGCCAAGGCGAAGGACATGCTCGCAAGGTTGGGCTGACCGCTGGCATAGCGCATTCGCAATGTGGCCTGATGACGGGCCGGGGGTGACCGCCCCCGGCCCGTCACGTTTGTTCGGACAAGCATGCATTCCGGAGTGATCCTGTTCCTGTGGCTGGTGGTGGTGCTGGGCTTGCAGATGCTTGACGGCATCGTTCTGCTTGGCGCGCTGCTCGTGCTGACCGCAGGCGCCGTTGCGCTGGCGCCTGCGCGCAGCCGTCGCCTGGTGCGCCGCATTCGGGTGCTTCTGCTGGCCATCATCGTTCTGTTTGCCGGGTTTACGCCGGGTGAGGCAGTGTGGCCGGACTGGCCGACACTCAGCCCCAGCCGGGAGGGGCTGGTGCTGGCGCTGGTGCATGCCGGTCGCCTGCTCGCGGTGGTGTGCATGGTGGCGGTGCTGATGGAGCACCTGCCGGCTGCGCGTCTGGTGGCGGGTCTGCATGCACTGCTGTCACCGTTGCGTGCGCTGGGCCTGCCGGTGGCCAGGGTGGCGGTGCGCATCATGCTGGTGCTGGCGTATGTGGAGCAGGCCGAGCCGCGCAACTGGCGCGACTGGTTGCAGGACCGGGATGACGAACAGGCGCCGTCGGTCACGATTCATCGGGAGTTCATGAGTTGGCGCGATGTGCTCGCCGTATTGCTGCTGTTGCCAGCCGTGGTGTTGATCGGATATCTGTGGTGAGAATTGCATTGGGCGTGGAATACGCCGGAGACAGTTTCGAGGGCTGGCAGAGCCAGGCGCATGGCCGTACCGTGCAGGATGTGCTGGAGGCGGCGATCGGTGGGATTGCCGGCCATCCGGTCAGGCTGCATTGCGCGGGCCGGACCGATGCGGGCGTGCACGCCACCGTGCAGGTGTGCCACTTCGATACGCCTGCACATCGTTCCGAGACCGCCTGGCGGCGCGGGGTCAACAGCATGCTGCCGCCGTCCGTGGCAGTGCGCTGGTCGAGCCCCGTGAGCGACGCTTTTCATGCCCGTTTCACGGCGGCTGGGCGACGTTATCGCTATGTGCTGTACAACGACCCCGTACGGCCGGCGCTGCTTGCCGGGCGGGTGGGCTGGCATCATGCTCCGCTGGAGGTGCAACCGATGTGCGAGGCGGCTGCGCGGTTGGTGGGCGAGCATGATTTTTCGGCCTTTCGTGCTGCCGGCTGTCAGGCGCGTTCGCCGGTGAAAACCTTGCACTCGGTGCAGTTGCAGCGCGAAGGGGCATATCTGTTGTTTGACTTTCATGCAAATGCCTTCCTGCACCACATGGTGCGCAATCTGGTGGGGGCATTGGTGTATGTGGGGCTCGGGCGCAGACCACCCGAGTGGATCGACGAGTTGCTGCACAGCGGTGACCGTCGTCATGCCGGCCCCACCTTTGCTGCGCAGGGGTTGTATCTGTGTGGTGTTGACTATCCGGGTGATTGGCCCCTTCCCGGTGGAGGGCGTATCATCCGGCTTCCGAATTTTCCGGCGGTCTGAATGAAGCGTACCCGTATCAAAATCTGTGGCCTGACCCGGGTGGAGGATGTGCGCTGCGCGGTGGAGGCGGGGGCCGATGCGATCGGCCTGGTGTTCTACCCCCCCAGCCCGCGCCATGTGACGCCAGCCCAGGCGGCCGAACTGGCCCGTCATGTGCCCCCCTTCGTCACGCTGGTGGGGCTGTTCGTGAATCCCGAGGAAACCGCCGTACGCAGTGTGCTCGATCAGGTGCCATTGCAGATGCTGCAGTTTCACGGCGATGAGCCGGAGGCCGCCTGTCGTGCCTTTGGCCTGCCGTGGATCAAGGCGGCGCGGATGCGGCCCGGGCTCGATCTGCTAGAATTCGTGTCTTCGTATCGTTCAGCCTCCGGCATCCTCCTCGACGCCTTTGTCGATGGCTATGGCGGAGGTGGCAAGACTTTTGACTGGTCCCTGATTCCCGAACGTCTCGATCTGCCCGTGGTCCTGTCCGGTGGTCTGGACGCGGACAATGTCTCTGAAGCGGTGCGCCGTGTGCGGCCGTGGGCGGTGGACGTGTCCAGCGGCGTGGAGCGCGCCAAGGGCATCAAGGACGCTGGCCGGATCGCAGCCTTCATTACCGGAGTTCGCAATGCAGATGCTTGATGCGCCCTACACCTTCCCGGATCAGGGCGGGCACTTTGGCCCCTATGGCGGCGTGTTCGTTTCCGAAACGCTGATTCCCGCGCTGCAGGCCCTGCGCGAGGCCTACGATGAGTGCCGTCAGGACCCGGCCTTCATCGCCGAGTTCGAGTACGAACTCAAGCACTATGTCGGGCGTCCCAGCCCGATCTATCACGCCCGCCGCTGGTCCGACGAGTTGGGTGGCGCACAGATCTACCTGAAGCGCGAAGACCTCAATCACACCGGCGCGCACAAGGTAAACAACTGCATCGGGCAGGCCATGCTTGCACGCCGCATGGGCAAGCCGCGCGTGATCGCCGAAACCGGGGCGGGTCAGCACGGCGTGGCAACGGCCACCGTGGCCGCCCGCTATGGCATGGAGTGCGTGGTGTACATGGGCGCCGAGGATGTGCGCCGCCAGGCCGCCAACGTGTATCGCATGAAGCTGCTCGGTGCTACCGTGGTGCCGGTGGAGTCGGGTTCGCGCACGCTCAAGGACGCGCTCAACGAGGCCATGCGCGACTGGGTGACGAATGTGCACGACACCTTCTACATCATCGGCACGGTGGCCGGACCGCACCCGTACCCGATGATGGTGCGTGACTTTCAGACCGTGATTGGCAAGGAATGCCTGCAGCAGATGCCGGAGATGGTCGGACGGCAACCGGACTACGTGATTGCGTGCGTAGGCGGTGGCTCGAACGCGATGGGCATCTTCCATCCGTATCTGGATGTCCCCGGTGTGAAGTTGGTGGGCGTGGAAGCTGCCGGCGAGGGTGTGGACAGTGGTCGCCATTCGGCCACGCTCACCGCCGGTCGGCCCGGTGTGCTGCATGGCAATCGCACCTATCTGTTGCAGGACGAGGACGGGCAGATCATCGAGACGCACTCGATTTCCGCCGGTCTCGACTACCCTGGCGTGGGGCCCGAGCATGCCTGGCTGAAGGACAGCCAGAAGGCCGGCTATGTCGGCGTGACCGATGCCGAGGCGCTGCAGGCCTTCCATACGCTGTGCCGGCTGGAAGGCATCATCCCGGCGCTGGAAAGCGCCCATGCCCTGGCCTATGCAGCACGGCTGGCGCCCACCTTGCCGCGCGACCAGGTGCTGCTGGTGAACCTGTCCGGGCGGGGCGACAAGGACATGCACACCGTGGCCGAGCGTTCCGGTCTGAAGTTTTGATTCTCCCAGACGGTCCGCTCCGTGCGGACCGTTTCACCTTCCGCTGATTATGTCCAGAATCCACACTTGTTTTGCGCGTCTGCAGGCCGCCGGCCGCCGTGCACTGATTCCCTTCATCACCGCAGGTGATCCGGACCCCGAACTGACCGTGCCGCTGATGAAGGCGCTGGTCGAGGGCGGTTCGGACATCATCGAACTGGGCGTCCCCTTCTCCGATCCGATGGCCGATGGCCCGACCATCCAGCGCGCCTCCGAGCGTGCCCTGGCCAAGGGCATGACCCTGCGCAAGGTGCTGGAGATCGTGAAGCGTTTTCGCGAAGACGATGCCGACACGCCGGTCGTGCTCATGGGCTATGCCAACCCGATCGAGGCCATGGGGGCGGAGCGCTTTGTCAGCGAGGCCAGTGCAGCGGGCGTCGATGGCGTGCTGGTGGTCGATTATCCACCAGAGGAATGCCGCAGTTTTGCCGAGACGGCGCGTCAGGGTGGCTTGGACCCGATCTTCCTGCTGGCCCCGACCTCCACCGAGCAGCGTTTCCATGATGTGGCCGAGGCCGGCAGTGGTTACATCTACTATGTTTCGCTGAAGGGCGTGACCGGGGCAGCCACCCTCGATTTTGACGAGGTGGCGCGGCGCATCCCGCAAATCCGTGCGCAGGTGGGCATGCCGGTCGGCGTGGGCTTCGGCATCCGCGATGCGGCTTCGGCGAAGCGCATTGGCGAGGTGGCCGATGCGGTGGTGATCGGTAGCCGCATCATCGAGGAAATCACCAACAGCCAACCCGATGAACTGCTCGGCAACGTTCGCGGCTTCATCGCAGGTGTACGCGCTGCGCTCGATGAACTTCAGGAGGATGTGAAATGAGTTGGCTGAAGAGACTGCTGCCACCGCGCATCAAGAAAGACGATTCGGCCGCTGCGCGGAAATCGATTCCGGAAGGTCTGTGGAGCAAGTGCGCAGCGTGCGAGGCCGTACTCTACCGGGCCGATCTGGAGAGCAATCACCTGGTCTGCCCCAAGTGCGCTCACCACCAGCGCATGGGTGCGCGTGCCAGGCTGGACATGCTGCTCGACCCGGAAGGCCGGATCGAGATCGGGGCTTCGGTCACGCCGCTGGACCCGCTCAAGTTCAAGGACTCGCGCAAATACCCCGACCGCCTGTCGGCGGCCCGCGAGGATACCGGCGAGGAGGATGCGCTGGTGGTGATGCAGGGCACGATCAACGGTCAGCCGGTGGTGATCGCCTGCTTCGAGTTCGATTTTCTGGGCGGCTCCATGGGCTCGGTGGTCGGGGAGCGCTTCGTGCGGGGTGTACAGACCGCCGAGCGTGAGCATGTGCCTTTCCTCTGCTTCACCGCCAGCGGTGGTGCACGCATGCAGGAGGGGCTGCTGTCGTTGATGCAGATGGCCAAGACCACGGCGGCGCTCACCCAGTTGTCGCGCCGCCGCCTGCCCTTCATCAGCGTGCTCACCGACCCGACCATGGGCGGGGTGTCGGCCAGCTTTGCCTTCATGGGCGACGTGGTGATTGCCGAGCCGGGTGCGCTGATCGGCTTTGCCGGCCCGCGTGTGATCGAACAGACCGTGCGCGAGACCCTGCCCGAGGGCTTCCAGCGGGCCGAGTTCCTGCTGGAGAAGGGCGCTATCGACATGATTGTCGACCGTCGCGAGATGCGCGAGCGGCTCGCCCGGCTGTTGTCGATGCTGACACGCCAGCCTGTTGTGCAACAGGCCTGAACGGGAGTCACGCAGTGAGTGCAACCTTGCCGTCCAGCCTTGCCGGCTGGCTGGAATTGCTGGAAACCCGCCACCGTCAACCGATACAGCTTGGTCTGGAGCGGGTCGAACAGGTGCGCAGACAGCTTGCCGCCGACAGTGGCGCCCTGGTGATTACCGTTGGCGGCACGAATGGCAAGGGGTCGGTGTGTGCGATGCTTGAATCGGTGCTGATTGCGGCCGGATTCAGTGTCGGCTGTTATACCTCACCGCATTTGCTGAGCTACAACGAGCGGGTGCGCCTGAATGGCCAGGCCGTTGACGATGCGCGGCTGGTGTCTGCCTTCGGACGGGTCGAGCAGGCACGTGGCGAGGTGCCGCTGACCTACTTCGAGCAGGGCACCCTGGCCGCCTGGCAAGTGTTCTGCGAGCAGCCGCTGGACGTGATCGTGCTCGAAGTCGGTTTGGGCGGAAGGCTCGATGCCGTGAATGTATTCGACCCGGATTGTGCGGTGGTCACCAGCATTGCGCTCGACCACATGGACTATCTGGGGGACACGCGCGAGAAAATCGGCTTCGAGAAGGCCGGCATCTTCCGCGCCGGACGCCCCGCCGTATGTGGCGATCCGCAGCCTCCCGAATCCCTGCTCGCGCATGCCCGGTCGCTGGGGGCTGAGCTGTGGGTGAGCGGGCGTGATTTCGGCTTCGGCGGAGACCGCCAGCAATGGGGATACTGGCGTTATGAATCGCCCGGGCCGGCGGGGGCCTTGCTGCGTCGTGGTGGGCTGGCCTATCCGGCCCTGCGCGGCGCCAACCAGCTGCTCAACGCTTCGGCGGTGCTCACCGTGCTGGAGTGTCTGCGCGAGCGCATCCCGGTGTCGATGCAGGCGGTGCGCCAGGGCCTGATGCTGGCCGAGTTGCCCGGTCGTTTCCAGGTGCTGCCCGGCCGCCCGGCGGTGGTGCTGGATGTGGCGCACAATCCCCAGGCGGCTGGCGTGCTCGCCGAAAACCTCTCCAGCATGGGTTTTCACCCGGAAACCCATGCGGTGCTCGGCATGCTCGCCGACAAGGATGCGGCAGCGGTGATTGCGCGGCTCGCTCCCAGGGTCGATCGCTGGTATCTGGCCAGCCTGGAGGGCGCCCGGGGACAGACGGCAGAGACTTTGCTCGGGCAGCTACGCGCTGCGGGCGTGCAGGCGGAAGCACGCTGTTTCGATTCGCCTGCCGAGGCGTATCGGGCAGCACGGGCGGCCGTGAGCGAGGATGATAGAATCGTCGTCTTCGGTTCCTTTCATACCGTGGCAGAAGTCCTGCCGGTGGTGAAAGCCGGGTAAGCATGAGGTTGCCGTGACGGACAGCGACAATATCGACCTGCAGAAACGCTCGCGCAGGCGGCTGGTGGGGGCTGCTGCACTGACCCTGCTCGCGGCCATCGTGCTGCCCATGGTGATGGATGACGAGCCCGGATTGCCGGTCAACGAGATTCAGGTCACGATTCCCGACCGCCATGCCGATGCGGCGCTGAGTCGCCCGATTGCCGGGCGTACACCGGCCGCAGGAGAGCCGGCGATCACTCCGGCACCGATGGAGCCGGCGGTGGCCTGGTCCGATACCGAAATCATTGACGACGATGCGATCGTGCTCGACGACAATGTGGCCACCGTGCTGCCCACCCCGGCAGAGGCGCCGCCGTCCAGACCGGCGACTTCCACGCTTCCCGTGCCCGGAACCCCACCCGCTGCGGGGGGGACCGAACCTGCCCGGCCTGCGCCGAAACCGTCTCCCGAAGACGAGGCCGAACGGGTGAAGGCGATTCTCGAGGGCCGTCTGGCCAGCGTGGGTACCAATATTCCGACCACCAGCAGCGAAGGCCGCTTTGTCGTGCAGGTAGGCGCGTTCGGCGACGGGGCCAAGGCGCGCTCGCTCAGTTCCGATCTCAACCGGCGTGGCTTCAAGTCCTACACCGAAAGCGCCGGCCCGGTGACCCGGGTGCGGGTGGGGCCCTTCGCCAGTCGCGATGACGCCGAAAAGGCGGCCGGGCAGTTGCGCTCATTGAGCATGAGCGCGGTGGTGACCACGCGTTGAACGGATTACATGACGGTTTTTGATTTCATCATTTTGGGACTGCTGGTGGTGTCCGCTGCAGTCGGTGCCTGGCGTGGTCTGGTCAGCGAGGTCATTGCGCTGGTGGCGTGGATCGTGGCGCTGGTTGCCGCGTGGCTGTATGCGGGCGAGGTGGCCTTGATGCTGGATGGCCACATCGACGATCCGTTGTGGCGGCATGTGGCCGGTTTTGCGCTGATCTTCGTCGGCATCCTGCTGCTCGCCTCGGCATTGCGCTTTCTCATCAGGGAGATGTTGCGCATGCTTGGCCTGGGGCCGGTGGACCGGCTGTTCGGTTCCTTTTTCGGTATTGCCCGTGGCATTGCAATTGCCATGGTGCTGGTATTGCTTGGCGGGCTGGCCGGAATGGCCAGCGAGCCCTGGTGGCGGGATGCCCTGCTTTCGCCACCGCTTGAGTCGGCAGTGATTGCCGTCAAACCCTGGCTGCCGGAAGCGGTGGCCGAACGAATTCGCTTCAGATAGGTGTAACTTCCATGTGTGGAATCATTGGGGTGGTCGCTAGCTCGCCGGTCAATCAACTGCTCTACGACGGGTTGCTGGTGTTGCAGCACCGGGGTCAGGACGCAGCCGGGATTGCCACGTCGGACGGCAACAAGTTCTTCATGCACAAGGCCCCGGGGCTGGTGCGCGATGCCTTCCGGACGCGCAACATGCGCAATCTGGTCGGACACTGGGGGATTGGTCATGTGCGCTATCCGACCGCCGGATCGGCCTGCAACCCGGCCGAGGCTCAGCCCTTTTACGTGAATTCTCCGTTCGGCCTGCTGCTGGCGCACAACGGCAACCTCACCAATTCAGAGGAACTCAAGCGCGAGTTGTTCATCTCCGACCTGCGTCATATCAACACCAACTCCGACTCCGAGGTGTTGCTCAATGTGCTGGCGCATGAGCTGCAGGCCGAATCGAAGGGCTTCAAGCTCGACGAGGAGGCGGTGTTCAGGGCGGTGGCCAATGTGCACCGGCGCTGCCGGGGGGCCTATGCAGCCGTGGTGATGATTGCCGGCTTTGGCATGCTGGCGTTCCGCGATCCCTACGGCATCCGTCCGCTGGTGATCGGCCGTAACGACACCGACACGGGCACCGAGTGGATGGTGGCCTCAGAGTCGGTGGCGGTCGATGTGATCGGCTATCGCATGGTGCGCGACGTGGCCCCGGGGGAGGCCATCCTCATCGACACCGCAGGCAACATGCGCAGCCGCCAGTGTGCCACGCAGACGGTGCAGGCGCCGTGCATGTTCGAGTATGTGTATCTGGCACGTCCGGACTCGATCATCGATGGCATCTCGGTATATGAGTCACGGGTGAAGATGGGCGCCTTCCTGGCCGACCGGCTCAAGCGCATCCAGCCGAACCTGGATATCGATGTGGTCATCCCGATTCCCGATTCCAGCCGTCCGGCCGCGATGGAAATGGCCCACCGCCTGGGCCTGCCTTATTGCGAAGGGTTTGTGAAGAACCGCTACATCGGGCGCACCTTCATCATGCCGGGGCAGGCCACGCGCAAGAAGTCGGTACGCCAGAAGCTCAATACCATTCCGCAGGAATTCAAGGGCAAGCGGGTGTTGCTGGTGGATGACTCCATCGTGCGTGGCACCACCAGCCGCGAGATTGTCTCCATGGCGCGCGATGCCGGGGCCACCAAGGTGTATCTGGCGTCGGCCGCGCCTCCGGTGCGTCATGCCAATGTGTACGGCATCGACATGCCGACGCGTGGCGAACTGATTGCTAATGGCCGGGATGAGGCCGAGATCTGCCGCGAAATCGGTGCCGATGGCCTGATCTACCAGGATATCGAAGATCTCAAGGCCGCCGTCAGGTCGCTCAACCCGGCAATCGGCGCGTTCGAGACCTCCTGCTTCGATGGTTGCTATGTGACCGGCGACATCACCGACGAGTATCTGAACGGTGTCGAAAACCAGCGTGGCGAGTCCAAGGGGCAGGCCGACGATGGCGAAGGCGGCCAACTCGACCTGAACCTGGTGTCCGGTCACGACAACAACTGAACCTCCGCTCATTCGCCCTGACCGGGCAGCGCATGCTGCGTTGTCCGGTCAGGGCGGGGACAGGCCACGCACATGAACAGTCCGACAGACTTCACTTCCCTCCACCCCGATACCCTGGCGATTCGTGCAGGCACCGAGCGCAGCGCCTTTGGCGAACACAGCGAGGCGCTGTTCCTGACTTCCAGCTTCGTGTTCGAGAGTGCCGCGCAGGCGGCTGCGCGCTTTTCCGGTGAAGAGCCCGGCAATGTGTATGCACGCTTCTCCAACCCCACCGTGAGCATGCTGCAGACGCGGCTGGCGGCGCTGGAGGGGGGCGAGGCCTGTGTGTGCACGGCGTCCGGCATGGCCGCCATCCAGTCGTTGGTGATGGGCACGCTGCAGGCGGGTGATCATGTGGTGGCCTCACAGGGTCTGTTCGGCGCCACCCAGCAGTTGTTTGGCAATATCCTGTCGCGCTTCGGGGTGCGCACCACCTTTGTGCCCGCGACAGATCTCGATGCCTACCGGGCTGCAGTCACGCCGCACACCCGGCTGTTCTTCGTGGAAACCCCGTCCAATCCGCTCACCGAGGTGGTCGATATTGCGGCGGTGGCCGAGATTGCCCACCAGGCAGGCGCACTGCTCGCGGTGGATAACTGCTTTTGCACGCCTGTGTTGCAAAAGCCGCTCAGCCTGGGCGCGGATGTGGTGGTGCACTCGGCGACCAAGTACCTGGACGGGCAGGGCAGGGTGCTGGGCGGGGCCGTGGTGGGTGGGCAGAAGGTGATCGAAGAGGTGTTCAAGTATCTGCGCACCGCAGGACCGTGCATTTCGCCGTTCAACGCCTGGATCATCCTGAAGGGACTGGAAACCCTGCGCATCCGCATGGAAGCGCAATCGGCCAGTGCGCTCGGGCTGGCACGCTGGCTGGAAACCCGTCCTGAAGTGTCACGCGTGTTCTACCCCGGGCTGGAATCTCACCCCCAGCACGCGCTGGCGATGCGTCAGCAGCGCACCGGCGGCGCCGTGGTGAGCTTCGAGGTGCAAGGCGGTCGCGAAGCCGCCTGGCGCGTGATCGACGCCACCCGCATGCTCTCGATCACCGCCAACCTCGGTGACACCCGTACCACCATCACACACCCTGCAAGCACCACCCATGGCCGCGTCTCGCCCGAGGCCCGCGAGCAGGCCGGCATCACCGAAGGCCTGATCCGGGTGTCGGTGGGGCTGGAAGCCCTGGAAGACATCCAGGCCGACCTGCAGCGCGGGATGTAATACCGGTCAGGCAGGCTCCGCTGCCGTTCGGGCCCCTCGCAGGCGGTGTGCGCTCAGGCTCTGGCCGTTCCATTCCAGCCAGTGAGCGCAGTCGTCCCAGTCGGACAACACCCAGCGCTCGGTCTGCCCGTCCGCGAACAGATGCACATGCCGCGCGGGGCGGTGGGTGTGGCCGTGGATGAAGCAGGGTAGTCCGTGCGCGCGCAGCAGGCTGGCGACGGCGTCGGGGTTCACATCCATGATCTCGGCGGCCTTTTCCTGCTTGGCCATCACGCTTTGCTGGCGGATGCGCTCGATGATTGCGGTCCGCTCGGCCAGCGGCTGAGCGAGAAAGGCGCGTTGCCAGTCGGGATTGCGCACCTGCTGGCGGAAGGCCTGGTAGGCGTGGTCATCGGTGCACAAGGCGTCGCCGTGACTGAGCAGGAAGCGCTGGCCGTCCAGTTCGATCGGTTGAGGGTCGTCCATCAGACTGAGGCCGGCCTGGGTGGCAAACGTCGTGCCGACGAGGAAATCGCGGTTGCCGGGCAGGAAATGCACCCTGCAGCCCTGTTCGGACAGGGCATGGAGGGCCGCGCACACCTGCCGGGCCAGCGGGGTGTCGAGGGCATCGTCACCTGGCCAGTACTCGAACAGATCGCCCAGAATGTAGAGCGTGTCCGCGCCCTGGGCCGGACCGGCGACGAAGGCTTCAAAGGCGGCCAGCGTGGCGGGCTGGCCGTCGCTCAGATGCAGGTCCGAAATGAACAGGGCACGGGTCATGAGCGGTATCGGCTCCGTGGAATCAGATGACTTCGGCGCGTTCGATTACCACGTCCTCCACCGGGACATCCTGGTGGAAGCCGGTGGAGCCGGTTTTCACGGCACGAATCTTGTGCACCACATCCATGCCCTCGCTGACCTGCCCGAATACACAGTAGCCCCAGCCCTGCAGGTCGGGGGCACGGTGGTTGAGGAAGTCGTTGTCGGCCACGTTGATGAAGAACTGGGCGGTGGCCGAGTGCGGTGCCTGGGTGCGCGCCATGGCAATGCTGCCGGTGACGTTCTTCAGGCCGTTGTCGGCTTCGTTCTTGATCGGGTCACGGGTGGGCTTTTGCTTCATGCCGGGCTCAAAGCCGCCGCCCTGGATCATGAAACCATCGATGACGCGATGGAACACGGTGTTGTCGTAGTGACCGGCCTCGACATAGGCGAGGAAGTTCTTCACCGTTTCCGGTGCTTTCTCGGCGTCCAGTTCGATGACGATGGCGCCGTGGTTGGTATGCAGTTTGACAGCCATTGAGGGCTCCTGTGCTGGGGTGGTTTGCGCGCTGGTGCACGCAGCAATGAATGAAATCCGATGTCGAGTGCGGCTTACTCGCCGCTGCGCAGCGTGGCCGATTCGATCACCACGGCCTGAAGCGGCACGTTCTGGTGGCCGGCCTTGTTGCCGGTGGCCACCTTGGCGATCTTGTTGACCACGTCCATGCCTTCGATCACCTGACCGAACACCGCATAGCCCCAGCCACGCATGTCGGGGGCGGTATGGTTGAGGAAATCGTTGTCGGCCACGTTGATGAAGAACTGGGCGGAGGCCGAGTGCGGTGCCTGGGTGCGCGCCATGGCCACGGTGCCGGTGGTGTTCTTCAGGCCGTTGTCGGCTTCGTTCTTCACCGGGTCGCGGGTGGGTTTCTGGCTCATGTTGCTGTCGAAGCCGCCACCCTGGATCATGAAGCCGTCAATGACACGGTGGAACACGGTGCCGTCGTAAAACCCGGCCTCGACATACTCGACAAAGTTGCGCACGGTGGTCGGGGCCTGTTCGTCGAACAATTCCAGCACTACAGTGCCTTCGCTGGTTTTCAGTTCGACCACGGTGTTGTCGGCCAGGGCGAGGCTGCTGACCAGAACGGAGGCCAGACCCAGGCCGGCAATCAGTTTTTTCATCATGTGTTGGTTTCCTGCATGGATGGGCGCGGTTTGCGCGAATCGGGATGCCGTGGGATGCCGCCGTGAAACCCTGCCACCCTGGCTGACGGGGGCTGGTCCGGTCGCTGGCCGGCTTGTGCTATGATCCCACGCCTCAAGGAGGCAGCCGTCGGGCGACATCACGGGCAAAGTGGCGTGAGTCTATCAACAGCGGCGGCCCTGCACAATCCAGGCCCTGTTTTGCACCTTTCGGAAGGTGTCGTGGCCTTCATCCCATCTCAAGCCGACAACATGCTCGCGATCTACAACACGCTGACCCGAAAGAAGGATGAATTCGTACCGATCGAACCCGGCAAGGTACGCATGTATGTATGTGGAATGACGGTGTACGATTATTGTCACCTCGGGCATGCGCGGGTGATGGTGGTGTTCGACATGGTCACCCGCTGGCTGCGGGCGAGTGGCTTCGAGGTGACTTATGTGCGCAACATCACCGACATCGACGACAAAATCATCCGCCGCGCGCAGGAGAACGGTGAATCCATCCGGGTGCTCACCGACCGCTTCATTGCCGCCATGCACGAGGATGCGGATGCCCTGGGCGTGCTGCGCCCCGATCACGAGCCGCGTGCCACCGATTACGTCAACAGCATGCAGTCCATCATCGCCCGGTTGACCGAAAGGGGGCTGGCCTATGTGGCCGACAACCGCGATGTGTGCTTTGCCGTGCGCAAGTTCGCAGGCTACGGCAAGCTCTCGGGCAAGTCGCTGGACGAGTTGCGAGCAGGCGAGCGGGTGGAGGTTGCGGGCGACAAGCGCGATCCGCTGGATTTCGTGCTGTGGAAGCACGCCCGGACCGAAGAACCGGAAGAGGTCAAGTGGGCGTCGCCGTGGGGCGAAGGGCGGCCGGGTTGGCATATCGAGTGCTCGGCGATGAGCTCCGATCTGCTCGGCGAGCATTTCGACATCCACGGTGGCGGGCAGGATCTGCAGTTTCCGCACCACGAGAACGAAATCGCCCAGTCGGAAGGTGCGCATGGCCATGCCTTCGTGAATTACTGGATGCACAACGGTTTCGTGCGGGTCGATGACGAGAAGATGTCCAAGTCGCTGGGGAACTTCTTCACGATTCGTGACGTGCTGGCGCAGTACGATCCGGAAGTGGTGCGTTTCTTCATCCTGCGGGCGCATTACCGCAGCCCGCTGAATTACTCGGATGCACACCTTGACGATGCCCGTCATGCGCTGACCCGGTTGTACACCGCCCTGCGCAATGTGCCCCCGGGCGAGCAGGACGAGCCGGTGATTGATTGGAGCGAAGGTCATGCGGTCCGCTTCCGTGCTGCCATGAACGACGATTTCAATACGGCCGAGGCGGTGGCCGTGCTGTTCGAACTGGCCAATGAGGTCAATCGCAGTGGCGATGCCGGACTGTCCTGGCTGCTTTCACGCTTGGGGGCGGTGCTTGGTCTGCTGGAGCGCGATCCGGTGCATTTCCTGCAAGCGGGCAGTGACGAGGATGGGCTGGATGAATTGGCGATTCAGGCCCGGATCGAGGCCCGTGCCCAAGCCAAGAAAACGCGTGACTTTGCAACGGCCGACGGCATCCGTGCCGAACTGCTCGAACAGGGCATCGTGCTGGAGGACTCCGCGCAGGGCACCACGTGGCGCCGTGCCTGAAGCCAACTGACGGACCACACGCGGGCGAGAGACATCGTGCGGAAAAATGAAAAGGGGCGTTCAGCCCCTTTTTGTCGTGGTGCGCCCGGGTGGGTGTTCCGGACAGTCGGCGCTCAGTGGCTGAAACGGCCGTGGCTGATCACCGAAAGGTCGACATACTCCAGACCGACATGGTTGCTGCGCGAGTAGTTCAGCTTCAGGCCCCCGACATCCCAGCCGCCCAACTCTTCCAGTGCGCGCAGCAGGCCAGAGCGGGTCAGTTCGGGGCCGGCACGCCGCAGGGCCTCGGTGAACACTTTGGCGGCGATGAAGCCTTCCAGGCCGGCATAGGAGTACTCGGCTCGCTCGCTTTTCGCCATGCGCTGGTAGTCGCGTACCACGGGGTGGTCGATGCGGAACGGCGACGGGGTGACTTGGGCAAGCACCACGCCATGCGCAGTCTGTCCCAACTCGGCAACCAGTTCGCGGCTGCTCACCACCGACAGGCCGAACACCATCGGATGCTGGTCACGTGCCTTCAGCGAGCGAATGATCATCGACGACACCTTGCCCGCCGACACCATGATCACGGCAGCCGGGTTTGCCTCTGCGATCCTTGCCACTGCTTCATCCATGCCGTCGCCACTCGATGCCACGCTCGCCACGGCGACCAGGGGCGGGCGGTTGAGTCGCTCCAGCGCCTGCTGGGCCGCTTGCAGGCCGGCCTCACCGAAGGGGTCGGCGTGGTGGATCAGGGCAATGGAGGTCACGTTGGATTGTGCCAGGTGACGGATGATCGTCTCGACTTCATGCGCGTATGAAGCGCGCAGGTGGAAGACATTCGGATGGGCCGGTTCACGCAGGCTGACTGCCCCGGTGTAGGGGGCAAAATATGGAACGTTGGCCTGGACGGCCAGCGGAATTGTTTTGGAGTTCGAGCCTGTGCCGAACACGCCCAGCAGCGCGAAAACCTGTTCGCGCTCGATCAGGTTTTTAACATTCTGCTCCGCCAGCACCGGGTCATAAGCATCGTCCATGGTCAGCAGTTCCACACGCCGCCCGTGCACGCCGCCTTCCGCATTCACGGCATTCAGGTACAGGGTGATGCCGGACAGGTAGTCGCCGTTGAGTTCCGCCAGCGGGCCGGTCTGCGGGCCTGACTGGCCGATACGGATGCGATTGTCCGTGACGGGTTGGGCGGCGAGTTGCAGCGATACTGCGGTCAGCAGCAAGGCAACAAGCATCAGGATGCTTCTGGGCATGGTCATGCTGTCTCCGTTTTCATTTCTGTTTCAGCGTTGCGCACGATACAGCATTGTACGAGTCTAGGGGAGTCGGGAACGCCCCCGGATTTGATGCTGATCAAAAATGAAAGAAAAAAAGACGCTATGACGTCGTCGCGGCTGGGGTGGCCTGGCAGTATGACTTCATGTGCTGCCCGAACAGCAAAAAAGCCACCCCGCAGGATGGCTTTTTTGCTTGATGCTGGCTCCCCGACCTGGGCTCGAACCAGGGACCTGCGGATTAACAGTCCGTCGCTCTACCGACTGAGCTATCGGGGAATGGTGCTCTGATTGTGTGCTGCTGCACGTGCCAAGGCACATGCTTCTTCAAACTTGGCTCCCCGACCTGGGCTCGAACCAGGGACCTGCGGATTAACAGTCCGTCGCTCTACCGACTGAGCTATCGGGGAATTGAGTCGCGCATTTTAGTAACTGTGCGACCCTGTGTCAACTTCTCTTCTTGAAAATGTTTACTTCGAAACCACCGATGCGATGGCCTTCGCGACATGGCCGAGGTTCTTCGAGTTCAGCGCTGCGAGGCAGATGCGGCCGGTGGAGACGGCATAGATGCCGAACTCTTCTTTCAGTCTCTCCACCTGTGCGGCGCTCAGGCCGGTGTAGGAGAACATGCCGCGCTGCTGGATCACGAAGGAGAAGTCCTGCGCCACGCCGGCCGCCTTCAGTTCTTCGACCAGGCCGCTGCGCATGGCGCGGATGCGCTCGCGCATGCCGGCCAGTTCGCTTTCCCACATCTGACGCAGTTCCGGCGAGTTGAGCACGGCGCCGACCACGGCACCGCCGTGGATCGGCGGGTTGGAGTAGTTGGTGCGGATCACACGCTTGACCTGCGACAGCACGCGGGCCGATTCTTCCTTGCTCTCGGTGACGATGGACAGCGCGCCCACACGCTCGCCGTACAGCGAGAACGACTTGGAGAACGAACTGGACACGAAGAAGCTCAGGCCGCTCGCCGAAAACAGGCGCACCGCCAGGGCATCGGGTTCGATGCCATCGGCAAAGCCCTGGTAGGCCATGTCGAGGAAGGGCACCAGGCCGCGTGCGCGGCAGGCCTCGACCACGTCGCCCCACTGGGCTTCGGTCAGGTCTGCGCCGGTCGGGTTGTGGCAGCAGGCGTGCAGCACGATGATCGAGCCGGCCGGCAGGGATTCGAGGCAGGCCTTCATGCCGGCGAAGTTCACGCCCCGGGTTTCGGCGTCGTAGTAGGGGTAGGTGTCGACCTTGAAGCCGGCGCCTTCGAACAGGGCACGGTGGTTTTCCCAGCTCGGATCGGAGATGTACACGCTGGCTTCCGGGTTCAGGCGCTTCAGGAAGTCGGCGCCGACCTTCAGCGCGCCCGTGCCGCCCAGGGCCTGGATGGTGACCGCGCGGCCAGCACCGGTCAGTTCGGACTCCTTGCCGAACAGCAGGTTTTGCACCGCGCTGTTGTAGGTGGCGGGACCTTCGATCGGCTGATAGCCGCGCGGGGGGGCGGCTTCGAGGCGGGCTTTCTCGGCGACGCGTACGGCTTCGAGCAGCGGAATCTTGCCATTGTCGTCGTAATACACGCCAACGCCGAGGTTGACCTTTTCGGCACGGGTATCGGCGGCAAAGCCTTCGTTGAGACCGAGAATCGGATCGCGGGGGGCCATTTCGACCTTGGCGAACAGGGAAGCGGACATGTGGGCTCCAGCTAGAGGTGTGTTGAGAGAGGGGGTCGGCTCGGGCGCGGATGTCCGTTGAAAGGAACCGCTGGTGCTGCGGTGCAGTCGGTGGACAGGTGTCGCGCGCCGGATTTTGCGAAATAATCGCTGTTTCAAGTGCTGTTTCGGGCAGATTGCAGGGGGGCGTGTGGCTGCCGGCACCTTGCCCGTGCTGGCCGCAGACCTTTGCCTAATCCGCCAAAACAATGGGAAATTCTAGCATGACAAGTTCAGTGGGTAGCGAACGTGTGGTTACCTTTCCCGACAGTCCGTTCAGGCTGCATCAGCCGTTTCCGCCAGCAGGCGATCAGCCTGCGGCCATCGATCAGTTGGTGGGCGGAATCGAGGATGGCCTGATGTACCAGACGCTGCTGGGCGTGACCGGCTCGGGCAAGACTTACACCATGGCCAATGTGATCGCCCGCTGTGGTCGCCCTGCGCTGGTGCTGGCGCCCAACAAGACGCTGGCGGCGCAGTTGTATGCCGAGTTTCGGGAGTTCCTGCCCGAAAATGCGGTGGAGTACTTCGTTTCGTATTACGACTACTACCAGCCCGAGGCCTATGTGCCTTCGCGCGACCTGTTCATCGAGAAGGATTCGAGCATCAACGAGCATATCGAGCAGATGCGCCTGTCGGCCACGAAAAGCCTGATGGAGCGGCGCGATGTGGTGATTGTCGGCACGGTGTCGACGATATACGGCATTGGTGATCCGGTGGATTATCACGCCATGGTGCTGCATCTGCGCGAAGGGGAGCGCATGGCGCACCGCGATCTGATTGCGCGTTTGGTGGCGATGCAATACACCCGGGCGGATATCGACTTCCGGCGTGGCACCTTTCGGGTGCGAGGCGATGTGATCGACATCTTTCCTGCCGAAAACGCGGAAATGGCGGTGAGGGTGGAGATGTTCGACGACGAAATCGAGCATCTGACCCTGTTCGATCCGCTCACCGGTCATCTCAGGCACAAGCTGGTGCGCTTCACCGTGTATCCGTCCAGTCACTATGTCACGCCGCGGGCCACCGTACTGCAGGCGATCGAGGCGATCAAGGAGGAGTTGCGCGAGCGGGTGGCCTTCTTCCAGCGCGAGAACAAGCTGGTGGAGGCGCAGCGCATCGAGCAGCGCACCCGTTTCGATCTGGAAATGCTCAACGAAATGGGGTTCTGCAAGGGCATCGAGAACTACTCGCGCCACCTCTCCGGCCGGGGGCCGGGCGAGCCGCCGCCGACGCTGATCGATTACCTGCCGTCGGACGCGCTGCTGTTTGTGGATGAGTCGCATGTGACCATTCCGCAGGTCGGGGGTATGTACAAGGGGGATCGCTCCCGCAAGGAAAACCTGGTGGAGTACGGCTTTCGCCTCCCTTCGGCGCTGGACAACCGGCCCTTGAAGTTCGACGAGTTCGAGCGCCTGATGCCGCAGACCGTGTTCGTATCGGCCACGCCCTCGCGCTATGAGGCGCAGCATCAGGGGCAGGTGGTCGAGCAGGTGGTGCGGCCCACCGGCCTGATTGACCCGGAGGTGGAGGTGAGGCCGGCCATCTCCCAGGTGGACGATCTGCTGATGGAAGCCCGGCGGCGCATCGAAACGGGCGAGCGGGTATTGGTGACCACGCTGACCAAGCGCATGGCTGAAGACCTGACCGATTATCTGATCGAGAACGGGCTGAGGGTACGCTACCTGCATTCGGACATCGACACGGTGGAGCGGGTGGAGATCATTCGTGACCTGCGGCTGGGCGAGTTCGACATCCTGGTCGGCATCAACCTGCTCCGCGAGGGGCTGGACATTCCGGAAGTGTCGCTGGTGGCCATTCTGGATGCGGACAAGGAGGGTTTTCTGCGTTCCGAGCGGTCGCTGATCCAGACGATTGGCCGTGCCGCTCGCCATATTCACGGCAAGGCGATACTCTATGCGGATGTAATGACCGACTCGATGAAGGCGGCGATTGGTGAAACCGACCGTCGGCGCAGCAAGCAGATCGCCTTCAACGAAGCAAACGGGATTGTGCCCAGGACGGTGACGAAGCGCATCAAGGACATCATCGACGGGGTGTATGCCGACGACCGGGCCGATGCTTCCCGGGCAGCGCACATCCAGGGCGTGTCGGAGGTGGCTGGCGAGTACATGGCACTGGACGAAAAAGGACTGGCCAAGGCCATCAGAAAGCTTGAGAAGGCCATGCAGGAACACGCCCGCAATCTGGAGTTCGAGCAGGCCGCCGCGGCCCGCGACCAGTTGTTCCGGCTGCGGCAGCGCGCTTTTGGGGCGGATCAGCATGGCACGAGTTGAGGCATGGCGTGCAGGCGTGGCGACAGCGTTTCTCCCCGCCTTCGGCACGTCATGGGGTAGTGGGAGCAGAAGTAAGCCGTCAGCCGACGGCAAACGGGAGGGAGACAACAGCATGTCCGATGACAAACAATGGAAGGTGCTTTTCGTGTGCACAGGCAATATCTGCCGCTCGCCCACTGCAGATGCGGTGGCGCGACAGATGATTGCCGAGCGTGGGCTGAACGGGTTGATCGAGGTGGATTCAGCCGGGACACAGGGTTATCACGTTGGCGAGGCGCCGGATGCGCGCGCCTGCAAGATCGCGCGCAGACGCGGCTATGACTTGTCGCCACTGCGTGCCAGAAAGCTGGAAGTGCTTGATTTTCAGCGCTTCGACCTGGTGCTGGCGATGGATGCCGGGCACATGGAGGCGATGCGCAAGCTGTGCCCGGATGTGTACAAGCCGCGCCTGCGCATGTTCATGGACTATGCGCATGCTCACCCGCTGAGCGAAGTGCCCGATCCGTACTACGGTGGCGACGCCGGCTTCGAGGCCGTGCTCGACTACTGCGAAGACGCTGTGGCCGGTCTGCTCGATGCGTTGCTGACCGCCCCGGGCCTGTCTGCAATGGGCAGTCTGCAGGCATGAAAAAGCCCCGCAGGCTTTCATCCTGCGGGGCTCTGGTCACGTGCGCGCTTAGTGGGATGCGGGCGGTTGCTTGGCGGTTTCCACCTGCATCAGCGGCTCGTCGGGAATCACCTGCGCCGGGCGCGGACGGCGCCCCAGGCGAGGAGTGTCCGGCTGCACGCTGAGGGCCTCGGTTGCGGCCTTGCTGCGGTCGGTTTCCACCAGCACCAACCCGCTTTCGGACAGGGCCTGGCCGATGCTGATCGGCGAGAGCGCATCGTGCTGGCGTGCCTCCTCGGCGTCGACGGGCTGTTCCGGTCTGGCGGGAGAGGCCGTTTCGGTGGCCGGTGCGCTGCTCTCGGCATGGGGGGCTGCGGCGTCCAGGCCCTCGTCTGCCGTGCGTGTGGGCGCTTCGGTGGCCTCGACCGTTTCGGCGCTTACGGTGGCGTCTGCCGTGTCGATGTCCGCATCGGCAGCAGGCCCAACCTCTCCCTGCATCGGTACGGCTTTGGCTGCGGTGTCGATGTCTGCCGGGAGGGCTGCCTCGACGGCTTCAGTCGCGCTGGCGTTAGGGCTGTTGTCAGTGCTGGCTGTGGCTTGGCTGACGGCGGCCTCCACGGCTTCGCCCGTGCTTGCCTGTGCGGGCGGGACGGTGCCCTCGTCGTGCTCACCCACCGCCGGACTGGTGAGGGCTTCGATGGCCGGTTCGTCCAGCGGCAGGCTGGCCTGGGTGCGCAGTTGGGCTGCCCGGCTGGCCTGATCGGTGCTTACGGCAGGTTTGACAGGCGCCTCCGGTGCCGGCATGGCCGTATCTGCTTCCGTTTCCTGGGCAACCGTGGCCGGCGGGACGACGGCTTCGGCTTCGGCTGCTGCTGTTGCGGCTTCGGCCTGATCCGCACTGGCGGTCATGGACGTTTCGGTCGGGGCACTGTCGCCGGTTGCTTCTGTGCCCGCCGCGAGCGGGGGCGTGGCGCTCACCGTCTCTGCAGGGGGGGCTTCAGCAGCGGCCTGAGGTGCAGGCTCGGGTTCGGCGGCCTGCGGGGCAGGTACCGGCAGAGGGGCGGGTGCGTTCGACAGGCTGGCTGCATCGGCTTCGCCCCGAATGACCGGCAGCGGGGCCTCAGCCATTTCCGGCGTTGCGCTGTCGCTGGCTGTGACGGCGGCTTGAATCGGCACTATTGCCGTTTCGGTGACCACCGGTTCCGGCGTGCTCCGGGCGCGGTTGTCCTCGCGGGTGTCTGCGGTGTCCGCTGCGTCCGTCGAGGCGGTGTCGGCGGTTTCGTCCGTGTCTTCACGCGCTGCGCTGTTCTGGCCTTCCTCGCTGCGGTTGCTGCGACGGCCGCGTCCACGACGGCGACGCTTGCCGCTGCTGCCGGCTTCGCCTTCCGCGTCGGGGCGCTCTGCGCGGCCCTGGGAGACGGACTCGTCGTTGCCGGTGGCCGTGTCAAGGTCTTCCTGCTGGCTGGTCAGGGCGAGGGTCTCCAGGGCCGGCTCTTCCGGTTTCTGGGCGTTCCGGTTGCCACGGCTGCGGCGGTTGCGGTTGCCTTCGCGATTGCTGTTGGCGTCGCTGGCCGGCGTGCCGGTCTGGCTGCCGCTCTGCGGGCTGGCGTCGCGCTCGGCGCTGTCCTTGCGGGGGCGGCCGGCATTGCGTTCGCCACGCTCGCTGCTAGTGCTGCCCTCTTCCTGACGGGGTGTGTCGCGGCGGTTGCGGTTGTTGTTGCTGCGACGTTCGCCGTTGCGCTCCTGGCGCTCTGTGCCGCGTGCACGTGTCTGGCGCGGTTTTTCGGTCGTGGCGCTGGCAGCGGGGGTTGCCTGGGCGCTGCTGTCGCTGCCACCCGTCAGCCAGCTGAACAGGCGGTTGAGCAGGCGGCTGAACAGTCCGGGGCGCGCGGCGGCCGGTGCCGGGGCACTCGGGGCGCTGACCGGGGCCTGTGTGGCCTCGGGGGCGGGCTGTGACGGTGCGATGCCCTTCACGGCCGCTTCGGCACGGGCAGGCTTGCTGTCGGGCTTGTCGGACGGCAGGCGCAGGTTGTCTTCGACCGGGGTCTCCACCATCTGGTAGCTGGCCCGGGCGATTTCTTCCAGGTTCAGCTGATCGTGGCGCAGACGGGTGATTTCGTGGTGCGGCGTTTCCATGTGCCGGTTGGGCACGATGATCAGCTGGATCTTGTGGCGCAGCTCGATGCGGGCAATGTCCGAACGCTTTTCATTGAGCAGGAATGTGGCCACATCCACCGGTACCTGCAGATGTACTGCGCCGGTGTTTTCCTTCATGGCCTCCTCTTCGAGGATGCGCAGGATGTGCAGCGCCGACGATTCGGTGCTGCGGATGTGACCGGTGCCGTTGCAGCGCGGGCAGGGGATGTAGCTGGTTTCGGCCAGCGCGGGCCGCAGGCGCTGGCGCGACAGTTCGAGCAGGCCAAAGCGGCTGATGCGCGAGGTCTGTACCCGGGCGCGGTCGTGATGCAGCGCGTCACGCAGGCGGTTTTCCACTTCGCGCTGGTTCTTGGCCGACTCCATGTCGATGAAGTCGATCACGATCAGGCCGCCCAGGTCGCGCAGGCGCAGTTGCCGGGCGATCTCGTCGGCTGCTTCGAGGTTGGTGCGCAGGGCGGTTTCCTCGATGTCCGCGCCCTTGGTGGCGCGGCCCGAGTTGACGTCTACCGAGACCAGCGCTTCGGTGTGGTCGATGACCACCGCGCCGCCGCTGGGCAGATTGACCTGGCGCGAGTAGGCCGATTCGATCTGGTGCTCGATCTGGAAGCGGGAAAACAGCGGCACGTCGTCGCTGTACCGCTTCACCTTGGCCACGTTGCCCGGCATCACATGGGCCATGAACTGGCGTGCCTGTTCGAACACGTCGTCGGTGTCGATCAGGATTTCGCCAATGTCGGGCTGGAAGTAATCGCGGATGGCGCGAATCACCAGGCTGCCTTCCTGATAAATCAGGAATGCGCCCGACTGGGTGGTGGCCGCACCTTCGATGGCTTGCCACAGCTGCACCAGGTAGTTCAGGTCCCACTGCAACTCGTCGACCGTGCGACCGATGGCGGCAGTGCGTGCGATCAGGCTCATGCCGCCCGGCACTTCGAGCTGGTCCATGGTTTCGCGCAGTTCGGCGCGTTCGTCGCCTTCCACCCGGCGGGACACACCGCCGCCGCGCGGGTTGTTGGGCATCAGCACCAGATAGCGTCCGGCCAGCGAGATGTAGGTGGTGAGCGCGGCGCCCTTGTTGCCGCGCTCATCCTTCTCGACCTGGACGATGAGCTCCTGGCCGACCTTCAGCCCGTCTTGCGGGCGCACCTTGCCCCCCTCGCCGCCGCCGTTGTTGCCGGCCTGGGCATAGTTGCTGCGCGCGATTTCCTTGAAGGGGAGAAAGCCGTGGCGTTCCGAGCCGTAATCGACAAATGCGGCTTCGAGACTGGGCTCTATGCGGGTGATGACTGCCTTGTAGATGTTGCTCTTGCGTTCTTCCTTGGCGGCCGATTCGATGTCGAGGTCGATCAGTTTCTGACCATCGACGATCGCGACGCGGAGTTCCTCGGCCTGCGTCGCATTGAAAAGCATGCGCTTCATATATGTCGTTCTCCCGCGCTTGCACACACGGGCAGGACGAACGGCGCGCACCATCGCGCTTTACGAAATCAGGAGCGGTCTTGTCAGGCTTCTTTCATCCGGGTGTTACGGGCTGTGATGGGTCGGCGGGTCCATTTCACGTGCTCCCGCCAGCGGGTTTGACCCTGGCCGGAGCACTTGATCCTGCATGTGTGCTACGCGTCTAAAATCGATTCATTGGATCGAAGTTTGGATTGCGTTACCATCGCTGCCTTTCCAGGCAACGAGAGCACGATTTGGTCATGTCCGGGAGCTCGCTTGTGGGCTCGATGTCCTCTTCCATCCTTCGCATTCGTGCGCAAGGGGAAGGGAGCGCAACCGGATCGGCCGTCGCGAAGTATATTTCATGAACCCTTCACAAGGCAAAGCCAATACTGTTCGCCGCGAAATCATCGACGAGGCGTCAGAGGGGCAGCGCATCGACAATTATTTGATGCGCATGTGCAAGGGCGTGCCCAAGAGTCATGTGTATCGCATCCTGCGCAGCGGCGAAGTGCGGGTCAATGGCGGGCGGGTGAGCCAGACGTATCGGCTGAAGCCGGGCGACGAGGTGCGCATTCCGCCGGTACGCGTGGCCGAACCTTCGGCCGGGACGAGTGCGCCGGCCGGCCGTGCCTTGCCGGTGGTGTATGAGGATGAGGCCCTGCTGGTGCTGGACAAGCCGGCGGGCAAGGCGGTGCATGGCGGCAGCGGGGTGAGCTACGGGGTCATCGAGCAGTTGCGCGCGCAGCGTCCGCAGGCGCGTCTGCTGGAGCTGGCGCATCGCATCGACCGGGAAACCTCCGGCCTGCTGATCGTGGCGAAGAAGCGCTCGGCACTCAAGGCCCTGCACGACATGATGCGCGAAGGGCGGGTGGAGAAGCGTTACCTGACCCTGGTGTCCGGTGTCTGGCGCAATCCTCTGCAGCATGTGCGTCAGCCGTTGCTGAAATATCTGCTGCCCGATGGTGAGCGGCGGGTCAGGGTGAGCGATGAGGGCAAGCCTTCGCACAGCATTGTGCGTCGACTCCGCACCTGGCCGCAGTTCAGTCTGCTGGAGGTGGAGTTGCGCACCGGGCGCACCCATCAGATCCGCGTGCATCTGTCCCATCTGGGGTTTCCGCTGTGCGGTGACGACAAATACGGGGATTTTGCGCTCAACAAGCAGTTGGAGCAGCAGGGGCTGAGGCGGATGTTCCTGCATGCGGCCAGCCTGGCCTTCGATCACCCGCTGAGCGGTGAGCGGATCAGCCTGACGGCACCGCTGCCGGACGATTTGCAGGGTTTTCTGGATCGGCTGGAGGCGGGGCGCCTGTCAGCCATGGACAAGGAGTGAGCATGGGGCAGCGTTTCGATCTGATCGTGTTTGACTGGGATGGCACCCTGATGGATTCGGCCGCCGCCATCGTGCGCGCGATCATGGCGGCCTGCACCGACCTGCAGCAACCGCTGCCCAGCGAGGCGCAGGCGCGGCATGTGATCGGTCTGGGTTTGAGCGATGCCCTGCGTCATGCGGTGCCCGGCCTGGACGAGGCCCTGTATCCGCACATGGTGGATCGTTACCGCCACCATTACCTGTCTTCGGATCATGAGCTGACCCTGTTTCCGGGAGTGCGCGAGTTGATCAGGCGGTTGGCCGCCGATCAGGGGCGGGCGCTGGCGGTGGCCACCGGCAAGAGCCGGGTCGGCCTGAATCGTGCGTTGGCGCACACCGGTCTGGGCTGTTTCTTCGATGCCACGCGCTGTGCGGACGAGTGCTTTTCCAAGCCGCATCCGGCCATGCTGGAAGAGCTCATGGAGGAACTTGGTGCCACGCCCGAGCGCACGCTGATGGTGGGGGATACCACCCATGACCTGCAGATGGCGCGCAATGCCGGCACGGCTGCACTGGCCGTGTCTTTCGGGGCGCACCCCCGGGCCGCACTGGAGGCGGAGTCGCCGCTGCAGATTCTGGATACACCGGAGGAAATGATCGAATGGTTCACACAGCAGGCCTGATCTGCACATCCGAGGCCTTGCAGGAGGGCGGGGACGGTATCCGTTTTGACTGGGAAGGGCCGCAGGGCCGGTGTCCAGCCTTTGTCGTGCGCCACGCCGGTGTGCCTCGGGCGTATGTGAATCGCTGCGCACACATTGCGGTGGAGCTGGATCTGGTGACCGGGCAGTTCTTCGACCTCACCGGCCACTATCTGGTGTGCGCCATGCACGGCGCACACTACGAGGCGGCCAGCGGCGTGTGCGAATTGGGTCCGTGCAAGGGCGCGCGCCTGGAGCCGGTGCCGGTGGAGGAGCGCGACGGCGGGGTGTATTGGCTGCCGGCGCTGCCCGTCACTGCCTGAATCGACGAGCGGCTTCAGCCGCCGTGTTCAGCGGTCGTGTTCAGCGACCCGCTCCGAGCAGCAGGAACAGCGCGGGCTGACGTGCAAGCTCGGGTGGCGTGTGTTTGCGCCACTGTGCAATGCTGCGGGTCAGGATGAGCTCGCCGCCGCCGGTCAGGTCGCGGGCGACACATAGCCGGGTGTCCGGCCTGCACACCTTGAGCAGGGCGGCGAACAGGCGCTCGTTGCGATAAGGCGTCTCGATGAAGATCTGTGTACGTGACAGGCGGCGCGATTCGTCTTCGAGGGTGCGCAGAGCCGTGTCCCGGGCGCCATCCTGCACCGGCAGGTAGCCGTTGAAGGCAAAGCTCTGGCCGTTCAGGCCCGAGCCCATCAGGGCCAGCAGAATGGACGAAGGGCCGACCAGTGGTGTGACCCGAATGCCTGCTTCATGCGCGCGCGCCACCAGTCGGGCGCCCGGGTCGGCCACCGCCGGACAGCCTGCATCCGACATCAGGCCGATGTCGTGGCCGGCGAGGGCTGGCTGAAGCAAGGCGTCGAGTGCGTCCTGTCCGGCTTCGGTGGGCAGTGCCTGAATGTCGAGTTCGGCAATCGGGCCGGGGTGGGCGAGTCGTTTGAGCTGGGCCCGGGCGGCCTTCGGGGTTTCGACCACAAAATGCCGGATGTGGCTGACCTCTTGCCACGCCTGGGCGGGCAGGAAGCCGGGCCAGTCTTGTTCCGACAAGCTGACTGGAACGAGCAGCAGGCGACCGGGCGCGTGTGCGGGATGGGTGAGGGTGGGGCTCATGGCAAGAGGACTCCACGCTGGCGCAGCATCTGGCTGAGTGCGATCAGGGGCAGACCGATGAGTGCGGTGGGGTCGTTGCCCGATAGTGCATCGAGCAGGGTGATGCCCAGCCCCTCCACCTTGGCGCTGCCTGCGCAGTCGAAGGGTTGTTCGGCGTCAACGTAACGGATGATTTCGTCGTCGTCGAGGGCGCGGAAACGGACCTCGGTGGGCACCAGGGCGGCAAGGTGTTGGCCGTTGCGGCTGTCGAGCAGGGCGACGGCGGTGTGAAACAGTACGCTGCGCCCGCGCATCTGCTGCAGTTGGGCAATGGCGCGTTCGCGCGTGCCGGGTTTGCCGAAAACCTGCGCATCGAGGTGAGCGACCTGATCGCTGCCGATGATCAGTGCGTCAGGATGGCGCCCGGCGACGGCCCGGGCCTTGGTCAGTGCCAGCCGGCTGGCAGTGGCGGCCGGCGCTTCGCCGGGGAGTGGTTGTTCGTCGATTGCTGGCGCTTCGCACAAGAAGGGCAGCCCGAAGCGTTCGAGCAGCATGCGGCGATACGGCGAAGTGGAGGCAAGGACCAGTTTCATCGGTGAGTTCATGGTGGTTCGGGCGGATCGCCTGCCGTTGTGCTCGCGGCGCAATCCGCCTTTGACAGGACGGGCCGGAAATAATATCATCCCGCCCTTATGTCGCAACGATGCGTGATTCCTGATGCCTTTCGTTTTGCAGGCGAGCACCGCAGCCTGCAGGGTCGTGTCGGCCTGGCGTCCCTGTCCCGGTTGGCAGCAAGCCTGGCGAGTCACGAAGGTGAAATCGAATTTCGCATCGACGGGCGAGTCGACGAGCAGCGCCGCATGCTGCTCGAGCTGACTGCAAGCGGGGTGTTGGGCCTGCAGTGTCAGCGTTGTCTGACTCCGATGCAGTGGCCATTCAGAATCGAAAGCACACTCTGGCTGGTCAGGCCCGGCGAGGAAATCCCGGAAGAGGAACTTGAGGACGAAGATCGTGACGCCGTCGAGGTGCATCCGGACATGGATGTGCACGCACTGGTCGAGGACGAGATTCTGCTTGCGGTTCCAATCGTTCCCCGTCATGAAGTTTGCGAACCCCCGCAACCTGTGGGCGGGACTGACAAGGCATCGCCTTTTGCCGTGCTGTCCGCACTGAAGAAGTAAGCAGTCGGGCAGGCCGGAGCGGGCAAAATTCTGTTCTTAGGAGTGTTGTAATGGCTGTTCAGCAAAACAAGAAATCCCCTTCCAAGCGTGGCATGCATCGTGCGCACGACTTTCTGACCAATCCTCCGCTGGCGGTCGAAGCGACCACGGGCGAAGTGCATTTGCGTCACCACATCAGCCCGAGCGGCTTTTATCGCGGCCGCAAGGTTGTCAAGGGCAAGGGCGAATAAGTCCGCCGATTCCGAAACGGCGCAGCGCTCGCGCGCATGCGCCGTTTTTGTGTCCACTCACTGATAGGCGCTAGAAACCAATGGATGTCACCGTTGCGATTGACTGCATGGGTGGCGATCACGGGCCGGTGGTGACGGTTCCTGCCGCTGACCGTTTCCTGCAGCAGCACCCGGGCGCGAAGATCATCCTGGTGGGCAGGCCCGAGGTGCTGGAGCCTGCTGCAGCGGATCTGCTGGCACGCTTTGCCGGACGGGTGTCGATACGAGGTGCCAGCGAGGTGGTTGGCATGGACGAGGCACCGGCCATTGCGATGCGCAACAAGAAGGACTCGTCGATGCGGGTCGCCATCGACCTGGTCAAGCAGGGCGAAGCACAGGCCGCTGTATCGGCCGGCAATACCGGCGCGCTGATGGCCATTTCGCGCTTTGTGCTGAAGACGTTGCCCGGCATCGACCGGCCGGCGATTGCCACCATCCTGCCCACGCTCAAGGGGCAGACCTACGTGCTCGATCTTGGCGCCAATGTCGATTGCACCGCCGAGCACCTGCTGCAGTTCGGTGTGATGGGGGCGATGCTGGTGGCCGCAATCGAGCATGCCGAGCGTCCTTCGGTAGGCTTGCTCAATATTGGCGAGGAAGCCATCAAGGGCAATGAGGTGGTGAAGCAGGCTGGTGAGCTGTTGCGCAACAGCGGTCTGAACTTCTACGGCAATGTCGAGGGCGACGACATCTACAAGGGCACCACCGACGTGGTGGTGTGTGACGGCTTTGTCGGCAATGTGCTGCTGAAAACCTCCGAAGGGCTGGCCTTGATGCTGTCATCGGCGCTCAAGCAGGAGTTCGGCCGCGGGGTGTTGAGCAAGATGATGGCGGTGGTGGCGCTGCCGGTGCTCAACCGTTTCAAGAAACGAGTCGATCCGCGCAGGTACAACGGTGCGGCGCTGGTCGGACTGAAGGGTGTCGTGGTCAAGAGTCATGGCTCGGCGGATGCCTTTTCCTTCGAGCAGGCCATTCACCGGGCTGCCGAAGCGGCTTCCAACCGCCTGGTGGACCGGATCACGGCACGCATGGCTGCGATGGAAGGAGCGACAACATGATCCATGCCCGAATTGCCGGCACCGGCAGTGCGCTACCGGGCGCGCCGGTCAGCAACGACGATCTGGTTGCCCGGGGCGTCGATACCTCGGATGAGTGGATTGTCGGTCGGACCGGCATCCGTACCCGTCATCTCGCACCGGCCGATGTGAGCGCCTGTGATCTGGCACAGCAGGCTGCCGAACGGGCGCTGGCCTCGGCCGGGGTGCAGGCGCAGGACATCGATCTGGTGATCGTTGCCACCTCGACTCCGGACTATATCTTCCCCAGTACGGCGGCCCTGCTTCAGGCTCGTCTGGGCATTCACAACGGGGCGGCGGCCTTCGATGTGCAGGCCGTGTGCAGCGGTTTTGTGTATGGGCTGACGATTGCCGAGAAATTCATCCGTTCAGGCAGCAACCGCCGTGCGCTGGTGGTGGGGGCCGAGGTGTTTTCGCGGATTCTCGACTGGAACGATCGTGGCACCTGTGTGCTGTTTGGCGACGGTGCCGGGGCGGTCGTGCTCGAAGCGGCCGATGCACCGGGCGTGCTGGCCACGGCGCTGCATGCGGATGGCGCGCATCACGGCATCCTGTGCGTGCCGGGCAGCGTATCGGGCGGGCAGGTCACTGGTGACCCCTTTCTGCGCATGGATGGTCAGGCAGTGTTCAAGTTTGCGGTGAGGGTGCTGGGCGAGGTGGCTCAGGAAGTCATCGCCGGGGCCGGGCTGTCGATCGATGACATCGACTGGCTGATTCCGCATCAGGCCAATGTGCGCATCCTTCAGGCCACCGCCAAGCGACTGGGCATGCCGGCCGAGCGCGTGATCACGACGGTGGATCAGCATGGCAACACTTCTGCCGCCTCGATCCCGCTGGCGCTGGATCTGGCCGTGCGCGACGGGCGCGTGCAGCGTGGCCAGAAGCTGATTCTCGAAGGCGTGGGCGGCGGTTTCACCTGGGGTGCGGTGCTGCTCCAGTTTTGAGCTGCTGCGACACGGATTCCACGGATCCAGGGAGGATCGAAACATGTCTTTTGCACTTGTATTTCCAGGGCAGGGTTCGCAGTCGGTCGACATGATGTCGGCGTATGGCGAAAATGCCGTGATTCGTCAGACCTTTGCCGAAGCGTCCGATGCGCTGGGCGAGGACCTGTGGCAGATGGTGTGCGAAGGGCCCGCCGAGAAGCTGGCCCTGACGGTGAATACCCAGCCCCTGATGCTGACCGCCGGTGTGGCGGTGTACCGTGCATGGTGTGCGGCAGGCGGTGCGCAACCGGCCATGCTTGCCGGCCACAGCCTGGGCGAGTACTCCGCGCTGGTGGCGGCCGGAGCACTGGATTTTGCCGATGCCGTGCCGCTGGTGCGCTTCCGCGCCCAGGCCATGCAGGATGCCGTGCCGGCCGGCGAAGGTGCGATGGCGGCGCTGCTCGGTCTGGAAGTGGAGGCCGTGCGCGAGGCCTGCGCCGAGGCGGCGCAGGGTGAAGTGGTCGAGGCGGCCAACCTGAACGCGCCTGGCCAGATCGTGATCGCTGGTGCCCGGGGTGCAGTCGAGCGCGCCATCGAAGCCGCCAAGGCGCGGGGCGCCAAGCGAGCCATGCTGTTGCCGGTGAGCGCGCCTTTCCATTGCGCCCTGATGAAACCGGCGGCCGAGCGTCTGCACGAACGGTTGGTGGGCGTGACCCTGCACACGCCGAAGATTGCCGTCCTCAACAATGCCGACGTGGCCAGTGTGAGCACCCCGGATGCGATCCGCGATGCGCTGGTGCGACAGGCTTTTTCTCCGGTGCGCTGGATCGAGACCATCGAGGCGATGGCCGCAGCCGGAGTGCAGCAGGTGTTCGAGTGCGGGCCGGGCAAGGTGCTGGCCGGGATGAACAAGCGGATAGCAAAACAGCTTGGCGGTGGCGCGCTGCATGATGCAGCCAGCCTGGAGGACGCCATCAAGACGGTCGGGGAGGCTGCATGAGTACTGTATTGAACGGACAGGTGGCACTGGTCACCGGAGCATCGCGTGGCATTGGTCGGGCGGTGGCGCTGGGATTGGCGCGCATGGGGGCTACGGTGGTCGGTACGGCAACGTCGGATGGCGGTGCGGCGGATATCAGCAAGGCGCTCGCCGAAGCGGGCTGTCAGGGCGAGGGTATTGCGCTGGACGTAACCGACCAGGCCGCGTGCGAGGCCGTGGTGTCGGGCGTCGAGAAGCGTTTCGGCGCGGTTGGCATTCTGGTGAACAACGCTGGCATCACCCGCGACAACATCGCCATGCGCATGAAGGACGAGGAATGGGATGCGGTGATCGACACCAATCTCAAGGCGGTTTTTCGCATGTCGAAGCTGGTCATGCGTGGCATGATGAAGGCCAGGCAGGGTCGCATCATCAACATCACCTCGGTGGTGGGCGCTTCGGGCAATGCGGGTCAGGCCAACTATGCGGCCGCCAAGGCCGGTGTGGCCGGCATGAGCCGGGCGCTGGCGCGTGAGTTGGGCAGTCGCAACATTACCGTGAATTGCGTGGCGCCCGGTTTCATCGACACCGACATGACCCGCGCACTGCCGGATGCTGCGCGCGAGGCGCTGGTGGGGCAGATTGCGCTGGGCCGCCTCGGTCAGCCCGAAGAGATCGCTGCAGCGGTCGCTTTCCTGGCTTCGCCGGCCGCAGCCTATGTGACCGGCACCACCTTGCATGTCAATGGTGGAATGTACATGGCATGATGCGCACTCGGGATAGCAGTCCCCGGTGTTTTTGGTAGAATACGCCGGTTTTTATTCATCTCTCTACTTACAGGGAAGGAGCTTCTCCATGGAGAACATCGAACAGCGCGTCAAGAAGATTGTCGCTGAGCAGCTTGGCGTGAATGAGTCGGAAATCAAGAACGAATCCTCCTTCGTGGATGATCTTGGTGCCGATTCGCTGGATACGGTCGAGCTTGTCATGGCGCTTGAAGAGGAATTTGAGTGCGAGATTCCTGACGAGGAAGCCGAGAAGATCACCACCGTTCAGCAGGCGATTGACTACGTCAACGCTCACCTGAAGAAGTAACCCTCATTCAAGAATCAACCGGAGCGAACATTGACCCGTCGCAGAGTTGTCATTACCGGCCTGGGCATCATCTCCCCGGTCGGGAACACCATTCCGGAAGCTTGGGACAATATTGTCAATGGCCGTTCCGGTATTACCGAAATCACGCGCTTCGACGCGTCTGCATTTCCCGTGCGTATTGCGGGGGAGGTGAAGGACTTCGATGTCGGGGCGTATCTGTCGCCCAAGGAAGCCCGCCGCATGGATGTGTTCATCCATTACGGCCTGGCGGCCGGCGTTCAGGCAATCCGCGACTCCGGCCTGGAGGTGACTGCGGAGAACGCCGAGCGCATCGGCGTGAACATTGGTTCGGGGATCGGCGGCCTGCCGATGATCGAAGCCACGCATGACGATTATCTGCGCGCAGGGCCGCGCAAGATTTCGCCGTTCTTCATTCCCGGCACGATCATCAACATGATTGCGGGCAACCTGTCGATCATGTTCGGCCTGAAGGGGCCGTGCCTGGCGATGGTCACGGCCTGCACCACCGCGACCCACTGCATTGGTGAGGCTGCACGCCTGATCCAGTATGGTGATGTCGATGTGATGGTGGCCGGTGGGGCGGAATCCACCGTGACGCCGCTGGCGATTGGCGGCTTTGCCTCGGCCAAGGCGCTGTCCACCCGCAACGACGACCCTGCCACCGCCAGCCGTCCCTGGGACAAGGACCGTGACGGCTTCGTGCTGGGCGAGGGGGCCGGGGTGTTGGTGCTGGAAGAATACGAGCACGCGAAGGCGCGTGGGGCACGCATCTACGCCGAGGTGGCCGGGTATGGCATGAGTGCCGATGCCCATCACATGACCGCCCCGCTCGAGGATGGCTCCGGTGCCGCACGCTGCATGGCCAGTGCGATGCGCGATGCGGGCATGTCCATCGACGAGGTGGATTATGTGAATGCGCATGGCACGTCCACGCCGTTGGGCGACCTGGCTGAGTCGACCGCCATCAAGCGTTGCTTCGGTGAACGTGCGAAGTCCATCGCGGTCAACTCCACCAAGTCGATGACGGGGCATCTGCTCGGGGCGGCCGGGGGGGTGGAGGCGGTGTTTACTGCGCTGGCCATTCACCACCAGATTTCTCCGCCGACGATCAACATCTTCGAGCAGGACGAGCAGTGCGACCTCGATTACGTGGCCAACACGGCCAGGCCGATGGAGATTCGCGCAGCGCTGTCCAACTCCTTCGGGTTTGGCGGCACCAACGGCACGCTCGCCCTGCGCAGGGTGTGATGCATGATGTCGGCACGCCGGCTGCATGCTGAGTGTGCTGTCCGCAAGTTTGTCGGGCTGTCCCTGCGGGGCAGCCCGATTGCCGTTTACCGGGACGGGATTGCATGGGCAGGCGTGCGGAACGCGGGCTGATCGGACAGACCTTCGAACTGTGCCCAAGGGCGTCATGGGTGCAGTCGTGCCTGCTGGGTCTGGTACATGGGGGGCTGCTCGGGATGCTGTATCTGTCCGCCTTGTCGCCCCTGTTGCAGGGGCTCTTGGCCCTGCCTGTGACGATGCTGTGGTGGCGTGCGCAGCGCGCCTCGTCGGCCCTGCAGCATGAGCGGCTGTTGTGCCAGCCCGGTGGCACGCTGATGCGTTACCGGGGCGATGGCAGGGTGGAGGGGCCTTTTGCGGTGAGTCGGGCCACCGATTTTGGCTGGGTGGTGTGGTTGGCCTGGGTGCACAGCGATGGCCCGCAGCGGTATGTGGGCCTGCACATGCAGGGAGTGATGCTCACGGCCGATCGCATGCCGGCGCCGCAGTGGCGCCGGCTCAGGATCTGGGTCAGGCATGGCCTGCAGCAGGTGGACCGCGACGACGTGCGGAAGGCTTGAGTACCGTATCGCGAGCACGTGGCAGGGTGTCGGGGTAGTCCCGAGAGTAATGCAGGCCACGGCTTTCATGACGCTTCAGCGCGCAGCGCACGATGAGATCAGCCGTCAGGACCAGATTGCGAAGTTCAATCAGATCGTTGCTGACCCGGAAGTTTGAATAGAACTCGTGGATTTCGCGCTCCAGCAGGCGGATACGGTGCTGGGCGCGCTGCAGTCGCTTGGTGGTGCGCACGATGCCCACGTAATCCCACATGAAGCGGCGTAGTTCTGCCCAGTTGTGGGAAATCACCACTTCCTCATCGGCATCGGTTACCCGGCTTTCGTCCCAGTCGGGCAGTGCCGGCAGGGGGGTACGCGGTGCGGCCAGAATGTCACGGGCCGCCGCTTCGCCAAACACCAGGCATTCGAGCAGCGAGTTGCTCGCCAGCCGGTTGGCGCCGTGCAGGCCGGTGCAGGCCGATTCGCCGACGCAATACAGATTCGGCACGTCGGTACGTGCGGACAGGTCGGTGACGATACCGCCGCAGGTATAGTGCGCAGCCGGGACCACCGGGATCGGTTCGCGGCTGATGTCAATGCCCAGTTCCAGGCAGCGGGCGTGAATGTTCGGGAAGTGGCTGCGCAGCCAGTCGGCCGGCTTGTGGCTGATGTCCAGATACACGCAGTCCAGACCGCGCTTCTTCATTTCGAAGTCGATCGCCCGCGCCACAATGTCACGCGGGGCCAGTTCGGCGCGCTCGTCGTGTTCGGGCATGAAACGGGTGCCATCGGGCAAGCGCAGCAGGCCACCCTCACCGCGCACCGCCTCACTGATCAGGAAGGACTTGGCCTGCGGATGATACAGGCAGGTCGGGTGAAACTGGATGAACTCCATGTTGGCCACCCGGCAGCCGGCGCGCCAGGCCATCGCGATGCCGTCCCCGGTAGCCACGTCCGGGTTGGTGGTGAACAGATACACCTTGCCGGTGCCGCCGGTGGCGAGCACGGTGTGCCGGGCCGAGAGGGTGCGCACCCGTCCCTGCTCGATATCGAACACATAGGCGCCCACGCAGCGCTGCGAATCCTCGCCGAGGCGGTCGGCCAGGATCAGATCGACCGCGATGTGCTGTTCAAGAATCGTGATGTTCGGATGCGACTGCACCTGGCTGGACAGCGTGGCCTGCACTGCGGCGCCTGTGGCGTCGGCGGCATGAATGATGCGGCGGTGCGAGTGGCCACCCTCGCGGGTGAGGTGATAACCCAGCGAGGAGGCGTCTTCACGGGTAAAGGGCACGCCCCGCTCGATCAACCATTCAATCGCACGCTTGCCGTTTTCCACCACAAAGCGGGTGGCCTGCGCATCGCACAGACCGGCCCCGGCGGTGAAGGTGTCCTGGATGTGGGCCTCGATGCTGTCGGTGGTGTCGAGTACGGCGGCGATGCCGCCCTGGGCCCAGTTGCTGGCACTGTCGCTCAGGCTGCGCTTGGTGACGATGGCCACGCGCAACTGGTCTGCGAGGCGAAGGGCCAGCGACTGGCCAGCGGTGCCGCTGCCCAGGATGAGGACGTCGAATTCGTTTGACAAGGTGGATTCCGTGTGAAGTGCGGGCTGTGCGGAAGTGCGGAATATAGCACGCCAGGCGGCACAGGCAGCAGACCCGGTGGGCCTGGAAGGGGGGCGACATGTTTCAGTGCTGAACTATTCGCAAGCCCCTCTGTCTCGTGGACAAGCTTCCGCTTTGCTGTCTTTCCCGTGGGTCGCTATACTGGCGCGGTTTTTGCCCAACACAGAGATTCGACCCTTTCATGAGCGATCGCGAGATAGATCAGCAACTTGTTGAACGCGTGCAGCGCGGCGACAAGCAGGCATTCGGCTTGCTGGTATCCAAGTACCAGCGCAAGCTGCAACGGCTGCTTTCGCGACTGATCCGTGATCCAGCCGAGGTCGAGGATGTCGCCCAGGAAACCTTCATCAAGGCGTACCGCGCCCTGAACTCGTTTCGTGGTGACAGTGCTTTTTATACCTGGTTGTACCGGATCGGCATCAACACGGCGAAGAATTACCTGGTATCGCAGGGGCGCAGGGCGCCCACCACCACCGGGTTTGACGCAGAGGAGGCCGAGACGCTGGAGGACGGCGACCAGTTGCGTGACATCAACACGCCCGAGCGCCTGATGATGACACGCCAGATTGGCGAGGCTGTCGAAGAAGCAATGGCTGCACTGCCCGATGAACTGCGCACTGCCATCATGCTGCGCGAGCTCGAAGGGTTGAGCTATGAAGAGATCGCGAACATCATGGACTGTCCGATCGGGACGGTTCGATCCCGGATATTCCGGGCGCGTGAGGCAATTTCGGAGCGACTGCGGCCGCTGCTGGATACAGCTCCTGACAAACGTTGGTAGGTGAAATGTGATGAACGACAAATTGTCCGCATTCCTTGACGGCGACCTCGATGAACCGGCTTCGAACCGGTTGCTCGATGCGATGCGCCGCGATTCGTCCCTGGCGTCGACCTGGGAGGCCTACTGCACGATTGGGGACGCGATTCGTGGCGAGCAGCCAGGCTCCAGCGACTTCACTGCCCGGGTGATGGCCTGTCTGGAAGACGAGCCCACGGTGCTGGTGCCGCGCGCACTGCCTGCGCGGGACGGCCGGGCGGCATGGGCCCGCGCACTGATGCCGATTGCGGCTTCGGTGATGGGGGTTGCGGTGGTTGGCTGGCTGGCCCTGTCGCAGGGTACTCAGCCTGAGACCTCGGTGCCGATGCTGGCCGTCTCGCCAAGCGTGGCGCAGGCCGGGATGCAGACGGTGGGCGCACCTGCCCGGTCTGCTGACGGACGCAGCGATGGCCATCTGGAATATGTGTTCGTGCATCAGGCCATGAGTGCGGGTGGGCCGATGCCGGGCGGGGTGCATTATGTGCGTACCGTGTCCGACGCTCGGGGAGAGCTGCGTAGATGAGGGGCTTGGTTGCGGCATTGTTGTTGAGTGCATCCCTGTTGCCCGCAGTGGCGGCAGCTGAAGCGGCGGCCGATCCGCTGTCCTGGCTGGGGCGCATTGCGCATGCCGGGCAACGGCTCAACTACACCGGCACGTTCATCTACCAGTCCGGTGGCGACATGGAAACCTCGCGCATCGCGCACCGGGTCGATGCCGGGGGCGAGCGTGAGCGGCTCGAAGTGCTCGATGGCAGCCCCCGCGAGGTGATCCGCAGCAACAATGAAGTGTATTGTGTGCTGCCCGACCAGAAGACCGTGATCATCGATCGGGCGAGCAACCGGACTGCCTTTCCTTCGCGCCTGCCGCGTGCCTATGGTGGGCTTACCGAGCACTACGAGGTGCGTGCCGGCGAGATCAGCCGCATTGCCGGTCTCGAAGCCCGGCTGATTGTGCTCGAACCCCGCGACGACCTGCGCTATGGCCACATGCTGTGGGCAGACACCCATAGCGGCTTGTTGCTGAAGGCCCGTACAGTGGATGAGGCAGGCAGCATCATCGAGCAGTTCATGTTCAGCGATGTGCGCATCGGCGGCGAGTTGGACGAGGCGTTGTTCGTTTCGCGCTATGAAAGGCACGACGACTGGAAGGTGGTGAATGCACAAGGCAACGAGTTGCGCGCAGATGACAGTACCTGGGCGCTGACCCGGCCTTTGCCCGGATATGCCCTCAAATCGGTGGTGAGCCGGCCGCTTGGCCGTGAGCGTGGGGACGTCCTGCATTTGGTGTATAGCGATGGTCTGGCATCGATTTCGGTGTTCATTGAACCCATTGATCCAGAAGGAGCGGGGCTTGGGCCGCTGGTTACCGGTCCGATCAACATCTATCGCCGCACAGTGGCCGGTCATCTGGTGACCGCACTGGGTGAAGTGCCCTTGAGGGCAGTGCAGTGGGTCGGCGACGGCATGGAACCGGTCACCCGATGATTGAGGCCAGGGCAGTCGTCGTGGCGGTTGCGCAGGGGCGGGTGAAGGTGCGCATCAGCGAGAACATGCAGGGCTGCGGTCGCTGTGATGAACCCGGCGGCTGTCGCTCGGTGAAACTGACTCACGCCCTGGGCATGCCCGAGCAGGAGTTTACCCTGGATGACCGTCTTGGCCTCCAGCCGGGGGATCGGGTGAAAGTGCTGATGCAGGAAGGCGGCCCCTTGCTGGGGGCGCTGGCCAGTTACGGTCTGGCGGTGCTGCTGGTGCTGCTTGGCGCGGCGCTGGGGCATGTTCTGGCCAGCGAGACCACGACACGCGACCTGTCTGCGGCCGTCGGCATGCTGGGCGGTCTGGTTCTGGCGGTACTGATCAACCGCCTGTTGCAGCGCAGCCGTGGCTGGCGGCAGCGCATTGCCCTTGAACTGGTCAGGGATGAATCCACATGTACGCTGAAACCGATGCACACCGCCTGATGCCCTGTGTCGCGCGGGTGCCTACCCAGTTTTTCCCATACGGGCTCCTTGCCCTGCTCTGGCTGTGCCTGTGGCTGCCGATGGTGGCCGGGGCCCAGAATCTGCCCGATTTCACCACTTTGGTCGAGCGGCAGGGGCCGGCGGTGGTCAATATCAGTACCACCCAGGCTGCGCGTCCATCGACCCTGCCGGCCATTCCGGGGCTGGAGGAGGGCGACCCGATGTTCGACCTCTTTCGTCGTTTCATTCCCCGCCTGCCGGGCGAGCCGCGCGAGGGTAGTCCTTTTCGCGACGACAGCCGCTCGCTGGGTTCGGGTTTCATCATCAGCCCTGACGGTTTCATCCTGACCAATGCACACGTGATCGAGGATGCCGACGAGGTCATCGTGCGCCTGTCCGACAAGCGCGAGTTCCGCGCGGAGGTCGTGGGTACCGACGCACGCAGTGATGTGGCGGTGATCCGCATCGATGCCGATGGCCTGCCCACGGTACGGATGGGTGATCCTGAGGCTTTGAAAGTGGGCGAATGGGTGGTGGCCATTGGCTCGCCCTTCGGGTTCGACCATTCGGTGACGGCCGGCATCGTCAGTGCCAAGGGGCGCAGCCTGCCCGACGAGAACTTCGTGCCCTTCATCCAGACCGATGTGGCGATCAACCCCGGCAACTCGGGTGGGCCCCTGTTCAATCTGCGCGGTGAAGTGGTTGGTATGAACTCGCAGATTTATAGCCAGACCGGCGGCTTCATGGGGCTGTCGTTCGCGATTCCGATCAATGTCGCGATGGATGTGCAGCAGCAACTGCGCACCGTGGGTGTCGTGCGCCGTGGTCGTATCGGAGTGGCCATTCAGGAGGTGACCCGTTCGATTGCCGACAGCTTCGGCTTGCCGGGCGCCCGGGGGGCGCTCGTGAGTAGCGTCGAACCCTCCGGGCCGGCCGACCAGGCGGGTGTGCAGGCGGGCGATGTGATCCAGCGCTTCGATGGCAAGGAGGTGGAGGCTTCAGGTGACCTGCCGCGCATCGTGGCTGCCAGTCGCCCCGGCTCCGAGGCCGAGATGCGGGTGTGGCGCGATGGCCGGGAGCAGGTGATGCAGGTCACCGTGGGCGAATGGCAGGAGGAGGTACGCAAGGATGCGGTGCGTGCGCCCGGCGCCGCCACGCCCAACAAGCTCGGGCTGGTGGTGCGCGAAACCGATGCGAAGCAGCGCGCCGAAAATGGGCTTGAGCATGGTTTGTTGGTGGAGCGGGTCAGTGCGCCTGCTGCACGCTCCGAAATTCGCAGTGGCGACTGGCTCCTGGCGATGGTGGTGGGCGGCGAGCGCATCGTGCTCGATCGGGTGTCGGTGTTCGAGCAGCGGGTGGCCGGTCTGGCGGCGGGAGAGGTGGTGAGCCTGCTGGTGCACCGCAATGGCGGTACGCTGTTTGTTACCCTGAGGGCACAGCCATGAGCCCCCCCGCCCGTGAGTTCACCCTGCTCGGCCGGGGCTGGTGCCATTTGTGCCACGACATGCTCGATGCCTTGAAACCGCTGGCCGACGAGCTGGGCTGGACGATTCGTGAAGTCGACGTCGATGCCCATCCCGAACTGGTTGCGCGCTGGGACGAGCAAGTTCCGGTGCTGCTGGTCGGCGATCGTTATCTGTGTCATTACCATCTGGACGAGGCTGCGGTACGTGCCTATTGCAACGGTTTTCCGCTAGAATCCGCGCCTTGATCGCCTATTTCATTCACTCCGGGTGTCTCGGGGCTGTGGCATGCGCGCATGCGGCATGACCCCCTGAGCCCCTTTTTCGTTTCTGCAATGGATCACATCCGTAACTTCTCGATCATCGCCCACATCGACCACGGCAAATCAACGCTTGCGGACCGACTCATTCAATACTGCGGCGGCCTGTCCGATCGGGAGATGGACGAGCAGGTGCTTGACTCCATGGATCTGGAACGCGAGCGCGGCATCACCATCAAGGCTCAGACCGCTGCACTGCAGTACAAGGCCCGTGACGGCAGGATCTACAACCTGAACCTGATCGACACCCCCGGGCATGTGGATTTCTCTTATGAGGTGAGTCGCTCGCTGTCCGCCTGCGAGGGTGCGCTGCTGGTGGTCGATGCCTCACAGGGGGTCGAGGCGCAGACGGTGGCCAACTGCTACACCGCGATCGAGCAGGATGTCGATGTGATCCCGGTGCTCAACAAGGTCGATCTGCCGGCAGCCGATCCCGAGAATGCACGCCAGGAAATCGAGGACGTGATCGGGGTGGATGCGTCGGATGCCGTGCTGTGTTCCGCCAAGACCGGCCTGGGCATCGAGGACGTGCTGGAGCAGGTGATCCAGAAGGTGCCGCCTCCCAAGGGCGACCCCTCGGCACCGCTCAAGGCCCTGATCATCGACTCGTGGTTCGACAATTATGTCGGTGTGGTGATGCTGGTGCGGGTGGTCGACGGTGAGCTCAAGCGCAAGGACCGCATTCTGCTGATGTCGACCGGTGCGCAATATCCTTGCGACCAGGTGGGGGTGTTTACACCGCGTTCGGTGGCGCGTGAGCAGCTTTCGGCCGGTGAGGTCGGTTTCGTGATTGCCGGCATCAAGGAGCTGAAGGCGGCCAAGGTGGGCGACACGATCACCACTGCCGCCCGCCCTGCGCCCGAGCCCCTGCCCGGTTTCCGCGAGATCAAGCCGCAGGTGTTTGCCGGCTTGTATCCGGTCGAGTCGAGCGAATATGACCAACTGCGCGAATCGCTGGAGAAGCTGCGCCTGAACGATGCGGCGTTGCAGTTCGAGCCCGAAGTGTCGCAGGCGCTGGGTTTCGGCTTCCGTTGTGGCTTCCTCGGTCTGCTGCACATGGACATCGTGCAGGAGCGGCTGGAGCGCGAGTTCGACATGGACCTCATCACCACCGCGCCCACCGTGGTGTATGAGGTGGTGATGAACGACGGCGAGGTGCTGCGCATCGAAAACCCGTCGAAGTTGCCGGAGCTGTCCAAGGTGGCCGAGATCCGCGAGCCGATCATCACCGCCACCATCTTCCTGCCCCAGGACTATGTCGGACCGGTGATCACGCTGTGCAACCAGAAGCGCGGCACGCAGGTGGACATGCGCTACCACGGACGTCAGGTGCAGCTCATCTATGACCTGCCGATGAACGAAGTGGTGATGGATTTCTTCGACCGGCTCAAGTCGGTGTCGCGCGGTTATGCCTCGCTGGACTATGAGTTCAAGGAATACCGCTGCGCGGACCTGGTGAAGCTCGACATGCTGGTCGGTGGCGAGAAGGTCGATGCATTGTCGGTGATCGTGCACCGTGCCAGTGCCCAGTTCCGGGGGCGTGAGCTGGCGTCCAAGCTGCGCGAGCTGATCCCGAGGCAGATGTTCGATGTGGCGGTGCAGGCTGCAATCGGTTCGCACATCGTCGCCCGTGAAACCATCAAGGCGCTGCGCAAGAACGTGCTGGCCAAATGCTACGGCGGCGACATCACCCGCAAGCGCAAGCTGCTCGAAAAGCAGAAGGAAGGCAAGAAGCGCATGAAGCAGGTGGGCAACGTCGAGATTCCGCAGGAAGCCTTCCTCGCGGTCCTGCGCACTGACGACAGCAACAAGTGACCCGGTGCCGGAGGTGTCTCCGGCCTTGATTTGCCGAGAATGGAGTTTCCGTGAATTTTGCGCTCGTCCTTTTCCTGCTGCTGGTGATCACCGCAGCGCTGTGGGTGTTCGACCGCTTTCATGCCCGCAAGCGACGTGCCCCCGATGCGTCCACGCCATGGTGGGTGGAGTACGGCGCGAGCTTCTTTCCGGTGATTCTGATCGTGTTCAGCCTGCGCTCCTTTGTCGTCGAGCCGTTCAAGATTCCGTCCGGATCGATGATTCCGACCCTGCTGGTGGGCGACTTCATTCTGGTGAACAAGTGGACCTACGGCATTCGCCTGCCGGTGATCAACAAGAAGGTGGTGTCGCTCAACGATCCGCAGCGCGGCGAAGTGATGGTGTTCCGTTATCCGGCCGATCCTTCGCTCGATTACATCAAGCGGGTGGTGGGGCTGCCCGGCGATACCGTGGCCTATCTCAACAAGCAGTTGAGCATCAACGGGCAACCCGTGCCGCTGTCGTCGCAGGGCGAGTTCCTGCATACCGAGCGGCTGTATTACTCACCCATGTTCAGCGAGAAGCTGGGCGAAATCGAGCATTCGGTGCTGATCGAGAAGGATGCCCCGGCCTTCATCTCGCAGGTGCTCGATTTTCCATATCGGGACAAGTGCACCTATACTACGGCTGGCGTGACCTGCGTGGTGCCCGAGGGACATTACTTCGTCATGGGTGACAACCGGGACGCGAGCAGTGACAGCCGGATGTGGGGTTTCGTGCCGGATGAAAACATCGTTGGCAAGGCTTTCTTCATCTGGTTCAATTTCAACGATCTGAAACGCATCGGTAGTTTTCACTGACAAGGGGAAATCACAGCATGAAGCACTCGCAACGCGGAGTCAGTCTGGTTGGTCTGGTCATCATCGCCTCATTGCTCGGATTCGTGCTGCTTGTCGGTTTCCGCTGCGTGCCTGCGATCAACGAATACATGGCCGTGCAGCGCATCGTCAAGGCTGTGGCGGAAGAGGGTGACAACGGGGCTTCGATGACCGAACTGCGTCGCAGCTTCGATCGTCGTGCGCAGATCGACGACGTCAGCACCATCGGCGGCAAGGATCTGGACATCTACAAGCAGGGTGGCAAGGTCGTCGTCGAGGCCAAGTACGGCCGCAAGGTGCCGATTGCGGCCAATGTGAGCCTGTTCTTCGACTTCCATGCCAAGAGCACGCCCTGAGTCGTGAAAGCGGATGTTCAGCGTCTCCAGAAGGCGATCGATTACCGGTTTGGCGACGAAACCCTGCTCAGGCAGGCCCTCACCCATCGCAGTTTCGGCCAGCCAAACAATGAACGGCTGGAGTTTCTCGGCGACAGCATTCTCAATTGTGTCATCGCGATTGCGCTGTACGGGCGTTTTGCCGATCTGCGCGAAGGCGAGATGTCGCGCCTGCGCGCCTCACTGGTACGCCAGGAGGGTCTGCACAAGGTGGCGAGCACGCTGGCGCTGGGGGACGCGCTGTTGCTGGGCGAGGGGGAACTGAAGAGCGGTGGTGCGCGTCGCCCCTCGATTCTGGCCGATGCGCTCGAAGCCCTGTTCGCCGCCGTGTATCTGGACGGTGGTTTCGAGGCGGCGCGCACGGTGATCGATCGTCTGTATGCCCCCCTGATTGCGGAGATCGACCCCCGGGCGGCGCTGAAAGACCCCAAGACCGCCCTCCAGGAATGGTTGCAGGGCCGGCGCAAGCCTCTGCCTACTTATGTCATGAGCGAAGTGCGTGGTGAAGCCCATGCACAGGAATTCGAGATCGAATGCGTGGTGAGTGCCTATGGCGTGCGCACCCGTGGACGTGGCCCAAGCCGGCGTGCAGCCGAGCAGCAATCGGCCGAACTGGCCCTGGCCGAACTGAGGAACACATGAGCGATTCATCCACACCGGACCAGGCCGACGACGGTCTGCAGCCGCCCCCCGACGAGCAGGTGCAAGCGCACGAAGAGGCCGGCGAGGGCGCCGGGGGTCCGAAGGACACAAGCGGCACGACAGGCTTTCGCACCGGTTTCGTGGCGATTGTCGGCCGCCCCAACGTGGGTAAATCCACCCTGCTCAATCGCCTGATCGGGCAGAAGATCAGCATCGTATCGCGCAAGGCACAGACCACGCGGCACCGGGTCACCGGCATCCTCACCGACGACGAAGCCCAGTTCGTGTTCGTCGACACGCCGGGCTTCCAGACCCGGCATCGCAATGCCCTCAACCGCACCATGAACCGCACGGTCACGCAGGCGCTGGCCGCCATCGATCTGGTGTTCTTCGTGGTCGAGGCGGGGCGTTTCGGCGAAGACGACCGCAAGGTGGTGGAGGTGCTGCCGCGCGATGCGCAGGTGATTCTGGTCATCAACAAAATCGACCGACTGTCCGACAAGACCCAGGTGTTGCCCTTCATCGAGCGGGTGGCGGCTGCTTTCCCGTTTGCCGAAGTCGTGCCTCTGAGCGCCGAGCGTGGCAGCAACGTGGACGCCCTGGTCAAGGTCGCACGGGGCTACCTGCCTCATGGCGAACCGATGTATGACGCAGACGACATCACCGACCGCAGCGAACGCTTCCTGGCGTCCGAATTCCTGCGGGAGAAACTGTTCCGTCTGCTGGGTGACGAGCTGCCGTATGGCATTGCGGTGGAGATCGAGAAGTTCGAGGTCGAGGGCAATCTGCGACGCATTTTCGCGGCGGTGATCGTGGACAAGCCCGGTCACAAGGGCATCGTGATCGGCCGGGGGGGCGAGCAGCTCAAGCGCATTTCCAGCGAAGCCAGGGTGGAGCTTGAAAAGCTATTCGATGGCAAGGTCTATCTGGAGGTGTGGGTGAAGGTCAAGAGTGGCTGGGCTGACGACGAGCGTGCGCTCAAGAGCCTGGGCTACGAATGACGGGACGCTGAGCGGACGTTTTCCGCTGTGAGGCAAAAACAGCGCATCGATCAGCAGCCGTCCTATGTGCTGCATACCCATCCCTGGCGCGAAACCAGCCTGATCGTGGAAGCCTTCAGCCGCGATCATGGCCGTGTGGCGCTGGTGGCCAAGGGCGCTCGTCGCCCGCTGTCGCAGATGCGCGGGCTGCTGATGGCCTTTCAGCCCCTGTTGCTCGATTGGTCCGGTGGCGGTGAGGTGAAGACCCTGGTGCGTGCCGAGTGGTGTGGCGGTCAGCCGCTGCTCACCGGGCAGGCATTGTTTTGCGGGTATTACCTGAACGAGCTGATCGTGCGCCTGTCCGCCCGCGAAGACCCACACCCGGATCTGTTCCAGGCCTATGCCTTGGCACTCGCCGAACTGGCCCGTCAAGGTGTCGGTGCGCAGCGTTTTTCACCCCTGCTGCGGCGCTTCGAGCTGGCCCTGCTGGGGGCGCTGGGCTACGGCACCGGGCTGGAGGCCGACGCCGTCAGTGGCGACCCGGTGCAGGCCGGGACGGACTATCTCTATATAATCGAAAAGGGCCCGGTACAGCAGGCCCGGGTGTCGCCCGGCGAGTATGGGGTGCGCATCAGCGGACAAAGCCTGCTCGACATGGCCGCCGACCGTTTCGAGCGCGCCGAAACGCTGGCACAAAGCCGTGCCCTGTTGCGTGAGCTCATCAACCACTACCTGAACGGGCAGCCGCTGCAGTCCCGGCGGGTACTCAAGGAGTTGCAGGAACTGTGATCGAACTTGGCGTAAACATCGACCATGTGGCCACCCTCCGGCAGGCCCGCCGCACCTGGGAGCCCGATCCGGTGTGGGCGGCTGTGGAAGCTCATCTCGGCGGCGCGGACGGCATCACCATTCATTTGCGCGAAGATCGCCGCCATATCAATGACGATGACGTTCGGCGCCTGCGTGAGCTGACGCAGGTGAAGCTCAATCTGGAAATGGCGGCCACCGACGAGATGGTCGACATCGCCATCCGCACCCGGCCGGAAATGGCGATGCTGGTGCCCGAAGGGCGTCAGGAGGTCACCACCGAGGGCGGGCTGGACATTCTGTCTCAGGAAACACGCCTGACCGACATCATTGGCCGTCTGGCCGAAGCGGGCATCACCACCAGCGTCTTCATCGACGCAGACCCCGCGCAGATTGCAGCTGCCGCCCGGGTCGGTGCGCGCGTGTGCGAGGTGCATACCGGCCCGTATGCTCAAGCCTTTCACAGTGCAGGCCGTGACAGTGAAGCGCCGGCCGTGCAGGCCGAGCTTGCACGGGTGCGTGAAGCGGGCGAAGCCATTCGTGACCTGCGCATGCGCTTCAATGCCGGGCATGCGCTCAATTACTACAACGTGCAGCCGATTGCCGCGCTGGACGGTGTGCGCGAACTGCACATCGGCCATGCCATCGTGAGTCGCTCGGTGTTCGTCGGGCTGCGCGAGGCGGTGGCCGAGATGAAGCGCCTGATGAGCGCTGCGGCACGCGGCGCCTGACGCGGAGCAGGTCAGGCATGATCCACGGTATCGGCACCGATCTGGTGAAGGTGTCGCGCATCGAGTCATCGTTGCAGCGTTTCGGCGTGCGCTTTGCCGAGCGCATTCTCGCGCCCGACGAGCGGAGCGCCTTTGCAGCCCATGCCGACCCAGTGCGCTTCCTCGCCAAGCGCTTTGCAGCCAAGGAGGCCTTTGGCAAGGCGCTCGGCACCGGCGTGGCGGTGCCGGCCACGCTCCATGCGATCAGTGTCACGCATGACGCCCGGGGACGACCGGGCTTCCGGTATGCGGCGCGGCTGGCAGAGCACATGGCCTGCCACGGCCTGAGCGCGCACCTGAGCCTGAGCGACGAACTGGACTACGTGGTGGCCTTTGCCGTTGTCGAACGCATGCATTCAATTGAAGGGAGTGATTGCAGTGAGCTGTCCTGAAGCGCAGATTCATGCCGCCCGGGGGGGCGCACCGCTGCACCTGCCACTCGGGCCGGTGATGCTGGATGTGGCCGGAACCGAACTGAGCGACGAGGAGCGCGAGCGTCTGTGCGACCCACTGGTGGGGGGCGTGATCCTGTTTGCGCGCAATTTCGAGAGCAGCGAACAACTGCATGCCCTGACCCGCAGCATCAAGGCGCTGCGCGAGCCGTCGCTGGTGATTGCGGTCGACCATGAAGGCGGACGCGTGCAGCGTTTTCGCCGCGATGGCTTCACCCGGCTGCCGGCCATGGGCACGCTCGGCCGTTTGTGGCAGGACGATCACATGGCGGCCCTGGAGGCCGCGCGTCATGTGGGTCTGGTGATGGCGGCGGAGCTGCTCGCGCATGGGGTGGATGTGAGCTTCGCGCCGGTGCTCGATCTGGATTACGCCACCAGTACGGTGATTGGCGATCGCGCCTTCCACCGCGATCCGCAGGTGGTGTCCAGCCTGGCCGCCGCACTGGCCACCGGCATGGCCGAGGCGGGCATGGGTTGTGTAGGCAAGCATTTTCCGGGGCACGGTTTCGTGCAGGCCGACTCCCATGTGGCGATCCCTGTCGATGAACGTGACTTCGATACCGTATGGGCGCACGACATTGCCCCATACCGCAGCCGCATCGGACGCCGCCTGAGCGGGGTGATGCCGGCCCATGTGCGTTTCAGCAACATCGACCCGCAGCCGGCGGGCTTTTCCACGTTCTGGCTGCAGGACGTGTTGCGTGGCCGGCTGGGGTTTGCCGGCGCGATCTTTTCCGACGACCTGAGCATGGAAGGCGCGACCGTTGCCGGCGACATCCTTGCCCGCGCCCGGGCAGCCTTCGGGGCCGGGTGCGACATGGTGCTGGTGTGCAACCGGCCGGACCTGGCGGCCGATCTGCTCGATCGCTGGGCGCCCGACGTGCCCGAGGCCACGCGGGGGCGGATTGCCGCCCTCAAGGCCACGGCCCGCTTCGGCGACCTGTTCGATCTGGAACTCAACCCCGCTTATCACGATGCCCGCGAACAGGTGCGGGCGCTGGGCACAGCGGGCGAGGCCTGAGCATGCCGCTGTCGCCGGAGCCGGGTACGGACAACAGTCAGGAGGCGTGCGCGCCGGCGGCGTTCGACGCCAAGGCCTTCCTGCGTACCGTGCCGGAAGAGCCCGGCGTGTATCGCATGATCGGCGAGGCCGACAAGGTGCTGTATGTCGGCAAGGCCAAGAACCTCAAGCGCCGGGTTTCCAGTTACTTTCAGAAGACCCTGTCCAGCCCGCGCATTGCCATGATGGTGGCGCAGGTTCGGCGGGTGGACGTGACCCCGACGCGCTCCGAGGCCGAAGCGCTGATTCTTGAGAACAACCTGATCAAGCGCCTTGCGCCGCGCTACAACATCCTCTTTCGCGACGACAAGACCTACCCCTACATTTGCCTGTCGGGCGATGCCTTTCCCCGTCTGACCTACCACCGGGGCGCTTTTGCCAAGGGAGCACGCTATTTCGGACCGTTCCCGAACGCCTGGGCCGTGCGTGAAAGCATCCACCTGCTGCAGAAAACCTTTCAGCTGCGCACCTGCGAGAACTCGGTCTTCCAGAACCGCTCCCGCCCCTGTTTGCTGCACCAGATCAAGCGCTGTTCCGGCCCCTGCGTCGAGCTCATCTCGGCACAGGCGTACGCCGCCGACGTGCGCCTGGCCGGGCGCTTTCTGGACGGACGGGCAGGGGAGGTGATCGACGACCTCACCGCGCGCATGCACGACGCCTCCGAGCGCCTTGCCTTCGAAGAGGCTGCGGCCTGCCGCGATCAGGTGCGCGCGCTGCAGGCCGTGCTGCACAAGCAGTTTGTCGATAGCGGAAAGGACGAGGATGTCGACATTGTCGCAGCCGTCGAGGACGCCGGCGAGGTGTGCGTGAATATCGCGATGGTGCGGGGCGGGCGTCATCTGGGCGACCGGCCGCAGTTTCCCAGCACCTCCGCCAACTGCAATGCGCTTGACGGTTTGCTGGCCTTTGTCGAGCAGCATTACCGCGACCATCCGCAGCCCCGCCGCCTGCTGGTGAACCTGCCGCCGGAGGAGGTGCGTGCCCTGCTCGAAGAAGTCAGCGACAAGCCCTGTGCAGTGGTGTCGCCGCGCGGGGCGGCCGAGCGGGCCTGGATGGAAATGGCCGAGGCCAACGCCCGCACCGCGATCCAGTCCCGCCTGCGCGATACCGGGCGGGTTGCCGCGCGCCTGACGGCCTTGCGTGAAGTGCTGGACCTGCCCGAAGAACCCCGGCGCATCGAATGCTTCGACATCAGCCACACCATGGGCGAAGCGACGGTGGCCTCCTGTGTGGTGTGTGTCGATGGGGCGATGAAGTCTTCCGAGTACCGTCGCTACAACATCGCCGGTATCACCGGCGGGGACGACTTTGCCGCGATGCGCCAGGTGCTTGAGCGCCGCTATGGGCGGGTTGCGGCGGGCGAGGGGGTATGCCCGGACCTGATCCTGATCGATGGCGGCAAGGGTCAGGTGAGTGCCGCACATGCCATCCTGTCCGAACTGGGGCTGGAGGCGGTGGCCATGGTCGGGGTGGCGAAGGGGGAGGGACGCAAGGCGGGGCTGGAGTCGCTGGTGTATGCCGATGGCCGGCCGAGCCTGCTGCTGGGGGGCGAACATGTAGCGCTGCACCTGATCCAGGAAATCCGCGACGAAGCGCACCGCTTTGCCATCACCGGTCACCGTGCCCGGCGCGCGAAGGCGCGCATCGGCTCCCGGCTGGAAGACATCCCCGGCGTCGGCCCCACCCGCCGCCGCAACCTGCTTGCCACCTTCGGTGGCCTTGACGGCGTGCGCGAGGCCACGGTCGAAGACCTGTGCCGCGTCGAAGGCATCAGCCGCAAGCTGGCCGAACAGATACACGCTGCGCTGCGCTGATTTTTGCAGGCGATTGCTAGCCCGAATTTTCAGGGTTTCGATTTGCCGGCACCCTTGGCGCGTGCGCGCTGTTCCATTGCTTTGCGTCTTATGAGCTGCAGTGCCTTTATTTCATGTTCGAAATCCCGTTGCATCATGATCTCCCGTTCCATCATGATGGGCATCGAACACGGCGCCAGCTTGGCTGCTGCGCAGTTCGCCTCGACGATGTTCCGGAGCTCGGGACGTGCGAATTCGGCCACCAGCGGCAGGTTCAATGCCTGAAATACCGGCACCCAGGTTTCCACCTCGCTGCCTTCGGCCCGCGTCCTGCGACGCACCGAAAGCTGCGGGTTGAACTGGTACCAGCCTTGCGTCACGCGTTGGAACAGTTGCCGGTTGTAGGCGTAGTCGCGTTTCACTTCGTTGCGTGACAGCACACTCGAAAGGTGTTGCCGCTTGTTGCGCTCTGCGCGCAGCACGCTGCGGGGCAGGTGTTCCCAGGCCTCCAGAATGATCTGTGTTTCGAATGCAGCCAGGGCGCGGAAATAGACCCGGGTGAAGCGGCTGCGGAAGAGCACCCACAGCGTCTGTACCAGAAAATATTCGCTGTGATGGCGGTCGATCCGAACGAGTCGCTCCCCCGTATTGAAATCGATGTGTGTCGGCGCCACCCGCTCGAACACTGCGGTGAGTGCGTTGCGTGCATGCGCCGGGTCGCGGAAGGACTCGCGCAGCGCCCAGTGCAATGCATTCCAGCCGTATTGGTCGGTCGCTTCGAGATCGGCTCCGCGTTCGAGCAGTTCGTCGATCAGAGGGATGTTTCCCGCAGCGGCTGCGGCCATGAGAGGCGTCTGGTTCAGGGGCAGGCGGTGGTCCACGCCGTGCAGGTCGCACTGGCGCAATACTTCCTTGAAGTTGCGGTTGAAATATGGCATCCAACTCTTGCGGCCATGGGTCATGAGTTGGCGTTCGAAGGCGCGTGCTGCGCTGAAGCCTCCTTCCCCTGCGAGCATGCGTGCGAGTTCGGGCTCGTCGTAGCACGTTGCGTAGTCGTAAAGCTGTTGACGGTGCTTGGTGCCGGGCACGCGATCCTTGAAAGTCTTCACCAGCAGTTCGCGCAGTCGCTCCTCATCGGTTACCGGCCAGGGCACCGGGGTTTGGCGCAGAATGTCCCGGCGAATCGCATCGGCTTGTTCCTGCTTGCCCTGCAATTCGAGTTTGCGAGCCTCCTTCTGCCAATCCTCCAGGGACGACTTTGCCGCTTCCGGCTTCACCGTCTCTCCCTGCGTCAGCCCCAGCAGTCCGAACAGGGGGTGACCGGTGTCCGATTCGACCAAGTACAGGTTGCGGATCGCGCGTGTCAGCGCCACGTACAGCGCGTTGACGAAAAACTTATACACCTCCAGCGACTTGTCTTCCTTGTCGCGTGCCCGTCGGTATTCAAGGTTGTCGACAGTGAGGTCTTTGGCCACGACGCCCTCGACGATATCGGTGAACTCCTTTCGGTGGTCGGAGATGAAGCGGTACAGCACGATGTTGTCGTACTCCAGCCCCTTCGCTTCGTGGATCGAGAACAGCAGCGGGGTGGAGAATCGCTTTCTGGCTTCAGCCTTGTCCTCGTCGCGCATCACCAGTACCGCGAAGCGGGTGGACTGGCGCACGGTTTTGTCGAGCTCGCGTAGCGTAGCCTCTTTGTCTGCCATCAGCACGACCTGACCAGGCTCGCTGCTGGTGGCATCGACGAGGAAGTTGCTTTCCCGGTCGATCGAGCCGAAGCGACGATGCTTGATTTTGAGCAGGGTATTGGCAACCCGGGTGGTTTCCCGACCGTTGCGGAAGTTTGCCGTCAATACGGCCAGTTCCTGTCGCTTCGCCAGTTCCGGGTCGCGCCAGAACAGGCTTTTTACCTGACTCCAGGAAAAGAAGTTCGGGTGCACGATCTGGTTCGAATCTCCGCACAGAAGAAAGTGACCGGGTTTCTTCAGTGTTGCAAGGACTAAATCGAGTTGTGCCGGTGTGAGATCCTGCACTTCGTCGACCACCACGAAGTCGTAGCGTGGTGCCGCTTGCGGACGGGAGTCCTGTGTCACCAGGCCAAGATCGAACAGGCCGGCTTCGACCAGCCACGTTCGATATTTTTCGAACAGGTCATACAGACGCTCCCGGCTGTCTGCCGGAAAAATCGACTGGCGTACCCCCAGTGCCAGGTATTCGGTGCGGCTCAGCACGCCGCCCGCACGCGCGACGATGACGCCACGGATTTCCTCGAATGCCTGATGTGCCTCGATGTCGCGAAAGCTCTGCCGCATCCTCGTAAACCACGCAGCAAAGTCACGCCAACGCGCCTCACGGCCAGCCGGCATGCGGATCGATTCGATGAACTCACGAAAGGACAGGAAACTGGTGTCTTGACCGGTGTGCTCGAAGCCATGGGCGTAATACAGGTCGCGGGCGCTTTGCGCCAGATAGGTCGAATGCGTGACATACAGCACCTCGCCCTCGGCGTGCTTGAGCTTTTCCAGGGTCAGCGCGGTCTTGCCGCTGCCGGCACTGCCTACCAGGATCAAGGGCGCTGGCCGACGGTAGATCGCGTGCTGGGCATCGTTAAAAGACAATGGCTTGTCGAGCAGGTGGATCGTGGTGTGTTCCGGGTGCAGGTAGCGCAGCGGCTGAGCCTCACGCGCCGCTGCGTCGGCCTCGACGTCGATGATCCGTTCTTCGTCGATCTGCACGCCACGCAAAAAGCGTGACTTGTCATATGCGTGATGGGCGATGATCTCAAGCATCAGTATGCAGGTCTCGTCGCCGTACCGCACCAGGGTAAACAGCAGACGGTCGGCCTCGTTGAGGCGGGCACGGTAATAGTTTGCACCGCTGATGCCGGCCAGCTTTTTCACCTGTGCAGCCCGAAAGTCTCCCTGTGCCAGCGTTTCGCGAATCTTGTTGTAAGCCGCTTGCACCCGAGAGGTATTGAGTCCGGAGTATTCAAGTATTTTCATGGAAGTTTGCGCCTGGCTCACACTTTGAACCTGGCCACCGCACAGTCCAGCGCGGTCGACACCGAGGACAGGGTGTGGGCCGAGTCGGCGATGCTGGCAACCGAAGCGGCGCTGTGGTCGGCGATCTGGGCGATGTGTTCGATGTTGCGCGAGATTTCAGTGGTGGCCGAGGACTGCTCTCCGGTGGCCAGTTCGATATCGCTCACCAGTTGCAGGCAGCGTTCAGCGGCGGCGTGGATGGCGGTGAGGGCTTGGTGGGCAGAGCCGGCCAGCGACACGCCGGTGCGTACCTGTTCTTCGCTTTGCCGCACGCTTTCGGTGGCTTCGCGGGTTTCGGCGCGCAGCTCTTCGATGATGCGGGCAATGTCCCGAGTGGCCTCGCGGGTGCGTTCGGCCAGCTTGCGTACTTCGTCGGCCACCACGGCAAAGCCCCGGCCCTGTTCGCCGGCGCGGGCGGCTTCGATGGCGGCGTTGAGGGCGAGCAGGTTGGTCTGTTCCGCGATCTCGCCGATCACGGTGGCGATGCGGCCGATGTCTTCGGATGAGCGCACCAGCTGATCCATGACTGCAGTGGTGTCTTCTGCCGTTTTTGCCAGCGCCTGGATGCCGGAGGACACCTGACGCACGGTGTTCAGCCCGTCGGTGGCCAGGGTGGAGGATTCGCGCGCAGCCTGGGCGGCCGTCTTCGAGTGTTCGGCCACTTCGCCCACGGCCACGGTGACTTCTTCCACGGCAGCGGCCGTGGAGGTGACGGACGCACTGGATTCGGCGGTGTCGGCGGCGACCTGCTGGCTGGTGGCCGACAGGCTGACCGACTGCGAACAGACCTGGGTGGCGGCGCTGCGAATCTGGATGAGGATGGTCTGGATGTTGGCCATCATCGAGTTGAAGGCATCGGCCAGCTGGCCCAGTTCATCGAAACGCGAAACCCGGACCATACGGCGTACATCGCCGTCGCGCTGGGTGTGTTCGACAACCTGCTCGATGCTGCGGATGTCGCGCACCACCGAGCGCACGAAGAAATGCAGCAACAGCATCAGCGCCAGCACCACCGCGATCGAGGCGCCGAACACCACCACGCTCAGCGCATAACGCTGTGCACCTGCCTGCGCTTCGGCTTCGCCCACGCGCAGTTGTAGTGCAATGAGCTGGTCGAGCAGGGCATCGCGCTGCCGGTAGTCGGGCACGCGCTCGTCGCTCGACAGCCGGCTGGCATTCCACACGTCGCCCGAGCGCAGGCTGGCAACGCCCTGCGCGAACACGGTGTCGAGCCGTTTCAGTACAGTGCCCAACTCCCCGGCAAGACGCTTTTCCTCCTCGAGCAGGTAGGTCTGCAGGAATGCCTGCCAGGCGGCCTGCTGATGCTGCAGGGTCTGTTCGATGCCGTCTGCAAGGGGGTAGGCGCGGGCGTCGTCATTGGCCGCTTCGCTCAGGCTCAGGCGTATCCGGTTGCCGGCATCGCGGATCGTGGCAAGTTGGCCGATCACCACCAGACGGTCGTGATACACGGTGTCGAGGGCGTCGCGCGACGCCTTCAGCCCGTTGAAGCCGGCCATGCCGACGGCCAGCACGGCGAGCAGGATGGCAAGCATCGGCAGGCCAAAGCGCGGGCCGAGCGGCAGGGTTTCCAGCCGTCCGCGCAGGCCGCGATGCTGCACCCGCCCGTTTTGCAGTTGCACGCTGCGCGCCCGACCTGCCCGCATCCGGGCGTAGAGCTGTTCATGCTTGTGGATGTTCTGAGGGTCGGCACGACGCCGCACCGATTCGTAACCGACCACCTTGCCCTCTGCCCGTATCGGCGAGGCAAAGGCATGCACCCAGTAGAAACCGCCGTCCTTGCGACGGTTCTTGACCAGCCCCTGCCATGGATTGCCCTGTTTCAGGCACACCCACAGGTCGCGGAAGGCTTCCTCGGGCATGTCCGGATGGCGCACGAGATTGTGCGGCTGGCCGATGAGTTCTTCACGGCTGAAGCCGGACAGGCTTACGAAGAGATCATTGACCTCGACGATATTGCCCTGAAGGTCGGTGCGGCTGTAGATGAACTGCCCTTCGGGCACAGCCGTCTCGACAGTGGTGACGGGGAGATTGGTGCGCATTCGACGGATTTCCGTGTTGAGTGGTCCGGCAGCAGACGGTTACACATTGTATCGGCGTGCGAGTGCGCAACTTTAACTTTAATCCGCTCGGATCATTCACATTGCCCGGCCCCTGAATGCCCTGTTTCCGTTCGCCCTGAGACGACCATACAAGCCTGTCGAAGGGGTTGGGGGGCGACAGGCTCACCACGAACGGGGTGTTGCATGCTCAGGACAGGATGGCCTTCAGCAGGGTGCGCAGTTCTTCGCGCACGATCTCGCGGATGCGTGATTCGGATACCGGCGGTTCGGCCGGTTCGGGTTGCGGCAGGGCGGCCAGTTCGCGGCGGACCATTGCCAGGACGAGTGCATCGATCGAGGCTTCCGTGGGGGCTGCGGCCGTTGTGGATGGGGCGTCCTGGGCATCGAGCGGGGTGGTCGGGGGGGCGTTCATCGGGTCGTCCTGTGGCGGTGTGAGAGGCACTTCGGCTTTAGCGTCGGTAAGTGGAGCAGGTGCGACGGACGCATCCGGCTCGGCGCTTGAGGTGTCCGCCATGGGGGCAGGAGCGTCCGGTACGGACGGAGTCTCAAATTCCGCTTCCGGCATGGAGGGCTCATCCTGGGTCGGGGCTTCGGCCTGGGCGGGAGGCTCCGTGTCGGCGTCGGCATTGCTTTCGCTGAGGGTATCAGCGTCAGCGGGTTCGCCTGCGGGCGTGTTGTCCTCGTCGGGCTGGAGCGTGGCGGGGCTGTCGGGGGCGTTGTCCTGCTCGATGCGGAAGCGCTCAAGCTCGCCGTTCTCGATCCAGCCGGCCCATTCGGTGTACAGCGCGTTCTTGTCGTCCACACCGGGGATGGTTTCGTTGGTGAAGGCGGCGATGCTGGAAACGTCGTACGTGCGTCGCACATAGTCTTGCAGCAGGGGGCCGATGTCCTTGTTCTGCTTGGTGAGTGTGATCAGTTTCAACAGGCCGTCGGGGGGCATGCTCATGCTGCTCTCCTTGTCTAGGGTGAATGCTGCCAAGCAGGCCAGCGGCTGGCCTGCGCTCAAGTAGCTGCATTATGGAGGCTCAGCAGTGGCTTGTCCCGTCCGTGAGGACGCGTGTCAGTTGGTTTTCAGGCTTCGCACAGCGCTTCGGAGGTCCGGAAGCCGTTGCGTATCCACTGGCTGGCGCTGCGTGGGGTAAGCCGGAAGTCTGCGCTGACCCGCACGCGGGCCACGGCCTCGCCATCGGCATCCAGCGCCGTGAGGGTGGCGTGGGGGTCGTATTCGTCCGGTACGATGTCGAGATGGACCGCCCAGTCGCGGTTCAGCGCAGAGACGTTGACCTGCCTGTGCAGCATCGCCCTGAGCTGCCGGGCACTGCGTTGCAGGCTGTCCTGGGCGCAGCGGATCAGGCCCTCGACGGCATCGCGGTCCAGGGGGCGGGGTTCGGTGCTGTTCTGCAGCGTGCTCCAGGGCTGTAGCAGCACGGGTTCTGCTTCGCCGTGCCTGAGCACCTCCACCGCCCAGGCATGATCTTCTTCGGCAGGACTCACCCGCACCGTCCAGCCTTCGAGCTGCCACAGGCGCCTGTCCTGGCTGACGTCAGGCGTGGGCGCTGGCGCTTGGTGCCCGGAGGGGGCTGGGCTGGCGGTGAAATCCAGCTCCAGCAGCTCCGGTCCGGTGGTGCTTGCTTCTGCCTGCCGGGGAGGGGCGCGTCTTGTGCCACGGAGACTCCGCGCGCGGCGGGTCGGTCCGGGCGGGGTGGTGTCGGGCAGGGGCGCAAACAGGTCCAACTGGTTCATGAGGGGCGGCGGGTCGAAGCGTTGTGCAACAGGGCTGATTGGCTGTAATTTTATTCATTATCCGGTGTTGTGCAAGCGCCTCTTCTCTCACTGGGGGGCTGTTCGTAATACAGCGTGTGAATACAGCGTGCGATACGGGCAAACGCAGGCAACCCCAAGGCAGTCGTGCCTGCGCCTGCTACACTGATTGCATTCATTCCAACTTCGGGAGCCCGTCATGGACATCGATCTGGCCGCCTTTCGTCTCAATGCGCTGAGCCTGCTGACCAGCAGCGATGCGCCCGCGTCTCGGGTCGGCGGTGGGGGCAATGACTTCATGAGCGCATTGACCACTGCGCAGTCGGCCCTGCCGCAGGCTGCGGGGGGGCGCAGTGCGGCAGATGCGCTGTCCGGGTTGATCGGGGGCGGCGAGTCGTCGCGGGTGGGCGCGATGCTCGATCGGTTGGAGGCGAGCAACTCGGCCTTTCTGCAGCGTTACAACGCCCGTGTCGAGGAGATTGGCGACGAGGCCACGGTGCTGAGCGCACTGCGCGAGCGGGTGGCGGAACTGGGGCAGGCCAGCGAGGGGCTGGAACGGCTCGGTAGCAGTGCGTCCGATGCGGACATCCGCAAGGCACTGGGCGACTTCATTGAGCGTTACAACGCCTGGGATGCGGAGTTCGATCCGTATTTCGAGAAAGGCGCGCTGCTCGACGAGAACAAGGCCGGCGAGGTGGCGCGTTTCTCGCTGCGTCGTGAAGTGAGCTGGATCTTTCACGGGGCGGGCAATGGTGGCTTTGCGCAGGGGCTCACCGACATGGGGGTGAGTTTCACGCCCGATGGCCAGCTGAAGCTCGATGAGGCCACCTTCAATGGGGTGCTCGGTGGCAACCGCGAGGCGGCGCTCACCACCCTCAACAACATGGCCCGTGCCTTTGGCGATGCGGCCGAAATGCTCGCGTCCGACGGGCATCTGCTCGACCGGCGCATCGACAATGCCACCCGGGCGGTGAGTTGGGCTGCGGACAACCAGGCCAGCGTCGAGGCCGAGTTCGGCCCCGGCGCGGTGCGCACCCGCTTCGCCGGGCGAATTTGACGCCTCGGTCTGCCGCCCGGCGGTCTCCCCGTCTGCGTGAGGCTCGCCCTCAGCAGGGCGACGGCCCCGCCCACCAGCCGCTCATCAAGCCGTGTGGCTTGTGCGGGGCGCAGACCCGGGCGCTGGTTTCCCACGAGGCAAGCTGTACGTCCAGACCGGCAAACACGCCATAGCCCTCGCCCGCGCGAATCCCTTCCCCGGCCTGCAGACTCTCGCCTACGCGGATCGCGCCCCCGGCCTCGATCAGTTCGCCCGCCTTGATGCCCCAGCCGGCCTCCAGATGCAGTGCGCAGTGTATCGAGCTGCCCGCCACAATGCCGTGGCCGGCACGAACGCTGGCCGCCGCCTGCAGGCTGCCTCCGACGTGCACGCCTTTGCCGCAGTCGATCTCCCCGTCGCCCTGAATGTCTTCGCCGACCTGCAGGTTGCCCGTGCAGCGCAGCCGGCCACCGCACAGCAGCTCCCAGCCCACCCGTGCGTCGCCATGGCACAGCAGGTCGCCGCGCACGCTCACGCCCCAGTCGGTGCGCAGGTGGCCTCCGGCCTCCAGGCGACCGCCCACCTGCACGCTGCCGCCGCTGCGCAGGTCGTCGCCCACCAGCAGGTCGCCGGCAGCGCGTATCCCGCCCCCGGCCCGCAGGCTTCCGCCCACGCGCAGCAACTGCCCGGCTTCGACGTTGCCGCGCACCCTCAGGCTGCCGGCAAACACCATGGCTTCGGTGTCGATCTCGTCGACTTCGCGCACCTCGTCGGTGGGGCCGAACTGGTCGAGCACCCAGCAGGCGTCGGTGACCCGGCCGTCGGCGACCAGCGCGTCGAGCAACTCCTGATACCGGCTGCCATCGGAAAACTTGCGGATGAACCAGCGGAAACCGTCGGTACACGGGCTTTTTGATTTGAGAAAGCTACGGGTGAGATCCATGAGCGCTTCACTCCTTGAGCGCGTCGGGCGTGACCGGAGGCAATGTGACGGTGACGCCGGGAGGGTGAATCGCAACCCGGTGGGCGGCAGGCCGATGATGAAGATGGATGTCCCATGACGGGCATGGGAGCGGGCGTGACGGCCGCCGGGTTGCACTTTGATCGGTGCGCACCGCCATGGGTGCGTCCGGGCAAGGTGCCGTGCGGGAGGCCGGGAAGGGGTTCAGTCCCTGAGCCTGTCCCGCACGGCCATGGAAAGCACGGCGGGTGACCCTGTACGCTTGAAGGCGAGTTGCAGGGCTGGTGAGCGCAGGGGCTCGGCCAGACGTGGCAGGACGACAGGAAGGCCGGCAGGGGCAGGTGAGACGGCAGGCATGCCGATGCGAACAGGGCTCAACGTGTCAGGAACAGGTGGCCATTGTAGTGCATCGGCGCGCAAAATGCTAAGCCGCCCCCGAGTCTGGAGGCGTGTCCGGGCATGGAATGCGGTAGCATGTACCGTCACGGACTTGGGGGTGGGGCGATGGAGCCAAGCGCTGAATGGAAGGCCGACATGCTGCCCGAGGGGACGGTGTGGCCGGATTATGGGCAGGACGGCATTTTTGCCCTGTCGCGCATTTTTGCCCGCCACCTCGACGGCGCGCCGTGGTCCTTGCCCGGCGGTCTGGACAGTTCGGGCGGGGTGCTGGTGTTCCTGCTCATTGATGGGCTGGGCGACCTGTTTCTGCAGACCCATGGCGCTGGCAGCCAGCTCGCGGCGCAGCGTCGGGGGCGGCTGACCTCGGTCTTTCCGAGTACCACCTCAAGTGCGGTGACCACGCTGATGACCGGGCTCAGCCCGGCGCAGCACGGCCTGACCGGCTGGCATGTGTTCGATTCACGCTTTGGCGGCGTGCTGGCGCCCCTGCCCCTGACGCGGCTTGACAATGCGCCGGTGAAGGCCCGTGCGCTCACCCGGCGGCTGTTTCCCTACGACACTCTGTATCAGCGCGCCCGCCGGCCCTCGGTGGTGGTGTCGCCCGAGAAGATTGCCCATTCGCCGTTTTCCGTGCGCCATTCGCGCGGCGCGCGCATCCGCCCATACCCGGACCGGGACGAATCGGCACTGGTCAGCGAGGTGCGTGCTGCGGTGCGCGAGTTGACTGCGGTCGGCGGTGGGCTGGTGCATGCGTATTACCCGGATTTTGACGGCATCTGCCATGCCCATGGCTGTACATCGCCACATGCCCTGTCGGCTTTTGCGCGGGCCGATCACATGTTTGCGCAGTTGTGCGCGCAACTGGCCGGAAGCGGGGCGCAGGTGGTGGCGAGTGCCGACCATGGTTTCATCGATTCACCACCGGATCGCCGGTTGCGAATCGATGAGCAGCCCGGGGTGCATCGCTTTTTGCTGCACCCCTTGTTCGGCGAGCGGCGTGCGGCCTTCTGCCATGTCGCGCCACAACACTGGCCCGCTTTCGAGCAGGCCGCGCAGGACTGGTTGGGCGAGCGGGGGCGCGTGGTGCGCAGTGCCGGGCTGCTGGCGCAGGGGTTGTTCGGCCCGCCCCCCTATCATCGACGGATTACCGAGCGCATCGGCACGCATGCCCTGTTGATGGCGCCGGGCTGGACAGTGATCGACTGCCCGCCGGACAAGACGCCTCACGACATGCTGGGTGTGCACGGTGGCCTGTCGGCCAGCGAGATGTGGGTGCCGCTGATAGCCTGCCGGCTGTAGCGCTACGGCGTCCGAGTGTCAGTGCTCAGTGCAGGTCTTCCTCGGCGGGTGGCAGGGGCAGCACCAGGATGCCTTCTTCGAGTAGTTCGCCCACTTCATCGCTTGAGGCCTGGCCGCGTATCGAGCGTTCTTCCGCCTCGCCGTAATGAATCTTTCGGGCTTCTTCCGCAAATTCCGCGCCCACGTCTTCGGCCTGCTTGCCGAGCATGCGCAGGCCGGAGATCAGTGCGGCGGCCAACTCCGGCGAGGGGGCCGGGCGCGCGGCTGGGGCGCTGGCCGGGTGCGACTCACCTGTTCGGGGTGCGGCCGGGGCGCTTGAGCCGGTGTTGACATAAGGCGCACTGGGGCGGCGTTCGATGTCGGTCGAACCGCATACCGGACAGGCAATCTGCCCGGCTGCCGCCTGCGCGGCAAAGGCGTCGCCAGAGGCGAACCAGCCCTCGAACAGATGATTGGCCGGGCAACTCAGGTTCAGGACGATCACGGACGAATGCTTGCAAAAGAGGTCTGGAACGATCCGGATGACGGGCTCCGGCTCACATGCTGTGGATGATAGCAGTTTGCGGGCGCATGGCTGAACCTGCGAATGGACCGTGAATCCCCCGACCGGGGCGGCATTCGACGGTAATTTGGGCTGTAATCTGGCAGGGGTTGCGTAGCACTTAAGTGCTAAAGTCGCGCAAGGCATGACCGTTAAGAAAAACATTGCCGGATGCTTTGAAAAAGGGGATGACCGTGAACTTCAGCCAGATGAGCCTGCGGGCGAAGCTGCTTGCAGCGATTGTGACCACAGTGGTTGCGTGTTTTTCCGCGACCTTGTGGGTGATGGCCCACCGCAGCCATGATGCGGTAATGGAGCAGGGCATGGGGCAGGCGGAGCGTACGGCCGAACTGGTGTCCAGACAGGTGGAGGCGACACTGTCCGACGCCATGAGCGTGGCCGAAACCCTGAAGCTGTCGCTGGAGGGCGTGCGCGGTCAGTGGTTGCTCGACCGCGATTCGGTCAACAGCATGCTCAAGCGCGTGCTGGAAGGGCGTGCGGATTTGCTGGGGGTGTACACCGGCTGGGAGCCGGACGGTTTCGATGGCCGTGACGATGGCTACCGTAACCACCCCGGCCACGATGACAGCGGCCGCTTCATCCCCTACTGGAACCGTTCCGAGTCGGGCGTGCTGGTGGAGCCATTGGTGGGGTATGAGCAGGCGGGCGATGGCGACTACTACCAGGTGCCCAAGCGCACCGGCAAGCCGTACTTGGCCGAGCCGTATGAATACACCGTGGCCGGCCGCAAGATGCTGATTACCTCGCTGGTGCAGCCGGTCTTCCATGAAAACCGCTTCATGGGCATTGCCGGGGTGGATATGGCCCTGTCCGATCTGGCTGCCGAGTTGGCTCGGATCAAACCCTTCGGTGTAGGTGAAGTGACCTTGCTGAGCAACACCGGCGTGGTGGTGGCGCATCCGGACACTTCGCGCATCGGCCGTATGGCGGACAACCTGGGGGCTCAGGTCAGTGCGGCCCTGGCGCGGGGCGAGCGGGCCATATGGACCGATGCGGCGGGGGTGCTGCATCTGGCGATGCCGGTGCGGGTGAAGGGCACCGAGCAGAACTGGGCCAGCGTGGTGTCGGTGCCGGCACAAGTGATTACCGGCGAGGCCGACGCGCTGCGCACCACGGCGGTGGTGATGGGAGTGATCAGCGTGCTGCTGACTGGCGGTGTATTGTTCGTGCTGGTCACGCTGCTGACCCGTCCGCTCAAGCATCTGGCCGATGCCATGGAAGCCCTGGCCAGTGGTGAGGGCGATCTCACTCACCGGCTGGATGAAGGGGCGCAGGACGAACTCGGCGCGGTGTCGCGTGCGGTCAATCGCTTTCTCGCCACCCTGCAGCGCATGTTCCGCGAGGTGCGGGATCAGAGCCGCGATCTGGGACAGGGCATTGGCGAGGTGATCCAGTCCACCCGGCAGATTGCGGACAGCTCACGCTCGCTGGCCGAGGGCACCAGTTCGAATGCCGCCACAGTGGAGCAGATTACCGTGTCCATCGGTCATATTGCCGGTCATGCGGACGATGCCAATTCGGTGATGCAGCAGACCAACGCGCTCACCCGCAAGAGTGGTGCCGCCGTGCGCGGGCTGGAAGAGAGCATGCGTGACATTGCGAGCAGCATGGAGGGGCTGGCCAGTTCCCTGGGCGGACTTTCCGAGCGTTCCGAGCAGATCAAGGGCATCGTGAAGGTGATTCGCGAAATTGCCGACCAGACCAATCTGCTGGCCCTCAACGCCGCCATCGAGGCCGCGCGGGCCGGCGAGCAGGGCCGTGGCTTTGCGGTGGTGGCCGACGAGGTGCGCAAGCTCGCCGAGCGCACCAGCAGCGCGACTGCCGAGATTCGCGGCAAGATCGATGCCATGAACAGCGAAACCCGGGGGGCGGTCGACAGCATGCACAGTACCCGCCACACGGTGGAGCAGGGCGTGGAGCGTGCTTCGACGGTGGCCGCCGAAATCGGACAGATCGAGGAAAGCATCGAGCAGGCTGCCTCACGGGTTCGCGAGATTGCCGAAGCCACCAAGGAGCAATCGGCGGCCACCACCGCGCTGGCCCAGGCGTCGGAAAATGCCTCGATTGCGGTGCAGCAGACCGATGATTCCATCCAGCAGTCGTCGCAGACCCTCGACCGCCTGGGCAACACCTCCGACCGTCTCGGCGAACTGGTGGGGCGTTTCGGCCTTTAATCGTCATGCATGGCTGCCGTTCGGGGGCGTGGCGCAATACAATCGAGTCATTGCACCACGCCCCGCAGCATTTTTGCTGCAACCCAGGGGCGGGTACGCCTGATGGGGTTCATCATGTTGATTCACCGAGCGACAGCATTTTTCCTTGGAACGCCGGGGCGATGGGGGCGTTCGCCGACGCGCACGGCCTGCATGCTGTTTCTGGCTGTGCTGCTCTGTGCTGGCGGCGCGCAGGCTCGCGAAGTGAACATCGGCGTGTTGGCGATGCGCGGCCAAGAGATGGCCGACCGGATGTGGTCGCCCACGGCAGACTACCTCGCGCAGCGTCTGCCTGGCCACACCTTCCGGGTGATGCCACTCGGTTTTGACGAAATCGAGCTGGCCGTGCGCCAGCGGCGGGTGGATTTCGTGCTCGCCAACCCGTCCTTTTATGTACAGCTCGAACTGCTTTACGGGGTCAGCCCGGTAGTCACCATGCGCAACCGCCACAACGGCAGCGAAGGCTATGGCGTGTTTGGCGGTGTGCTGTTTACCCGGGCGGACCACGGCGCGGTGCGCAAGCTGCAAGACCTTAAGGGGCGCAGTTTTGCGGCGGTCGATCAGGGGTCGTTCGGGGGCTGGCATGCCGGCTGGCGCGAGATGCTACGCCACGGCCTGAACCCGGAGCGAGACTTTTCCGCGCTGCATTTCCTGGGCACCCACGATGCCGTGGTGCTGGCGGTGCTCGAAGGCGTGGTCGACGCTGGCACGGCGCGCACTGAAACCATAGAGCGCATGGCCGCAGAAGGCCGGCTCGACCCGTCGCGGCTGTTCGTGCTCAACGAGCAGCACACCGCCTCCTTTCCGCTGCGGCACAGCACCCCCCTGTATCCCGAGTGGCCATTGGCGCGCGTGCAGGGGGTGCCCGAGCGGCTGGCGGTGGATGTGGCCGTGGCGCTGATGATGATGTCGCCGGACGACCCGGCCGCCATCGCCAGCCAGACCATGGGCTGGACCCTGCCGCTCAACTATCAACCGGTGCACCAGGCACTGCGCGAACTGCGCATCGGCCCCTATGAGCACCTGCGCCACCTGTCGCTGCGCGAGGTGCTTGCACAGTACTGGCACTGGATCGCGATCACGCTGTTGGCGCTGGCGCTGGCGCTGCTCACCGTGGCGTATATCGGCCGCACCAACCGGCGGCTGAGGGTGCACCAGCTCGAATTGCGCGAACTCAACGCGGGGCTGGAAAACCGGGTGCTGGAGCGCACCCAGCGGGTGGAGCTGTTACTCGACCGCGAGCGTTTCCTGCGCGGAATCGTCGAGATGGTGGCCGATGTGAATGAGATCCTGATCACCGCGCAGTCCCGTGACGAGATGCTCAAGGCCTGCTGCGACCGACTGGTGGCCCACCCCGATTACCGCTTTGCCTGGGTCAATCTGGTGCATGACGGACAATTGCAGCTTGCTGCCAAGTCGTATGGCACTGCCGAGTTCGTGCGCCTCATGGACGATTGTGGCGACGGGCCGGGCGAGCGCGCGCTGCGCGAGAATCGCACCGTCACCCAGCGCATGCATGACCGGGTGCTGACCGGTGGCGTGAGCGTGTATGCGGTGTGTGCACTGCCCCTGCGCAAGGATGTGTTTTCCGAGCCGGTGGGTGTGCTGTGCGTGTTTACCGTACGCGATGGCGGCTTCGATGCCGAGGAAGTGGCCATGCTCGAACAGCTTGCCGGCGACATGGGCTTTGCCACTGCAGCCTTCGAGCAGCGTGAGGAAACCGTGCGCCTGCAGCATGAGCGCATCAACCACTACGAGAAAACCATCCTGTCCCTGGTCGATCTGGTGGAGCGCCGCGACACCTACACCGCAGGCCATACCCGCCGGGTGGCCGACTACTGCTGCCTGTTGGCCCGCGAACTGGGTCTGCCGCAACACGAGATCGACAGCCTCAGGCAGGCAGCGGTGCTGCACGACATCGGCAAGATCGCCATTCCCGATTCGGTGCTGCTCAAGCCGGGGCCGCTCACCGATGCCGAGTTTGCACTCATCAAGCAGCATGTGAATGTGGGCTACGACACCCTGCGCCGCATCGACATGTACCGGGATCTGGCCGAAATCATGCGTCACCACCACGAGCGCTACGACGGCAGCGGCTATCCGCTCGGCGTGGCCGGAGAGGCGATTCCCTTTGCCTCGCGCATCATGGCCGTGGCCGACGCCTTCGACGCGATGACCACCAACCGCATCTACCGCCCGCGCAAACCCGTCGCGCAAGCGGTTGCCGAGATCGAATCCCTCTCCGGCCGTCACTTCGACCCGCAGGTGGTGCAGGCGGTGGCCCGTGCGCTGGGCGACATCCAGCCGCCACCACTGGCCGATCAGCTGCCCAAGTCACCGCTGGAGCGCCAGCGCCTGGCGTATTTTTTCAACGATCCGCTCACGGGCGTGCATAACGGCAGCTATCTGGAGTTCATGCTGCGCCATCGCATGCTGGAGAACCTGAACCGGGTGACATTGGTGTTGCTGCGCAACTTTTCATCCTTCAACGACAGCGAGGGCTGGCGCTCGGGCAACCAGGCCCTGGCCGCCTTCGCCCGGGGGCTGGGCACGCTGGCAGGCGAGGCGCCCGTGTTCCGCGTCACCGGCGATGACTTCCTGATTCTCTCCGCCAGCGAACTGCCGCTCGATGCCGACCAGTTGCTTGCGCAAAGCGTGTTTGCCGGCACAGCGGTACGCATCGAGCTGGAGTGCTTCCCGCTCGATCAGATCGGGTTGCAGCGCCTGAAAGCGCTGCTGTAGCGGCTCGGTCGACGTGGTCACGAAAGCTTCATCTTTTCACGGAATCGTTTTGATATTATTCGAAGTGTTGAAGCTTTTCGGTCGATTGTCCGCATCGCCGGGCAGTCCGTGTCAACCATTCCTGCCTATCGGGACAATCAAGATGAGCGAACGTGTCTATAAAGTGCTGTTCCTGTGCACCGGAAATTCTGCCAGAAGCATTCTTGCCGAGGCCATTCTCAACCACCTGGGCAAGGGGCGTTTCCAGGCCTTCAGTGCGGGCAGTTACCCGACCGGCAAGGTCAATCCTTATGTGCTGGAGTTGCTTGAGCGCCAGAACATGCCGGTTGCCGGGCTGCGCAGCAAGCGCTGGGACGAGTTTGCCCAGCCTGGCGCACCTGCGCTCGATTTTGTGTTTACTGTCTGCGACAGCGCGGCGGGCGAAGTGTGTCCCGTCTGGCCTGGCCGGCCGGTGACTGCACATTGGGGGCTGGAAGATCCGGCTACCGCCGAGGGTGAGGAGGCCGCCCGCAAGGCGGTCAGCCATGCCTTCAGGCTGCTCAGCCAGCGCATCGGTGTGTTTGTAAACCTGCCATTCTCCCGTCTTGACCGGCTGGCGCTTGAACAGGAAGTCCAGATCATTGGCCGCCACCCTGGCGACAGCCCGGCACAGGCCTGAGTCCTTACGCACCATCGCGCGCGCTCCGGCCTCACCCGCCCCTTGGGCGGGGCCGGAGGCCCTGATTTGAAGGTGGACGTTTTTCTCCTGTCAAGAGTTGACTTGTCCACAAAACCGGCATCCCTGTTCTTTTGCCCAGTCCGCGCCTTGCCTGCCCTGAAGTTTCTTTTATGAACAAATAAAAGTTAGATAAAACAAAGGGATGTCAAGGTGCACGGAAAATGGGCAAAACGTCTGAAGGGCTGTCGGGACAGGCATTTCGGGCTCCTTTCGACATCTTCTCCCCAGACTTATCCACAGGTTTTGTGGGTAAGCACTGAAACCTCTGCAGACTCAGTGGTTTGGTGCAGACTCTTGAGAATGAATGACTTGCCGAAAGGCGGTTGGTAGACTTGTGTGGAATATGCGCATGTACTCAGGAGTTGAGTCGATGCCCACAATTCAGTTCGTGTCAGGCTTCCGGGTCATGATTCTGACAAACGATCATCCACCCCCTCATGTCCATGTTGTGGGCAGTGGAGGGCACGCCAAAGTGCAGTTGGATTGCGTCAATGGGCGCGCAGAGCTGTTGTGGTTTGAGAGCATCTCACGCAGTGACTTGCGTCGTATCATTGAGGCTGTCGAAAGCAGCATCGAACGGCTATGTACCGAATGGGGAAAGTTTCATGGACAGGCTTGACGAGATGATTGATCGCGCAGCACACAATTCGGCTTGGCTTGCTGAAGCGCCCCGCGCGGTATCGGTGAGGGTGGAGGGCGCGCGTTTGGCGCTGGAGCTCAATACCGGGGTGCTTGTTTCGATTCCATGGGGGCAGCTCGGTCTGGGGCCGACGCCGGCTGCAAGGGTGGAAATTCTTGGCAACGGCCTGGATGTTTTCTTTCCTGATGAGGACGCAATCGTATTCGTACCGAATCTGCTGGCCAGTATCGCCCACACCCGGCATGCAGCTTGAACGAACCTGGAAACTACATGAAACCGGGCTGTCTGGTACTGCGTGAAGCTGCCGATAAACTGGCAGCACTGGTCTTGAAGTTTTCTTCCTGTCAAGACTTGACTTGTCCACAAAAACGGCGCCCCTGTTCTTTTGCCCAGTCCGCGCCTTGCCTGCCCTGAAGTTTCTTTTATGAACAAATAAAAGTTAGATAAAACAAAGGGATGTCAGGGTGCACGGAAAATGGGCAAAACGTCTGAAGGGCTGTCGGGACAGGCATTTCGGGCTCCTTTCGACATCTTCTCCCCAGACTTATCCACAGGTTTTGTGGGTAAGCACTGAAACCCCTGCAGACTCAGTGGTTTGGCGAGAAATGTTAAGGGCTTGCTGCAGTGGGTGTGGTGATCAAGCTTGGTGTTGTCCGTTCGGTCCTGTAGAGACTTTCACGCGACAGACTTGCGCTGGCTCATGCCTTTCGAGCACGCGCCAAGTGATGCCTTAAATGATGCCACATCCCGAGAAGGCAATAAAAAAGCCCCGACGAATCAGGGCTTTGAAAAAGTCTTTGGCGGAGAGGGCGGGATTCGAACCCGCGTCAGGGTATTACCCTGAACACGCTTTCCAGGCGTGCGACTTAAACCACTCATCCACCTCTCCGTGGAAGACGCGCATTCTAGCACATTTTTTTCAGAGTGAAAGTGTTGCGTTTGTTTTGTTTTCAGGTGCGCGGGAGGCTTCTGCAGAGCCGGCAGGCTACGTATCATCCCTGTCTTGGGCGCCGGTCGCGCAGGGGAGGGGGTGATGGTGGAGTCGGGCAATCAGGCGGTGGTGCCGGTGCGTCATGGGCTGTTCGATGATCTGCAGGCGCTGGGCGGGTCGGTGCTGTTGCTGGGCTTGTCGATCCTGTTCTTTCGCGATGCGGGTCTGCTCACCGGTGGGGTGACCGGGATGAGCTTTGTGCTGCATTACGCCAGCGGACTGCCGTTCGGGGCGATCTTTTTTGTGCTCAATCTGCCGTTCTATGTGTTCGCCTGGTGGGGGCTGGGGCGCAGCTTCACCCTGCGGACCTTTGTGGCGGTGGGGGTGTTGTCGGTGTGCATCGAGGGTTTGCCGCATCTGGTGGCCTTTTCCCGGGTGGAGCCGGTGTTTGCGGCGGTGATGGGTGGGTTGCTGGCGGGCACCGGCATCCTGATGCTGGTGCGTCACCGGGCAAGCCTGGGCGGGGTGGGCGTGCTGGCGCTCTATCTGCAGCAGCGTCGTGGCTGGCGGGCCGGTTTTGTGCAGATGGCAGTCGATTGCGTGATTCTGGCTTCGGCCTTGTGGGTGGTCGCGCCTGAACGGGTGGCCCTGTCGGTGTTGGGAGCGCTGGTGCTGAACGTGGTGATTGCGGTGAACCACCGCCCGGGGCGCTATGTGGGCATCTGAGCCCGCGCCGGCCGGTGCGGAAAACCTCTCCGGCCAATTCGCGGGCGCGCACAATGGCCGGGGGCTGAGGTTCAGTCCTGGTGGTCGACTGCGGGATGCAGCAGGGCTTCGGGGCGGATCGGTTCGTCCTGCTCGTTGAGCAGTTCGTGCAGCCAGTGCCCGTGGCGGTCCGCCTTGGTGTTGAGGTAGCGCTGGTTGTACTGGGTGATGTCGCCGTAGATCGGCTGGCGATTGACCACATCGATGCCGGCCTGGCGCAGCGATTCGATCTTGGCCGGATTGTTGGTGAGCAGGGTCACACGGTGGATGTCCAGGGCTTCGAGCATCTGCTGGGCAATGCGAAAGTCGCGTTCGTCCTTGCTGAAGCCGATGACCTGATCGGCGTCTATGGTGTCCAGCCCCTGATCCTGGAGCCGGTAGGCGCGGAACTTGTTGCCCAGGCCAATGCCGCGCCCTTCCTGCGCGAGATAGAGCAGCACGCCGCCGCCCTGCTGGTGGATGGCGGCAATCCCCCGGCGCAGTTGCTCGCCGCAGTCGCAGCGCTGGCTGCCGAAGATGTCGCCGGTGAGGCAGGCCGAATGCAGGCGCATCGGCACGATGTCCTGCCAGCGGTCGCGCTCGCCGATGAGGATGGCAACATGTTCATGCAGGCCGCTGGCCTCGCGGAACAGCACGAAGCGACAGTCCTCGGCACCGGCAAGCGGCACTCGGGCCTCGCTGATGCGGATCAGCCGGCCGGGGGCGCTGGCGCACAGGGCCTGAATGTCGCTCAGGTTCACGGCAAGCAGTTCTCCGCTGGCCACGGCTGCGTCGATGTTGGCGCGTGCCTGCTCGCCGAGGCGTAGCGACAGGGCGGCGGGCACCACCTGGGCGCGGCGCAGCAGGCGGGTGGCGGCCAACTCGGAGGGGCTGGCCTGGCGCAGCGGCAAGGAGTCGTCAATGCGCTCGCCACGCTGCAGGGCGAGACGGATGAGCGCGCTGCAGTCCAGCGTGCCGGACAGGTCGAGGCTGGCGGCCTCGTCGGCGATGACCCGTCCGATGCTGGCCAGGCGATGGCGGGTCAGGGTGAGGGCGAGCCTGGGCGGGGTGCCGGCGAGCTGCTGCAGTTCGGCCAGGCGCGGCGCATCAAGGGTTTCGACGGGTTGGATCAGGGTGCGGGTGTCCTCGTCTCGGATCACGACGCTCAGGCCGCGTCTGAGATCAAAGACCGCACGCTCGGCTTGGTGCATGTTGATTTTCCTGGTCGGGGAGTCGGTGTTGTTGTGTGTTGAAGGTGCATTTTCGGCGAAGTTTGTGCATTCGCCAAAATGATTTTGCTTGCCGGTCGACCCGGCATGGCCGGGGGGCGACCGGGCTTCGACCGTGCAGGCTGGAATTGGTGCCGATGAGGGGCCGATGAGGGTGCCGGCGCGAAGGCCGGCACATTGTCGGCTCCGCAGCCGTCCGGGTCGGTTTCAGGCCACCGGGGCGGGGGCGGGGATGACCTTGTTCTTGCCGGTTTTCTTGGCTTCGTACATCGCCTCGTCGGCACGGTTGATGACGCTGTCCATGCCTTCGCCGGGCAGCCAGGGACTGACGCCGGCGCTGAAGGTGATCAGCAGCTTGCGGTCTTCGGCCAGGAAGAAGCGCTTGGTGAGTGCGCGCTGCAGGCGCACCAGGGCGGCGCAGGCCTGATCGAGGTCGGCTTCGGGATACAGGATGATGAACTCCTCCCCACCGAGACGGGCCACCGTGTCGCTGGGGCGCAGGTTCTCGCGGATTACGCGGATGAGGTGAATCAGGGCTTCATCGCCGGTGCGGTGGCCGAAGGTGTCGTTGAGCCGCTTGAAGTTGTCGATGTCGAGCAGCGCGACACAGATGGGGGCGTTGCGGCGCAGCGCCCGCGCGGACTCGCGTTCGAAGGTTTCTTCCAGGCCACGGCGGTTGAGCGCGCCGGTGAGCTGGTCGTGGCGCATCATGTGGCTGGCCTGCTCCAGTTGTTCCTGCAACTCGCTGATGCGTGCCTCGGCCTTTTGCGCACGTTCATGGGCTTGATCGAGTTCTTCGCGGGTGCGACGGGTTTCGTCTTGCATGTTGCGGGTTTCGCGCATGACTTCATCGAGCACTTCGCCAATCTCGCTGATGTCGTGCGCCTGGGCGATGCGCTGGGCGCTGCTGGCGATCTTGTCGTGATAGTTTCCGGTGGAGGCGCTCAGCGAGGCGAGCTGGTCGACGAAGCCGGCAAGCAGCTGGCGCAGCGACTGCTGGGCCTGCTGCAGGTTGTGCTTGAGCTGGCTCTGCTTGTAGATGACTTCCTTCAGGCGGCGCTCGGCGTCGTCGATCATGCGCACATGCGCGGGGCGCTCGATGACTTCGCGCAGCACTTCGATCTGGCCCTTCAGCCAGCGGTCGTCGACGACGATCTCGCCGATGTTCTCCAGCACCAGACGCAGCAGGTTCACCAGGCCGGCGCGAATTTCCTCGGCGTCTCCGGTGGCCAACTCCAGCCGGTAGGCGAGCTTGCGCAGCTGCAGGGCGACGGTGCGCAGCTGTTCGGACTGATGGCTGGCGCGCACGGCGGCGGCCAGCGTCTGCACCTCCTGGTCGAGTTCGGGCTGGGCGCCAAGCATCGCCGGCAGCACGGTGTCCAGGGTGAGCAGCAGCAGTTCGCGCAGGCTGTTGATCAGTTCGTGGCTGTCGCCCTGACCGATCAGCCGGACTTCGGGCTGTGCGACCGGGGCGGACGCGTGCGCCGCCGATGGGGCGTGCACGGGCGTGCCAGTGGTGTCCATCGGGTCGGTCAGGGGGAGGGCGTCGCCGAGCGGTGTTTCGAGGTCGGCCGGGGCCTGGCCCCAGGCCTTCACCAAACCGCCGAGCCGGCCATACAGCGTGGTGGGATCGTTGGCGGCCAGCACACGTTCCAGCGATTCGCGCTTGCGGGCGGTGGTCCAGCCGATCTGGCGCGCTTCCCACTGGCGCAGCAGGTTGCCGATGAGGGCGTTCCAGGCAGGGGGCTCGTCGCTGTCGATGGTGTTCAGATAGGCAAACAGCGCGGTCTCGGCCTCGCTGCGCTTCTTGTCCGAGACGGCCCGCTGCAGCTGTTTGATGAGCCGGACGCGCTCGGCGGTATCGGTGGGCAGCCGGCGGGCCAGTTCGCGCAGCAGGTGGTCGCAGGCGCTGCCGTCCTCGTCGGGAATGCCGGCAACCTCGTGGTACAGGTCACGAAAATTGTCTGGCGTGGGCGGCAGGCGTCGTGCGGCAAACAGGCGCAGTACTTCGCGTGCGATTTCGGAGGGTTGAGTCGGTGCGACCATGTTGTTCCGATATGCGGTTGGCGAGCCGCGATTATACGGGGATCGTCCGGCCGGAGCCGCTGCGATGCAGCGGGAGGGGGCTCAGCCGGCCACGATGACGCGATTCTTGCCGTTGCGCTTGGCGGTGTACATGGCCTTGTCGGCCCGGTCGACCGCAGTGTAGGGGTCTTCTTCTGGGTGGATCAGCGCGACGCCCGCGCTGAAGGTGATGAGCAGCCGCTGGTTGTTGGTGAGGAAGAAGCGTTTGGTGAGCTCGCGCTGCAGGCGTCGCACCACTTCGGCCGCAGTGTCGATATGGGTGTCGGGCAGCACGATGAGGAACTCCTCGCCTCCATAGCGTGCAACCAGATCCTGCGTGCGCAGAGATTCGCTGATGACCAGGGCCAGATGGCGCAGCGCATCGTCACCGGTCCGGTGACCGAAGGTGTCGTTGAGTTGCTTGAAGTTGTCGATGTCGAGCATTGCCAGCGACAGGGGCAATCCGCTGCGGCGGGCGCGGGCAATTTCCCTGTCCATCGCTTCATCCAGACCGCTGCGGTTGAGTACACCGGTGAGCGGGTCGTGGCGTACCTGTTCGCTGGCGTGAGCCAGTTCGCGCTGCAGGCGGGCAATTTCGCGATGGGCGGAGTCTACCTCGCCCTGCAGCAACTGCAGGTGATCGCAGGACTTGCGGGCAGACGCGCCGATGGAGCGGGTCTGGTCGAGCAGGTTTTCGACCACATCGGTCAGTTCGGAGAGGTTGTCGGCAGATTCTATGCGTGCCGCACACTGTTCAAGTGATGTGTGATAGCTCGCGGTGGATCCCGACAGCTCCATCAGGCTGTCGAGAAAGTCGCTCAGCATCTGCTTGAGCCGTTTTTGCGCTTCGCTGAGCTGGTGGGTGATGACGCCCTGCTTTTCGATGACTTCCCACAGGCGGCGTTCGACTTCGTCAAGCACGCGGATGTCGAGCGGGCGGGAGAAGGCCTCGGTGATCACCTGCAACTGGCCGCTCAGCCAGCGGTCTTCGGGGATCAGCGTGGTGATGTTGTTCAGCAGCAGCTTGAGCAGCTTGATCAGGGCCTCGCGGATTGCGCGCTGTTCGTCGTTGTCGCCCCGCAGCCGGTAGGCGAGGCTGCGCAGTCGCTTGGCGAACCGGTCGTCCGCCTGGCCGCTGACAAGTTGATCGAGTTGTGCGGCGATGTCCTGCAGTTCGTCGTTGAGCTGCGCGTTGTCGGCCACGATCGGGCCGATGCCCTGCTCCAGCAGGTAGCGCATCAGCTCGGTCACGCCGGACGGCAGCGGCCTTTCAGGCGGGTTGGCTCCCGCTGCGCTGGCAGCGTGCTGCGGTGGCACGGGAGGATCGTGCTGCCAGTGGCGCAGCAGTGATTGCACGCGTCCGAAAAGATGCTCTGGCGCCGTGCTGCTCAGGGCCTGCTCCAGCGCCTCGCGCCGGTTCTGGCGGAGTAATTGGGGCACGCTTGCATCGGTGAGCTGCATCACCTCGCGGATGAGCCCAGCCCAGGGGTGCGCACCGTCAACATGCTGGCTCAGGCCGACGATGGCCTGCTGCAGGTGTGGCCAGCGCTGACTGGCAAGGGCGTCATCGAAGACCTGGGCGCGCCGCAGCGCGTCGGGCGTGTCGCGGGGCAGGGCATTCGAGACGGGCTTGAGGGCGCGGCTCGGAAAGACGTCTTCGTCCCGGATGCCGGCGATCTCGTTGTACAGCGTGCGATAGTTGTCGGGCGTCGGCGGAATGCGGCGCATCGCCAGCCGCCTGAGGGCTTCACGGGCGATTTCCGGTGGCGTGCGGTTGGCCTTGGACGACATCTTGTGGGCGGCTGGTCAGCCACTGGCTGGCGGTTGGAAAGGGATGCTGTCCAGTATATACCCGCCGTTTGTTACTGCATGGGGTTGGTTTGGGGCTTTCGGCTATGCTTGCATCTTTTTCGCGTCAGGAGGGCAGGTTTGTCCCGGAGGATGGATGATTTCGACGTGGTCTGCTTGGCCGAGGCTCACCGGCACGATGCGCAGGCTCTGACGCCGGACGGCCCGGCTGCCGTGCGTGAGGCGCTCGCGCTGGCGCGCTCGGCAGCGGGCAGCGCGGATGAGCGGATGCGGGTGTGGGCGCGGGCGCTGGCCGAGCGCAATGGTCTGGCCGAAGCACTGCCGGCGCTCGTGTTCCGGCAGCAGGTGACGCTGGCCGTGCTGGGCGTGCTGTTCGCGCTGAGTGGGCTGGGGGCGGCTTTGGCCGTGCTGGGCGATGGCAGCCGTGCGGTGAATGTGGTGTGGGCGCTGGGGGGGCTGCTGGGCGTGCATGTGCTGAGCCTGCTGCTGTGGGCATTGACGTTCTGGCTGAGCGCGCGGGGCGGTGGCCCGCTCGCCCGGCTGTGGCAGGGGTTGGCTGCGTGGGGCGCGGGCGGCGTGGTGGCGCGGCTCACCGGCGCGGTGTTTGCGGTGATGGCGCGCAGTGGTCTGCAGCGCTGGTGGCTGGGGGCGGTGACCCATGTGCTGTGGCTGGCCTTTCTGATGGGCTCGCTGGCTGGCTTGCTGATCGGCTTTTCGGTGCGGCGTTACGATTTTGTATGGGAAAGCACTTTGCTGTCGGCCGAAGTGTTCGAGTATTTCGTGACGCTGCTGGGTAGTGTGCCGGCGGCTTTGTCCGGTCTGGGCATGCCCGATGTCGGGCTGGTGCGTGTGACGGGCGAGGGCGCGGGCACTGGGCTGGCCGGTGGGTTGGATGAGGCCGGGCGCAGGCTCTGGGCAAACTGGATGATCGGTTGTGTGTTGGTGTATGGCGTGCTGTTGCGCCTGAGCCTGTGGGCGCTGTGCTTTGTGCGCTGGCGGCTGGGGCGGCGGCGGGTCCGGCTGGACCTGCATCTGCCCGAGTTCGTGCAGGTGGTCGGCTGGATCACGCCGGAAAGCGAGCGCATCGGCGTGACCGATGCGGCCCCGGCGCAATTGCATGAGCCACCGCCGGCAGCCGTAACCTTGCAGGCAGGGGGGCGGCCGGTGCTGCTCGGGCTGGAGCTGGAGGCGCCGGTCGACTGGCCGCGTCCGCTGTCCGGCATGGTGCTCGATGGGGGCATCATCGATGGTCGCGCCGCCCGGCGACAGGCGCTGGAGCAACTCGGCGCACAGCCCCCGGCGCGCTTGCTGCTGGTGTGCAATGCCCGGCTGTCGCCCGACCGGGGCAGTCTGGCGCTGGTGGCCGACCTGGCCCGTCATGCCGCACAGACCCGTGTGCTGCTGGAGGGGGCAGACCCGGGGGACGGAGAGGGTACGGACGAGAGGGGCGCAGACCGGCGTGGGGCAATGAACACGGAGGGCCGTCAGCGCGTGGCGTACTGGCGACAAGGTTTGATGGAGCTGGGCTTTGCGGCCGACCAGGTGTTCGGGCAGGCTGCAGCGGCGCTTTCCTGGCTGGAGCAGGGCGATGAACAGGCTTGAGAATGGGAGCGGGGGCTGGCGCGGGAGCGGGAGCGGCACTCCGCTGGTGCGTGTGGCCGTGGTGGGGCATACCAATACCGGTAAGACTTCGCTGCTGCGCACGCTGACCCGGGATACCGGGTTCGGCGAAGTGTCGAGCCGTCCCAGCACCACCCGCCATGTGGAAGGCGCACGCCTGAGTGCCGATGGCGTGCCGGTGCTCGAACTGTATGACACTCCCGGCATGGAGGATGCCAGCGCGCTGTTCGACTGGATGGAAGAGGCCGAAGCCGTGCAGCGGGCCGGTGCGGGTGAGCGGCGCGACGGGCCGGCGCGGGTGATGCACTTCCTGCAGTCGGAGGTGGCCGGTGCGCGCTTCGAGCAGGAGGCCAAGGTGCTGCGCCAACTGCGCGTCAGCGATGCCGGGCTGTATGTCATCGATGCGCGCGATCCGGTGTTGGGCAAGCATCGTGATGAGCTGGAGATTCTCGCGATGTGCGCCCGTCCGCTGCTGCCGGTGCTCAATTTCGTGAGCGACCCCCGGGCCAACGAGACCCGCTGGCGCGAGGCGCTGGCACGACTGGGCCTGCATGCGGTGATCCGTTTCGACACTGTCACGCCCGAACGCGATGGAGAGGCCTTGCTGTATGGCAAGCTGGCCACCCTGCTCGATGCCCACCGTGCGGCCTTCAATCGCCTGATCGAAAGCCGGGCGTGTGAAGCGCAGGCGCGGCACGATGCCGCGCTCAGACGGGTCGCCGATCTGCTGCTCGATGTGAGCGCCTGCAGATTGACCGTGAGTGAAGGCGACGAGCAGGCCAGCGAGGCGGCCAGGCAGCGCATGAACGATTTCGTGCGCGACTGTGAGCAGCGTTGCGTGCGCGACCTGCTGGCCCTGTACCGCTTTTCCGACAGCGAGGTGCTTGATTCGGGCTGGCCGCTGGTGGAGGGGCGCTGGGAGGATGACCTGTTCAACCCGGAAACCCTGCGCCAGGCAGGTCTTCGCGTGGGCAGCGGTGCGGCGGCCGGTGCGGCCGCTGGGCTGGGCGTGGACATGCTGTTCGGGGGAATGACTCTGGGGGGCGCTGCTGCGCTGGGCGCGTTGGCCGGCGGGGGCATGCAGGCGGTACGGCAATTCGGTGGCCGGTTGCGCGACCGTCTTTCCGGGCGGCAGAGTCTGAGTGTCGACGATGCCGTGCTGACGCTGCTGGCGCTGCGTGCTTTGTATCTGGTCGAGGCTCTGGAGCAGCGCGGTCATGCGGCCACCCGGCCGGTCGAGCGATTCATGCGTGAGGGCAGCGAAGCCTTTGCCCGCGTGATCGCCGACACCCTGGCGCCCGCGCGGGCGCATCCGGAGTGGTCCTCGCTGGAGGGGGCTGCGGAGCAGGATGCGGGTTTCGAGCGTCAGGCGCAGTCGCTGACGAAGGCGCTGGCGATGCTGCATGCGCGCCTGCAGCTTCCGGAGGCGCTACAGAAAGAGGCTGGAGTCTGAAGATAGCGGTAGGCCGGTGAGTCCGGCCGGATGAGTCCGGCCCGGCGGAGCCCGCCGGGCCGGTAGCCTTACTTCTTGCGCATCGGCGGCAGGTCGGTGCAGCTGCCGTGCGCGACTTCGGCGGCCATGCCCACCGTTTCGCCCAGGGTCGGGTGCGGGTGGATGGTCTTGCCGATGTCCACCGCGTCGGCGCCCATCTCGATGGCCAGGCAGACCTCGCCGATCATGTCGCCGGCAGACGGCCCGACGATGGTGCCGCCGATCACGCGGTGCCCGCCGTCTTCGGAGGCATCGAAGATCAGCTTGGTGAAGCCGTAATCGGCGCCGTTGGCGATCGCGCGGCCCGAGGCGGCCCAGGGGAACTTGGCCACCTCGACCTTCTTGCCCTCGGCCTTGGCCTGGGCTTCGGTGTAGCCGACCCAGGCCACTTCCGGATGAGTGTAGGCCACGCCCGGGATCACCGTGGCGTCGAAGGCGGCCCGGGCAAGCTCCGGCTTGCCTTGTGCCTCGCCCGCCGCGACTTCCGCTGCGACATGCGCCTCATGCACCGCCTTGTGGGCGAGCATGGGCTGGCCGACGATGTCGCCGATGGCGAAGATGTGCGGCACGTTGGTGCGCATCTGCGCATCCACCGGGATGAAGCCGCGCTCGCCGACGATCACCCCCGCCTTGTCGGCGCCGATCTTGTTGCCGTTGGGCGCGCGGCCGGCCGACTGAAGGATCATGTCATAACGTACGGGCTCGGCAGGCGCGCCTTCGCCTTCAAACTTGACCCACAGACCGTCGTCCTTGGCCTCGACGGCCACGGTCCTGGTCTTCAGCATGATCTTGTCGAAGCGGTGGGCGTTCTGCTTCTCCCACACCTTCACCGCGTCGCGGTCCGGGCCCTGCATCAGGCCGTCCATCATCTCGACCACGTCGATGCGCGCGCCCAGCGTGGAATACACCGTGGCCATCTCCAGGCCGATGATGCCGCCGCCGATCACCAGCATCTTGCCCGGCACCTGGCGCAGTTCCAGCGCGCCGGTGGAGTCCACGATGCGCGGGTCCCTGGGAATGAAGGGCAGGTGCACCGCAGCAGAGCCTGCGGCGATGATGCACTGCTTGAACTTCACCACTTTCTTGGCGCCGGTCTTGTCCTGCGCGCCGCCGGTGGTTTCCTCGACCTCGATGTGATGCGGGTCGAGGAAGTGGCCGTAGCCGCGGATGATGTCGACCTTGCGCGCCTTGGCCATGCCGGCCAGCCCGCCGGTGAGCTTGCCGATCACGCCGTCCTTGTGCTTGCGCAGCGCGTCGACATTGACCGTGGGCTTGGCGAACTGGATGCCGGCGGTTTCGACGTGTTCGGCTTCCTCGATGACTGCAGCGACGTGCAGCAGCGCCTTCGACGGAATGCAACCGACGTTCAGGCATACCCCGCCGAGCGTGGCGTAACGCTCGATGATTGCGGTCTTCAGGCCGAGGTCGGCGGCGCGGAAGGCCGCCGAGTAGCCGCCCGGGCCGGCACCGAGGACGACCAGATCGTATTCCACGTCGGCCGCACCGGCATGGCTGGCGGCAGCCGGCGCGGCGCTGGGGGTCGCCGTAGGAGCGGCTTGAGCCGCGACCGCCGGGGCTGCATTCGCGGCTGAAGCCGCTCCTACGGGTGCTCCTGTGGCCACTTCTGCTGCGGTTTCGACCTTCAGCAGCACGGCGCCTTCGGATACCTTGTCGCCGACCTTGACCAGCACCTCCCTGACCACGCCGGCAGCCGAGGAGGGCACGTCCATCGTCGCCTTGTCGGACTCCAGCATGCAGATGGCGTCATCCACCTTGATGCTGTCGCCGACCTTCACGAACAGCTCGATCACCGGCACCGCATCGAAATCGCCGATGTCCGGAACTTTGATTTCCACGAGACTCATGACGATCTCCTTACAGCATCACGCGGCGGAAATCCGCCAGCAGTTGCGCGAGATAGACGTTGAAGCGGGTGGCCAGCGCGCCGTCGATGACGCGGTGGTCGGCGGTCAGCGACATCGGCAGGGTGAGACGCGGCACGAAGGCCTTGCCGTCCCACACCGGCTTCATCACCGACTTGTTCACCCCGAGGATGGCCACTTCCGGCGCATTCACGATGGGCGCGAAGTAGGTGCCGCCGATGCCGCCCAGCGAGGAGATGGTGAAGCAGGCGCCGGACATGTCTGCCGGGCCCAGCTTGCCGTCGCGTGCCTTCTTGGCCAGCGCGCCGGTTTCCTCGGCGATCTCGAACACGCTCTTCTTGTCGGCGTCCTTCACCACCGGCACCACCAGACCGTTCGGCGTGTCGGCCGCGAAGGCGATGTTGAAGTACTTTTTATAAACAAGATTGTCCCCGTCAAGGCTGGTGTTGAACTCCGGGAACTGTTGCAGCGCGCGCACCGAGGCCTTGATGATGAAGGCGAGCATGGTGAGCTTCTTGCCGGACTTCTCGTTCTCCTTGTTCACCTGCACACGGAAGGCTTCCAGGTCGGTGATGTCGGCGTCCTCGTGATAGGTCACCGCCGGGATCATCGCCCAGTTGCGCGCCAGGTTCTGGCCGGAGATCTTCTTGATGCGGGACAGCGGCTTGACCTCGATTTCGCCGAACTTGGCGAAGTCGACCTTGGGCCAGGGCAGCAGGTCGAGGCCGCCGCCCAGCGACCCGCCCGCGCTGGCCGCAGCCGCCTTGCCCGGCACCATGCCGGTGCTCATTGCACCCTTGACGAAGGCAGTGACGTCTTCCTTGAGGATGCGGTTTTTCGGGCCGCTGGCCTTGACCTGAGCGAGATCGACGCCCAATTCGCGGGCGAAGGCGCGCACCGAGGGACTGGCGTGCACCTTGCCGCCGAGCACCACGGCTGAGGGGGCGACAGCGGCAACCGGAGCCGCGACGGCCGCCGGCGCCGCCGTAGGAGCGGCTTCAGCCGCGACCGGCACGGAGGCGTTCGCGGCTGAAGCCGCTCCTACGTCCGAATTTACGGCCGCGCCTGCCGTGGCCTCGACCTTGATCATCACCACGCCTTCGGAAACCCGGTCGCCGACCTTGACCAGCACTTCCTTGACCACGCCGGCGGCGCTGGACGGCACGTCCATGGTGGCCTTGTCGGATTCGAGGGTGGCGATGGCATCGTCCACCTTGACGGTGTCGCCCGGCTGGACGAATAGTTCAATCACCGGTACGTCGGAGAAGTCACCGATGTCCGGAACCTTCACTTCGATGAGTTGGCTCATGTTGTGGTCTCCTTCGGCGCTTATACGGACAGCGGGTTGGGTTTGTTCGGGTCAAGCTGGTACTTGACCATTGCGGCGGCCACCTTGTCGCGTCCGATCGTGCCTTCGTCGGCCAGCGATTTGAGCGCGGCCAGGGTGATCCAGTAGCGATCCACCTCGAAGAAGTGGCGCAGCTTCTCGCGCGTGTCCGAACGGCCGAAGCCATCGGTGCCCAGGGTGAAGTAGCTGCGCTTGTACAGCTGCGAGCGGATCTGCTCCGGGTACATGCGGATGTAGTCGGTGGCGGCGATGACCGGGCCTTCGGTGTCGGCCAGCATCTGCGCCACATGCGAGCGGCGCGGTGTTTCCATCGGGTGCAGCAGGTTCCAGCGTTCCACCTCGTGGCCGTCGCGGGCCAGTTCGTTGAAGCTGGGGGCGCCCCACAGGTCGCATTCCACGCCCCAGTCGTTCCTGAGGAGATCGGCAGCGGCGATGGTCTCGCGGAAGATGGTGCCCGAACCGAGCAATTGCACACGCGGCCCGCTGCTGCCGCCGCCCTTGCGGAACAGGTACAGCCCTTTCAGGATGTCGGCTGCGGCCCCTTCGGGCATCTCGGGATGTTCGTAGTTCTCGTTCATCACCGTGATGTAGTAGAACACGTCCTCCTGCTCGGCAAACATGCGGCGCAGGCCGTCCTGCACGATCACCGCAACCTCGTACTGGAAGGTGGGGTCGTAGCTGATGCAGTTGGGGATCATGTTGGCCATGATCAGGCTGTGGCCGTCCTCGTGCTGCAGCCCCTCGCCGTTGAGCGTGGTGCGCCCGGCGGTGCCGCCGATCAGGAAGCCACGGGTGCGCTGGTCGGCTGCTGCCCAGGCCAGGTCCATGGTGCGCTGCAGGCCAAACATCGAGTAGAAGATGTAGAACGGGATCATCTGTACGCCATGCACGCTGTAGGCGGTGCCGGCGGCGATCCAGTCGGCCATCGAGCCGGCCTCGTTGATGCCTTCCTGCAACACCTGGCCGGTCTGGCTTTCCTTGTAGAACATGAGCTGGTCATGGTCTTCGGGTACGTACTTCTGGCCTTCCTGGTTCCAGATGCCGTACTGGCGGAACATGCCTTCCATGCCGAAGGTGCGGCTCTCGTCGGGCACGATGGGCACCACATGGCGGCCGATCTGCTTGTCCTTGAGCAGCGTGTTCATGATGCGCACGACGGCCATGGTGGTCGACAGTTCGCGTCCCTCGCCCGAGGCCTTGAGCAGGGCGGCAAAGCTGTCCAGGTCGGGCACGGTCAGCGCAGCCGCCTTGGTGCGACGCTGCGGCAGGAAGCCGCCCAGGTCGAGGCGGCGCTGCATCATGTACTGATATTCGGGCGAGTCCTTCGGGAACTTCAGGTACGGCAGTTCGGCGAGTTGGTCGTCGGGCACCGGCAGGCCGAAGCGGTCGCGGAAGCGGCGGATCGCCTCCGGGTCCATCTTCTTTTGCTGGTGCGAGATGTTCATGGCTTCGCCGGCCTGCCCCATGCCGAAGCCCTTGATGGTCTTGGCGAGGATCAGCGTGGGTTGGCCCTTGTGCTTCACGGCGGCGTCGTAGGCGGCAAAGATCTTGAAGATGTCGTGGCCGCCACGGTTCAGGTTCCAGATCTCGTCGTCGGTCCAGTCGGCCACCAACGCCTTCAGTTCGGGCGTGTTGAAGAAGTGCTCGCGCACATAGGCGCCGTTCTTCGCCTTGAAGGTCTGATACTCGCCGTCGCACAACGCCATCATGCGTTTCTTCAGGATGCCGGTCTTGTCACGGGCGAACAGGGCGTCCCAGTGGGTGCCCCAGATCAGCTTGATGACGTTCCAGCCGGCGCCACGAAACTCCGCTTCCAGCTCCTGGATGATCTTGCCGTTGCCGCGCACCGGTCCGTCGAGGCGTTGCAGGTTGCAGTTGATCACGAATACCAGGTTGTCGAGTCGTTCGCGTCCGGCCATGCCGATGGCACCCAGCGATTCGACTTCGTCGGTTTCGCCGTCGCCCAGAAAGGCCCACACCTTGCGCTGCTCGGCCTGCACCGGGTCGATCAGTCCGCGACTGGCCAGATACTTCATGAAGCGCGCGGAGTAGATCGCACACAGCGGCCCCAGCCCCATGGAAACGGTGGGGAACTGCCAGAACTCCGGCATCAGCCAGGGGTGGGGGTAGGAAGAAATGCCCTTGCCGTCCACTTCCTGGCGGAAGTTGTCCATCTGCTCTTCGGTGAGGCGGTCGAGCATGAAGGCGCGGGCATAGATGCCCGGCACCGAGTGCCCCTGAAAATAGATCAGATCGCCGCCGTGACTGGCCGACGGCGCATGCCAGAAATGGGAGAAACCGACGTCGTACAGGGCCGCGGCCGATGCGAACGAGGCAATGTGGCCACCGACGTTGGTGTGTTTGTTGGCGCGCACCACCATCGCCATCGCATTCCAGCGGATGTAGGAATGCAGCTTGATTTCCATGTCCGGATCGCCCGGATAGCGTGGCTGCTGGTCGGCCGGGATGGTGTTGATGTATTGCGTGGTCGCCGAATACGGAATGTTGATGCCGTCTTCGGAGGCGGTTTCGATCAGTTTTTCGATCAGATAGTGGGCGCGTTCGGTGCCCTCGTTCTCGATGACCCCTTGCAGGGCCTCCAGCCATTCTTTGGTTTCCTGCGCGTCCGGGTCGGATTGCAGGGCGATGTCGTACTTTCCGGTCATGGTCTGTCTCCTCATGACGTGCCGTTATGGGGCTTCATCCATTGTGTGACGAAGCGCACCTGAAAGGGGTTCCGGAGCTGCGGCACCGGCCGGGGTGGGCCGGCCCGCAGCACGGAGCGACGGGGTACACCGATGATGATCGGTTGCGTTTCGTAATATAAAACGATATGCCGCCATGTGCAACAGCTTGGGCCTGCCAATTTGTACCGAACAGCATCGCCTCGAACCCTGCGGGACGGGGTGCGCGTGCGCGCGCACCGGGGTTGCGGATCGGGCGGATTGAAGCGGGAAAAGTGCAGCGTGAAGCGGAAAGGGTGAAGCGGGAAGGGTGAAGCGGGAAAGGTGAAGCAGAGAAGGCGAAACTGGCAGGGGGCTGGGGAGGCAGGAGCGTGGCCGGGGAGGCGGGGCGCAGGAAAAGGACTGGCCGGAGTGTCGAGGGAGGGAGAGCAGTGGTACTCCGGCCAGTCTGAAAAGCGGCTGCACGTTGCCCGCAGCATCATCGAAGGCACGGGCCGCACACTCATCGTGTGGCGGCCCGTTGACGCTCTTCCGGGTGGGCAATGAGAAGCTGCCCGTCGCGGACCACGCCCATCAGCAGGTCGGCGCTGTCGCGCAGGGTTTCATGGGTGTCCTTGTTGAAGGGACGTTCGTAACGCATGATCACGCCTCGCACGGGTTCCGTGAGGTTTTCCAGCGCCTCGCGAATGGCATCGCCATCGGTGCTCCCGGCCTGGCGAATCGCGGCGGTCAGCAGCAACACCGCATCATACCCCTGTGCGGCAGCAGCGGGAACCGCGACCGGTTGGCCGGCGTCGTGCGCCTCAAGCGCCTGCATGAAGTCACGGGCATGTGCCAGCGCAGGATCGGCGATGAAGGTATGCGGGCTGAGCAAGCCTTCGGCCAGGGGGCCGGCCGCCCCGATGAAGCCCGGCATGCCCAGCGCGCTGTTGCCAATGACCGGCACGGTCCAGTGCATTTGCCTGAACTGCGCGACCAGGTGCATCAATTCGGGGCCCGCACCATATACCAGCAGCGCCTGTGCGCCGGCTTCGCGCGCGCGCAACAAGGGTGCTGTCGTATCGGCCGGACGGGGGCCGACCCGTTCGACCAGCACCGGCCCCAGGCCGTGGTGGGCCAGTTCGCTGATCAGGTCCTCACGGCCAAGCTGTCCGGAGTTGGTGGCATCGTGAAAGATGGCCAGCCGTGTCAGGCCACGGCGCTGCACGGCTTCCGATACCATGGCCCGGGCCTGCAGGGCATCGCTCGCAGCGACGCGGAACACGAAGTTGTCCGGATGCTCGGGCGGATGAAACTGGCGGGTCAGCAGCGAGCCGGTGGCGGCAGCGGTGATCACCGGAATGCGCGCCATCTGATAATGACGCTGGCTGGCGAGGGCCACCCCGGTGTTGACCGTGCCCACGGTGGCGACCACCCGATGGGTTTCGATCAGGGTCTGGGCCACCTGGGCGCCCTGTTCCATGCTGCCCCGGTCGTCGAGTTCGACGAGTTGCAGCGGTCGGCCGAGCACGCCGCCTGCATGGTTGAGCTGCGCCACCGCCAGACGTGCTCCGCTGCGCAGCGACAGGCCGTGCGCGACCGAGTCGCCCGAAAACGGGGCCGACAGGCCAATCCGAACGGCATCGGCCAGCGCTTGCAGGGGCAGCAGGGCAAGCATCAACAGCAGGCAGGCAAGCCATGGGCGAAGCACGGAAATGAAATCCTTTGGCGGACTGGGTACGCGGGGGCGCGATAACAGCGAACGACTCTAAGTGTCCTGTCGCTCAGGCATAATTGGCGAAAACCCGAAGAGGGGCGGTTTGTTGCGCAGCCTTGCCCGGTCTTGACGGGGTCATGGGCCGGTACGGGAAACACCGGATTACCGCAACGCCGGCCCGGCCCCACAATCGGCCACCCTCCCCCAGCCCACCCTGCCACCTCCAGCGCGCCTCACCCGTCCATGCCCGATACCCCGGTTTTCACCCAGTCCCGAGCGGCCCGCTGGTACTGGACTGCGCCCTATATTGCAGTTGGCATTTTTGCGCTGACCATGCTGGCGCTGGTGTGGTTTTTGCAGATGCGCGAGATGGAGGGTCAGCGTGCGGCGGTGGCGCGTGACGTGCAGTGGGCCGAGCAGACCATGCGGCTGCACATGCAGGGCACCGAGGAATTCCTCGGGCAGCTGGCGCGCGACCTGGCCGGCGGTGCGTTGAGTGCCGAGGCTTTCCAGCTGCGGGCCAACCAGCATATTGCCAACAGTTCCGAGCTGGTCAATGTCGTCTGGGTAGCGGCCGATGAGGTGGTGCGCTGGAGTGCGCCGTTCGACACCACCGACCGGCTGCCGGGCGATGTGCTCACCCCGATGCAGTTGCCACCCTTTTACCGGGTGCGCGAATTGGGTCGCCCCAGCTATGGAGAGCCGTATGTGGACCGTCATGGCGTGATGGTGCTGGAGGTGTTCATGCCGGTGCGTCGCGGGCGGGAGTTTCTGGGCGCGATCGGCGGGGTGTATTCGGTCGAGCGCATGGCGCGCCACCTGATTCCGGACTGGTTTTCCGAAAAATACCGGATTGCCCTGGTCGGACCGGGCGGGGCCTTGCTGACGGTCAGTTCCGGCCTGGTGGAGCTGGACGAAAGCCTGTCGTTTGAAGTACCGCTCGACCCCCCGGGCAACGGGCTGGCCTTGCGGGCGACCGCCTTCCGGGGCGAAGGGCAACTGCCCCAGGCCCTGCCGACGGCGGTCATCGTGGGCCTGTCGGTGATCATCCTGTGGTCACTCTGGCTGCTGCGCGCGCATGTGCGCAAGCGCGTGCAGGTGGAGAAGGAGCGCGACCGCCTGTTCAATTTCTCGCTCGACCTGCTGTGCGTGATGGCGGTGGACGGCACTTTCCGTCGCTGCAATCCGGCCTTCAGGCGGGTGCTCGGCCACCAGCCCGATGAGCTGCCCGGGCGCACCGTGCTCGACATCATCCACAGCGACGACATGGCCGGCACACAGCTGCAGCTCGAACGGCTGTCGCGGGGCGAGCCGGTGAAGTTCGAGAACCGCTGTCGTTGCGCTGACGGCAGCTTCAAGTGGCTGGAATGGAGCATCAACCCGGTGCTGGAGGAGGGGCTGGTGTATGGGGTGGCGCATGACATCACCGGCCGGCGTTCGTCGGAAGATGCGCTGCGTGCCGAAACCGCATTTCGCAAGGCCATGGAGGAGTCGGTGGTCACCGGCCTGCGCGCCATTGACCTGGAAGGGCGCATCATTTACGTGAACAAGGCCTTTTGCCGCATGGTGGGGTTCGAGGAGCATGAATTGGTGGGCGCGGTGCCACCGTTCCCGTACTGGCCGGAGGAGTCCTTCGACGTGTGTCAGCGCAACCTGCGCTTGACCCTGTCCGGCCAGGCGCCGCCCGCAGGCTTCGAAATGCGCATCCGGCGCAAGAACGGCGAGCCGATGGATGGCCGCTTCTACCTGTCACCACTCATCGACCTGACCGGGCGGCAGACTGGCTGGATGGCCTCGATCACCGACATCACCGAGCCGAAGCGGGTGCGTGCGGCGCTGGAAGAGGCGCACCAGCGCTTCGAGGCAGTGCTCGATGGTCTGGAAGCGGCCGTGTTCGTGGCCGATGTGCGCAGCGATGAAATCCTCTTCGCAAACCGTGCCTTCAAGCACATTCATGGCTTCGACTCGGTGGGGCGCACCGCGCGCAGCGTGTCGGTGCCGCGCCCCGAGCGCCTGCGCTATGCGCTGGACCCGGAGCGGCTGGAGGCCGACCGCCTGCCGCTGGAACTGTTCGACGGCGAGTTGCAGCACCCCTTGTCCGGCCGCTGGTATCACGTGCGCGAGAACGCCACCCGTTGGGTGGACGGGCGCATCGTGCGCATGGCCATCGCCACCGACATTACCGACCGCAAGCAGACTGCAGAGGTCACCCGCGAGCAGGCCGAACGCCTGCAGCACACCTCGCGCCTGGTGACAATGGGCGAGATGGCCTCCACGCTGGCGCATGAGCTCAACCAGCCCCTGTCGGCGATTGCCAACTACTGCATGGGCTGCGTGACCCGCTTGCAAAGTGGCAACTTCCGCGAGCAGGACCTGCTCACCGCGATGCAGAAGGCCAGTTTTCAGGCTGAGCGAGCGGGCAAGATCATCCGCAGGGTGCGCGAGTTCGTGAAGAAGAGCGAGCCCCGGCGCAGCGCCATCGACATTGCCGGAGTGCTGGAGGATGCGATAGGCTTTGTCGATATCGATGCGCGCCGGCTCAGTGGCCGCATCGAGCAGGAGGTGGCGCCGGGCTTGCCGCGCGTGTTTGCCGACCGCATCATGATCGAGCAGGTGCTCATCAATCTGGTGCGCAACGGCCTCGATGCGATGTCCGCCCTGCCGCCCGATGCGCGGCTGCTGCGGGTGCGGGTGCGCGATGCCGGCGAGCGCGGGGTGGAGGTGGCGGTGATCGACCGGGGGCACGGCATTGGCGAGGAAGAGCGCCGGCAGCTGTTCTCGCCGTTCTACACCACCAAGGCCGAGGGCATGGGCCTGGGGCTGAACATTTGCCGCTCCATCGTGGAATTTCACGACGGCACGCTGACCGTGGACGATAATCCCGAAGGCGGTACCGTCTTTTCTTTCTGTTTACCGACCGAGGTTGCCAGTGAACGCCTTGCCCGCCGAGCCTGACCAGTGCATTTACATCGTCGATGACGACGAGGCCTTGCGCGACTCTCTGGTCTGGCTGCTTGAATCGAGTGGTTATCGTGCCGAGGCGTTCGACTCGGCCGATGCCTTTCTGTCGGTGTTCAGCCCCGAGCTGACCGGCTGTGTGCTGCTCGATGTGCGCATGCCCGGCATGAGCGGGCTGGAACTGTTCGAGCTGCTGCGCCAGCGCCACTGCACCTTGCCGGTGATCTTCATCACCGGACATGGCGATGTGCCGATGGCCGTGTCGGTGGTGAAGAAGGGCGCGGTCGATTTCATCGAAAAGCCGTTCAGCGACCGTGACATGCTGGCCCTGATCGAGGAGAGCCTTGCCCGCGAGCAGGCCGGACGCGAGAAGCGGGTGCATGATGCCGAAACCGCCCGCCGTCTGGGCGAACTCACCCAGCGCGAGCGCGAAGTGCTCGACCTCATCATCGCAGGCCGGCTCAACAAGCAGATTGCCGATGTGCTGGGCATCAGCATCAAGACCGTCGAGGTGCATCGCGCACGGGTGATGGAAAAGATGGGGGCCAACTCCCTGGCCGAACTGGTGCAGAGCGTGATCTCGGCCGAGTCGGCTGCCTGAGGGGACTGTGGGGCAGCACAAGGGGCTGATCCTGCGATAAAATCGCCCATTTTTCGCGGGATCAGAAGATGACGGCTCGTATTCTCGACGGCAAGGCGCTTGCCGAGCGCGTGCGCACGCAAACCGCCGAACGCGCGCAGGCTCTGCGTGCCCGGGGCGTGACGCCCTGCCTGGCGGTGATTCTGGTGGGGGCCAATCCGGCTTCTGCCGTGTACGTTCGCAACAAGGTGGCCGCCTGCGAGAAGGCCGGCATCCAGTCCCTGCGCTTCGACTTTGCCGAGGACGTGCCCGCCAGCGAGGTGATGGCGAAAATCGCCGAACTCAATGATGACCCCGCAGTGCACGGCATTCTCGTGCAGCTGCCGTTGCCGCCGCAGTTCAACGAAGCCGAGGTGCTCGAAGCCATCCGCATCGACAAGGACGTGGATGGCTTTCATGCCGAAAACGTGGGCCGCCTGTCGCAAGGCCAGGAGGCCTTCATTCCCTGCACGCCGCATGGCGTGATGAAGATGTTCGAAGCCGAGCAGGTGCCCCTGCAGGGAGCCGAAGCGGTGGTCGTGGGCCGTTCCAACATCGTTGGCAAGCCGATGGCAATGTTGCTCATCAATGCCGGGGCGACCGTCACCGTGTGTCATTCACGCACCCGTGACCTGGCCGGACACCTGCGCCGGGCGGACATCGTGGTGGCCGCCGTGGGCCGGCCCGGCCTGATCACCGGCGACATGCTCAAGCCGGGGGCCGTGGTGATCGATGTGGGCATCAACCGCATCGAATCCGGCCCCAACGCCGGCAAGCTGTGCGGCGATGTGGATTTCCCCTCGGTGAGCGAGGTGGCTTCGCTGGTCACGCCGGTGCCCGGAGGCGTGGGGCCGATGACCATCACCATGCTGCTGGCCAACACCGTGGAATCGGCCGAGCGCCGTGCGCGCGCGGAGTCTGCCCGATGAGCGGGCCGGGCGACAAGGCGCCGATGCCCCGCGTGGGCATCATCATGGGCTCCAACTCCGACTGGCCGACCATGCAGGCGGCCGCAAAGGTGCTGGAGGAGTTCGGCGTGCCGTTCGAAGCGCGGGTGGTGTCTGCGCACCGCACCCCCGACCTGATGTTCGAATATGCCGAAAGCGCGCGTGCGCGCGGCCTGAAAGCGATCATCGCCGGGGCCGGCGGCGCGGCCCACCTGCCGGGCATGGTGGCGGCCAAGACCACGCTGCCCGTGCTGGGCGTGCCGGTGCAGTCGCGGGCGCTGTCCGGGCAGGATTCGTTGCTGTCCATCGTGCAGATGCCCAAGGGCATTCCGGTGGCGACCTTCGCCATCGGCGAAGCCGGCGCGGCGAATGCCGCCCTTTTCGCGGTGGCGATGCTGGCGGTGGACGATGCCGCACTGGCTGACGCCTTGAACGCTTTCCGGGCACGCCAGACGCAAACGGTGCTCGACATGACCCTGGAGCAAGCATGATTCTGCCGCCTGCCACGCTGGGTATGCTGGGGGGCGGCCAGCTTGGCCGCTTCTTCGTTTCTGCCGCACATGAAATGGGCTACAAGGTGTGGGTGCTTGACCCCGATCCGCACAGCCCGGCCGGTCTGATTGCCGACCGTCATCTGGTGGCTACCTACGACGACCCCGAGGCGCTCGATGACATGGCCGCGCACTGCGCCGCAGTGAGTACCGAATTCGAGAACGTGCCGGCTACAACGCTGGAGCGGCTCGCCCTCCGGTTGCCGGTGCGCCCTGCCGCGCAGGCGGTGGCGGTGTGCCAGAACCGCATGGACGAAAAGCGCTTTCTGGCCGACAACGGCTTGCCGCACGGGCCGCTGGCCTTCATCCATGCCGAGGAAGACATCCTCCGGGCCGATGCGGCCCTGTATCCGGCCGTGCTCAAGGTGGCGCGTTTCGGCTATGACGGCAAGGGGCAGGCGCGGGTCGCCAACGCCGGGGAGGCGTTGCAGGCGTTTCGTGATTTCAGGGGAGAACCCTGCGTGCTGGAGCGCATGCTGACGCTCGATTGCGAGCTGTCGGTGGTGCTGGCGCGCAGCGAGGACGGCGAGGTGAGGTCTTTCCCGGTGGTGGAAAACCAGCACCGCAAGGGCATTCTGGATGTGAGCATCGCGCCGGCGCGGGTGAGCGATACCCTGCAGGCACAGGCCCGCGAGGTGGCCGCCAGGGTTGCCGCGCATCTGGGCTATGTGGGCACGCTGGCGGTGGAGTTCTTCGTCAGCGATGGCCGGCTGTATGTGAATGAAATGGCGCCCCGTCCGCACAACAGCGGCCACCACACCCTGGATGCCTGCGTGAGCAGCCAGTATGACCAGCAGGTGCGGGCGCTGACCGGCCTGCCGCTGGGCGAGACCGGGCAGCATTCTGCCGCCGTGATGGTGAATCTGCTCGGCGACCTGTGGTTCGACGGTGAGCACTACCGCGAGCCGGATTGGGCAGTGCTGCATGCGGTGCCGGGTTTGCGCCTGCATCTGTATGGCAAGCATGAGGCTCGGCCCGGCCGCAAGATGGGTCACTTCACCGTGATCGGCGACGATGCCGGCACGGTGCTGGCTCGCGCCTTGCTGGCGCGGGCGGCGATCGGCATTCGTGATGAGGCATGATGCAGCCGAGTGCCCCCACGCCTGACAACATCGACCGCGCCGTTGCGCTGTTGCGCGCCGGCGAACTGGTGGCGCTGCCCACCGAGACGGTGTACGGACTGGGCGCGGATGCGGCCAATCCGCAGGCCGTCGCACGCATTTTTGCCGCCAAGGGGCGTCCGGCCGACCATCCGCTGATTGTGCACTTGCCGGATGCGGAGCATCTGCCACGCTGGGCACGTTCGATTCCCAAGGAGGCGCTGGCTTTGGCGCGCGCCTTCTGGCCCGGGCCGCTGACCCTGATCCTGAAGCGCGAGGAGGGGGTGCCCGACGCAGTCACCGGCGGGCAGGACACGGTGGGGGTGCGGGTGCCCGGCCATCCGGTGGCGCTGCAACTGCTGCGCGCCTTCGATTCCGGCATTGCCGCGCCCAGTGCCAACCGCTTCGGGCGCATCAGCCCGACCACCGCCCGGCATGTGATCGAGGAGCTCGACAACCGGGTGGCCATGGTGCTCGACGGTGGCCCCTGCGAGGTTGGTATCGAGTCGACGATTCTCGACCTCTCGTCGGGGTCGCCGCGCATCCTGCGTCCGGGGGCCATCGGCGCGGCGCAGATTGCTGCCGTGATCGGCCGCGAGCCCTTGCTGCGCGAGACGGGCGGGACCGCCGGGGCAGGCAAGGCCAGCGGATCGCTGCAGGCCGCCACGCTCCCCCGGGTGTCCGGGTCGCTGGCCGCACACTATGCCCCGCGCACCCCCATGCAACTGCTTGGAGCACCGGCCCTGTCCGAGGCCGTGCTGGACGCTGCCCGCGCAGGCCGGCGCCTGGCCGTGCTGGCCTTTGCGCCGCCTGACCCATCGGTGGCGGACTGGCAGTGTGCCCCCCGTGATCCGGCACAGTATGCACACGACCTGTATGCCAGCCTGCGCCGGCTCGATGCGCTGGGGGCCGACCTGATCCTGGTCGAGGCGCCGCCGCATGATTCCGCCTGGACCGCCGTGGCCGACCGGCTTGGCCGCGCTGCGGTGGGGGCCGGGCGGGACTGAACCGGACCTGCTGTTTTCCCGAACTTGCGCCCCGGCGCAGGTTCCCGCATCGTTCATGCTTCCATTCCCGATCAATATCAACAAAGACAGTCATGACAGGTGACGGGTGCGGCCCTGCGCACACCGTTCCGGCCGGGGGAGGGGGCAGCATCTGAACACCGGGCCGGCATCCGTCGGCCCGGAGCATGCACGGGAGGCGGTATGGAAGCAGGCCACAGCGCGCTGGCGCGCTTTCGTGGGGATTTTTTTGGAGGACTGACGGCCGGAGTGGTGGCCTTGCCGCTCGCGCTGGCCTTTGGCGTGGCGTCCGGAGCCGGGGCTGCGGCCGGCCTGTATGGGGCGATTGCGCTGGGCTTGCTCGCCGCCGTGTTCGGTGGCACGCGCATGCAGATTTCGGGGCCCACCGGGCCGATGACGGTGGTGTTCGCGTCGGCCCTGATTGCGGTGGGCGGAAACCTGCAGATTGCCATGGCCGCTGTGCTGCTGGGTGGCCTGATGCAGATCGGGCTGGGGCTGCTGAAGGTCGGCGGGGTGGTGCGCTTCATCCCGTATCCGGTGGTGTCCGGCTTCATGAGCGGCATCGGCGCGATCATCATCCTGCTGCAGTTTGCGCCCTTGCTCGGAGCCCCCTCGGCGAGTGCGCCGCTGCGGGCGATCACGGGGCTGCCGGAGGCGCTGGCGCAGATCAATGGCGAAGCCTTGCTGCTCGGATTTCTGACGCTGGTGATCGTGTTCCGCACGCCCATGGCCCTGAGTCGCATTGTGCCGGCGCCGCTCATGGCCCTGATCGCGATGACCCTGCTGTCGGTGGTGGCCGGCTTCACAGTGCCGGTGATTGGCGAGATTCCGATGGGGTTGCCGGAGCTGAGTCTGCCCCAGTTCACGCTGGAAACCTGGACCGCCGTGCTCGTGCTCGGTGCCACCCTGGCCATGCTTGGCAGCATCGATAGCCTGTTGACCTCGCTGGTGGCCGACTCGGTCACGCGTACCCGCCACAACTCCAACCGCGAGTTGATCGGGCAGGGGGTGGGCAATATGGTGTGCGCCTTTGTGGGCGGTTTGCCGGGGGCCGGGGCGACCATGCGTACCGTGGTCAACATCAAGGCCGGCGGGCGAGGGCGCTTGTCGGGGGTGATCCATGCCCTGTTCCTGCTGATCTTGCTGCTGGGTGCGGCGCCGCTGGCCACGCAGATTCCGCTGGCGGTGCTGGCCGGCATCCTGATCAAGGTTGGCGTGGATATTCTGGACTACCGCCTGCTGCGCTTGCTGCGCACCGCTCCGCGTGAGGATGTGGCGGTCATGGCGGCGGTGTTTTCGCTGACCGTGTTCGTCGATCTGATTGTCGCGGTGGGCATCGGGGTGGCGCTGTCGATGGCGCTGATCATCCACCAGTTGTCGCGCCAGGTGAGCTTTCGCGTGTCGCCCTTGCAGGAAGAAGCGGGCACTGCGGCGGTGGTCGAACCGGTGGTCAGCGGCATGGAAGGCGGGGTGCGGATTGTGGAGATCGATGGGCCGTTCTTCTTCGGCTCCACCAGCCAGTTGTTGGACCGGGTCGACCAGGTGATGGGGACCGAGGCGGTGGTGTTCGACTGCACCCGCGTGCCCTTCATGGACCTGTCGGCCCAGTTTGCGCTGGAGGAGATGGTCGAGCGTCTGAAGCTGCAGGCGATACCGGTGGGGATCGTGGTGTCGCCGGCCTTGCTGATCCGTTTCCGGCGACTGAATGCGCCACACCTGCCGGCGCACCTGTTTCATGCCACGCTGGAGGAGGCCTTGCAGGCCGTGCGCCAGCGCCTGCCGGCATGAAACCGGGTGCCCGCATCGGGCCCGCAGGCCGGGCTGGAGGATGTCGACCCGATGCATCGGACCAAGAGTAGAATCAAACGTTGCGTGCCGTCTGCCTGCATTGGCAGCGTCACTTGCGTGCGCATCGGCGGTCCCGGAGCAGGGGTGCCGATGCTGCATTGCACATTGGTCTTATAAAAGACATATAATGTGAAAACTGTCCGGGTGGACGTTGTCGTCGTGCCGGATGTCCAGTCACTTCAACGATGGAAGGAAACCGCCGTGCTTGAAGCTTACCGTGCCCATGTCGCCGAGCGTGCCGCCCTCGGCATCCCCGCCCTGCCGCTGAACAAGCAGCAGACCACCGATCTGGTCGAACTGCTGAAGAACCCGCCGGCTGGCGAGGAGGCTTTCCTGGTCGAACTGCTCACCTACCGCGTGCCGGCCGGTGTGGATGATGCTGCCAAGGTGAAGGCCGAATTCCTGGCCAAGGTTGCCAAGGGTGAAGAAGCCTGTGCGCTGGTGTCCCGCGAGAAGGCCACCGAGTTGCTCGGCACCATGCTGGGCGGCTTCAACATCAAGCCGATGATCGACCTGCTCGCCGACGGCGCAGTGGGCGGTATCGCTGCCGAGGGCCTGAAGAAGACCCTGCTGATGTTCGACTATTTCCACGACGTCAAGGAACTGGCCGTCGCTGGCAACGCCAACGCCAAGGCCGTGATGCAGTCCTGGGCCGACGCCGAGTGGTTCACCAGCCGCCCGGAAGTGCCGGCTTCGCAGAAGCTCACCGTGTTCAAGGTCACCGGCGAAACCAACACCGACGACCTCTCCCCCGCGCCGGACGCCTGGTCCCGCCCCGACATCCCGCTGCACGCGCTGGCCATGCTGAAGAACCCGCGTCCGGGCATCGAGCCGGAAGAAGCCGGCGTGCGTGGTCCGGTCAAGTTCCTCGAAGAACTGCGTGCCAAGGGCAACCTGGTGGCCTACGTCGGTGACGTGGTCGGTACCGGTTCCTCGCGCAAATCCGCCACCAACTCGGTGCTGTGGTTCACCGGCGAAGACATCCCCTTCGTGCCGAACAAGCGCTTCGGCGGCGTGTGCCTGGGCTCCAAGATCGCCCCGATCTTCTTCAACACCATGGAAGACGCCGGCGCGCTGCCGATCGAGATCGACGCCGGCCAGATGGACATGGGCGACGAAATCGAACTCAAGGTCGATCAGGCCTCCGGCAAGGTCAGCGCGCTGAAGAACGGCGCCGTGATCGCCGAGAGCCAGCTCAAGACCCTGGTGATCCTCGACGAAGTGCGCGCCGGTGGCCGCATTCCGCTGATCATCGGTCGCGGCCTCACCGCCAAGGCGCGTGAAGCGCTGGGCCTGCCGCCCTCCACCCTGTTCCGCCTTCCGCAGAACCCGGCCGACACCGGCAAGGGCTTCTCGCTGGCGCAGAAGATGGTCGGTCGCGCCTGCGGTCTGCCGGAAGGTCAGGGCATCCGTCCGGGCACCTACTGCGAACCCAAGATGACCACCGTCGGCAGCCAGGATACCACCGGCCCGATGACCCGCGACGAGCTCAAGGACCTCGCCTGCCTCG